>Ga0208109_1000008_pt1 | contig 174137 bp, 160 predicted proteins | sample CryBogCBH18Jul08_FD_184594 | JGI IMG/M metagenome (GOLD analysis project Ga0208109, IMG submission 184594) | Freshwater microbial communities from Crystal Bog, Wisconsin, USA - CBH18Jul08 (SPAdes) (version 2) | ecosystem: Environmental > Aquatic > Freshwater > Lake | place: Crystal Bog...
CCAGTGCGGGAAATGTCCGTTGATCAGCGCGGTGGTTTCACCAAACCACCGCCGCGCCAGGGCCGCGCCACCCTCGCCAGATTCATTCACCACAACCAGTGCGAACCGCTGGTCGTGCGCGCCTGCCCACAGCGCGGCTTTGCCCAGCCGCGAATGGCCGATGACGGCGACATGCTGCGCATCAATCGCGCGATCCGTCATCAGATAATCCAGGGCGCGGCTCAAACCCCACGCCCAAGCGCTGATCGCGCCCCATTCAGCCGGCTTGAAAATCGTATTCGTACCGTCGCGACTTAAAGCGGCGCGCACGCCAAGCTTCCAACCGTTTGTGAAATCCGGCTCGAGGTCGCCATAATAAACCGTAGCCAACGCGTAGCCGCGCGAGAGAATTTTTTCCACCGGCCAGCGCGAAGCCTCCTTGCCGCGACCGGCTTCGGTCGCGCAATTGTTCGTCACACTGCCATCTTTGGCTGGTGGAAGCCAACGGTCGGGCAACGTGATTCCGGGATCGGCGCTGACGGCGTGGTTGCCGCTGAAATTCAAACCAAGAAAGGCGGGAACCGGTTTTCGAAAGACATTCGGCGTGTAAACCAACAAATTCATGCTGGGGCCGTTCGTGCCGCGCGTGAACCAAATCGTGACTTCCTTGCGCGCAGCCATGCCGCCGAGCGCGTTGGTCGTGAACGACCTGACCGCAAAGTGCATCCCGCGTAGCCGGTCGGGCGCGCGGCCGTAAACTTCATCCTCGAACATTTTGACCAGTTCCGGCCGGCGTTTTTCCTCCCAGATTTTGGCACTGGTCACACGCGTGCCGTCGGCGCAGATCAGCGGGTCAGGCAGCGTGTACCTCCCGACCATAGATTCGTCGAGGTTTGATTCGTTTGTGCGCGTCTGCGCCAGCGCGCCGAACGCCATAAAGAGAACGGGCAGGAATAATTTCGATTTCATAAATCAGCAACACTGCCGGATGCCGTTGAACCGCGCTTCCGTGGCGGCGACATAAATCTGCTGCGCATCCGCCGGATGACAAGCGCAAACCGGTTGCGCCTGCCGGGTGCGCTCAAGCTGCGTTTCTCCGGAAAGTTCCTTCGCCAGTCCCAGCGCGATAGCCGCCGCGCCCGCCGCGCTGCGCAGGTTCGGGCCGGATTCTTTCAACGCATAATCCGGCAACCAGACCGGCTCCGTCTCGTGCAGCATCGCCGGCCGGCGTTTGGACAAAAGCAAAAGCCATTCGCGCACGCTCAGGATGACAATCACCGAGACAAGCACGAGAAAAGCTCCGGCGACGGCAGCGTCGAGCCGGTTGTTGAACTGTTGAGTGCAATTGGCAACCACCGGCTTCCAAGCATCATCGCAATTTTTCCGTAGCTCCGTCAGTTTAGCGGAAAATTCTTCGTCGTGCAGTTTGGGATAATAATCAGAAACAAATTTTGTTAAATCAAGATTGGCCTGTGTATGAATTTGTTCCACTTTCCAGATGTTTTCCCGCAGCAACTTTGCCTGCGCCAGAAACCCGATGCGCGGTTCGGCGCTCCAGATTTTCTCCGCGCCCGCCGTGAACGTCACCGCCAACAGCCAGATGAGCGGAATCAAAGTGACCAGCGCGAACGCGACTTTGGGTTTTAGGCCTTGGGCTTTGGCCTGAAGTTGCATTTTCAAAATGATTGTTGTGCCCAAGCAGAGCGCGATGGCCGCCAGCATCTGGTTGGCGATGCCGAACAGCGGCCAAAGCGAGTTAACACCGCCATAGGGGTCGCGCACGCCTTGAATCAGAAAATAGCCCCACGCGCCGACCATCAGCGCGGCGGCGACAGGGGTGGCAAAAAAGTTTTTTGGATTGCCCAGCGGTTTCCAAACTTTACCCAAAACGCCTTGCAATAAATATCTGCCGACACGTGTGCCGGCGTCGAGCGTCGTCAAAATGAACAACGCCTCGAACATCACCGCAAAGTGATACCAGAGGTCGAGCCAGCGGCCGTTGAGGGCCTTGGAAAAGATGTGCGCCATGCCCACCGCCAGCGTCGCTGCGCCGCCGGTGCGGCCGAACAGGTTTTTTTCGCCGAGCTGGCCGGCGAGCGAATTCATCTGGTCCACGGTCACGGGAAAATTCAGCGCGTTGATGGTGGCGACGGTGGCAGCGGGATCGCCTTTGACGTTCATGCTCAAATAAACGCCCGGTTCCAGCGTGCAGGCGGCGATGAGCGCCATGATAGCGACGAAGGATTCAAAACACATCGCGCCATAGCCAATGGATCGCGCATAATTTTCGCGCGTGATCATTTTAGGCGTGGTGCCGCTAGCGATCAGTGAGTGAAAACCCGAAATTGAACCGCACGCGATGGTGATGAAGCAGAACGGAAAAACCTTGCCGGCGACGACGAGGCCGGAGCCGTCAATGAACTGCGTGATGGCGGGCATTTGCAGGTGCGGCAACGTACAGAGAATTCCCAGCGCGAGCGCGAACATTGTACCGAGCTTCATGAACGTGCTCAAATAATCGCGCGGCGCGAGCATGAGCCACACCGGCAGGCTGCTGGAGACGACGCCGTAGCCGATAATGATCCACGCGAGCGAAATGTCGCGCAGGCCGAACACCTGCGACCAGTAGGGATTTTCGTAGACCAATTTGCCGCCCCACACCGCCAGCAGCAGCAGCGTGACACCGAGCGAGGTGGCTTCCAGCACCTTGCCGGTACGCAGGAACCGCATGTAGCCACCCATAAACAGCGCGATGGGAATCGTCGCGCCGACGGTGAACACGCCCCACGGGCTTTCCGCCAGCGCGCGGACGACGACCAGCGCGAGCACGGCGAGGAGAATCACGAGAATCGCCAAAATCGAGAGCACCGCAATGGCGCCGGCGGGGGCATTTAATTCGGCTTTGATCATTTCGCCGAGCGATTTCCCATTGCGGCGCATCGAGCAAAATAGAATCACAAAATCCTGCACCGCGCCGCCGAGCACGACACCGATCAAAATCCACAGCGCCCCGGGCAGATAGCCAAATTGCGCCGCGAGCACCGGACCAACCAGCGGGCCGGGACCGGCAATCGCCGCGAAGTGGTGGCCGAATAAAATGAATTTATTGGTGCGGACAAAATCCTTGCCGTCGTCGTGAACTTCGCACGGCGTGGCGCGGCGGTTGTCAAGTCCTAGCACGCGGAGCGCAATCCATTTCGAATAGAAACGGTAGCCGATGACATAGGTGCAAACGGCAGCGATGATAAGGTAGGCGGAGTTGACCGGTTCGCCACGCCGGAAAGCGAGCGTGGCGTAGGCGAACGCGCCCAGCAGCGCGAACGCCAACCAAAAAACCGGGGCGACAATTTTTTTCATCGGTAAACGGTTTTGCGGTTTGCGTGGCTCATGGAATCGGGCAAAATCCTAAATTGTAAATCATCAATCGTAAATGAATATGACGCGCCATTGCCACAATTGCGGCGAACCTTGGACAATTTCCGGCAATCCCGGCCGCGGCGAGGTTTGCATGAAATGCCGCACCGACCTGCGTATATGCTTGAACTGCCAGAGCCATGACCCGCATGTGGCAGAACAATGCCGCGAGCGCCGCGCCGACTTGGTGCTGGAAAAACACCTCGGCAACTTCTGCGAATATTTTGAGTTCGCCCGGCGAAAGTGGGAGGCGAAGGAAGTGAAGCTCACTCGCGAAGAAACCGCGCGGGCGCACCTGAAAAAATTGTTCGGCGATTGAACCGCGGCGCGGTAGCATCACGACATGAAAGTCAGCGGATTCACTTTTCTTCGCAACGGGCAGAAGCTTGGCTACCCATTCGTCGCGTCCATCCGCTCGATTTTGCCCATCGTGGATGAGTTCATCATCGCGCTGGGCCCGTGCGATGACGACACGGAGAAAATGCTGCGCGGAATCGGCGATCCGAAAATCCGCATCATCCCAACCCAGTGGAACGAACGCCTCCGCAGCGATTACTCGGTGAAGGGATTTGTGTTCGGCCAGCAAAAAACCATCGCGCTCTACAACTGCACCGGCGACTGGGCGTTTTATCTCGAAGCCGACGAGGTGCTGCACGAAAACGACCTGCCGAAAATCCGCACCGCGATGGAAAAATATCTGGCCGACGAGCGCGTCGAGGCGCTGGCGTTTGACTACCGGCATTTTTACGGGAACAAAAACACCATCGCGTGGTCGCCCGGCTGGTATCGCAGCGAAGTGCGCATCATCCGCAACACCATTCCGGCGTGGTCCAGCGAGTCGCTATTTTTCAACGTCGTGGCGAGCCATAAGAAATCCCGCCACCCGCGCGCGGCGCACACCGGCGCGACGATTTATCATTACGGCTGGGTGCGCAGCGAGGCACAGATGAATTTGAAGGCGGACGCGACGCACAAATACTGGGAGAACGCCCCGACGGCGAAGGTGGATTATTCCCAAATTGACGCGGCGGCGTTGCAATTGTTTTCCGGCACGCATCCCCAGACCGTCCAAGCCTGGCTGCCGCCGGCGGAAGGAATTTTCCAGACCGACCCGGATCACCGGCTTACTTCACGGGAAAGAAAACACCGGCGGATGCTCTGGCTGGAAAAAACCTTCGGCCTCAAGTTCAGCAAGAAGCATTACCTGCCGGTAGATTGAAAACCTTGCCGGTCTCGGCGAGAACTGTTTCAACGGGAATTTCGCCAATAAACCCTTGGTTCGCTGGCTCGATCGCCCACTCCGGATGCTGGAACGGCAGGCAGGCGCCCGGATTTTTGTGCAGCATCAGCATCACGACACGCTTGTTTTGTGCGACGGCTAGATGTCCCAGACCACTGTCACCACCAAGCGTAAGCGTAGTCAGCTTGACGAGTCCCGCCGAGGCGAGCAGCGGTTGGCCGACCGCCAGGCAAAAGTTTTCTGCTACCACCGGCTCCAACTGTTGGCGGTCCGCCGGTCCGCCGGCAAAAATCACCTGCACGCCGCGTTCACGCCAGTGCCGGGCCACGGCCAGAAAATTTTCCAGCGGCCAGTTTTTCCGTGGGGTGCTCGTAAGCGGTTGAATGAGCAATGTCGGCCGGCTGGGCTCCAGTTTGTTTTCAAAAAAGAACTTTTTCGCGACCGCCTGCGCCTCAGCAGGCAGAGAAAATTCATTTTTTACCGCGGCCGATTTGACACCGCAATCGGCGAGCAGCCGTAGATTCCAATCCGCCGGATGCATTTTTTCCTCGCGCATCAATCCGCGCGTATAGGCCCAGCGGCGGCCGGTGCCATAGACGCTGCCCCAGCGTTGCGGCGCGCCGGTGAGCCGAGCGAGCCAAGCGGTTTCGCCGAAGCCTTGGAAATCCACGACCAGGGAAAACTGGCCGGCGCGCAACCGGCGGATCAGCCCGAAAAACTCCGCGCCGATTTTCAACGGATGGCCGCTGCGCAGTGCGGCGCGGTCCAGCGCGATGACCTCATTAACCTCGCGAAAGCCGCGCAACAACGATGCATTTTCCTTTGAGGTGAGAAACGTGATTTTGGCGTCGGGGAAATTCTCTCGCAGCATGCCGATGGCCGGCAGCGTAAATACGACGTCACCAATAGCCTTGAGCCGGATTACCAGAATTTTTTCCATGCGATCAGCGGTAGCGATCCAGCCCACATTCGCAGCGCGCGATTTTTTCGCGGATGGTCTGTTCCAGCAGCCCGTCGTTGGCTGGCAATTGACCGCGGCTGGCGGGCGGATGCCAAAGGTGGAAACACAGCGCACGGCCACGTATATCCAAGCGGCGAACCCCCGCGTTCAGCAGCCGGGCGGCAAACTCCGAGTCTTCGCGGCCCCAGCCGATGAAAGCCTCGTTGTAGCCATTAACCCGCAACATGTCTTCGCGCCAAAGACTGAAGTTGCAACCGCGAATGCCGCGCAAATGTTTTTTTTCCGAGACCAGCGGCATCGGCCAGCGGTAAGCATTCTTCAAACCGGAAATTTGCCCCTGCCAGAAAGCGCGCCGCCGATCCGCCGCCAGTTCGCACCGGCCAAACCACGCCGCCGCCTTTTGCTCCACCAGCGCGCGATGCCCTTGAATAAAAGCCGCCGGCCGCGCCGCCGCAACATGATCGGAGATAAAGTCGCGATGCGGCACCATGTCACCATCAAGAAAAACAAGATACGCTGACCTCGCCGCCGCAACGGCGCGATTCAAAATATGCGCCTTGCGAAAACCGTCGTGCGCCTGCCAAAGGTGACGGCTCGAAAATGCCTGTTGCGCCGACCAGTGTGAAAATATTTCCCTGGTCTCATCGCCGGACCCATCGTCCGCCAGCAACATTTCCGTCGGCAAGCGGCTTTGGCGGCTGACCGCCGCAAGCACGCGCCGCAAATAATCCGGCTGCTCAAACGTGCTGACGATCAGGGCAACTGTCGGCGGCTGACTCATTCTGGCGCATCCGTTTTTTTTGTTTGTTCCGCTTCGATCACTTTGACGTAGCGGGTGACGGTGGAAAAAGCGTCCATCCACGCGATGAAATAACCGGGCCAACCGTCGAGAAAACCGCACCGGAGAAAATAGGCTCGGAAAAATTTCCATAGCGGACGAATGGTAAGATCCGTCCAGCCGGTGCGACGTTGACGCGTCTGGCACTGGCGCACAAAAATGGTGCTGACCACGCTGATCTTGCTCAACAACTGGTCAATGTTTTCATTGCTAAAATGAAACAGATCCGCGCGCAGCGGAATCACATCGCCGCGCAAAACCAGCTTTTCGTGCGGGTCGCCTTCCCATCGGCCGGCATCCTGGCGCCAGAGGCGGACTTTGCGGTCGGGATACCAATTGCCATGACGAATCCACCGACCACCAAAAAACGAGAGGCGCGGGAAGCTGTACGCAGCGATGGTTGATTTCTGGTTTTGAAATACAGCGATGATTTCCTCGCGCAATTTTTCCGAAACCACCTCGTCCGCATCGATTGCCAGCAACCATGGCTGCGTGGCGTGACTGGAGGCGAAATTCCGGTGCGCCGCATGGCCGGCCCACGGCTGGCTGAAAACTTTCGCACCGTAGTTTGCCGCAATTTTATCCGTGCCATCCGCCACCTTGTCGTCAATCGCGAGAATGATTTCGCCCGTCCAGTCCTGTACGCTGTCGAGGGTGCGACCGATGCGGTGCGCCTCATTGCTGGCGATGATGCAAACAGAAATAGGCAGGCGTTTCATGCGGCGGCACCTTTCGCGTTGGCCCGGCGGCGCAGCCACAACCGGATTTTTCGAAAGGGCAAGGCGAGATACATTTTGCGAATCAGCTCCAGCCGCTCACGCGGCGAGGTGAGGTAAAAAGGCTGTTCGCGCGGAATATACCAGTTGTTCAAGGTGGTTCGCTTGACCAACCGGTAACCATTAGCGGTCAGGAACCGGTGCTTCTGCAAATCGCGCACGCCGTCCTCAATCAAAACCAATGCCGGCCGGTATTTTTTAAAATTGAGCCCCCGCATCACTTCGAGTTCATGGCCTTCGACATCGAGCGAGAGAAAATCAATCCGGTCAATGCCGGCTTCGACCAGAATCTCATCCAATGTGGCTAGCCGGACGCGTTCGACACCGACATAGGTCGCACCGTGCGAATCGCGTTGCGGGGATAGCGTCGCGACCCCGTCAGCTTCGGCAAGAATCAGGTTAGCCTCGCCCGCATGCCCGGGAGCGCTGCACGCAGCCTGGAAAACTTTTGCCGCCGGACGCGCCGGACGCAGCTCTGCGGCCAGCGCCGCCTGTGGTTCCACCAGAACTCCGCTCCAGCCTTGCTGCTCCAGAAACCAGGTTTGCGAGCCGTTCACCGGATGGTTGGCGCCGACCTCGACAAAAACGCCAGCGCGTTTGCGCTCAAAAAATTGCCAGACCAACTGACTCTCCGGGGCAACAGCCTTGACTGCGTCACTCATAGTTTGTGGCAGGTTAGCGGAACTGCGCACCGACTGCAAAACGGAATGGCGGGATAGATTTTTCACGCCCCAAGAATCGTGACCTTACGCTGGCGGCGCAGTATCCGGCGCAATTTTCGAAACGGCAACGACAGATACATTTTACGAAACAGTTCGAGCCGCTCGCCCGCCGTACTGTAGGAAAAATCGCAATCACGTGGCACATACCAGTTGTTCAGGTGAGTGCGCTTGACGACTTTATAACCGCGCGCCGTGAGAAACCGATGGCGCGACAGGTCCTGCAGGCCATCCTCGATGAGCAGGAGCGCGGGGCGATATTTCAGGAAATCCAGCCCGCGCATGACAGCAATTTCATGGCCTTCGACATCGATCGAAAGAAAATCAATCCGCAGAACGCCTGCCGCTTGCAACACCTTGTTGAGGGTGGTGATTTTAACACGCTCGATGCCGGCGAAACTCGTGCCGGCGGAGGCTTTGACCGCTTCGAGTGTAGAATGGCCCGGGTCTGCGCCGACATGCAATTCCGCTTCACCTTCCTGATCCGGGCTGCTGCATGCGACTTGGAATACCTGCGAATTTTTCCGCTGCGCGCGCAGTTTTTCGCACAGCGCGGATAATGGCTCAACGAGGACGCCACTCCAACCGTTTTGTTCCAGCAGCCACGTCTGCGAGGAATTCACCGGGTCGTTCGCACCGACCTCGACAAAAATACCGGCGCGGCGGTTTTGAAAAAATTTCAGGACGAGCTGTTTTTCCTCGATTTCGGAGGCGATGTAATGGCTCATGGACGTGGCAGGCTAGACTAAATTCGCGGCGACTGCAAAAGAGATTCCACCGCCGCGACCAGTTTTTCCAAGGTCACGTCACACAGAAACGGCGCGCCCGGCGGCTGGGTGCCGACGAGGACGCGGAACGGGCCGCCGGCCGGCAGCCATTGGCGGATGCCGGGATTGGGCCAAAACCACGCGACGGTCGGCGTGTTGGTCATCACGGCCAGATGGAATGGTCCGGTATCGCCACAAAAATGCACGGCACTGTGCTGGATGACGGCGGCGAGTTGCACGAGATTCAGGTTGCCGGCGAGCACGCGCCACGGCTTTTGCGGCAGCAACGGCAGGAGTTTCTCCATTTTTTCCAGTTCGCGCCGGGTCGGCGCGCAAGACAGCACGATTCTTTTCTCAGGAAATTTTTGCGCCAGCGCGGCCATCAATTCTGCGAGTTGGGACGGCGGTAATTCCTTGGTGTCCGCCGTGGTGAACGGACTGAGATGGAAATAATTTCCACGGTCGGTCTCGGAAATGTCCGCCGCGCGCAATCCCGCCGCGTCAACTTGCGTGTGAAATTCCGCCTTTGTGAACGGAAAGCCGGCCTTTTCCAGACAACGGCAGCGCTGGACTGAAACCGGCTCATCGGTGAACGGATGCGAGACGTGCGCGGTGAACATCTGGTTCCAGAACGCCGGGCCTCCGTCGTCCGGCCGGCGCCCCAGGCGTTCGGGCGCGCCGCTCAAAAACGTCAGCCAGCTCGAACGGTCGGAGCCGTTGAGGTTGATGACCACGTCAAATTTTTCCCGGCGGAGGCCCCTGACCATCTGCCAGTTTTCCTTGAGCGTGGCGTGGCGCGGGTAGCGCATGTAACCCCAAGTCTTGTCCACCCACGGCACGCAGGCCATGAGCGAGGTGACGTGCGTGGATACGGCGACGTGCAATTCCGCCTGAGGATACGCCTGCCGCACCAGCCAGAGCGCGGGCAGCAGGTGCACTGCGTCGCCGAGAAAACCAAGGTCGAGCACCATGACTTTTTTGGCGGCGCGGGTGCGGGACAGAAAATCAGATGAAGCGGGCGTTGCGGAAATTTTTGTATTAGTTGACACGGCCTTGAAAAGACGCGAGAGCCTAAAGAGATCGTTGCGGCAGCGGCAAGATTAAAAGCATTATTGGATGGAAAGTCCGCCGGAACTTTTCTTACTCTCTCCGCGTGGCGCAATACCTAGTGACAGGCAATTTAAGCTCAACCGAGACGCGGGAAATAAAACCCTTCCTGACGCACCCCGAAGTCGAATTCTTGCACACGGGCCCGCGACGCGACATTTTCGCCCTTCAGCGCCGCCCCGCACGCGAGATTTTGGCGGACTTGCGGCGGGGAAAATTCGACCTTGTGCTCGTGGGAAACACATTTTTCCCTTATTTCAATCCCCGCAAGAATTTGTTCCGCAACGTGGCGAACCTGGCCGGTAAACTAGCGCGAGAACCGCGGCTCGCGTTGGGCGCGTGGCTGGCCCGTGCCGATTTTCCCGCGCAGATAGTCGGGTTGGATTTTGAGGATAGTTTTATCATTGATAACGCACGCTTTCACGTTTTGCACCGCTCGGTCTGTTATTTCAAGCGCGAGCTGCCACAAAATCCTTGCAACACCTTTCTCTACACAAACGCCAAAACGGAATGCAATGGCAACGTCCTGCACACCGCGCCGTTCCGGAACTGGCTTGAAAAGCTGCGGCCAGTTTCCCTGGGAATTGATGACGCCACAGCAGCGAAGCTTGCGTCGCTCGAAGCAAAAAAAGAAACGGACGTCTTTTTCGCTGGCGATGTCCAGAACCGGCCCAACCGCCTCGCCGGATTGCGGCAACTGCGACAACTCGCGGCCGAGGGCTTCATGATTGATTTGCCCGAAGGACGGATTTCGCGCGATGAATTTTTACGGCGCTGCGCCCGGGCTTTCATAGTCTGGTCGCCGGAAGGATTCGGCTGGGATTGCCACCGGCACTATGAAATCGCCGCGGCCAGTTCCGTGCCGCTGATGCAGACGCCGACCATCCGGCGTTACGCGCCGCTGACCGATGGTGAGCACGCACTTTATTATGGGGTCGAGGGTGAACATTTGGCGGAGCGCGTCCGGCAAGCACTGCTGAACCGGGCGCGGTTGGCGGAAATGGGATTGGCCGCGCAGCGGCATGTTTTGCAATGGCATACTCACGGTGCAGTGGGACGGTATATTATTGAAGAAACCAAACGCACGCTGGTTGCCCAGAAAGGAGCAAAGTGAGTGAAATAGCGATGGTTGATTTAATTTAGAATTTAAAACCAAAATGTCACCCAAAGTTCTCAGCCTTGGTCCCAACCTCCGCCAACTGAAAGCGTCAACATTCACCACCTTTTATCAACGCCTTGGCAGTAAATTAAAGGTTTCACCAGCCAGAAATTTTCCGACAACTTCGAAATCAGCCGTCGAAGCAAAGTAGATTGGCAATAATCTCTTATCCGTCCTCATTTTTAGTAGTCGCCGCCGGTTGGCAAGAACGCATTAACCATGCGGTCAAGAGGCAATATTCTAATTGCATTCACCAGCCATGTATTTCAGACTCGCAATAGTTTTATATGCGTTCATGTAATGGGCTCATAGATAGGTATATGTATGAGCAAGCGCTCAACGCTATCACACTTTACTTCGGGAGTTCGTTCTCCGCTGCCGAAGAGGACCTTGCAGATTTACAATGAAATTAAAGAAACTCATCAGCGGAATCTTGAGATGCACTGGTTATGACATAGTTCCGACCGATGAAATGGGGGTGAATCCGTTTCGGGACATGAAATATTTTCTGCACGGACAAAAATCACCCATCATCTTGGATGTGGGAGCCAACTCAGGACAAACGGCGAAACAGTTCCGGCGGGTATTTCCTGATTCGACGATCCATTCCTTCGAACCAAGTCCGTCGACCTATGAAAAACTGAAGACGCGCTGCGCCAGATTTTCCAATGTGAAAACATGGAATTGCGGTGTGGGGGCGGCAAATGCGACGTTAACTTTTCAAGAGAACGACCATTCAGACATGAGTTCTTTCCTGACCCCAAGCAAGTTTTGCTGGGGGCAAATCATACGTCAAACCGAAGTGCCAGTCATCTCCTTGGACACCTTTGCACGCGAGCAGAAACTCGATTTCATTCACATCCTGAAATCTGACACGCAAGGTTATGACCTCGAGGTTTTTAAAGGCGCCAGCCGGTTGATGGACGAAAACCGGATTGGGATGATCTATTTTGAGTTTATTTTTTCAGACATGTATAAGGGTTCGCCTCCTTTTCACGAGATGTTTCTATTTTTGTCGCAGAAAAACTTTTCCTTGGTAACTTTTTACGAGTCCAACTTCCAACAAGATCTGGTTAGTTGGACTGATGTTTTGTTTGTGAACCGCGATTACTACCAAAAAAGATTGAATTTGCGAGCCGCAGCCAAATAGCCTTCACTGTCCAGTCGGAAGCATTCATTTTAAAAAAGTGGTAAAATCTCTGCGCCATCCTATGGATTATGCCCACATTGATCGTGGCTGTTTTCCAATCCTGTCCGCTTCAAGTCAAATCACGGTGTTGTCATGAATCAAAATCCATTTAAGGCTTCACACCGGATCGCTGCTTTTGACTGGCTATTAATCCTTTTGTTTGGCGGATTGCTCGCATTGCCGACAATTGATTGTTTTACGGGTATAGATATCACTCGGCCGCCGGATGAAAACCGATTGCCCGCGCCAAAACCACATTGGTCGCAGTGGACATTGGCCGACGCAAAGCAGTTTTTTGCAGGCACGGAAATATATTTCAACGACCATTTTGGTTTCCGCAAGCGACTCATCCGCTGGTGCCAGCAATGGAAATCGCGCCTATATCGCGACGAAAGCGGTCACAAGGTCCTGCTGGGCCAGCATGGCTGGATGTTCACAGGCGAACTGCAGATGATCGAACATTATCTAGGCATCGCCAAGTTCACGCCGGCACAACTCCAGTCATGGCAAAAGCTACTGGAAAAACGTCGTGACTGGCTGGCGGCGCGCGGCATCAAATACCTTTTCATCGTTGCGCCGGACAAGCAAGACATCTATCCCGAAGAGCTGCCCGCTTGGCTGCAAGCCGCCGCAGCCACGCATTGCGAGACCAAGCTCGACCAGTTTTTGCAATACATGAAGGAACATTCCACGGTGCAAATCGTCGATTTGCGTCCGGTGCTGCTCGCCCATAAAAAACTTGGTCCGCTTTATCTACAAAATGATTCGCATTGGAATTTTCTAGGCGGATTCATCGCCGCCCAGGAAATCATCGAGACAATCAGTCGGGTAATTCCCGGCGTGCCGCCATTACGATTGGACGATTTTACCTGGAGCAATACGCCGGCGATTGGCGGCGATCTAGCGCTGTTAATCGGAAAACAGCCGGCGGAAAAATATTCCTACACGTTCACTTCCAAGCCGGGCGTCGCCGCACCGGTCGTACACCCGGCCGCAACCATCGTTTCGGTCTGGGATCACCATAAGACCAGCTACATTTCCGAAAACCCTGCGCCGCTAGCCATAAACGCTATCTGTTTCACGGATTCATTCGGCATCGCGTGGCGGCAATTCTTTGGCTACAGTTTCAAGCGGATTGTATTCATGACCGAACACCGTGAGTTCAACACCAAAGTCCTCGAGGCCAATCCGCCGCAGGTGGTAGTGAATGAAATCCTGGAGCGCTTTTTCAACACCTTTGATCCGGAAACCATGATGCAAAGAGACGACTTGCCATGAATTCCCCCGTGTTATTCTTTTGTAGCTTGGAAAGTTTCCCGAATCACAAACCATGAAAGCCGAACACATCATCCAGCCGAAACGGGGTGCTTGGTTGGACTTTTTGCTGATGGGGATTTTTGTCACGCTGCTGTGGCTGCCGACGGTGGATTTTATTACCGGCATTGATGTCACCACTCCACCGGGTGAAAATCGAATGCCCGCGCCGAAGCCCCATTTTGAGCGGAAGAGCATGGAGGGCATTCAGCGACTGGCGGTGGAGACGGAAAATTATTTCAACGACCATTTCGGATTTCGCAAACGGCTGATCCGCTGGTGCCTGCAATGGAAGGCGCGGCTGTATTCAGACCAAAGCTGCTACAAGGTTGTGGTTGGCCAGCACGGCTGGCTTTATACCGGCGAATTGCAGATGGTCGAACATTTCCTTGGCATAGCGAAATTCACGGAGTCTCAACTTCAGTCTTGGCAGAAGCTTTTCGAAAAACGCCGTGACTGGCTGGCGGCCAAGGGCATCAAATACCTGGTGGTAATTCCGCCGGACAAACACACCATTTACCCCGAGGAACTCCCGGCTTGGTTGCAAAACGCCACTCGCGCCGACCGCGTCACAAAATTAGACCAGTTTTTGTCCTACATGAAGGAGCATTCCACCGTAAACGTACTGGATTTACGGCAGCCATTATTCGAGGCAAAGAAAATAGCGCCGACCTATCTCCAAAACGACACGCACTGGAACTTGTTCGGCGGATTTGCGGCCAGTCGGGAAATCATCAAGAAGCTGTCGGAAGATTTCCCTGATCTTATCCCGCTGCGATTGGAGGATTTCGCGTGGACGAATGAGCCAGCGATGGGCGGTGACATGTCGCGGATGCTGGGCTTGCTGCCGACCGAAAACAATTGCTTCATTTTTAAGCCGGGACCCCGGTTGCCAATGCTTGCCAAGAACGAAAATCGGGCCTACAAGTCCAACTGGGGTATTAAACTGGTGGTAAGCGTCGATAACCCCTCGGGGAATAGCCACAAGCTGGTTGTCTTCAACGATTCTTTTGGAATCGCGCTGTATGATTTTTTGGGTTACAGCTTCAGCCGGGCGGTTTTTGAAGGCGATGACCATGAATTCTGTCAGACGCTTATTCTATCAAACAACGCAGACGTGGTGATCAATGAAATCGTTGAAAAGAACTTCAATGTCATGGATCCCGATGAAATGATGAAAATGGACGCGCTGCCATGAACTATTTTCATGGATTGCGCCCGCGCGACAGTGCTTTTAAGATACGAACTTAATGAGTCACTTTTTATATGGTTTTTAGCTCACCGCTGTTTTTGTTCCTGTTTCTGCCCGTCGTCCTGACGGTTTATTTTTTGCTGCCGGGATTGCGGGCGCGCAATAACTGGCTGCTGCTGGTGAGCCTGCTTTTTTACGCGTGGGGCGAGGTCGGTTTTATCCTGCTGTTGCTCGTTTCTACCCTCATCAACTTCGAACTGGGCAAATGGGTGGAGCGCAGCGAGGAAATTTCCCAGCGCAAAAAAGCCGTCGCCGTGGCGGTAATCGTTAACGTCGGCTTCCTCGCGTTTTTCAAATACGCCGGACTGGCCGTAGCCTCGCTCAACATGCCGTTGAAATTCTTCGGCCTTGCCGCGCTGCCCGTGCCGCACGTCGCGCTGCCCATCGGCATTTCGTTTTTTACGTTCCACGCGCTGTCCTACATTATTGACATCTACCGGCGCAAATGGCGCGCGGCCCGCGATCCGCGCGACGTGGCGCTCTACATTTTCTTTTTCCCTCAACTCGTCGCCGGCCCGATTCTGCGCTGGAATGCCATCGCGCCGCAGTTGGAGCAGCGGAATTACAACCGCGTCAATTTTGCGGAAGGCGTGCGGCGCTTCGTCGGAGGCTTCGCCAAGAAAATGATCATCGCCAACGCCGTCGCCGTTCCCGCCGACCAGATTTTTTCCCTGCCGGCCAGCGAACTCTCCGCACCCGTCGCGTGGCTGGGCGTCGCGTGCTACACGATTCAGATTTATTTCGATTTTTCCGGGTACTCGGACATGGCCGTCGGCTTGGGCAAAATGTTCGGCTTTCAGTTCATCGAGAATTTTAATTTCCCCTACACCGCGCAGTCCATCAAGGATTTCTGGCGGCGCTGGCACATCTCGCTTTCAAGCTGGTTCCGCGACTACGTTTATATTCCACTCGGCGGCAACCGCGTTTCCGCCATGCGCAACCACATCAACCTGGTCGCGGTTTTTTTCCTGTGCGGCCTGTGGCACGGCGCGAGCTGGACGTTTGTAGCGTGGGGACTTTTCCATGGGATATTCCTGGTGCTGGAGAAAACGCCGTGGGGTACCGCGCTGGACAAACTGCCGCGTCCGCTGCGACACGCCTACACGATTTTCGCTGTAATGATGGGCTGGGTGCTATTCCGCTCCGACACGTTTGCCGGCGCGGGCCATTATTTTGCGGCGCTCTTCGGCGCGGGGCATGTGGGCCTAGCCCAGCCAATACTTCGCTATACCAGCAATGAAGTGATCTGGGCTTTATGCCTGGGTGTGGCGTTCAGTATGCCGCTGTGGTCGGAGATGAGAAAAACCGGGACTACCATCGGCAGCCTAATTCCCGTTCGTAGCCGCAAAATTTATTTTGCGCTAGGGCAGATCCTCGAAATCGTGCTGGTCATCGCCGGCCTTTTGATTTCGGCGGCGTGGCTCGCGGGCGGAACTTACAATCCGTTCATTTACTTCCGGTTTTAGCGAATGAAGCCAGCGACCGACAGCGCAAGGCTGCCCCATTTCTGGGCCGACTGGATTCTGATTACCGCGTTCCTACTGCTGCTCTGGGCGCCGACGGTTGATTTTTTTCTTAATCTGGACCACTCCCGCGCTCCTGGAGAGAACCGGCTGCCGGCTCGACGGCCCCACCTGGACGAACTGCGATCCGGCGAATTGAAGAAATTCCTCGCAGCAAGCGAAGCCTACTTTAACGACCATTTCGGTTTCCGAAAAAAACTCATCCGCTGGTTTCAAAACTGGAAGATCGGACTTTATCACGACCGCAGCGTTTACAAGGTGATCTCCGGGCCAAACCAATGGCTGTTCTTCGGTGAACAGCAGATGGCCGAGCATTACCTGGGGATGTTGAAACTGACGCCGCAACAATTGCAGCACTGGCAGACGATGCTGGAAAAACGACGCGACTGGCTGTCGGCGAGCGGAATCAAATACCTTTTTGTCATTCCTCCAGACAAACAGACGATTTATCCCGAGGAGCTGCCGAATTGGCTGACCAACGCCGTGCCAACGAACCGCAAGACCCGCCTCGACCAGTTTTTGCTATACATGAAGGAACATTCCACCGTGGAAGTCCTCGATTTGCGCGGACCATTGAGCGTAGCAAAGAAAATCGCGCCAACGTATCTGCAAAACGACACGCACTGGAATTTGTTCGGAGGATTCGTCGCCTGCCAAGAAGTCATCAAGACCGTGTCGCGACAATTCCCGGATCTGCCGCCGCTGCGGCTGGAGGATTTCACTTGGACGAACACACCCGCAACCGGCGGCGATCTGGTACGGATGATCGGCTCGGACGCCATTGAGAAAAATAATTTCGCATTCACGCCAAGGCCCGGTTTGCCCTCGCCGAAAATTTATGACGCCACGAACATAGTTTCTTTCTGGGACGCGCACAAGTTGAGCCGGATTTCGGAAAACCCCAAGCACAACAAAATAACCGCCGTTATTTTTCACGATTCGTTCGAGAACGCTTGGCAGCAATTCCTCGGTTACAGTTTCAAGAAAATTGTATTTATGTCTGAAAATCGCGAGTTCAATCCGACCGTCATCATGGAAAACCAGCCGGACATTGTGATCAGCGAGATGCTGGAACGCTATTTCAACACGCAAGAACCTCTGGAATTGCTGGCGCATGACCGCCTACCTTAAGGCTGATTTTTGCTAACCCTCGCCATGTTTCTAACACGACAAAAAAGGCGGTGATTCGGCCAAATTTGCAGGACGTCGTGCGTCCGCTATCTGCAAGAGAATCGGTTTAACTAACATAATTTTGGCAGAAAAAAATTAGTTAAAATCAGAATTACCAACCGCAAATTATTAGAAAATCCCGAATTTGAAGTGGTGCACCCATCAGGAGTTGAACCTGAAACCTGCTGATCCGTAGGTCTAAACCACCCGCTAAAGTGCTTTGTTTACAAAGGATTTTCGCATATTCCCCAACTAAGTCAAGGGTTGCGGTTTCGTGCCGCAACCTGCGGCGGAAACGCCATCGTATACAAATCGTATAAAACTTTATTTGACGCGAGTATTGATTTGCCGGGTCGCTAGACTCCACGCGGTTTGATAATAACCAATGGCTAAATCATATCGCGACCGGAACGCTTCTGCGTTACCCCTGACTAAATAACTAAGCGCCTCGCTGAGTTTTCGCGGAGGCCAACCGGTCTGTGCATTCTCGATGGCGGTCAAGGCCAACAAGTAATCTGATTTTGTGATACGCCTTATATCCTGCTGCACCGTGGCATTTAAAATAGTGCTGTGGCCCTTCGGCAACAGCTTCATGAGGTATTGAACTGCCGCCTGCTCCACTTTGAAGTCAATTACACCGTTCGTCCTGTCTAGATGGGTTTGGTCAATCCATAAAGCCGGCGCGAGTGACAGCTGAAGATTGCTAATGGCACCGCTTATCTTGCCGTAGTCAGAGGAATTTGTTGTTTTTCCAAGCCAAGCAGTCAATTCTGAAACCAAGTTTGATTTGACCCCTTGTGCGCCCAAAACGGTGACTTGAAAACTGCAAGTGGCCGTGTTTCCTGAAAAATCTGTTGCTTTGCAATTTACCGTTGTGGTCCCAATTGGAAACCATGAGCCGGATGCTGGGGTGCATCTTACATTTACATATGAAGAGCATAAATCCGTTGCTTGGGGTGCGAAAAAGACTTCGGCACCTTTTTCAGTGGCGAACTCTACTGTAATGTTTGTGGGACATTCTATGACGGGCGGAGTTGTGTCAACGACTACCACAGTGCGAGTGATGGCGCTCACCTGGCCGGTGGCGTTGGTTGCCCTGTAGATTAATGTGTATCTGCCTGGATCATTCGCATCAACATAACCTTTTGCGGGAACACTCGTAACCAAATTGGTTCCACTGGTTGTGATATCCGTTTCACCGTAATAACCCATTCCCCAACCGATAACCGTTCCATCCTTTTTAAGGGCAAGGCTGTGATACGCGCCGGCAGAAATGGCGATGACATTCTTGAGATTGGGTGGTGGCGTTGCTTCTCCATAGAAATCGTCCCCCCAGCCTACCACTGTTCCATCACTTTTCAGGGCAAGGCTGTGGTAGAATCCGGCTGCAATCGCAACCACATTGGTTAACCCGGTCGGCACTGATACCTGACCTTCGCCGTTATAGCCCCACCCTACGACGGTTCCATCTGATTTTAGCGCCAGCCCATAAGACTCGCCTGCCGCAACTGAAACCACATTACTCAAATCATCCGGCGGCACGGTTCCACCAAAGGGCGGATGCCCCCACCCGACTACCTTACCGTCTTCTTTTACCGCAAGGCATAAGTCGAATCCTACAGATATGGCTGTCACATGACTCAATCCTGTGGGGATTGATGCTGGCGTGAAATTATTTGTGCCCCATTCAACCAATGATCCATCCGACTTGAGCGCGAGGCTATATCCCCATCCCGAAGAAATGGCTACGACATTGCTTAAACCAGTCGGTGGGTTTGTTTCACCGAAACTGTTGTCACCCCAGCCAACCACTGTGCCGTCAGACTTGAGAGCCAAACAATGAATATAACCGGCAGCAACCGCTTTAACATTGTTCAAAACTGACGGAACATTTGCAGCGTTTCCCCAAGCAGCTACGGTGCCGTCAGTTTTTAGTGCCAAACTGTAATTTTCGCCCGCAGCGATGGCTGCCAATGGCGCAATTACGACAGCGCCTGGATCAATAAATGGCGTGTGACATTCATTCGTCAGCGGGTTGTCCCCGTGCAACATGACCGCCGGAGCCTGGATTACCGCTGGTAGATTTTGAAATGTCGCATCACGGCCGTAGGAGCCTCCGGTGCTGTTAGTGGCAACAATCCGATAGTGATAGGTAATACCTGGGGTCAATCCAGCCACCAACGAATACACGGTCATGTTGGTCAATCCATTGCCCAAGGAGATCGGAGGCGTGCGATTGCCGTGGAGAATGTTAGTGCCCCACTCAAACCAAGCCATTGTTGAGCCGCCATTCGGGTTTATCGTGGCGTAAATGGTCGCGCTGTGATTACTCCCATTGGCTATCAAGGTGGAAACAAAAGGCGCACCGACTACAGTAATGACAGTGCGTTTTTTGCTTGTCGTGTTGCCGCTGTAATCCGTGACCGAGTATGTCAACGTATTTGTGCCCAAAACCGCAGTGTTCACATTGCCAACGAAGTAAATACTACTGGTCAAGTCGCCCGAACAAGCATCCATGGCTGTTGCACCCGGTTCAACAAAGGTAGTGTTGACAGGCATGACAAGAGGGTTCGTGCCCAAAAGTGTAAGCGAAGGCGGAGTGGTATCAACCACAACCACCGTGCGCGTTGCTGCCCCGGCACCGCCCAGCGAATTGCTTGCCGCGTAAATCAGCGTGTAGGTACCAGGATTGTTGTAATCAACGAAACCACTTTCAATGATGTTGCCGCCTAGGTTGCTCGGCACACTTGTCTGGCCATAAAGATTATAGCCAACAGCCACAAGGTTTCCGTCGCCGGTTATTGCCAAGCTATGATACCCTCCGGCAGCAATAGCAATGACGTTGGTCAATGTCTCCAAGCCGGTGGCCTGCCCGTAATAATCGAAGCCCCATCCAACGACTGTCCCGTCGTTTTTCAGTGCCAAATTGTGAAACAAACCCGCTGCGATGGCCACCACATTGCTTAATCCCGATGGTATGCTGGTTTGTCCCCAACCAGTCACTGTTCCATCGCTTTTCAGCGCCAAACTCTGGTTCCAACCTGCAGCTATGGCCACAACATTGCTCAAGTCAGTCGGAATATTTATCTCGCCATCCGCGTTGTAACCCCAACCGATGACTTTGCCAGATGAATTTAGCGCCAACGCGTGGAAACTACCCGCTGCAATCGCAACTACATTGCTTAAACCAGTTGGAACATTCGTCTGGCCATAGGAGTTGTCCCCCCAACCGACAACCGTGCCGTCGCTTTTTAATGCCAAACTGAATGAATTACCGGCAGAAATTGCAATCACGTTGCTCAATCCCGGCAGAACACCGCCAGACGCAACCACCGTTCCATCATCCTTCAATTCTAAACTGGAAAATTCACCGGCTGCAATAGCCACAACATTGCTCAATCCTTCTGGGATATCTGTCTCTCCGTTCCCAGTTCCACCCCAAGCAGCTACAGTTCCATCATATTTCAGTGCCATGCTGAAACCATAACCTCCTGCAACCGCCAGCGGTGCAGCCATTGCGCTGGCACCCGGATCAACGAAACGAGTGTGGCATTCGTTCGTCATGGGGTTCGCCCCATTCAGAATGATTCGTGGTGTTTGAAAAATACCATCCTGTCCTCTCGCCAGACCAACGCTGTTGCTAGCAACCACACGGTAATCATAGGCGACACCCGCAGTCAAACCTGGCACTGTGATGCTAATGGGGATATTTGTCGTTGCGCTACCGATATCAGTAATTTGTGTTTCGTTGCTAGAACCTAAGATTGCGTTCCATTCAAACCACGCCATCGTCGGCGATCCATTTGGATTCACTATGCCATTCAAAAATGCTTCGCCATTAACGCCACTGGCCCCTAAAGTCACTGCGCTCGGTGGGTTGACCTGTCCCATACAAACACTTCCCAAGAGCAAGCACAGCCAAATTGTCCCAAAATGGGAGCGGCTCCGGCTTGCCTGCCATAATCTATTCATAAACGAAGACTTTTAACATGGTATTGGCATCAAGTCCAGAGACGCATGGAATCAGAAGCATATCGTCTTTATTGAATAAGAATCTGTAGATCGTCAATTTCTTAAGAATCAGAACTGATCGTCAGGATATTTGTCCACGCCGGCAAGACTAGCCTGTGGCCAAGCTTGATGGCATCGCATCTGGATACGGGCCCAAAAATCGTTCGCCATTGAAATGGATGACGTGATCTGCGTCCTCAGCAATCCAAACCTCAGTTTCCCAAGAGATGTGCGTTAAAAAACTTTGCATGGCGCGACGTGTTTCAAACGCTGTCACAAAAACTAAGCCGGAGTTGCTGCCGCGAAATAGGTCCTTTAATTCCTTCCGCCGTTTGCCATCCACAGGACCGGCGCTAGTCACTGCCTCGATGAGCAACAGCCAGTTTCGGCTGGTGTCATGCACGACGACATCGGGCATTTTTGCCGCTGCTTCAATCGTTACACCAAGCTTGGCGAGATAATCGGCGTGCAAATGCTCAAATTTGTTTTCGGTGTCGCCAATATAAACCACAGTCGCGCCATTGACGAATCGTGCGCAAAATTCTTCAACGATGGCCTTAATTAACGGATTCTGGCCGCCTGGCGAAAGGCGAACAGTTTCGCCATTGGGCAATCTAACTGGCACACGGGCGAGTTTGCGTTCGCGATTTATTTCTTGCCGGATTCCGGAGCGAGTTTTCAGGTAAGCCTTGAGGCGTGCCGGCCAATCCAAAGTTCCATAGGCGCGAAACAACAATAATGCACTGGGTTCGATTTGGTAAACCGTGTTGCCGCTATTGGTGGGCCGACCAGGATTGTCGGGATTGCGTAATACCATGCCAGAATCCACAAAATACTTTACAGCTTCATCCCGGATGGTCTCGCGGGTGTTCGGCGCATAGCGTTGTCTGTAGGCTTTGGCGACAAAATCAATGATTGGCGTAATGCCGCGAAGTGGCTGCGCAGCAGACTCCCATGCTGTATCGGGTTGCAAATCAAGCAGGGCGAGCAAAGTATAGGCGGCAACCTCATTGCTTTGTCTGGGGCTAAAGCCGAGTAACGCAAGCGCGTCCATGGCCTCACGAAGTTTGTTTTTGGCGGCAGCCACAGACCGCCGATTCTTTGCTTCAGCCATATATTTCTTCCTCCAGTAGGGCATCCAATTTCGCCTGTTCCACCGGCACGACCTTAACCCGACGGCCCAAGTGGACGAGTTGTTCTCTGTTTGGGTAACGAATATTACGCAAATCGGTGGCGTTGACCTGGGTATGGCCGTTGAACTGACGAAAATACTGATCAATCAGCGTCGAGTTTAGGAAAATCGCCAATCCACGCGCCAAGTCCATTGCCAAACCTCGACCGCTTGCATGGAAATAGTTCAGGTGGTTTTCAAAGCCGACAGCGGCACATGGTGGAAGCTGAGACGGATCGAAAATACACGCGACGATCCGCCGCCGTTCTTCTTTGGATGTGAACCGTTTGACCAAGACATAGGTTTCTGCCGGAATGAGCAGACTCTTCGTTTCGGAGTTCGCGACGATAGCATTTGGTTTGCGACCATTTACCTTTGGCCAATGGATGAAACCGCCGTTGAAATGGCATGGATAGATGAGCGGCGCGGTTTCGGAATCTGGCTGAGGGCGTAGAAATGAAGCGGCGCGAAAATCTACTACACGGCCAGTGGAAACGGATATGCCCAAGTCATCAAGTGTGGCGGTAAAGCGGCCGATGGATGCTTTAACCTTGGCCTGTCCGTTGTCAGACACGATATGGATGAACCGCTCAGGGTCGCCGGGGGACACGACTTGAGAGAACGAAACGAGATGTTCACGCACGGGACTTCCGGCTTCACCATTGCTGGTGGAAATGGTAACTGATTTTGGAACCTGCCGCGTTTTGGCGGCGTGGAAAATAATATTTTCCTGCAAAACATCATCGGCACTAAAAGCAGCAGAGCGTGATTCGAATGAGTGGATACGATGTATAGACATCTGCCGCAACAACTCTTCCCGAAACGGACGAAAATATGGCCCGTTGCAAAAGCTGCGCGGGGTAATGGCTACCATTTGGCCACCATCGTCAAGCAGGCGAACGATTAGCGACAAAAAGGCGGTGTAGAGGTTGGTTGTTTCAATGCCGGCGGATCGGAGTAACAAACGATGGTCAGAGTCGCTACGGATTTTGCGATAAGGTGGATTGACGATGGCAGCATTGAAACTTTGAAGCGAAGGCGCAAACATATCACCACGCACCAACGGGACAGCCGCTTCGATAAAATCCTGATTGTGAACAACTGCTGAAAACCGAATTCCCATTGCCGCGCACTTGCGTCCGCAGTTGTCAAGGTTGGTTCGCAAACGCGGTGTCAGCGATGAATCCACTTCGTAGGCCACAAGCTCAATCTCTCTCGGTTTTCGCTTTTGAAGGCATATCCGTTTCATCAAAGCTACAGACAAAGAGCCGACGCCGGCACCGGCATCTAGTAAACGAATGGTGCGCCAATCTGCTGTGAACATGGAAGCCATGAAATCAGCCAGAGGCGCTGGCGTAGGAAATTGGCCGAGTTCTTCCTGGTGCATCAGCGAGGAACCAATATCAGGCCCGCCACAAGGCCACTCAGCATGGCTGGCCGATCCGATCGCTGTCTCGATTGTTTTGGTGGCAATCACGTTTGCGAAAGAAATCTAACATTTCCGGCTGTTGGTGCAAAGTATTCCCGTGTTCGCTGGCGGCGTCGGCAGGCGGAGAAAACCACTTCGTGCGCGAAAAGTGAGCACCATTCCTGGGCTGCGGCGTGGTCGTCCGCCGTGCCGCCGATGAGTTCGTGCCGGCCATTTTTATTTTTGACGAGGCGGGCGGCACCGAAGGCAGTGACAAACTTGCGGCCTACGGCTTGCAAAAGGCCGAAACTTGAAGCCTGAAACCGAACTGATTTTTTAATTTTCATGCCGCGAGCATGACAGAGCCGGTCGGACATTTGCTGTCCAAGCAAAATATTTATTTGGCGCTCTGAATGTCACGCCATTGAAATCCCCGGTGTTGCAAATTGTGGTTTTTGCCGCCGATGCGCTTCGCACGCCTCCCAGACCAACACCCGCAAATCCCAAAGCCGCCGGTCAGGGGATTTCAACATGGATTGGATGTGCAGCGCGTCCTGTGGGCGGCTGGGAAGCCCGAGCGTTTCACTTTCACCGCCATGCCAAAAGGCATCGGGTTCCGCGTGAAAGAATCCAGCGCTGACGGCTTGGGCGGCGGGATTGTCTTTCCTGATGTATTCAAACACGGCGGAATGCTGGATGTTTCCAGGGAAGGCGACAGCGTGCTCGCGACCCTGCCATAGCAAAATGATATATTTGGCGAGTTCCATGCAGCCCCGCCGCTGTCACCGGGGAACCAAAAGCCCAACCGGCGAGGTTCGAGAAGCGGCACTGTTCGACGCAGTCGGGCAGTGATTGTCCAGCCGAGCGCAGCGAAGGCGGACAGCACCGCTTCTCGCTCTGACACTGAACGCAACGGATTTTGGGTTCAAAACAGCAGCGGCGGCGGGAATATAACGAAATCAATTCGGGCTTCCGGCAGCAACCCGCAGTAACCGCAGCAAGGTTCCCACAGATTCTAAGTTTTGAATCAAAAATATGGGATGTCGGGAAGGGTTGCTGCACTGGCTGCGGGTGGCTGCGAACCGGCTTGGCTTTTTCCAGACACCGGCTGCTACTGCCATATCTATAATGATATGGCAGTAACACTGTGTCACGGGTGACAGTGGCCCAGTGGCATGGCAACATTCCAAAGACAGATTGGCTGGAGGGCGGTGCGACATGGCGTGGTCGAGTCGGTCATCCATCAAGAGGACGTGGCGATTAACAATGAGCGCCGGGGGCGGTATTGGCTGGGCGTCGAGGTCAAACCCGAAGATGGTCATCACACCATTCCCGAATTGGGCGGCGGCCTGTATTTCCTGCGCGACCGGCAAACGGGCGAATTGCAGGCAGCCGATGGCGACCAATTCATTGCCGGCATGGATGCCTGGGTGAAGGAAAAATCTTGGTATCATCGGGAAATCGCCGACCCGAAATGCACCGGCGGCAAGCGGTGGAAAAAGACGCCGACCAAAGGTGTGCAAGGCATGGTCGTGTCCTGCGCGCCGTGGTGGAGCAACCTGATTTACGAAGCCGCACGCAACGGCGAGGCGGAGCGGGTCAAAAAATTGAGCCGGCAGATTGCCGCTGAAATGAAAACGGTGGTGGAAAAGCAGACCCGGCGGCAGGTGCTGTCGGTGCAAATCCATTTGGACACTGTGAATCTCCACGCCCATGTTTTCAGCACGCGCATTGGCGACGACCATAAATTCATCAAGGGGACGACCAAGCGAATCGGTTTGATTGGGCCGTGGTCGTGTGCCGTTTTACGGCAGGGACAGGCCGGCTTCATTCCCGACGAATCCACCAATTACCAAACCGCCCAACGGCTTTACCAGCGGAACGAAAAGCGAACCGGAGAACCGCCGCTCGACTGGATGCTGTGCAAGGCGGTGGACACGCTTTGCTTTGCCATGTTCGGCGTATCGCCCCGGCTGGCGTTTTGGCAACGGGTATATATGCAAGGATTGCCGGCATTGTGCTACAACCGGCTCAACGCGCTGCATGACGCCGTGGGGCGCGAAGTGAAAATATGGGAACGCCATGCCATACGGAGCCGGGATTATGTGCCCGGCGGATTCAATCTGGGCCGGGGTGTCAATGGTGGCCGGGAAATTGCCCTGAATTGATGCCGGCTAACGGATAACACGGCTTTTTACGATTTGAGTAAAAAGCCGTGCCGCGTTTGCCGATTTCTAAAACATCCGTGTGATCCGTGTTTTGGCTCCAATTGGAGCCATTGCTGACACGTCACCGGCTAATCATCGGGCTTCGGGAGCGTTTCACACAGAAAGAAAGCGGGCGGAGCCTGACGGCCCCGCCCGTGTTTCGTTCAGTTCTGCGCGCCAACCACGGCGGGCAAATTTCCAATCCGCAACGCCTCGGCCAAGTGCCAGAGGGATTTATTCAGGCGGATGTCCTCGGCCAAGCCCGTCACCGGGCGGGTGCGGGTGTGGCGGGAGCCATTGTCCCGGCGGCGGGAATAATCCTTCTGGCCGCCCCGAATCAGATTTTCCTGCACGCGATTGAAGACCTGCCAAAGGCTGTTGCCCCGGTCATCGTAACGGCGGGTTTCCAAAAGTTTCGCGGCACTGACCGGTGACTGTTCAACCGAATCCCAGCGGAGCATGATGGCGCTCTCGGCAAACGCCTTCGCCTCGGTGTCCGTCAACTGGCGGGCGCGGAATGATTCCACGTTCTCGGTCAACTGCGGGAGATTCGCCAAGACTTTGAAGCTGGCGGCAATGATTTCATCCGCCTCCCCGCCACTGTGCCGGATAGAAATGTGCTGGAACGTCGTGTCTGAAACCATCAGGCCGTTGCCGCAAACGAGCCGATACAAGGCGGCGTGCAACTGATAGGCGCTGCTGCGGTCGTGGCTGTTCACCAGTGCAATCTCGGCAACATATTCGCCGACGCGGCCAATCTGGTTTTGGGGTTGGAAACGAATCATGTGTTTCTGAAAACCCATGCGGTTTTCCAGCCGCACGCGTTGTTCACGGGCGGCAACGGGTGCCCAGCCTTCCTGACGCATCCGGCTGACGATTTTCGCCGTGGGAATGAACGTGTAACGGTCGCTGACGCCTTCGACGGCCTGTTCGGCAAACACGGAGGGTGCCTGCATGGCGAGCATTTCGTCGCTGATTTCGCTGCGGTTTGATTTCGTGGTGTTGTAGGAACTGAACATAACTGACCTTTCTCTTTTATTTGTTTTTTGGTTTCGAGGTGCTTCGCATCACGCACCCCACGCCAATACTCAAAGCGCAAATTTCTAAAAGCGTGACAGCGGGGGGACCCGACGCAGGGACGAGGCGGGGGAGCGAGAGAACGGAGTGAACGCAGCGGACGCTGGCGCGATTTTGGTCAACGGGGCGCGGCTCACTCAGCCGGCGGTGAGTCGCGGGGGCCAGTGGCCGCGTCGTGATATTCACCGGCCACAGCGGAGCCCAAATGAGCGGTTCAAGGATCATACCGGAATTGAACCACGTGGTGTGGGGTGCCGCCTTGGCTCGCTCGTGAGATTTATGGAACGCCCGCGCCAGCGGTGTGAAATAAACCACACGAGGGAGCACCAGCGGGGGAGCCGAGTCTGTCCGGTTGGGTGAAAACCTGAACCCAAGCCGGACAGTCTCGGTGACGGGGCAACTTTTCATTGGTTTATCTGCGGCCCCTTCATGCCGAGATTGGGATTGGGGTTGGCTCCCGCCACCTTGGGAAACATCGAGGGCAACCCAGCGGCCTCGACCAGTTCCACTTCCACGTTCTCTTCATTCAACAACCATTGCCAGAGTTTTTCACCGTCACCGGAACTGATTCGAGTGGCGGTCGAGTAAGTGTGAACGGATGTCAGGGCGGCATTGAGGGTTTGCGGCGTCAACCGGAACACGGAAACCGACATGGGGTCGGGGTCGGAAACATACAGCCGCCACTGGCCATTCTGGTAACGCAGTCCCCTGACCGCCTCCAACGGCACCACGAGACTGACCGGCTGCTTGTTCTGGAGATACATGAGATTCATAGCGAGATTCCGGGGTTTAAGGTCTGGCGGATTTGGGTTAAGTGCGCGGGCAAGTCCGGGTCGCTCAAAACCAGATGGGCGATGGGGGCACCAATTTCCTTGCTCATGGGGCCAAGGATGGCGAGCAAAGCCGTCTCGTCGTCGTCCTGCGGTTTGGATTTGAGGTGATTACGGAAGTGCCTTTCGGCGACGACCCATAGAGAGTGAGTATTTATTTTCATACACCTGATGTCAGTTGTCACCGTGCGCCGCGCGATACGCCGCCTTGGCGGCTTCGGTCTTTTCCCAAGCGGCCTTCACGCCGAATTTCTTTTTGAAGTCGGCCCAGAGCAGATCCAATTTCTGCTTCGACACCCCCAGCCGGTTGCCCAACTGCTCCAGCGTGGGATTGCCCAGGCTGGCCGGCGAGCGGTAGAGTTGAATCAAGGCCAGCTTGCACCGGATGACACGCTCCTGATTCCAGACAATGTCCGAGCCGGGCGAGACAAATTCCTCCTGCACCCATGTCAGCATCGCCGCCAAAGCGTCGGCAGCCAGAGCGAGAATGGCCGCCTTGGCATCTTCACCGTGTTCCCCGTCCAAGTGCTGATAGACTTCTTCGTAGTTGAAGAAAATGATGGGCACCACATTGTGAACTTCAACGTAGCCCTGGGCGTCCGCTTCACCGGCTTCGCCATAGTCAAAGCCGAAATCAATCCCGACGGCGGGCGCTCCGGCGTGTTCCCGCCGACGGGACACCTTGCAGGGCTGGTATCTCGGCTTTTTCGGCGGCTGGCCAAAGAGCGGTTCTAAGATGGGTAGAGTTATCTGGTCGGGGTCATTCAGGTGCTTCTTCATACTACCATTTTAAAGTTCTGAAATCCGGTTTGCCGAAAAAAGTGAAAGTATTTTCAACTAACCAAGAAAAGTGACGACTAAGTGCGATTGTTGGTAGCAAGGATACTTTCGGACACTAAAATAGTAGTTAGAACTTCACCGGTCTGACTTATGAATCAGATACTGACACTCCTGCAACCGGCGGTGTTTCTACGCTGGCCCCTGGGCACCAAGGGCACGAAGAAACGCTGGAAACATCTTTCACAAGCCGACATGACCCCGGACTATCTTCAAAGTCTGGATGACGGCAACATAGGCGTGGTCTTTGGTCGGAAGTCGGCTGACTTAAACGGCCATGTGCTCGCCGGCATTGACCTCGACCGGGCCGATGTCGTCGAAGCGTTTATGGCCGCCAATCCACGCTTGCGCGACGGCTGGCTGTCCCGTGGCCGGCCTGACCGGCTGCTGGTCATCGTTCGCCTCAAAGGGGAGTATCCCAAGAGCTGCGAGCTGTTCGACGGTGACAAGCAGCCCGTCGGTGAATGGCGCGTGGATGGCTGCCAGAGCATCATCCCGCCCAGCCTGCATCCCGATACCAACAAACCCTACGAGCTCATTTCGGCTGGGGTTCCTATTCTACTTTCCTATTCCGAAATCAACTGGCCAGTGGGGGTATCTTTAGCTAACTCTATAACTCTTCCAGTATCATCCAATAACGATCCAAAGATCCAATTACTGAGTATTACTGAGTATCCAGATAGCGTAACTCATAACCGTATCTCAAAAGCGTATCCAGAAACCGTATCGGAAAAGCGTAACACGGACTTGGTGGCACCCTTCATCGTCCCGGCACGGGGCCAGAGCAACCGCCTGTTGCTGGCGCTGGCAAGGCGTTTTAAACAGCTTTTGTTGCAAGCGGAGGCTTGGGACACCAGAGCCGTGTTTCTGACGTGGTGGCTGGCGTCTAAAGCGAATATAGACCCCGCCACGACACCGGATGAACTGTTCGCCCGCTTCAAGTATGCGCTGGAACATTCCAACGGCGGCACTAACCTGGCTTCGCTGTGGCATGAGGCGACAGACCTGGTCGCACCGGGTGCCGAACAATTGCTGGATGACCGGCTGCGGCATCTGGCGGGATTGTGTCACCTGCTGCATCAGGCGAATCTGGCCAAAGGCCGGGATACTTTCTTTCTGTCGTGCCGAGTGGTGGCGGGGTTGTTTGATGTGCTGCCGATGGATGCGTGGCGGTGGTTGCACTGCCTGCGGACGCTGGGGCTGTTGGAACTCGTCCAGAAGGGAACGAAAATTAAGGCGAACGGCAAATCAAGCGAATACCGTTACGTCGGGGTGACAGTGGCACCCTGATGTCAGTGGTTCATGGTCAAGGTGAGGCACGGGGTCGGTCTGCAAAGGCTGGCCCCGTGTCGTTTTCCTTCACCTCACCACATGTGGTAGGCGATTAAATCCGAATGTCGCCAATTGGCGACTAATTCCAATGCCACGGCGGCAGCCCGTTTTCATCATGGAGCACGGGCGGCGCGATGACCGGGGGCGATTTCCTGACCGGTGGCGGCACACGACGAAGCTGCCGTTCGCGGTGCCGGCGAATCAGCAGGCCAATCAGACCGCCAATCCAGAAGGCCAAAAGCAGGGAACCTAAACTTGGGCGAGATTTCATAGGCGTAATTATTTTAGGGTGACAGGGGCGTTAATCATGAATAATTGGCTATCCAGTAAAGTGGCCGCACAGAGAATCACCATGTCGCGCGATACCATCGAACGACGGGGAATCCCTTGGTGCGAGGATTTCATACCGGGCAAAATTCGTTACAAGGAGTTGGAGTTGGGTGAGGGCACTCGCCAGCCGCGCCGGTATTTTGAACCGGATGTGGAAGCGCTGCTGGTGACGCCGAAAGCAATGGAACGACCGGGAGCGCGGTCTTTGATTCCGTCTCCGTCGGTAAATTGATTTTTTCGCCGTCCTGCGGCCAGCGTTTTTCCCAGGCTGGTTTGTCTTTGGGCAACCACGCCATCTTTGGTCCGTCACCGGCCAGCCAGTGCGGTGGTGCACCGCCATAAACCGCTGCCAATGTCTGGCCACCGCTGGTGTGGCCGATTTCCCACGCAATCTGAACGTCGGGGATGCCATGCGAACGGCGGTTGGTGACATAAAAGGCGCGCAACCCGTGGCTCGTAATCTTGCGGCCAAGCGTCTCCCGTCTCTGCCTCAGCGACTGGCCAAGGGCACAGTTGTCCACGCATTTGTCGGGATTTTTGTAGCTTGGAAAAAACCATGGTGAATCTGGGAACCGTTCGTCCTTCCACCGCTTATGGGCTTTCAGGACGGCTGCCAGTCCTTCGTGGATCAGCACGAACGGATTGACGGCCTGCTGATTTTTCGCCCGCCAAACGTAAAGGGATTTTCCATCCGGCGTAATCCAGCCCGGCTGATACGGCTTGGCATCCGTGCGCAACTTCAACGCTTCCACCGTGCGCAAGCCGGTGGCGGCTTCAACCAGCAATTGCCAGCCGAGCGTATCGGAACGCAAGCTGGCGAACATCAATTCGGCGATGCGATGCAATTCATCCGCGTCGTTGGGCATGAATTCCCGGCAATGGCGGATGTTTTTATCCGAGCAATAGCGCGGGCGATAAACTGACATGGGGTTGCTGCGAACCAACTCCTTGCGACAGGCCCACAGAAACGCATTGCTCAAGGTCGTCAGTTCCATGTCCACGGTGCGATTCCCGGCATAGCCCTTCATGATGTTTTTCTTCCGCCACTCGTGATACCGGTCGCACGCGGCCAGCGTCACCGCATCAACGGGAATGTGCTGCCAGAATTTTAGCAGGGTCTCGCAATTTTTCTTCTCCTTCGTCAGGGTGCGCCCCGCCCGTTTCTCTTTGTGCCGGTCGGGGTAGCCGTCGTGTTCGTAGCAGCGGATCACCTGACCCGTGGTGACGACAGCCGGCCTGACAACCGCCGTGGGTTCGCTGCCCGTCAACCGCTTGGTGACGCGGCGGGCCAATTCATCCTTGGCCTGCTTAATGGATTTGGTGTTGAGAGAGCGGAATGTCCAGCGGTTGGCGATTTTTGGGCGCTCAAACAGTGTGCCGGAATTTCCCCGCCGCCAGATGCCGTCGGCGACCCGCTGCCAGGTTTTCGTTTCAGTTTTTTCGTTCATAATGCGTATGGTTACGCACTTGAACGGGTGTCACCCTTGAAGTCATCGTATACAAAATCGTATACAAGCTGTTTTCGACTTTCGGAAGAACTGCGGAACACCTTGATAAAGCCTTTTGGTTGTTGGCTTAAAGTGGTGCACCCATCAGGAGTTGAACCTGAAACCTGCTGATCCGTAGGTTTGAACACCGCCATAATCGGCAATGAACACGGGCACTTTATCAATATTCATTGGCGATGTCAAGGGGTGCTCTCTCCTGCACCCCGCTCCAGAGGGCAAAGCACTTGTATCAGATTTGTATCTATTCTTTGGCTTCAAACCTTACGAGGCAAAATCAATCGTAGATAAGCGCGAGACGAACTAGCGTCGGCGGCTCATCGCGAGGATGCGGGACTGACTCAATTCGGAAACGGAAACCCCCGATTTTGACTGTATCAGCATTGTATATTCAAACCTCATGATGTCGGAACACCCGAAAAGCCCCGCAGCAGCCACCCGCAGCTAACGCAGCCACTCCATTACAGATTCCAGAGTTTCCATATATTGTTTGATTGTTTAGGGATGCCTTGCTGCGGTTGCTGCGGGTTGGTGCGAGGTTATCCAGCATGGCCATAAAGAATCAGTAGCAACGAGGCGATGCTGATGAAACCCCAAAGCAGTATTCCTTGGCCAGCGGCTTTCCAGCCTACCGAATGCAGCGTGCGAGGCGAAAGGCTTGCTCCAATGAGGCAAAGCACCAGCGTCAATCCGCCTTTGGCGACATGGGAAATCTCCGGCGACCAGGTGGCAATCACCGGCATATAGCTGCGGGCCAGCGAGGCGAGCAGGAAAAAGCCAATAAACCACGGGATTTCCACTCTTGGCTTTCTCGCCATCGGGTGTTGGCCGACGCCCGCAGTTATAGTGTCAGCAAGCTTCATCCGGTGGCTGCGACCAGCGGCAAACACCAGTCCCAAAGTGAGTGGAACAATCCACAAGGTGCGTGACAGCTTGACGGCAGTGGCCGTCTCCAAGGCGTCGTTCCCATAAGGCAGCGCGGCACCGACCACCGAAGATACATCGTGAATGGCAACTCCCGCCCAAACCCCGAATTGATGCTGGCTCAAGTGCAACGCATGGCCTAGGAATGGAAATAGGTAAAGCGCCACGGCGTTCAGCAGGAAAACGGTTCCCATCGCCACGGCGATTTCACCTTCCGTTACGGCCAGGACTGATCCGACTGCGGCGATGGCCGAGCCGCCGCAAATCGCCGTTCCCGCCGAAATTAAAATGGACGTGTTGCGGTTTATATCGAGTCGCCGGCCAATCCAATAGCCCAACGACAAAGTCGTGCCGATGGTCACAGCGGCAAACAGTGACCCATTCCAACCCGCCCGAAGGATGACAGGCAGATTCATTCCGAAACCCAGCATGACGACGCAAATTTGCAGGAGTCGTTTAGCAATTTTGTGTCCGTGATGATGGAATGGATTGCCCAGGCACAGCGTAAAAATCATCCCTGCGACCAAAGCAACCGGCGGAGTCGCCCACGCGATTAGTCCCGCCGCGACCAGCACGAAAACAATGACCTTCGCTGTGTGGCTCGGCGAAGTGATCCAGCCGCTGTTTTTGGTTTCGGGACGCAATGTATTCATATTTGAACCTTATTTTAGTTTTTGTCTGATATAGCACAAAGACATTGTTTATATGTGATACATAGCTTATGGTTATTCCATGAATCGAAATCATCTGGCACTGTTTCACGCCGTTGCCCAGGCTGGCGGCATCAGTCGCGGGGCCGAACGGCTGCACGTCAGCCAGCCTGCCGTTTCCAAACAAATCAAGGAATTGGAAGATGCTCTGGGGGTGCGCTTGTTGGAAAGACTGCCGCGCGGAAGTCGGCTTACCGATGGGGGAAAACTGCTGGCGCAATATGTTCAACGCATGGCCGTCGTTGAGGAAGAAACGGCGCGGGCGATTGAGGAATTTCGCGGTGTCAAACGGGGGCGACTGGCTGTGGGTGCCAGCACGACCATTGGCGCATACCTGCTGCCACAAGTTTTCGGGGAGTTCCACCGGCAGCATCCTGACATCGAACTTCAACTGGAAATCGCCAACACCGAAACCATTCAAAATCAACTGATGGCAGGCTCAATTGAAATTGGTCTGACCGAAGGTTTGATGGAAGCAGAGCATCTTGATTCCGAAGTCTTCCACGAAGACGAACTGGTTGCCATTGCGCCGCGCGGCCATCTGTTGCTGAAACAGAAGCGTGTCACCGCCCGCGAGCTTTGCCGTGAACCATTTATTTTGCGTGAGGCGGGTTCGGGAACGCGCGCGGTGGTCGAGCGAGCATTGGGCAAGCGGGGCTTGACGGTGAAGCCGGTGCTGTCGCTGGCGAGTCCCGAAGCAATCAAGCGCGCAGTCATCGCCGGGGTGGGCATTGCCATTGTTTCGCGACTGGCGATTAGCTGCGAACTTCAGATCGGTTCGCTGGCGGTCATCCCGATTAAAGATTTGGTGATTCGCCGCCCGTTGCATTTACAAAAATTGCGGAGCAAAAATCCAAGCCCGGCAGTGAGCCAATTTTTGAAACTGCTGCACGCGCATAAAGACATAAATATCCGGTGAGATTTCTCGACTGATTCTTCAAGCCTTGAAGAGCTTAAAAACAGATGAATCGGTCGTGGAATAAAAAACATAAATACCCTGCTTGCGACGGGCGAAGATGCCGCTGTCGGTCAAAATCTTGAGGTGTTTGGAAACATTCGCCTGGGACAAGCCGGTGGCGGCGATCAACTGCGACACATTCTTCTCACCATTGCCGACGGCGAAAATCAACTTGAGCCGGCTGACCTCCCCCAATGCGCGAAATTTCGTGGCCATCAACCCGATGGCTTTTCCGTTCAGGTTTTGAAATGATGGATTTTTCGGCATGGCAATGTAATTGCAAAGTTCGGCTTGCCGCAGTGATAGGCAAATACAATGATGTTGTCAAATTGACATGGCCAACCAGTTCTCTCCTGAAACATCCGATGCCGAGTTGGTGCGCTTGGCCAAAGCGGGCGAACTGGATGCTTTCGAGGCGTTGACCAACCGCTACGAGCAGCGCGTTTTCGGCCTGGCCATGCGGATGTTACGGCAGGAACAAGACGCCGAGGATGTCACGCAGCAAACTTTTTTGAGCGTTCTGGAAAATCTCGAAGGTTTTCGCGGTGAGGCGAGTTTTTCCACCTGGGTGCTGCGCATTGCCAGCCATGCGGCGCTCAAAATCATACGCAAACGCAAAGGGCTGAACACTGTTTCGTTGGAAGAGACGACGGAGCCGTCCGATGATTTCAATTCCATTCCGCACCCGGAATTCATCGCCGACTGGCGGCAGTCGCCGGAACATCTGGTGGAACGGAATGAAATCCGCCGTTTGCTGGACGACGCGCTGACGCGGTTGGATGAGAAGCATCGGTTGGTATTTTTGCTGCGCGATGTCGAGGGTTTGTCCATTCAGGAAACTGCCGCCGCGCTCGATTTGAGTGAGGCCAATGTGAAGGTGCGGTTGCTCCGCGCCCGGCTGCAACTGCGCGAAGATTTGACCCGTGTTTTGGGCGATCCCGAACGGCAGTTGGTTCGTTTACCTCACGATCACGAATGAAAGATCATTTTAACCGAATCTTTGTAACTTTTAACCGGCTGGCGGCTCGGTCATCAAAGAAATAAATACCATGAAGTGCGAAGAACTATTGGCGATGCTGAATGAATACGTGGACGGCACGGTTGATCCGGCGGTCTGCGAGGAGTTCGAGAAACACATGGCGGGCTGCAATCCTTGCAAAGTTGTCGTGGACAACATCCGCAAAACGATCACGCTTTACAAAGATGGGCAGCCGTATGCGATGCCGATGCAGTTCCGGGAAAGGCTTCACGAGGTGCTTCGTCAACGGTGGAAAGAAACACACCAACACCAAAAAAAAGGCTGAATTATGATTTCCAATGAACGCCCATCGCCATTTCGTCGGCAGCCGTATCACCAACCCTATGCGCAACAACCGGAGCGGCCATTTGTTCACGAAGACACGCTCAAATCCAGCGACATCCAGATTGAACGCAAGTTTTTTGTCCTGACGTTGAAAGAAAATCCCCGTGGACGGTTTCTGCGAATATCCGAGGAGGTCGGTGGCAAGCGTAATTCCATCATCATTCCCGCGACGGGCTTGAATGACTTCAAAAAATTCGTGGATGAAATGGTTAAGGCAGCCGATGAAATTCCAGCCAAAGATGGAACTCCGAATGTCTAATCAGAGATAAGAAATTGAACAACCGCAGCAACTTCTCGATCATAAACTTGGTCGGGAAAATCTTCTTTCCGAAGGACGCGCCTTGGCAGCGCCGCCGGAAGATTTTGATATTGCTGTGGGCGATAGCCGCAGGCGCCATCACGGGTGGCATCATCATGGCGGCGGCATTCTTGATGAACGCCAAGCATTAAAATTGCGGAATTTGACCTCTCGGTCGAGGGTTTGATGTTGTCGGTTCCAAATTCAAGCTTTTTTGTTCCACAAGCTTTGTAACTTTTCCTGAATCTGCGGCTCAATGCCAGTATGAACAGCCTCGTATGGATTCTAGCCGGTGCGCTAATTCTCATCAGCGTCTGGCTTTCGCAAGTGGTCAATCAATGGTGGCTGTTGCTCACATTTCTGGTCAGCGCTTATTTGGTTGTCACCGGCATCACTGGTCATTGTCCGGTGAGAAATTATTTTAGAAAACAGCTCGGTGAAGCAGGAAATGATGATGATGAGGATTAACCCTATGAATTGGACAACCATTTTAATCATCGCGGCCATTGTCGTGATTGTATTTATGATCAAGAAAACCGGTCAGATTTCAGCCAAAGACGCACTTGAAAAACTTAAAAACGGCGCGCTGGTGATTGATGTGCGCAGTCCGGGTGAATTTAGCTCCGGCCATCTGGCCAAGGCCGTCAACATCCCGCTGGATGAAATTGAAACCGCCGTGCCCAAGCGGGTGAAGGACAAAAGCCAGGTGCTGCTCCTGCATTGCGCCAGCGGGATGCGCAGCGGCATGGCGAAAAGCAAATTGATCGGGATGGGTTACACGAACGCATTTAACCTCGGCGGCTACGGCCGCGCGGAGATCATTTTGAACCAATCTGGTTCTCCCGCAAAATAAACCAAAGAAAGGAACTTTATGGCACGTCTCGTTATTCTCGGTGGCGGCATTGCCGGCCAGACCGCAGCGCTGCACGCGAAGAAACGACTGGGCGGCAGCCATGAAGTCCTCGTCGTCACGCCCAACAGTTTGTGGAACTGGATTCCCTCGAACATCTGGGTCGGCGTCGGTTTGATGAAGCCGGAACAGGTGACGTTTCCGCTGGCGCCGGTCTATAAAAAAACCGGCATCGTTTATTATCAAGCCAAGGCGGTCAGTATTCATCCCGAAGGCGATGCTGAAAATTCACAGCCGTTTGTGACCGTGGAACACACTTCGCCGGAGAAAAAAGGACAGCGCGAAAAAGTCACTTACGATTATCTCATCAATTCGACCGGTCCGAAGTTGAACTTCGACGCCACGCCGGGCCTGGGACCGCTGCACAACAGCCAATCCGTTTGCACATTCGATCACGCGGCGCACGCCGCCAAAGCGCTGGATGAACTGACCGCGCGGATGCGGCGTGGCGAGAAGCAGACGATTGTGATTGGCACCGGCCACGGCACCTGCACCTGCCAGGGCGCGGCATTTGAATATCTGTTCAACGTGGAATTTGAACTCCGCCGCCGCAAGGTGCGCGACATGGCGAACATCATCTGGATTTCCAACGAACAAGAGTTGGGTGATTTCGGCATCGGCGGGATGCACATCAAACGGGGCGGCTACATAACGCACTCGCGCGTGTTCACGGAATCGCTTTACACCGAACGCGGCGTCCAGTGGATTACCCGCGCGCACGTCAAAGAAGTGGGCAAGGATACGATTCTGTATGAAAACCTGGACGGTGAAGAAAAGACGGTGCGCTTTGATTTTGCCATGCTGCTGCCGCCGTTTGCCGGCGTCGGGCTGAAGGCGTTTGACAAACAAGGAACCGACATCACCGCGACGATGTTTGCCAAGAGCGGTTTCATGTTGGTGGACGGCCATTACGAGCCGAAGCCTTACGACCAATGGCTGCCGTCCGACTGGCCAAGCACTTACCAGAGTCCGAAATATAAAAACATCTACGCCGTCGGCATCGCCTTCGCCCCGCCGCACGCGATTTCCAAACCGATGATAAATCCCAAAGGCACGCCAATTTTCCCCGCGCCGCCCCGCACTGGTATGCCGTCCGGCGTCATGGCCCGGCAGGTTGCTTTCAATGTCACGGATATGATGCAGGGCAAGAGCACCATTCCCACCCGTCATGCGTCGCTGGCCAAGATGGGCGCGGCCTGCATCGCTTCGGCTGGTTCAAATTTCTGGAACGGCACCGCCGTGTCCATGACGATGTATCCGATTGTTCCTGATTTTCAAACCTACCCCGATACCGGGCGCCAGTTGCGTTACACTTCGGGAGAAATCGGGTTGGCCGGCCACTGGATCAAGCATCTGCTGCACTTCGGCTTCATTTACAAAGCCAAGGCGAATCCATTTTGGCGTCTAGTGCCGGAATAAAATTTGATTTTGTTCACGAACCAAAGGAGAAACACATTATGACCGAACCATCCAAACCCGAACGCCAGCCTTACGAACAGACTTTTTATCCGCCAACGCCCACGGCATTCACGAAGCGAATGCGCACGAATCTGCTCTGGCAGCTTTTTCGCTTTGTGATCCTCAACATTAAAATGCTGCGGATGGTTCGAAAACACTGACGACTTTCCGCTACGGCAGGCGAAGAAGAATCCACAATTCTGGCCGGGCGGACGGCAATTGATTTCGTGGCCAGCGCCGGAATTTTTTATTAGCTTCAAACCATGAACAATTCTCTGGAAGGAAAAGTCGCACTGGTTACCGGCGCGTCGCGCGGCATCGGACGCGCTATCGCCAAACGCTTGAGCCGGGACGGGGTTTCGGTGGTAGTGAATTATGCCACGCAAGCGGACGCTGCGCGCAAGCTCGTGGGCGAAATTGAATCCGCCAACGGAAAGGCGCTGGCCATTCAGGCCGATGTCGGGCGCGTTTCCGAAATCGTCCGGCTGTTCGATGAAACCATCGCGCACTTCGGCAAACTGGACGTTCTGGTCAACAACGCCGGCCTCATGTTCACCAAGCCGGTCAGTGCTGTGACCGAAGCGGAGTTCGACCGGATTTTTGCGGTCAATGTGAAAGGCACTTTCTTTGCCTGCCAGCAAGCGGCGACGCGCCTAGCCAACGGCGGACGCATCATCAATGTTTCCAGCTCCACGACGGCGCGGATGATGCCGAACTATGCGGCTTACGTCGCCACGAAGGGCGCGGTGGAACAGCTCACGCGCTCGCTCGCCGGGGAGCTCGGCCCGCGCGGCATCACGGTCAATGTGATTTCGCCCGGCCCGACAGAAACCGAATTGTTCAAGGCCGGCAAAACAGCGGAACAAATTCAACAGTTCGCCAAAGCGGCGGCGCTGGGCCGACTCGGACAACCGGCGGAAATTGCCGACGTGGTGGCCTTCCTGGTTTCGGATGCGGCGGGCTGGGTCACCGGCCAAAACATCCGCGTCAACGGCGGCATTGCTTGAAACGATGAAATCTTGAGCCGGACAGTAAAATCTAATCCCGTTTGAATTCAAAGACCGTGCCGACGCTGGCGGATCGAATAATTTCTGGAAACGCCTGCCACAATTTTGGCGTTGCCGGCCAGCCGGTGCAGTGGGCGGGCGCAAGCATTTCCAGTTGGGCGTCGCGCAGGCGCGCAATGGTTTGCTGAATTCGTTCTTCGGAAGCGGAACCGAGATGCAGTCCCCCAATGACAGCACTCACGGGTTTGCCGCCGGTCAGGGGCTGGACGTGATCAAGCGTGTTGACCACGCCGGCATGAGCGCAGCCCAGCAGTAAAATAACGCTTCGGCCAAGGTCAATCACCAGTGCCTGATCATCCATGAGCGGGTCGGGACAGGTGCCTGCGGCATCGAGAAAGAAAGCGCCGCCGGTGTCTTCATAAGTGGTTGCGCGCGGGATTTCGCCCGTCGCAAAGACGCCTTCAAAAATTTCGGTGCGGCCTGTGGTTTGAATGAATCCGCCCGCCCGCTGGCGAATGGCTTGCGCCACGCAATCGCTCATGCCGATCTCACGCGACGATCCGGCCTGGTTGCGGCTGAATTTGTTTTCAAACGCGGCGGGATGTAGATAAACCTGCGCTTCGGGCACGACCTCCAGCATCGCCGGCACGCCGCCGGTGTGGTCGTAATGGCCGTGGCTCAACACAATGGCTTTCACGCGATCCAATGGCAGCCGCAAGGTTTCCGCGTTGATCACCGCCAAGTCGGTTTGGCCGGTGTCGAATAGCAGGCTGTGTTTCCCGGATTGAACGTGAAAGGACAGCCCGTGTTCCGCGACCAAACCCTGACGATGGACGCTGTTCTCGACGAGCACCGTGATGCGAATGGTTTCACTCATGTTGTTTCATAAATTTGCCGGTGGCGCTGGCTTTGACCGCGCCGCCTTGCGTGAGGTTGGCCCGCAACTGATAAAGGCCGTGTGAGTCATCCTCCAGCCATGCTTGTAAAAAAACTTCTTCGGAGGCCGCGACACTTTCATGGTAGCGCACTTTCAATTCCGCCGTGAGGCCGCGAATGCCACGCGCAAACAGGCAGTTGGTCATCGCGCCGTCGAGCATGGCCGCGATCAAGCCGCCGTGCAGCAATCCCGAATAACCTTCCAGCGCGCTGTTGCCAAGAAATGACGCGCTCACGCTGCCGTCCCGCTGCGGTGCATAACGCAGCGCCAGCCCCATCGGATTGGAGCCGCTGCACACAAAACAAAATGGATGTGCTTCCGTTTGGCTATTCACCAAATGAATTTGAGCGAGGTCAGGCGCAAGTGGAGTTGGCTTCATTGGGAAGGGCATTGGTGGCCGTCCTCGTGATGATGCGCGGCACAGGTCAAGCCGGAGTCTTTCCATTCGCCGGCAAGAAAAGTCTCCACGGCTTTGCGGGCGTTGCCGGAACAGCCGCGGTGGACTTCGATTCCTTGGCGTTGGAGAACATTCACCGCTCCGGCGCCCATGTTGCCCGCCAAGAGAATGGAAACGCCCTTGGCCTTCAAAACTGCCGCGATATTGGACTTGCATCCGCAGCCCGTGAGCGAAGGTAGAATCCCTGCTTCCTGCACAGCATTGTGATTATCGGCCGTAAATAGACTATATTGCCGGCAATGACCAAAATGGTCGTCAACGGTGTTGTCGAGCCGGGTGGGAACCGCAATTAAGATACTCATTTTTCAGCTTTCGTTTTTTGTTTTTGTTGAGGGACAGTTCTCGCGGACCATTCTGGCTCCGCAGGATGGACATTGGCTCTCCCGGCAAGGCTTGCCTCGCACATGGGCAATCTTGGTATTGCATCGGGTGCAAATGCAAAATCCGTTGGTTTCGGTCGCAGATGAATCGGGATTCAAACACCGCACGGTAGATTCGTGACAAAACGGGCACACGGCCTTCGCATCGGAACAGACAAAGAGTTTGGAACACCGTTGACACCGATTCCAACAATCGTTTGTCTGATAATTACCGCCCTCAATTAAAAGGGCTTTCCCCTCCACCAAGGCAGTCGAAAGAGTTCGCCGGGCCTTTTCATAGACGCGGGTGAAGGTGGGGCGGGACACCTTCATCTGCTGGGCCGCCTCCTGATGGGAGAGGCCCAAATAATCCGCCAAGCGCACGGCTTCATACTCCTCGAAAAGCAAAGTGACCGATTCCAGATTGCGCAGCGGTATGCCAAACGGCTTAAACCCTTCCATGATGGGAGGTTTTTCAATTGATCGTCGGTTGACTGGACGCGCCATAAATCCGTTATTATGAACCATAGTTCACAATGGACCTTAGCTTGTCAATCGTGAATACTGAGCGACACTCGCTGCGTCCTGTTCGCCTCAAACGAACACTAACAGCACGCTGGCCAACGAGGGGCAACACCACACTGGCAGAATAAATCCATCAGCTTTGTAACTTTTAAGCCCCTCGCGGCTCATTCCTGTTATGAAAGAGCACGCTTTGAAAGTTTTTCGTCAACCGCCCGAACGGCTCAACTGCGCCCAGTCTGTGCTTTATGCCTGGCGTGAAGTGTCTGGCGACACCGCCATCGCACTCGCCGATCTGAAAACATTTGGCGGTGGTCGGGCACCGGACGGAATCTGTGGCGCGTTGCACGCGGCCTGCTTGGTCGCGCCTTACCGCGCGGAAGCGTTGAAGCAGAATTTTGCGGCCCGGCTCGGCTCCCTTTACTGCAAGGAATTGCGCGCGGCCAAAGTGCATCCGTGTGAATCCTGCGTCACACAAGCGACCGACCTGCTTGAATTTCATTCCGGTGAAATTCGGTCGGGGTCTTGACTGAATATGACCTCGACACTTTTAATTTATCTCCTAATTGGCGGCGGTGCGGGCGCTACACTGGGATATTTTGGCAGTTGCAAATCCGGGGCGTGTCCGCTGACGGCGAACTGGCGGCGCGGCGCGTTTTACGGAGCGGTAATGGGACTGCTTTTTTATTTTTCGTCCGGCACCGCGAATTCCACGGCAATGAATCAATCCACCGACAACGTGAAACATATTTCGGAAACGGAGTTCGACACCGAAGTGACGCAGGCCGCTTTGCCAGTCGTCGTTGATTTTTACGCGACCTGGTGCGGGCCCTGCCGTCAACTTGCGCCAATGATGGACAGTCTGGCGAATCAATACGCCGGCAAAATCAAGTTCGTCAAAGTCAATGTGGACGAGTCGCCGAAGCTGGCGCAGAAGTTTCAAGTCGAGGGCATCCCGATGCTGGTCTTTTTGCAAAATGGAAAAGCCGTCGGGACTTCCGTTGGCTTGGCGGCAAAGGAGGATTTAATTCTGCGGCTGAACATGCTGTTACAAACCAACAACCAACCCGCCGCAAAAGCACCCGGCTTCTAATGAAATTTAGCAAAACCAATACCTTGCTCTGCCGGGCAAAAACCGGTTGGCAGTTGACAACTTTTGTAGAACTTTAACCGATTGTTATGGATGTTTTAACCCTCTCACGAATTCAGTTTGGCGCGACCGTCGCCTTTCATTACATCTACCCGCCGTTAAGCATCGGGCTGGGCATCATGCTCGTGCTGATGGAAGGCGCGTGGCTCAAGACCGGCAACACGATCTATCATCAAATGGCGCGATTCTGGACGAAAGTTTTTGCGCTCACGTTTGCCATCGGTGTCGCCACCGGCATCGTGATGGAATTTGAGTTCGGCACAAATTGGGCGACATATTCGCGCTTTGTGGGCGATGTCTTCGGCAGCGCGCTGGCCGCAGAAGGTATTTTTGCGTTCTTCCTTGAATCCGGCTTTCTCGCGGTGCTGCTGTTCGGCTGGGACAAAGTCGGACGCAAAATGCACTTCTTCTCAACCTGCATGGTGGCACTCGGCGCGCATTTCAGCGCGGTGTGGATTGTCGTGGCAAACTCCTGGATGCAGACGCCCGCCGGTTATCACATCGTCGGTGAAGGAATGCACGCCCGCGCTGAGGTCACGGATTTCTGGCAGGTCGTCTTCAATCCTTCGATGCTCGAACGCCTGTTCCACACGATTTGTGGCGCGTGGTCGGCGGGCGCGTTTCTCGTCGTCAGCGTCAGCGCGTGGTATTTGCTAAAAGGCAAACACACCGAATTCGCGCGAAAATCGCTCAAGCTCGGCCTCGTCGTTGCGCTGGTCGCGTCGTTCTTGCAGGCAGCCAGCGGGCACATCAGCGCGCAAGGCGTGGCGAAAAACCAGCCGGCCAAACTCGCCGCGTTTGAGGGGCTTTACAACACCACTTCCAACGCGCCGCTGGTGCTGGCCGGTTATGTGGATGAGAAAAATGAAAAAGTCGTCGGCCTTTCCGCGCCGTATCTGTTGAGTTTTCTCACGCACAATGATTTTCACTCACCCGTCACCGGCCTGAACGAATTCAAGCCGGAAGACCGGCCTCCGGTGCAGGCGTCGTTTATCTTTTTTCACGGTATGGTCGGCATCGGCTTCGCGCTCATTGGCATCGCGGCGCTCGGATTTTTGTATTTCAAAAAGGGGACGCTGCACGAACGCCGCTGGCTGCTGTGGCTGATGGTTTTTTCCGTGCTCGGCCCGCAGCTTGCCAACCAGCTCGGCTGGTTCTCCGCCGAAGTTGGCCGGCAGCCATGGATTGTCTATGGCGTGATGCGCACGCCAGCAGCGTTGTCGGCCGTGGTCAAAGCCAACGTCGTCCTCACTTCGCTGATCATGTTCACGGTGATTTATTTTCTGCTGTTCGCCGTGTTCATTTATCTGCTCAACGAAAAAATCCAGCACGGACCGGATGACGCAGACCTGACACCCTCCGGCAAACTCGGACTGCCAACCAAAAACTGAATTTCGCCATGCACCTCGACTTAAACACCATCTGGTTCATTCTCGTCGGCGTTTTGCTCACCGGCTACGCCGTGCTCGACGGCTTCGATTTGGGCATCGGCGCGCTGCATTTGTTCACCAACAAGGATGAAGAGCGTCGCGTAATGATCAACGCCATCGGCCCGGTCTGGGACGGCAACGAAGTCTGGCTCGTTACCGGCGGCGGCGCGCTGTTCGCCGCGTTTCCGAATGTCTATGCAACAGTATTTTCCGGTTTTTATCTCGCGTTGATGCTGCTGCTCGCGTCGCTGATCTTTCGCGCGGTGGCGATTGAATTCCGCAGCAAACAGCCGATGCGCTGGTGGCGGCAAATGTGGGATATCGGTTTTGCTGGCGGCAGCATCGTATCGTCGCTGCTCATCGGCACGGCACTCGGCAACATCGCCTGGGGCGTGCCGGTGGACGCCAACGGCGAATTTGCCGGAACATTTCTCGGCTTGCTGACACCGTATCCGCTGCTGGTCGGCATTACCACGGTGGCCCTCTTCATGATGCACGGCGCGATTTACGGCGTGATGAAAACCGAAGGCGAACTGCATGACAAACTGCGCCGCTGGGCGATGGGTAGCATCATTTTCTTTGTCATCTGTGCGGTGACACTGACGATGGCCACGCTGCTGTTCGTGCCGCACATGGCTGCGCGCGTGCGGGAAAATCCGTGGCTCTTTTCCGTCGCGCTGGCAAACATGCTGGCCATCGCCAACATTCCGCGCGAGTTTCACCACGGCAACGACGGTCGTGCCTTTCTTTCATCGTGCGCTGCCATCGTGACGCTGATGGCCTTGTTCGCGCTAAACATTTTTCCGAACCTGGTTTACAGCCTGCCGAGTCCCGAAAACAGCCTGACGATTTACAACGCCGCGTCGTCGCCGAAGACGCTGGGCATCATGCTCGTCATTGCGTGCATCGGCGTGCCGGTAGTAATCGCCTATACCATCAGCATCTACTGGATTTTCCGGGGCAAGGTGAAGCTGGATCGCATGAGCTATTAACGTCATGGATGTTGCCTTTTGGAACAACCGCTACGCCACGCCACATTTTGTTTACGGCGAAACCCCGAATGTTTTTGTGGCGGAAATGGCAACACGAATTCCCGCCGGGCCGGTGCTTTGTCTCGCGGAAGGCGAAGGACGCAACGCCGTCCACCTGGCATCTCTCGGCCATCGGGTGACAGCAGTGGATCAATCCGAATCCGGTCTGGCCAAAGCCCGGAGACTCGCAGCGGCACGCGGTGTGGAAATTGAAACGGTGCTTGCGGATCTGGGAAACTTCACCATCGAGCCGGGGGTTTGGTCTGGAATCGTTGCTACCTTTGCCCATTTGCCGCCGCCACTGCGCCGACGGATTCACGCCCAAGTGGTGACGGGCCTTCGTCCCGGTGGCGTGTTTATTCTTGAAGCCTATACTCCGGCGCAACTGGCGTTCGACACTGGGGGGCCAAAAAACCCTGAACTGCTCATGACTCTGGCCGGCCTGCGTGACGAACTCGCCGGTTTGGAATTGCTGGCTGGGCGAGAGATTGAGCGCGAGGTCATCGAAGGCGATGGGCACACGGGTCGCGGCGCGGTGGTGCAAATTTTAGCCCGCCGCCATGAGTAACAGCTTTGTCCAACGCGGCGGTTGGTGGGTGGTTGGGCAATTCCTGCTCCTGTTTGCCATCGCCATTTTGGGCTACACCTGTCGCGCGACATGGAAGTCGCTTCCGATTTTTATCTGTGGTTTGGCCTTTTTCGCGGCTTCCGCGACTTGCGGCATTGCCGGGCTGATGAGATTGGGGCGTAACCTGACCCCGTTTCCAAAGCCGTCGAGTGAAACACAATTGGTTCAGCACGGCATTTACGCATTGATTCGGCATCCGCTTTACACTTCCGTTTTTTGTGCTGCCGTGGGCTGGTCACTCGTTTGGCAAAGCTGGCCGGCCTTGACCGTTTCCTTCGTGCTGGCAATTTTCTTTGACGCCAAAGCCCGGCACGAAGAGCGTTTTTTGCGCCAGCAATTCCTGGAATATGCGGGCTATGAGCGGCGCGTGCGGCGATTCATTCCATGGATTTACTAACTCCTGTGCCCTCTGTGAATGAATTGCGCATTGTCGTGAATCAACCTCTGACGCAAAATTAAAAAATGAAAACCAGCCCATTCACCTCCTTGTTTTTAGCAACTCTGCTGTCGGTCGTGGCCGTCGCTACAAAAGCCCAAACTCCAGAAACTCCGGCAACACCGGCTGCGCGCCTGTCAAACCAGACTGAATCGAACTGGTTGACGGATCTGCCGGGCGCGCTGGTTCGGGCAAAGGCCGAAGGCAAATCCGTCCTGCTCTTTTTTCATGGTTCTGATTGGTGCCCGCCATGCGTCGAGATGCAACGTCAGGTGTTTGCCTCCCCGGAATTTATTCAATATGCCCGCCGCGCGCTGATTCTCGTGGATGTGGACTTCCCGCAGAAATCCACGCAAACAGAAGAACTGAAACAGGCCAACCTCTTGCTGAAAGCCAGATTTAATTTGAGCCGGGAAGCCGGTGAAGGTTTTCCCACGATTGTATTGTTAAATGACGCGGGCGAAACCGTTTTGCAGGAAACCGGCTACGCTGGCGGTGGCCCGGCGGAAGTCCTGACCAAACTCCAACGTCATCCCGGAGCTCGCGACATGCTTGCCGCAACCACTGCGTATAAAAACTTGAGCGTCGAGGAATTCGCGCGAATGGTGGATGACAAAACGAACGTGATTCTGGATGTGCGCACGCCGGCGGAATTCGCCGCCGGCCATATTCCGGGAGCGATAAACCTCGACGTTACCGCGTCTGATTTTCAAGCCAAAGCCGCTGCACTGGACCAGAGCAAAACTTATCTGGTGCATTGCGCCAGCGGCGTGCGCAGCGCCAGGGCGTGTGAGAAGCTCAAGCAGCTTGATTTTCCAAATCTGTTTAATCTTCCCGCTGGCTTCCGGGCGTGGGCCAAGGCTGGCAAGCCGGTTGAGAAATAAAATTTAACCAATGCACTTCTTCGCGCTGGTGCTGGCCGGATTCGTCGGCTTGTCGCTTGGCTTGCTGGGCAGCGGCGGTTCCATTGTCACGCTGCCGGTTCTAGTTTACGTCGCCGGCATTCCGGTAAATCAGGCTGTCGGCATGACGCTGGTAATCGTGGGTGGAACCAGCGTGCTTGGGAGTTTGCTCCATCTGCGGCGCGGCAATTTCGATTGGCGGGCGGCGGCTTTCTTTTCGGTGAGCGGAATTGGCGGTGCGTTTGTTGGCGCAAAATTCACGCATCTGGTTTCCGCGCCCATGCTGATGTTTCTTTTTGGCGCGCTGATGCTCGTGGTCGGAATCCGGCTATTGCGAAATGGCGAGGCGAAGGTGGTCGCGCATGAATGTCGCCCGGTGCGTTGTCTCGCGATTGGCGTTGCCGTGGGCGTGCTGACCGGATTTCTCGGCGTTGGCGGCGGTTTTCTCATTCTGCCGGCGCTCGTTTTGTTTGCCGGGCTGGAAATGAAGCCGGCCATCGGCACGTCGCTGGCGATCATCGCGGTCAATTGCGTTGGCGGTCTGATTGGCCAACTGCGCTATGCAAACTTTGACTGGCCGCTCACGCTCGGCTTTTTGGTTGCCGCCATCGTTGGGATGTTTGCCGGAACGATGCTGGCAAAATGGCTGTCCGCTGCCGTTTTACGCCGAGGATTCGGCTGGTGCGTGTTGTTGCTGGGCATTGTTTTGGCAGCTTGGAATTTGGCTCTGCTGGCTGGCCGGCGTTGACGATTTCAATAATCAGAAGCGGATACGCAACTGATTGTTTGTAACTTTTTCAGGGTTCACGGTTCGGTAAGGGTAGAAACGATGAATTATGCCATGAAAAACATCATCGAACTGACGGAAACCAATTTTGAAACCGAAGTGCTGTGCGCCACCTGCCCGGTGCTGGTGGATTTTTATGCGCCTTGGTGCGGCCCGTGCAAGATGCTCGCGCCGCTGCTGGAACAATTCGCCGCCGAATTTGCCGGCAAGGTGAAATTCGCCAAGGTGAACATAGATGATGCCGCCGGACTGGCTGACGAATATGAAATCAGCAGCGTCCCGACGCTGATGGTATTTCGCGGCGGTGAGCCAGTGGATCAGGTCGAAGGCTTTTACGGCCCACGCCCGTTCAAAGCCTGGCTGGAGAAGGCGGCGAACTTAAACGTCACCGCTTGACGATTCTCAATTACCGTCTTTGCCGCAAGTCGAAGCGCCGAACAGGATGTAAGCCGGGCAGAAGCGAATCAGCGCGGTTAGCAGCGGCACGACGCCAATCCAAGCCCAAACCGGGCCACCCAGCAGTGCCCAGGTAATCAGCCCGGCACCGGCAACGAAGCGAATGACACGATCAATGGTTCCAATGTTTTTTTTCATACGCACGACTTTACGCGAAGCGGACGGAATCTTCTGTGACCAAGTCACCGAATTGAAAAGATTTTCCCGAATTCAAGCCTGGCTGGTTTGCGCCTGAAGCGCTGCGCGGTTCAGGATTTTGATGCGACCGCGCTTGGTTTCAATCCAGCCGGCGCTGCGCCAGCGTTCTAAAACACGGCTGATGACTTCGCGGGCGGTGCCGACTTCCACCGCGAGTCGTTGGTGGGTTCCAGTCCATTCATCGCCGCCGGAAAGAAGTATTCGCGCCAATCGCAAATCAACGCGTTCAAAAGAAGTTTCTTCAAGTCTCGCCAGCACGGCGGCAAGGCGTTCGCCCAGCAATTGAAAAACGTAGCGCCGCCAAAATTCGGAATGCGCCACCCATTCGCGAAACACCGCCGCCGGCACGGCCCACGCGAGCACTTCCTTTTCCACTTCCGCCAGCGCGGGGAAGCCCGATCCGCCAAGAATGCAGGAGGCCGTCAGCACACACGATCCGCCGGGTTTGATGCGGTAGAGAGTGATTTCACGACCTTCCCGGCTGACGAGATAAACCCGCACGGCTCCCGCGATGGGAAAGGCCATGACACCCGGCGTTTCGCGCAAGGCCAGCATTTGTTTGCCGGCAGGGAGCTTCACGGTCACGGCAGCCGCTTCAAACTGGCTGCGTTCGGTGGTGGGTGCTCGCTGAAGCAAGGCGGGAAGAATTTTCATTTAGGAATTGGACCGCCAAACGTCGGCCATGCAAAGGGCAAACAGACATGACAGCTTGCCGGATCAAATTTCCGGGTGAAACACGGCGACGGCGCACTGGGCATCTTTTGCCATTTTGCCGCAAACCAGGTTGCACAGAGAAAAAACCATCGGATCGGCAATCTCGTAGCGGATGGAAGTGCCTTCGCGTTCGCGTTTCACGAGCCTATGGTCGTGCAGAATCGCCAGTTGTTTCGAGACGTTGGCCTGTTTCAGCCCACTGGCTGTCACCAGTTCATTGACGGTCAGCGGCCCGGCGTGCAGCGCCTGCAACAGAGCCAGGCGGCTGTCTTCGGACAGCACGGCAAACAACCGGGACACGGCGGCGAGCTGGTCGGCGGACAAAACTTTATTTTTTTGTTTAGGCATGGCGCGGTCAAGACTGGCGGACACAAACAACCGCGTTTTGATCCGCTTGGCAAGTTGTTTTTGACAAAGCGGAAATATGAATACATATTCATAAAGTATTCATCCGGCCTTAATCAACCCGTGCTAGGCTGCTGAAGAGAACTTGGCAACCAAATGACATGCTTATGAAAAACCGGATTGTTTTGGCGATGCTGCTCGCCGGCTCGCTCCCCGTATTCGCGGTGAACAACCAGATTCTCGGCTGGAATAACCTGGGGATGCACTGCATGGACAGCGATTACTCGGTGTTCAGCATCCTGCCGCCTTACAACACCATCGAGGCGCAACTGATCGTCGGCGGCAAACTCGTCACCAATGGCAGCGGCTACACGGTCACTTATCAAGCCGTCGCCGATCCCAGTGGCTCGTTCAACTCCACGTCCGCCGGCAAAGGCAATTATTACACCTACGTTTCCCAGATTTACGGCGCGGTGACGACGGATCAGGGCCTCGCTGGCTGGAACATGCCCGGCACCAATAACACGCCGCAAGCCATGCTATTTGAACAAACCAACCAGCCCGCTGCCGGTGTGCTCACGCCGGTGAACTGGTGGCGCGCGGAAGGCATCCCGCTCTCGCCTTACGACGACGCGCACAACAAGAATCCTTATCCGATGATGCGGCTAATCGCCAAAAGCGGCGCGACGCCCATCGCCACAAACGACATTGTGCTGCCGGTGTCCGATGAAATGGACTGCCGCGCCTGCCACGCCTCCGGCACGATGGCGACCGCGAAGCCAGCCGCCGGCTGGGTTTGGAGCGGCATTCAAGAACGCGATTTCCGCCTGAACATTTTACGGTTGCACGATGAAAGAAATTTCGCGTCGAACGCCGTGCTTTATACGGCGGCGCTCGCGGCGCGCGGATTCAATGCGCAGGGACTTTATCGCGGCGTGGTGGCGGACAACCACCCGGCGCTGTGCGCGGCTTGTCACGCGAGCGAGGCGCTCGGTGCGCCGAGCTACGGCACCATTCCACCGCTTACGACTTCCATTCACGGATTTCACGCGCATGTCATTGACCCGCTTTCCAGCCTGACGCTGGACAGTTCGGCGAATCGTTCGGCGTGCTACCGCTGTCATCCCGGCTCCACCACGAAATGCCTGCGCGGCGCGATGGGCGGGGCGATTGCGGCGGACGGTTCGATGGAAATGCAGTGCCAGAGTTGTCACGGTAATTTGAGCACGGTCGGTTCACCGAATCGCGTCGGCTGGTTCATGGAACCCAACTGCGCCAGTTGTCACACCGGCACAGCGACGAGCAACAACGGCCAAATTCGTTACACCTCCGTCTTCACCGACACGAATTTCACGGTGCGCGTGCCGGTCAACCAGACATTTTCCACGAAGTCGAACACGCCTGCGGGCGGGCTTTCGTTGTTCCGTTTTTCTGGCGGTCATGGCGGGCTGCAATGCGAAGCTTGCCACGGCTCGACGCACGCGGAATTTCCCAGCATCCATCCGAACGACAATGTGCGCGATATTCAGTTGCAGGGCCACGCCGGTGTGATGGTGGAATGTTCGTCCTGCCACACGACCACCCCGACGAATTATGTCGGTGGCCCGCATGGGATGCACCCGGTCGGCGCGGCCTGGGTTTCGGCGCATCCAGATTTCACCGACCGGAATGGCTCCGCGCAATGCCAGGCGTGTCATGGGACGGATTATCGCGGCACGGTGTTGTCGCGGATGCAGGCGGACCGAACGTTAAGCGCCTTCGGCACCAAAACTTTTTTCCGTGGCGCCCTGATCGGCTGCTACACCTGCCACAGCGGACCCGGCAACGATTCCAGCAACAGCAGCACGCCCCCGGTCGTGAACAATGTTTCCGGCAGCACGCCGAACAACACGGCGTTGAACCTGCCTGTCACCGTCACGCCGACGACCGCGACGCTGCGGATTATTTCGCAGCCCGCCAACGGCTCGCTCGGCGTAACAAACAACATGCTGACGTATTTTCCGAATGCGGGCTTTGTTGGCAACGACACATTTACCTACGCCGCTTGGGACACCTCGAAAAACTCGAACCTCGCCACCGGCACGGTCAGCGTGGTGCAAGGACCTTATTCGTTGAGCATTGTTTCGCACGTCGCGACGAACGCCCCGGCCGGCTGGCCGGTCGCCTTTGCCGTGGTGCCGACGGTGACGAATAATTCCGGCGCAGTGACCTTCAACTGGAATTTCGGCGACGGTTCCGCCGCCAATACCAACCAGTTTGCCCAGCACACATTTGCCGCGCCGGGAATTTATTCCTGGCAAGTGGTGGCGACGTTGGGAACTGCGAGCGCGATGAATACGGGCAGCATTACCATAAACGCTCCAGTGGCCTTGGCAATGGCCGCGTCGCAAAATTCCTCATTAGGTCTGGTCTGGCCGTCGGCTCTACCGGATGTCGTGGTTGAACAATCCGCATCACTGGGTTCTGCCTCTCAATGGACAGTGGTTACCAATCTCCCAATGGCTGGGCCGGTCAATTCGAGCGTGAATCTACCGGTCGGAGGGGGCAATCGTTTCTTCCGCCTCCGCCAGCCTTGGTGAACAAAGCTTGGTGTGGCCACATATCAACAATTACGTTTAATCAATCACAGCAAAACAGCCAGATAAACAGCCACGGCGAGTCCAATGATCGCCAGAAATCCTGCGACCAAAAAAGTGAATGCGGCCCCGTATGCCTGCCTGAATTGGCCACGGTCAAGCGCCTTGATGTAACGATGATGGCGGATGGCGGCGATGACTGTGACCATGATTCCGGCGGCAATAAGGGCAATGCCGGCGGGCAATGAAAAGCCATTGTTGGGCTGGGGAGCAGTTACGTTATTGCCAAGGGCAATCTCGCGCAGAAACAGGCCAAAGCGGGCGACCACAAAACCGAATCCCATGAATGCGATGCCGGTTCTTATCCAAGCGAGAAAAGTGCGTTCGGCAGCCATATAAATGCGCGGGTCGGTGGATGAATCGTCTTTTTCATTCATGGCAACGGAGCATAGGCAAAAATCTCGGTCAGTGAAAGCCCGGACGCAAATCCGCAATTGCATTGTAACTTTTCCGTTGCTGGCGGCTCGGTATGGGTATATGAAAATGCACATGCTCATCCGCCGGTTCGCCGGCACATTCATTCTGGCCAGCCTGCTGCTCGCGCATTACCACAGCCCGAACTGGCTTTGGTTCACCGCGTTCGTCGGCTTCAACCTGCTGCAATCGTCATTCACGAATTTCTGTCCGTTGGAAATGGTGTTGAAAAGAATCGGCGTCGGCGGGTCTTGCTGCGAAACCGGAAAATCAAGCGGATCATGCTGCGCCAAATGAAAAGGCTACCGGGATTTCTGGCTTTGTGGCTGATGTGTTCGCTGGCAGCCGTTGCCGCCGAGCCGTGGACGTTGGAACACGCTTTGGATTACGCGCTGTCGCATAACCCGGACGCGCGGCTCGCGCAACAGCGAATCGTCGCCGCGCAAGCCGGATTGGAACAGGCTGACTCCGCGTTCTGGCCGCATCTGCAATTTCAATCCAGCTACACCCGCACGGACAATCCGATGATGGTGTTCGGCAGCATTCTTAATCAGCGCGCCTATAATTCGTCGCTCAATTTTAACGATGTTCCCGATGTGGACGACCTGAACGTGCGCGGTCTGGTCACGGTGCCGCTTTATGCCGGCGGCAAAATCATGGCCGGACGCGAGGCGGCAAAAGCTAACACGGAAGCCGCGAAACAAACGAGCGCTGCCGTTCGCAATGAACTTGGCTTTGAGGTGGTGCGCGCGTTCCAAACCATTCTCAAGACCCGGCAATTTATCAATGCCACCGAAGCGGCAGTGACTGCTTTTGAAGGCAATCAGACCGCCGCCAAGAAACGTCTCGATGGCGGCACACTGCTGAAATCCGATGAACTGGACATCGAAGTGCGGCTGACCCAGGCCCGCGAGGATCTTGTGCGTGCCCGCAATGCCAACACGCTGGCGATATTGACGCTGCGCAACTTGCTGGGCATTGAGTCGGGAGATTTTGCCGTGGCGGATACCGCGCCGGTGGCGACTTTGCCCATTGGTGGCGATTTCTCGCATCGTCCCGAACTGGCCGCTGCGAACGAACATGAGCGCGCCGCCCAAGCCGAAATCAAGGGCGCAAAGAGCGGCTATCAGCCACGCGTCAGCGCCTTCGGCAGCCTGGATCATGATTACGGCTGGGTCACGGGCGGCGACGGCAACAGCTACACCGCCGGCGTGATGTTGCAATGGGATTTGTGGGACGGTTTTTCCAGCCGCGCCAAGACTCGTGAAGCCAAGGCCAACTTGGAATCTGCCAGCGAGGAGAAGCGCAAGCTGCGCCTCGCGCTCGACTTTGAAGCGGAACAAGCCAGACTTGATCTCTCGGCGGCGGACGAGCGGCTGGCCGTCACCGTAAAATCCGTCGAGCATGCGGAAGAAAGCGCGAAGCTGACGCGCGACCGGTTTCAACAAGGGCTGGCGATTTCGACGCAGTTGATTGACTCTGAAACCGCGCTCGTCGCCGCCCGCGTGCGCCGCGCCGAAGCCGAATCCGACCAACGCATTGCCGTGGCCGCGCTGCGAAAAGCTCTCGCTTTACCCCAGCTTGACGCCCAACCGACCGCTAAATGATATGAAACGATTGATGCCAATTCCCCGCCTATCTTTTGTCACCGCAGCGGTGACTTGCCTCGCTTCAGCGATGTGCTTTACCGGCTGCGGCGTGAAGCCGGAAAATTCCGGTGCCAATTCATCCAGCCTGCCAACCGCGCAGGTTCGTGCGCAGGCGGTCGAACGCAAGTCGCGCGCGGCCACGGAAGATGTGGTCGGCACCGTGCGGCCGAAATTGAGCGCCACCATCGAGGCCAAAGTCAGCGGACGAATTGATAAAATGCTGGTGGTTCCCGGCCAGACTGTGAAGGTGGGCGAACTGCTGGCTCATTTGGACGCCGCCGAAATTTCGTCGCGCCTGGATCAAGCCAACGCCGCGCTGGCGCAGGCAGAGCAGGACTGGAAACGAATCTCCACGCTTTTTGAGCAACAGGCTTCCACCAAATCTGAATATGATGCCGCCGATGCCCGCTATCGCATGGCCAAAGCGGCGGCGGCGGAAGCAAAAACAATGATGAGTTACTGCGAAGTCCTCGCACCATTCGACGGCGTCATCACGCGCAAGATCGCCGATGTGGGCGACCTGGCCGCGCCGGGTAAACCGCTGCTGCAAATGGAAAATCCCGACACGCTGCGTCTTGAAGCCGACGTGCCGGAAGCGCTGGTTGGTAATGTGAAACTAGGCGACAAACTGGCCGTGCGCATCGCCGCTGTCACCAGTGAAATTGAAGGCACGGTTGCCGAGTTGTCGCCCACAGCCGATCCCAACAGCCGAACCTATCTGGTGAAACTGGATTTGCCGGGCGCAACGGGTTTGCGTTCCGGGCAATTTGGGCGCGTCTCGGTTCCGGTCGGGGAAGCGAGCGCGATTCGCGTTCCGGCCGCCGCCGTGATTCAGCGCGGGCAGATGGAATTGGTTTTTGTCGTCGTCGGCAATCATGCGCAAATGCGCCTCGTCAAAACCGGAAGCCGCATTGATGACGAAATTGAACTGGTCTCCGGTTTGAATTCCGGCGAGCAAGTCGTGACTGAAAATGCTTCGGACTTGGTTGATGGACAACCCGTAACGCTCAAACCGTGAAAGCCAGCGACGAAAATTCATCGGTGGCGCATTTGGGCATCGCCGGGCGCATTGCGCAGTCGTTCATTGATTCCAAGCTGACGCTGCTCATCGTCATCGCGTCGCTGTTGCTCGGCGTGTTTGCCGTGGTGATGCTGCCGCGCGAGGAGGAACCGCAAATCAAAGTGCCGATGGTGGACGTGCTGGTGTCCATGCCGGGCTTTCACGCCAAGGAAGTCGAGGAACGCGCCACACGTCCGATGGAAAAGCTGCTCTGGGAAGTTCCCGGCGTGGAATACATCTACTCCACGTCTAGCGAAGGCCAGTCAACGGTTATCGTGCGTTTCAAGGTGGGCGAGAACATGGAAAGCAGCCTGGTGAAGCTGAACCAGAAGTTGCAGCAGAATTTCGACAAGATTCCGCACGGCGTTTCCACGCCGCTCATCAAGGCGCGGACGATTGATGACGTGCCGATTCTGGCGCTGACGATTCACAGTCCGCATTACGATCACCTCACGTTGCGGCGGCTGGCCGCTCAAGTGGACGATGCGATCAAGCAAGTTCCGTTGGTGGCTGAAACCACCATTATCGGCGGCGCACAAAGACAAGTGCGCGTGCTGCTCGACCCGGTGCGACTCGCATCGCGCAATCTTTCGCCTGCCGGTCTGGTGCCGATGTTGCAACAGGCGAACAAGCAGTATTCCGCCGGCAACCTCACCAGCGACAACCATGAAATTATCGTGGAAACCGGCGCGTTCTTGCAAACCGCCGAGGACGTGGGCAACGTGGTGGTGGGCGCGTATTCCGGCAAGCCGGTTTATTTGCGTGACGTGGCGGACATCAAAGATGGCGCGGCAGAACCGAGCCAATATGTTTTCTTCGGTTCGGGGGCGGCGAATAAAGTTTCCGCCGATGAACCGGCCGTGACAATCTCAATCGCCAAGCGTCCCGGCGCGAATGCCATTTCCGTCGCCCGGCAGGTTTTGAAGAAAGTGGACACGCTCAAGGGCTACATCATTCCGGCGGATATCCAAGTCAGCGTCACGCGCAACTACGGCGTGACGGCCGAGGATAAATCCAACGAACTGCTCTGGCACATGTTGCTCGCGGTGGTGAGCGTGTCGTTCCTCATCTTGATCGTGCTGGGCTGGCGTGAATCCATCATCGTGCTGCTGGCGATTCCCGCGACGCTCGCGCTGACGCTCCTCATTTTTTACCTCTACGGTTTCACGCTGAATCGCATCACGCTGTTCGCACTCATTTTCTCCATCGGCATTTTGGTGGATGACGCCATTGTCGTCGTCGAAAACATCGTTCGCCATTTTCATCTGCCGGAAAGCCAGGGGCGCAGCCGCGCCATTGTCGCCATTGAAGCCGTGGGCGAAGTGGGCAACCCGACGATTCTCGCCACATTCGCGGTCATCGCTGCCGTGCTGCCGATGGCGTTTGTCGGCGGGCTGATGGGACCTTATATGCGGCCGATTCCGATTGGCGCGAGCGCCGCGATGTTTTTCTCGCTGGCGATTTCCTTCATCGTCACGCCCTGGGCGGCCATCCGCATTCTGCAATGGCGGAAGAAAATCAATGCGGCTGACAGTCACGCGCCGGATCACGAATCGGCCAGTGAAAATTTCTTTGGCCGGATGTATCGCGGGCTGATGACGCCGCTGATTGCCAGCGCGAAACGGCGTTATCAATTTCTCGGCGTCCTCGTTGTGCTGCTGCTCGTCTCCATGGCGCTGGTCTATGTCGGCTGGGTGAAGGTGAAAATGCTGCCGTTCGACAACAAGAGCGAATTTCAGATCATTCTGAACATGCCGGAAGGAAGTTCGCTCGAACGCACGGCACAAGCCGCGCGCGAAATCGCCGCCGCTGTTCGTGTTGAGCCAGAGGTGACGGATTACGAGATTTATGCGGGCGTTGCGTCGCCATTCAATTTCAACGGGTTGGTGCGCCACTACTTCATGCGCCGGGGTGCGAACGTGGCGGATGTGCAAATCAACCTTTTGCCAAAAAACGAGCGCAAGGCACAAAGCCATGACATCGCCAAGCGGGTGCGTCCGCGCGTGGCGGAGATTGCCGCGAAATTTGGTGCACGGGTGGCCGTGGCCGAGGTGCCGCCCGGCCCGCCGGTGTTGCAAACGCTGGTCGCTGAAATTTATGGCCCGACCGAAGAGAATCGTTTGAAGATGGCGCAAAAGGTGATTGATATTTTCCACAACACGCCCGGCGTCGTGGACACAGACTGGTATATCGAAGCCGACCAGCCGAAAGTCGAGTTCGTGATTGATAAGGAAAAGGCCGCGTTGCACGGCATCAGCGCGGAGACGATTTCGCAGACACTGAAAATCGCCGTGGGCGGCGAGTCGGTGGATTTGCTGCACGTCCCGCGCGAGAAGGAGGACGTGAACATCGTCCTGCAACTGCCGCTCGCGAGCCGCAGCAACCCGGAAGAATTGCTCGCGCTTCGTGTTCGTTCCGGCGACGCCAACGCCCTGCCGGAACCGGCAACCGCCGGCAACGCCGCGCCGCTTGTGCCGTTGCGCGAGTTGGTGACGGTGAAACAGACCATTACGGACAAAAGTATTTATCACAAGAATCTCATGCCGGTCACTTACGTCATCGGCGATGTGGCGGGCGTGGTGGAAAGCCCGGTGTATGCGATTTTGAAAATGAATGATGCGCTGGCCAAACTCGACACTCGGGAATTCGGCGGCGACGGCTCGCCGCTGAAAATTTACAATGCCGTGCTGCCGTTCTCCGACCAGCAACCCGCGATGAAATGGGATGGCGAATGGCATATCACCATCGAAGTCTTCCGCGATCTCGGCCTGGCGTTCGCCGCCGTGCTGGTGCTGATTTATGTTTTGATGGTCGGCTGGTTCAAGTCATTCCTCACGCCGATGATTGTGATGGTGGTGATTCCGTTTTCGCTCATCGGCGTTTTGCCAGCGCACGGTTTATTACACGCCTTTTTCACCGCCACTTCCATGATCGGTTTCATGGCAGGTGCCGGCATCGTCGTGCGAAATTCCATAATCCTCGTGGACTTCATCGAAATGCGGCTGGCCGAAGGTCATCCGCTCGCCGAAGCGGTGGTCGAAGCCGGTATGATTCGATTTCGTCCCATCATGCTCACCGCGCTGGCGGTGGTGGCGGGCGCAACGGTGATTCTAACCGACCCGATTTTTCAAGGGCTGGCCATCGCGCTGATGGCTGGAAGTCTAATCTCCATGTTCACCGCGCCCGTGCTGGTGCCACTCCTGTATTTCATGGCGAACAATCGAAAAGAGCGGGTGGCTCCAGTTTCGTTTCGAGAATAGCAGCCCATAAAGCTGGTAACTGTCAAAGAAAGAGCCGCCGGTTTGATTCTCCATTTCCGCAGCCACCCGCAGCTACCGCAGGCACCCCATTACAGATTCCAAAGTTTCCATATAATGTCTGGTTGTTTTGGGATGTCTTGCTGCGGTTACTGCGGGTTGGTGCATGTGGCTTGCGACTTCAATTGGATTGAAACGGGTTATATCCTGTTAGCCGGGGATTATGCTGAAGCGCGAGTTCTGCGAAGAGTCGCTCGGCTTCGGTCGGTTTTGCCTTTGGCAAAATTGCGTTTGTGATTCCCGGCAGCAACCCCTTTAACATAATCCTGCTACGGCCCAGTGCTGACTTCCCGCCCGCTTGGGGAATAATCGGAATCATGAGCGATTCATTCTGCCTCTCCGCTTCTTCAATTTGGATGAGCAAGCATTCTTGGGCGTCTTTGGTGGATGAACCGGCCGTCTTGATTGAAGGCGACTTTTCACTGCCGATTGAAATTTGCGCAACAAAAATTGCCTGTGTCGCTTCTTCCGCAACGCATAGCAGTCGGCAGTCATTCACAAATTCGGCAAGCACCGATTTATCCGATAAGGATTGAGCAGTCCAATGGACTGTTCGGCGAAGGCCAACACAAATAAAGGTTGGTGAAATCACGCCGCGCTCCTGAAGCTGTCCCGATGCCGCAGGGATAATGTTTTTGCAGAGGTTTTCGATGGTTTGTGTTTTTGCTGTGTATGTGTTCATAGTGATTTTTTGTTTCGCTTGGTTTTTACTTTTTTGGAACTTTTTAGGCGTAGCCTAAAAATGTTGTTTGGAAGGTTTTGAAGATACTGGCCGGGGATGGCCGCATTCTCCCGAAGCCGTTGGTCGGCCAAATCACCGTAGGCAATTAGCACGCTCGGCGCTCCCGCCGTGCCGCCTTTTTCACCGCCGACGTGATAGAAAGAAAGGCGGCCGGTGACAAAGAACAATGACGTGGCATGAGGCCAAACATGGTTTTGGAACCACTGTGTGTCCGTCCGGGCGAAAACGAGCGCTAGACAATTGTTGTATGCGGCACACTTGGCGAGCCAGTCACCGGTCTTTGGACCGTAGGGCGGATTGCACCAGACGAGTCCCTGCCACGGCCGCAACAGACCGTCGTCTTCGATGGTGTAATGATTGACTGCCGTTGCCCAAGGGCGTTTGACCGGCGCGCAAGGGTCGAGGTCGAATGGGCCGAATGCCCGGATGATTTCCGGCGGCGTCAGCCATTCTTCCTTACCGTCTTCAAGATTTCGGTCGTGCCGAAAGTTGCCGAGTTTGATGGTTTCGTGACTGCCGACGATGTCGGTGTCACCCGCGATTTTCCGAATGATTGATTTGTTCATCGAAATCGCGTTTGACGCGATTTCGCTTTGAAACTACGGAGCAAGTGGAGGCTTACCGATTGTGGATGCGGTCGGGATTTTCGCGAAGAAAATCCGCAAAGTCGGGCTGAACACGCTGCACCACGGGGTCAATGGGATAAACAATGCCATCGGCAGCGGCGATGGCATTGCGGGGCACCAAATCAAAAATTAAAAAGCCTTCCCGGTAATACGCTCCGGCTGCCAGACGTTCATAACCAACCGACGCCATCAATTCATCCACCAGATGCGGCAGGGCAGCCTGGCCGGCGATGGCTGGTTGCGAGGTGACGATGACCGGCCTGCCGCTTTTCAAAACAACGCGCTCAAGCCGAATATCGTCATCAAAAAATTTATTCTGCAATGCAAGCCGGTCAAGGTATTCGGCTGGCGTTGCTCCGTGAGTCAGAGACCCCAAAGCCAAACCGTAGCCTTTTTGCTTTTCGAGAATGGTGGCTTTAAGAAACCGCCGGGATTTTCCGTCGAAATAAACCCTGTGCTCGCCGCCGCTGGCATCTTCGGGCGGTAGTTTGCCGCCTAGCTTGCCATGGGTTTCGGCCCACTGGATGAGTCGCCGTTGTTCTTTTTCAACTCGGCCTCGGCGCTCGCGCTCAGTGGCATCATGGTCTGGAGTTGCCGGAGTGCCTCCGCGCGTGAAGTCAGCGGCTGATTCAAGCGACCTTGCAACGTCGGGCGTTTGCCCGCCGGTGATGTTGTTGGGTTTGCCATTGATGCGATAAATATATGGAGACGGTGGAATGGCGCGAGATTTTTCGATTCAGTGAAAAAAGACAGAAAGAAAGCCCCGGCGATTTTCGCCGGGGCTTCGTTTTTCAGCCAGCAACGGCATCCTCGAACTTCGTGCCCAAGATGAAGTCGGCGGCCTTTTGGGCTTGGGCGGCGGCCTGCACGATAAGCGCCTTGTCGTTTTGGAGCTGCTCAAGCCAGTTCTGCACATACGCGGCGGAATTCTGAATCGTATTTTCGATGCCGGCTTGTCCGCACAGGAAAGCTGCGCCCATTTCGGCGATGAGCTCCTCTTTGCAATACGGGTCGGAACCAAAGCCGGCCGATTCCGTGAGTGTCGGGCGGTTCAACCGTGATTTCGCGCCGGTCGCGTGAATCATTTCATGGTAAATCGTGCTGTAAAACTGGGCTTCGCTGTCGAACCGGGCACGGTCGGGCATGGCGATGATGTCCACGCTGGGCGAATAATACGCCTTGCTCATGCCGTATTTGATTTCCGGGCGCTTCGGCATCAGGGCGATGATGTCCTCCGCCGGGGTGCTGACGGTCGCGGGCGTTTCCGCCGTGGCCGGGATGTTTTTGAGGCCGTCAATCTGCGAGAGATTGAAGACGTTATAGAGCCTCAAGACAGTGTAGCCGGTTTCTTCGCCGGTCTGCTCGTCCTGCTCTTTGACGCGTTTGCCGAAAACGACGGGGCAGGCACGTTCGCCTTTGCGGACCATGCCGCCAAGCTGCTGGGCTTGGTGGAACGTCAGCCAGAATGGTGATTCGTAGCTCATCGAGTGCAAAAGCAGGGTGTTAATGCCGCGATAGGGCTTCTTGGAAATCAGATTGCGGGGCAATCCGGTGGCAACTTTCCACGGCTTCTGCCACGGCACGGTGCCTTTCTCCAGCATCGAAATGATTCGGTCGGTGATTTGCTCGTAAACAGTCTGCCGTTTCCCGTTGCCCCCGTCTTTAATCGTGATTGCGATCCGGTTCATGAGCTTTGCAGTGTTTTTATTGTTAGTATTCATGTGCTTTTTTTTAATCGTGATTGCGCTCTCGGACTTTCGCCTTCAACCAAAGCGGAACCTCCAGCCATCCCCCGTGGGAGGAATCCCCGGAGGGCACCACGAAGCGGGTTGGCTGGTTTTGAGGTGAAGCTGAAAGGCGAAAGTCTGCGAGCGTAAGAATGGCACTGAATGCGTCCAGCGTTTCCCTGGCTATTGAGCGGAGCGAACTGACATTGGCAGTCTTGGAAGTTTATGCAGACATGAGCGGAACGGAGCGGTTGGTCTGACCGCCAGCGTAGGGTAAATGGCCGCTGATAGCGGCAGACCAAAGAGCGCAATGGAGCGGTGTCGAAATAAATTCACCAAGTCTGCACCATCGGGAGAGCGCAAGTCTTGGCTGCTTACGCGGTGAAACCCGGAAGGCTGACAAGTCTTGCGCGACGCTAACTGGGAGAAAGTGGCGGCAGAGTCAGACCTAAATACGAGACACGTTCGTAAAAAGTAAAAATCCAGTATGTCGAATCGGAGTCGTCGCTATTAAATCCGAAACGATATGAAAATACACCTTTGCCAATTGTCACAGGATTTTGTTTTTTTAAGGTGTTTATGATCGGGTCAAATTTTTTCCGTTCGAGGTCGGGCCATTGGACAAAATTGTCTTCGTCGCACACGAATACATCATACTTTTCAGGAAGCCGGTGCTTTTTGTGATAATAAAAGAGACCCTTCATCGTGCGCTTGACCACGTTTCTTAGCCTGTTTGTATCAGTCTGGAGTGCAAGTTGATGTTTTATAAAAAGTCCACTCGGAGTGGTCTGTTCCACGAGACGAATATTATTGAGAAAACTTTGGCGCATACCCGGTTTGTTGGGATCGAGCAGCGAACGCATCACGACGCGTTGACCTTTCTGGACCTCCGGGTGAATTGAAAGATCCGCCCGGACATTCAGCGCTAACCGAAAATATTCATCGTCTTTTGAATTGCCCTGATTACATTCCGAACATGCTGGAATTGCAATCAAATTGGAAGGCCGAGGCTTAGGAAAAATTCCTTTGGGCGGAACATGGTCTCTGGTTAATTTTCCGCCCGCACCGCAATAAACACACAGTTGATTTGACGCATCGTGCTTCATTGGATTGCAACTTACCATACGCTCCTCGGAGACCGCAAACCGCTATCAAGGTGTCCAGAGGTGAAAACCTTTCGCGCCGGGTCTGGGCTGACGCGAGGCCCAGCCGGCATAAAAATGCCCGCGTTCCGTCAAAGGGACGCGGGCAGTGGTGGTTGCTGCGGTCAGTCCTCGTCAGTCATCATCAGGGTCAAAGCGGGCTGCGGGTCGTCCATTTCCAGCGCGGAGCAAACCGCGATGAGCTTCACCAGCTTGGCGCGGTGGTTGTCGTTGCGAACATACAGGGCGACCGGCAAGCGGTCGGTGTGTCCTTGACTGCGTAGGATGGCAAATCTCGCCATCCAAACCAGATCCCACAATCTTCCGGCCTCGTCTTGGCCGGTCACTCCCTCGGGCACGGTAACGTAGTTGTCGAAAACTGCCCGCGTCAGGAACATCGGGAATTTGATTCCCGCCTCTTGGGCCGTCTTGGTCACGTCAACCTGCACGCCGTCGGCGACGGCTTGGGAGCGGCTGTAAGCGTAGATGACGCCGCCGAAAAAGCTTTCGCGGTCGGCCTGTGTTGGTTCTTCTTTCATGGTGTGTGTTGTGTTGGTGTTCTGTGTTTTCATAAATCAATCGGGCATGGCTTCGTGGATGAGTTCAAGGTCGCGGTCTTCGGCCATGCGGTAGGCCAAAAGTTCGGCGGACTTGTAATGATGTAGGCGATACACGGTGCCGATGGGGTCGCCGTCGTCGTTGCCGACATAAACGACCCACACGGGAATTTCCTCCCCTTCGTCGTCAACATCCGGTTGGGGACCGTCCAAGAAAATTCCTCGCCATTGGGCACCGATAGGTTTTGCTGTGGTTGTGGTGGTCATAAATTTAACGGGTGAACATTTGGATTTCTGGTTGTGCCGCCTCGGCCCGGCGTCGTGCCTTTTCAACTTCCGCGCGTTCGTGGCTGATTCGCCAGCCGTCAACGGCGTGGTCTTGAATCAAGTTGAATACCTGCGGCGTGAATCCGAATTCATGCTGCGGGATGGGCAGGCGGCGTTTCTTGGTTTTCATTTGATTTTCCGATTGAGGATTTCGCATTCCGACTCTGGTGAGATGTAGAACCTGGCGGGGGCTGGCTGAAACTTCACTGGCCCGCGAAAACGAGTTTCAAATTGGCGGACTGGCCGATTCATAACCACGATTGCCGCGCAGTCATTCACTCGAACGATTCGGGCAAGTTTGCCGTCGTAACGGATGACATCACCGGCCCGCAGCCGGTGGGGATGGGTCTCACTGGTCAGCCAGACGATGCCGAAAAACTCCGTCTGGTTCCTGTCGTTGGGGATTCGCTTGGTGTGTCGCATAAACTTTTAGGCGTAGAAATAACCACTGGCCCGGAGACTGGAAAAATTCGGCCTGCCGATTACCACATGATCAACCACTTCAATTTTAAGAAGCTGGCCGGCGCGAATTAAATCGCGGGTCACTTTGATGTCAGCCTCACTGGGGGTCTGGTCCCCCGATGGGTGCTGATGCGCCAAAACGATTGATGCCGCTGAAGTCATCACCGCGAGCCGGAAAACAGAGGTCGGGCTGACTAACAGCGTGTCCATCGTGCCGATGGAAATGAGCTGGTGTCCCTTGGCCCGGCGGCGGGTGTTCAAAAGAATCACCGCCAGACATTCCCGCTCGGGGTCAAAATAGGGGTTGGTGGCGATGTGAAGATGCCAGTAGGCCGCAACCTTGTCGGGCGTGTCACACGTCTGCAAATCCATCGGCGTGGGACATTCCCTCAACGGCGTCACCTTGTATTCATGCGGCTGGGATTGGAATTTGAACGGTGCGACAAGGCTTTCAATGCCGGGCAAGTTTGCCTGCTCTGCCTTAACCAACTGTGCGGTAATGGCCGGGAGCCCTTCAATCGTTGTATTCGTGGTTGTCATAATCTTTTTTTTTCTGCTCTGCTGTGCGTATAAAGTCTCTCGCCCTTCACGAAGAAAGGCTGCGGAGCCGGGCGGCGGCGGGATGTAGGCTTCAGCAGGGGCCCGCCTGTGATTGCCCCCGGCGGAAGCAGCCAAGTGAGGGCGAGAGAATGAGGCGCGGAGCAGAAAAAACGGATTTGCTAACCATCCCCCATTTCGAGCGTAGCGAGCAAAACAACCGTGCCGCTATTGCCGATGTCCTGGCCGTGGCGAAGCCTCGCGCCCTTTTTCGGTCCGGTCGGGCGGCTCTCTTGGGGAGTTATGGAGCCAGAGTGGAGCCTGCGCAACGGTGCGAAAATAACTTCACAAGTGAGCGCCGATGGGCGAGCAGAATCTTCCCGGTTTCAAGGCGGAGTCCGGCACGGGGGGAATTGATGCCGGGAAGTTTCTGCGAAGGGGAGAAATGACCGTTTTTGTTTTCCCTGCCACGCGATTTGAAATACGCTGACGGGAATCTTTTTTTTGCGCGTTGGTATTATGGCAACCGAAGCGGACACATGCAGGAAGTTCGTCGTGCCGAAGCTCCAAGCCGCGGGCTGGGACTCCGACCCGCATTCCATCGCCGAGCAACGCAGCTTTACGGATGGCCGGATTGTTGTGCGCGGCGGTAAGGCGGAGCGCAAAAAGAAAAAGCGTGCGGATTATCTGCTCCGCTACACCCGCGATTTTCCCATTGCCGTAACCGAGGCCAAGTCCGAATACAAAAAAGCTGCCGATGGTTTGCAGCAGGCGAAGGAATACGCGTCAATTCTTGACCTGAAATTTGCCTATGCTACCAACGGCAAGGAAATCATCGAATTCGACTTCATCACCGGCATCGAGCGGGTCGTTGAAACCTTTCCCTCACCGGGCGAATTGTGGTTTCGCCTACGGGCTGCCGAAAAATTAACTGACGACACCGATGCCGACCGGTTTCTCACCCCGGCCAATCTGACCTCCGGCAAAGAGCCGCGCTATTATCAGCGGATTGCAATTGACCGCGCCGTGCAGGCGATTCTGCAAGGCCGGAAGCGCGTGCTGCTGACCATGGCAACCGGCACTGGCAAAACCGATGTCGCCTTTCAAATCTGCTGGAAGCTCTGGTTTTCAAAATGGAATGCCAAAGACGACCCGACGCGGAAACCGCGCATATTATATTTGGCGGACCGCAATTTCCTCGTGAATGACCCAAAGGACAAAACCTTCGCGGCCTTTGGCGATGCCCGGCACAAGATTGAAGGTGGGCTGGTGGTTCACAGCCGCGAGCTTTATTTCGCGACGTATCAATCCATTGCCGAGGATGAAAACCGTCCCGGTCTTTACAAAAAATTCGCGCGCGATTTCTTCGACCTCATCATCGTGGACGAGTGCCATCGTGGCAGCGCGAAGGAAGATTCCAACTGGCGCGAAATTCTTGAATATTTTCACCCGGCCTATCAGCTTGGTATGACCGCGACGCCATTGCGCGACGAAAATCGCGACACCTACCTTTATTTTGGCAACCCGATTTACACCTACAGCCTCAAGCAAGGCATTGATGATGGATTCCTGGCTCCCTACCGCGTCCATCGCATCGTCACGCAATGGGATGCCGCCGGCTGGCGGCCCAGCAAAAACGAACTCGACCGCTATGGCCGGGAAATTCCCGACGAAGTTTATACCACCGCCGATTTTGAAAAGCGGGTCGCCTTGCGCGCCCGGACACAAGCGGTCGCCCGGCACCTGACGGATTTTCTCAAGAAAACCGACCGCTTCGCCAAGACCATCGTTTTTTGCGTGGACCAGGAACACGCTTCTGAGATGCGGACGGCGCTCAACAACCTCAATACCGATTTGGTGCAACAATTTCCTGATTACGTCTGTCGCGTCACCGCCGATGAAGGCGACGTTGGGCGTGGCCACATGCAACGATTTCAGGACGTGGAAACGCGCACGCCGGTGATCCTCACCACCTCGCAACTGCTGACCACCGGCCTTGATGCGCCTACCTGCCGCAATGTTGTGCTCCTGCGGTTGGTCAATTCGATGGTCGAATTCAAGCAAATCATCGGGCGCGGCACGCGGGTTCGCGACGATTACGGCAAACTATGGTTCAACATCCTCGACTACACCGGCACGGCCACGCGCAACTTTGCTGATCCGGCCTTCGATGGCGATCCCGCCTTTGCCACCCAGGAGGAAATTGACGAACACGGAAAAGTCAAAAGCACCGAAGTCCTCATGCCCGAAGTGCCGGAAGATGAAGGCGGTGAAATCCATGAACCGCGCGGCGGCACGATTATGAGCGACCCGCCACCGCCGGAACGTCAGAAATTTTATTACGACGGCGGCCAGGTGGAAATTGCCGCCGAACTTGTCCATGAACTCGACGCTGATGGCAAGCAACTCCGTGTCATCAAGCTCACGGATTACACCGCCGAAAAAGTGCGGACACTTTGCGCCGGCCCGGACGAACTGCGCGCCCGTTGGGCGGATGCCGGTCAGCGGGCGGACATCATCCAGCAGCTTGCGGAGCGCGGAATTGATTTCCAGACCGTCGCGGCGCAGGCAGGCAAGCCGGATGCCGACCCGTTCGATATGCTGTGTCATCTGGCCTTCAACGCACCGGTGTTCACCCGCCGCCAGCGGGCCGACCGCGTCAAGAAACAGGAAACGGAGTTTTTCAAATTCTTCGCCCCGGAAGCTCGCGAAATTTTGAATGACCTGCTGGAAAAATATGCTGCCGACGGCGAACTACAATTCACGCTGCCCGACGTGCTGAAAGTCCGGCCGATTTCCGATCACGGCAACGTGAACGAAATTATCGGCAAATTTGGCGGTGCAGACCAACTCCGCAACGCCGTCAACCAGCTCCAATCGCTGCTGTATGCGGAATAAGGATATGCTAACTGATGAAATTCTATTCAAAGTTCTGACGCTCGATGGCGGCGGAGCGAAAGGTTTTTACACATTAGGAATTCTGAGAGAACTTGAAGCAGCCGCCGGCAAACCACTCGCCCAATTCTTCGACGCCATTTACGGAACAAGCACGGGCGCGATCATTGCCACTCTCCTTGGGCTTGGACGTTCTGTCCCCGATACACTCAAACTTTACGAAGCGCACGTTCCTAAAATCCTAGGAGCGAAGGACGCGGAAGCGAAGTCCGCCCAACTTAAGGCAACAGCAGAAGAACTTTTTAAAGGCCTAGGCTGGGGAGATTTTAAGACCGCGATTGGAATTGTGGCGACTAATTGGACGGCCGAACGGCCGCTTATTTTTAAAAACAAACTAGAAGCAGCGCACGGAATGAAGGCAACCTTTATTCCAGGATTTGGATGCACAGTCCCAGAGGCAGTTCGCGCCTCATGTTCGGCTACGCCTTTTTTTGAACCTTGTAAATTAGAACTCAAAAACGATGGAAAAATTGAAGCGCGGGACGGCGGTTTTTCGGCAAATAATCCTGCATTGTTTGCCCTGACGGACGTTTTAAACGGTCACCGCATTCCGCCCCCAAACGTTCGCTTACTCAGTCTAGGTGTTGGTCATTACCCAGAGCCGGATCGTGGATGGATTAAGCAAAAGATCAACGAATTACCACCTGTCCACCTGTTGCAGAAAACGCTAAATATAAATGCGAATACAACGGACATTCTTACGAGGTATCTGCTTCCTAATGTCCCGAACATTCGCATTAGCGACCGCTTTGAAGCACCTGAACTCGCTACAGATTTCCTGGAGACCGACATGAACAAGTTGAACCTTTTGGTTCAGAAGGGGAGAGATTCATTTTCTAAACGAGAGTCCGAATTGAACAAATTCTTTAACAATTATGGCAAGATCTGATCGTTTCGAGCGTCTTCTAAATCGCCGCGTTCCTATGGAGAAATATGCGGCACAAATGGAGTCCTTTGCCAATGCGAAAGCAGGAGGACAAGAACTAAGCTATCTCATCGATGCCATGCAGCCCATTGATGAAGAGTTTACGAAAAACACATTTGCGGAGGCAGACCGTGTCAAAGAACAATTGAAAACATATTTGCCTGCCAAATACCTTGTTGAATTTGACTATCAAGGATCCGTAACCAGCGATACTCACATTCGCATCCATAGCGATATTGACCTGCTGGCGTTACATGGTGGGTTCGTTGGATTGGATGCTGGAGTTCGCCCGACAAATCTGTATTCAGGCAATTCATTAGTGGATTTGTTATCGATGCGGATTGATTCAGCAACGGTATTAAAAAGCAAATTTCCCGCTGTGAAAGTGGACGATAAACCCGGAAAAGCAATTTCTCTGGAAGGTGGCTCACTTGCGCGCAAAATAGACTTAATTATTGGAAACTGGTGGGACACCGAACTTTGGAAGCAGTATCGAGTAAAGATGGCCAGAGGAATTGAAATTGTGGACTCCAAAATCCCGGCGACAATTCGCAACAAACCATTCTGGCATAACTATGAAATTGACCAGAAGGACAAGAAAACGCGTGGTCTTCGGAAAATTATCCGCCTCTTGAAGACGCTGAAATACGATGCAGAACCCGAGCTCAAGATGTCGAGCTACGACATTGCTTCGATCGCTTGGAATATGGCAGAACCAGCCCTCACAGTCCCGGCTGGCGCTTATACTCAACTGGCAAAGAACGCTCGCGACGAGTTGAAACGGTTTGTTGATAATGACTCCACTCGAAACTCGTTAAACGTTCCGAATGGAACACGGCTTGTCTTTGCAGACGGGGCTGCAACCGTGGAACAACTACGACAACTTCACAAGGAATTGAGTGAATTAATAGTCCGAGTCGAGGCGGAACAATACGCGTCGCAAATTTTGAATTTTAGCAAGTCTGCCAGCACCAGAAAGATGCCACTTTGGGAGGAGCGTCGGCCTGAAATCGTTATTAAAAACTCATTCTGACGAAAGCTTTTTAAATTGAATGACCGCTATTAAAAATCAGACCACCGCCCAATCCCTCGGCGCGCTCCTGAAATCCGCGCGGGACATCATGCGCAAAGATAAGGGGCTGAATGGCGACCTTGACCGGTTGCCGATGCTCACTTGGATCATGTTTCTGAAATTTCTGGACGACTTGGAAATTCAGCGCGAAGGCGAAGCCAAGCTCGCCGGAAAAAAGTTCAAGCCGGCAATCGAAGCGCCTTACCGCTGGCGCGATTGGGCGGCGAAGTCTGATGGCATCACCGGCGATGAATTGCTGGCCTTTATCAACAACGAGGAAACCACCCTGCCCAACGGCAAGAAAGGCGCTGGCCTGTTCCGCTACCTGCGCCAGCTCACCGGCAGTGACGTGGCCGGTGTTGCTGACAGCCGGCGCGATGTCATCGCCACCGTGTTTCGCGGCGTGCAAAATCGCATGGCGAGCGGTTATCTGCTGCGCGACATCATCAACAAGATTGCCGGCATCCACTTCAATGCCAGTGACGAACTCCACACGCTCAGCGCTCTTTACGAGGCGATGCTCCGCGAAATGCGCGACGCGGCGGGTGACTCCGGCGAGTTTTACACGCCGCGTCCCGTGGTGCGCCTCATGGTCACTGTCACCGATCCGCGTCTTGGCGAAACCATGCTTGATCCGGCCAGCGGCACAGGCGGCTTCATCGTCGAAACTTTCAACCACCTTTCCAAGCAGGTTAAGACCGTGGCGGACCGCAAGGTCTTGCAGGAAAAATCCCTGTTCGGGTGCGAGCCAAAGACGCTGCCGTATCTGCTCTGCCAGATGAATCTGCTATTGCACGGCCTCGACGCGCCGCAGATTGACCCTGGTAATTCGCTCCGCTTCAAGCTGACGGACATCGGCGAGCGTGACCGGGTGGATGTGATTCTGACGAATCCACCTTTCGGCGGCGAAGAGGAAAAAGGCATCCAGGGCAATTTCCCGGAAGACAAGCAAACGGCCGAGACCGCGATGCTCTTCCTCCAACTCATCATGCGGAAACTGCGTCGGCAAAATGGCCCGGCCGGCTCGGCCCGCGCCGCCGTGGTGGTGCCGAACGGCACGTTGTTTGGCGATGGCGTGTGCGCCCGTATCAAGGAAGAAATGCTCAAGGATTTCAACCTGCACACCATTGTCCGGCTGCCGAATGGCGTGTTTGCGCCCTACACCGGCATCCCGACGAACCTGCTGTTCTTTGACCGCTCCGGGCCGACACGCGAAGTCTGGTATTACGAGCAACCGCTGCCGGAAGGCCGGAAGAATTACACCAAAACCGCGCCGATCCAATTTGAGGATTTCGCGCCACTTATCAGTTGGTGGAACAAGCGCAAAGAAAGCGACCTCGCGTGGAAAGTGCCGGTGGCCGAGTTGCTGGTAAGCGGGTGCAACCTCGACCGCAAGAATCCATGCGCCAAAGAAGACATCACGCACCTGCCGCCCGCGCAACTCGCCGGGGACATCTTGAAAAAAGAGCAGCGCATCGGGGAAATCATGGGCAACATCCAAAAACTTTTGGCAAAGCAGGCATGAGCAAGCATTGGCCAATGGTGAAGTTGGGCGAAGTGCTGCGGCATCGGAAGGAATTCATCACAATTGATGACCTGACGAATTACAAGCGACCGCGTGTCCAGCTTCACGTCCAGGGCATTGTCTTGCGTGATGACGTTCCCGGCGCACTCATCAAAACCAAAACGCAGCAGGTTTGCCGCGCTGGTGAATTTCTCGTCGCCGAGATTGACGCAAAGGTTGGCGGCTTTGGCATCGTGCCGGAATCTCTGAATGGCTCAATCGTCAGCAGCCACTATTTTCTATTTGTTATTGATGAAGCGAAGCTGAACCTGCGATTTCTTGATTTCTTCATTCGCACGCCAGCGTTCCGCGAGCAGGTCGCGGCACAAGGCACGACAAACTATGCCGCGATTCGCCCGGCGCATGTGCTTGGTTACGAAATTCTGCTGCCGCCGTTGGCGGAGCAGCGGCGGGTGGTGGCGCGGATTGAGGCACTGGCCGCCCAAATTCACGAAGCCCGCACCCTCCGCCACCAAGCTGCCGAAGAAGCCGAAGCCTTCGTTACAAGCGTTCACACCAGTTTGGCCGGCACCCGCACAAAGAAACTTGGAGATATTTTGCGGCTTGATGAGGATGCCGTCCCAATCGTGCTAACTGGTAGCTATCCACAAGTCGGCGTGAGAAGTTTTGGCGGTGGCCTGTTCCCCAAAGGCGCGGTAGAGGGAACTGGCACAACCTACCGTGTGTTCAATCGCCTATACGACGGTGCGTTTCTCTTAAGCCAGGTCAAAGGATGGGAAGGAGCGGTGGCTGTTTGTCCCGCTGAGTTGGCAGGGTGGTTCGTTTCTCCTGAATATCGAACATTCCGGTGTATCGCCACAGAGGCGCGACCTGATTACTTGGCTTCCCTCGTCCGAACAGAATGGTTCTGGGGCAAGCTGGCTAATGCGACGCGAGGTGTTGGTGCCCGCCGTGAACGAACGCGGCCCGAACAGTTTTTGAACATTGAACTGCCAATGCCGGATATTGAAAAACAGAAACAGGGCGAATCGCTATTTGGAGAGGTGGCCGCGCTGAAGCGCCTGCAAGCCGAAACCGCCGCCGAACTAGACGCCTTGCTCCCGCCCATCCTGGATAAAGCCTTCAAGGGAGAACTTTAATTTACTATTCCCGGCTCTCAATTTATCACCTGAATTATGACCGCGAGGCGTGGTCGGATCATGCGGGGCAAGTTGCTGTTTTCGTTGCGAAAATTGAATAAAACCCTGCTGGCATCTCGCGAATTTTCCAACCGGCCTCCGGCCATTCGTTCCAATCGCCGCCATGCTGGTCAATCAGCTTGAGCGAGTTTCCCCGAAAAAACGGATTTTTGCCGAGTTGCTTGAAGAAAAAGGCCGAACCTGCATCACGACAGGCATCACGCAATTTCAACGCCCACTCCACTTGGAACGGCTCGGCATAAATATCACTGCCGCCGCCCGCAATGACCCAGTCAATCCCGGTCAAATCGAGTGACAATTCGGAGAACATCGGTTCACAGGAAAGGCCCTTGAACCGGCTGGGCACGGAACGCAATTCCTGAACCCGGCCAGCAGTGTCCTGCAAGGTAACGGTGGTCATTGCCACAAGATTTTCCGGCCAAGCAACACCTTGGGCCAACAGCCAACGGCCAAATTCCGCCATTCTTCCCGGTCGTTTTGACAACCAAAGCCAGATGTGTCGCCGGCCTGAATCGGAAGAAACGGCATCAATTATTTCATTTTTAAGAAAGGAAAATGGAACCGAACCGCTCAAGGCGTCGCCCATGTCTGAGATGAAAATCATGCGGGGCAAGCCCTGCAACCATGGTTTGGCCTCAACCTCCCTTTGTGAAACCGGTGCCCAGCGCGACGCCATTGCCATCCGGCCCGGAAACAATTTTGGAATTTCAAAGCGGTTGGCGTATCCCGGATGCCCCGGTCGCGCTGCTCCCAAAAGCCCGGCGTAACATTTGCAGGCACTGCGAATCACTTTCTCCAGCCCCCGACAGTCTGCTGGCGACAAGGCAAACTGAATGGCCAATTGGGCGATTATGGCGATGCGGTTGAAATGGATTTGAGATGTGAATTCCAAATTCGCGGTGATGAATTCCAACGCAACTATTGCCTTTTCGGCGGTCGGTCGCGCGGTAGTGGAACAGATGGCCCCCACCAACCGGCGGAGCAATTTCCGTTTTGGCATCCATAATTCACAGCCCGCGCAGCCCATGACCGGATTGATTGTCGAATGACACCATTGAATGATTGTGTTTTTCATATTGAACTTTGTGTGACGGCATTCTCATCCGTCGAAGAACAGCGGCGTCATTTGGGAAAAATTCAGATCGTTCGTGCTGGTGGCAGAAAATTCAATTGAGCGACATTTCCGGCGTTCGCATCGCCGGTTGGCATCGTCTGCTCGCCTCACACGCCTCCCAGACCAGCACCCTTAAATCCCAAAGTCGCCGGTCAGCGGATTTCAGCATGGCCTGAATGTGCTGGGCGTCCTGTGGGCGACTTCTCAAATCCAGCGTGAGGCTTTCGCCGCCATGCCAAAAAACACCGGGTTCGTCGTGAAAAAAGCCCGCACTCACGGCACGAGCGTTGGGATTGTCACGGCGGATATAATGAAATACGTCGGCGTGTTGAACGTTTCCAGGGAACGTGATTGCATGTTCGCGGCCCTGCCAAAGCAAAATGATGTATTTGTCGAGTTGCATGACACTCGACGGGTGTCACCCTAACGCAAATTTAACGACAATTGTTTTTTGACCTTTTGGGTGGATTCCATAAAATAAAACGCAAATGGCAAGAATCATATTCACCGGTATGCATATCCGACAAATTCGGAAGATCATCGAAGGAACCGGATTAACCGTTGAGATAGCCGCAGGCACCGGCGCAGTCATTTTTTCTTACCGAAACGAGGTGGTGACTCACAAAAGGGCGAACGAGATCATTGATGCGTATCGCCGCCGCAGGGGAATTACGCCTGATGACGATCAGGGGCCAAAATCACCCCCCACAGCTCCTGCAGGTGTTCCACCCCGTCGGCCCGCTAAGCCATCAAGTCTGACTTCGACTTCAGCACCAAGTTCAGAACCGAGTCGAGGACGGACGGCAGGACAATTCCCCATCGTCATGTCCAAAACTGAATTCAAGAAAAAGCTGAAGAATTCATCAGGAGGCGAACAATTCACTGGAACACAAATGAGGCGCTTGACTGATGGTGCGCGCAACTTATTTCCGGTGATTGAGGCAAATGGGTGGCGATTCCGTGATAGCGAAGACACCAAAATTTCAAAATACGTCTCTTCTGACGAAGCGTATGCCATCTTGGTGAGGCTAGGGCGGATCACCCCGCCGCCATCTGCTGTCAAGTAAGCCCAACCGGCGAGGTTCGAGAAGCGGCACTGTTCGACGAAGTCGGGCAGTGATTGTCAAGCCGAGCGCAGCGATGGCGGACAGCACCGCTTCTCGCTTAGTGATTGACCATGCGACAATTTTCGCCTGCCGGGATAACTAAATTGGGATTGGTAGCAACCCGCAGCTACCGCAGCCACCCCTTTTAAGGTGTCAAACGGCAATATAATCATTTCCACTTTTGGGAATGGTTCCTGCACTGACTGCAGGTGGGTGCGCCACTATCGGGTGATGGTATGGGTGGCCAAGTCTGTCCAATCGGCAGGGTGCGCCTTCATGATTTTCAGAACCATGAGGAGTGTCCGGAGACTCAGCTCGCGGACCTTGGTTGAGATACGACGGATGAAGGCCATGGCGATTTTCTTTTCCGCCATGGTGTAGCCCTTGAAATCTGGCAGGGAATGTTCCATCCAATCCAATATCTCGGTATGGGTCATTTGCAGGTCAATGACCATGGACCGTGTTCTCAAGGGGTCGTCCAATTCATGGACAAGCTTATTGGTCACAAAAATGATGCGCCCCTCGAAATCGAATCCGGGAGGGTATTTGTCATTTCTAGCTGAGGATTTTACCAACCAGTTGATGCGACGAATGGGCGCAGTGTCCAAGGCTCCCTTCAATATGCAGGCACTTACATTGTTTTCCAGCGCGCTATCGCAATCGTCAAAAACGGTGAGCAGACCGTTATTGTTATGGAGGGTTTCGTATAGCGCCCGTGCGGACGCGAAGCCCTTGACCAGATGATAATGGCGGCCTTCCTTGTATCCATGGCTGTCCAATGTGTCCGTTACCGTGTGCGTTTTACCCAACCCGCCGGGACCACTGATAATGGCGCTGACAGTATGATTGTTGGCCACCATGGCCACAACCTGACGCAAGTATTTGAAGCGAGCTTTGATGTCTGACGGCGTCATTTTGGCACGCATGGGAACCACCCTGGATGGCACCCGGCTGTGGATGCGGCCATCCGGGGTGGCGATTTTGACCTGGCCATCGCCACATTCAGTGACGGTGCCTTGCAATGTCCGGCGGGTCATGGTTTCCTGAAATGCCACCACGGTGCCAACTTTAATATCCATGTCACTTGCCTCCTTTGGCCAATTGCTTGTTAATTTCGGCCATGCGCCGTTGGTTGGTGCCAATCGCTTGCTTTATCAGATGCAGCGCGGTGCCATATTTCGTTTTGCGTCGCCAGAGCTCGGCTGGGTCGGTGATATTTAGCAGCTTGATACCTGCTTCGACATCCAACTTTCCGTTGGGACGCCGGGGTAAAATATCTGCCGGCAGGTTTTCAATATCGGCCAGTTGTATTTCAGTTAAGGTTGCCGATTTGGCAGCACTTGGTTTTGGATTTCTGTCCGGGCCGTAGCCGATGGCACCAAGCGCCGCGCGCAATCTGCTGCCGGCTGAACCACGTTTGAATTCGTGATTCCAAAGGTCATTGGGGTCTGTGATGCCGAATAGGTCTAACGCAGCGTCAATGTCTAAACGCATTTTGCCCCTCGACTTGTGGGCGGGAAGCGACGATGCCGGGTCGATGAACAAGTCTGCCAACGATTTTTGGTTGGGAATATCATCACTGAGGAAACGAGAGGCGACATGCCTCGTTTCCGTGCCAGCTTTCGGTCGAGCCGATGGGGCATGGTTTTGCACCTGTAAGGCTGGTGGAATGATTTCATTCACCAATTGTTGTTCGTGAGGTTGATATTCAATGATTGGGATACCGAATAGTTTAATTTTCATACATTTTTTGTTTGGCTTTTTTTTCTTAAATCCGACTCCACTCGTCGTGAGTGGCTTCGGACAAAAACGTGTTTGATGGCATTTTAGAATTGTTGACGGGGTGACACCGGCCAGTTGTATGGCGACATTTCAGAGACAAATCGGGTGGCGGGCGGTGCGGCATGGCGTGGTGGAATCCACCATTCACAAGGAAGACGTGGCATTAAACAACGAACGGCGTGGCCGATACTGGCTCGGCGTCGAAGTCAAACCGGAGGATGGGCATCACGAAATTCCACAACTGGGTGGCGGATTATATTTCGTCCGCGACCGCACAAGTGGAAAACTCAAAGAGGTGGATGGGGACAAATTCATCGCCGCGATGGATGTTTGGACGGCGGAGAAATCCTGGTATTACCGCGAGATTGATGATCCGAAATGCAAGGGTGGAAAGCGGTGGAAGCGGACCAAAACCAAAGGCGTGCAGGGCATGGTCGTATCCTGCTCGCCGTGGTGGAGCAATCTGATTTACGAAGCCGCCCGCAACGGGCAGGCCGAAAAGGTAAAAGAATTGAGCCGAAAGCTGGCCGGCGAACTCCAGACGACCGTGGAACAAAAGACCAAACGGCAGGTGTTATCGGTGCAAATCCATTATGACACGGTCAACCTCCATGCTCATGTGTTTTCCACCCGCATCGGTGACGACAATAGCTTCATCAGCGGGACAACTAAACGCATCGGTTTGATTGGCCCGTGGAGTTGTGCGGTGCTGCGCCAGGGCGAACAGGGATTCATCCCGCAAGATTCAACGAACTATCGAACGGCACGCCGACTATACGAGCGGAATGAAAAACGCACAGGTGCGCCGCCATTGGATTGGGCGATGTGCAATGCCGTGGATTTGCTCTGCCAAGGCATGTTTGGGTTTTCACCACGCCTGAAATTCTGGCGGCAGGTGTATATGCAAGGACTGCCGGAACTATCGTTTAATCGCCTGTTGGCGCTGCATGATGCTGTAGGGCGCGAGGTGCAGGTGTGGCAGAAATTTGCCGCCCGGAGCCGGGATTATGTGCCCAGTGGATTTAACTTTGGCCGGAGCATCAACGGAGGCAAGGAAGTGTTGCTAAAATGAAAACAAGAAAGCAGACGGGTTGATTTCCAAAAAACCTGCGAAACAGAATGCTATGGGGTAGTGACCCCAGTTGGCATTGACCAGTCTGGCCCGCCAAGATTGGCCATTACATGATTCAAATGGGCGCAAGCCTTGCCAGTGCTCCATTTTTGCATGTAATCACATTCGCAAGTTTTTTGGCCGTAGTCGGTGATGTATTCTTTACCGGATTTACCCATGACGCGAACTTGTGTGGTTCCCAGGATGAACTCAATTATTCGGATTTGTGTTTTCTCTTTTTTCATAATTTTCATTTACCTTTCGATTCTTGGAGGATTCATGCCTAGATTGGGATTGGGTCTGACACCCGCCACCTTGGGGAACATCGAGGGCAAACCAGCAGCCTCAATCAATTCCACGTGCACGGTCTCTTCGCGTAGCAACCATTCCCAGAGTTTTTCACCGTGGCTTGGAAGAAGCTTGTCCCCATCTTCATAGGTAACAATGATGGCTATCGCACGCTTCAAGGTTTCCTCGGTCAATCGAAATACTGAGACAGCCATCGGTTCTGGGTCCGAAACATAGAGCCGCCATTCATTATTTCGGTAGCGCAATCCTCTAACTGCTTCGGGGAAAACCGAGAGGGTTTCGAGGTTTTTTTGGTCTGGGTAAAAGATGAGCGTCATTCGATTTCCATTTTTGGGGGTTGGTCTGTGACTTTCGGGGAAGCTGCAGCGGCTTCCGAAACTGGGCCAACTACGGCGGCTCGAATAGTATAATAATAGTCCTTGCCGGTTCGGTCTCCGAGCAATGACTCTGCACCCACTTTGCCGAATGTTTCGAGGAGCATTGGTTTGATTGCCAGCATGGTTGCCGCTTCGTCATCCTTCCGGTTCTTTTTTACATGAGCCGCGATGAGCGCCTTCAATATTTCGATGGGAGTTGTTTTTAGTTTCATACCTTTAGGTTCCTGTCACCCTGCCGATGCGCCTGCCGATAAGCTTCCTTGGCCGCCTCGGACTTTTCCCAGGGGGCAACCACGCCGGGGAAGCGCTGCTTGAACTCGGCCCAGAGCAAATCCAGCTTTTGTTTTGAGATGCCCAAGCGGTTCGCCAGTTGCTCTAGCGTGGGACTGCCCAGCACCTCCGGGTGTGAATACAGGGCAAGCAGTGCCAGCTTGCATCGGGTGGATGTTTCCAGCCGCCAGTGAACACCCGAAGCAGGGCTGGTAAAATCCTCCTGTAGCCATAGTGACATGGCGGCAAATGCCTCAGCTGCCAGCCTCACAATGGCTGCCCGTGCATCTTCGTCGCGGTCGCCGTCTAGGTGCCGATAAACTTCGTCAAAATCGAATAGCACCACCGGCACTGGGCTGGGCCTGACCGATTCGTAGCCCTGTTGGTCACGCTCGCCGCCCTCGCCATAATCGAATCCGTAATCAATGCCCAAAGCCGGTGCGCCCGGATGTTCCCGGCGGCGGGACAGTTTACGGGCACAGTATTTGATGGGTTGGGCGGGCTGCCCATACAGGTCATCAAATACCGGCAGCCTGATTTGGGACGGGTCGAAAGTAGGGTTCTTCATACTAACATTATAGGCAGTCGCCGAAAAAGTTCGGGGTGAAAGTGAAGAAAGATCATATCGCCGGTAGCAAAGATTCCGGACAAACATAAAATGATATTGGGCCTTAAGTGGCCTGACCTATGACTGTTATATTAACCCTACTGCAACCGGCAGTGTTTCTGGGGTGGCCGCTTAAAACCAAAGGCTCGCCCCGGCGCTGGAAACATCTGAAACAATCCGACATGACCTCCACCTACTTAAAGCGACTGGAAGGGGGCAATGTCGGTGTCGCGTTTGGCGCTGTATCGGCCGATGCCGACGGACATGTGCTCGCCGGCATTGACCTCGACCGGGCCGATGTCGTCGAGGCTTTTATGGCCGCCAATCCACGATTGCGTGATGGCTGGCTGTCCCGTGGCCGGCCTGACCGGATGCTGGTCATCATCCGCATCAATGGGAACTATCCCAAAAGCTGCAAGCTGGTGGACGGTGACAAGCGCCCTGTGGGCGAATGGCGCGTGGATGGCTGCCAAAGCATCATCCCGCCCAGCCTTCACCCAGATACCGACCAACCCTATGAACTGGTTTCCGCCAAGTCCCCGCTATTGCTCTCTTTCGCCGACATTCACTGGCCTGCTGGGGTCTCTCTGACTACCCCTGATGGAACATCCAGTAATGATCCAAAGATCCACTTACTGAGTAATACTGAGTATCTGAAAACCGTATCCGAAGAGCGTATCGGAAATCCGTATCCTAAATCCGTTTCTGAAAAGCGTATTTCAAAACCGTATTCGGAAACCGTATTTGAAAACCGTAACATTGATGTTGAATCGCTGGTGTCGCCCTTCATCGTGCCGATGCGGGGCCATAGCAACCGGCTGCTCATGGGACTGGCCCGGCGGGCGAAGCAACTCGTGTTGGCTGGGCAACCGGTGGATACGCGGGCGGTATTTCTGACCTGGTGGGCGGCGTCGTCTGCCAATGTGGACCCGGAAAAAACGGCGGATGAATTTCTGGAGCGGTTCCGCTACGCGGTGGAAAAATCCACCGGCGGAACGGACCTCGTCAATCTCTGGCACCAAGCCAGCGAGGTGGCCGCTCCCGGTTCGGAAAAACTTCTGGATGACCGGCTCAAACGATTGGCCGGTCTGTGCCACCTGCTCCATCAGGCCAACCTCGCCAAAGGCCATGATGGATTTCATCTATCGTGCCGGACAGCGGCGGAGTTGTTCGGGGTGAAACCGATGGACGCGTGGCGCTGGCTGGGGTGTCTGGTCAAACAGGGATTGTTGGAGCAGGTGAAGAAAGGTGAGAAATTTTCCACCAGCGGCGTCGCCAGCGAGTATCGCTATGCAGGGTGACAGGTGACGGTTGTTGGTCAGTGGTCATAGGTGGACGCGGGGCGGTTTGGGGTTCTACCGCTCCGCGTCCAAATAAATATAGGCAGTCCATGACGATTCTAAATCTTTATCAACTCGATCCGAAACTCGCAACGAAGATTCGCGAGGTGATTGAAACGGCCATGCGTTCGAGTAAGCCGCCGTTGAAGAAAAAACTCCATGGTGTTATGGAAGAATTGGACGAAGCCTACCGCAGTTGGGAGGAAATCGACGGCCAGCCAGAATCGGAGGCTGAAACCGTGGAGCCATTTGATCCGTTCGATTTGTGAAAATAAAAAAGCCAGCCCTCCCGTTAAGGAGGGCTGGCTCTGGCAGCAATGGAATTTAATCGGTGGATTCAATTTCGTCCGTTGCGGAACAATTGGGTGCGGATGGTGGTGGAGTCACCGTTACCTGCGCCGGAGACGGTGGTGGCGTCGGCCCGGAAGGAGAGTTTAGTTCAAAAATATATGATTTTAATTCGAAACCTCCGCCCTTTGTGTTGTCCTTGCGTTCAATCTTTGTCTTAAATCGATTAACTTTATAGACATCAGTTGTAATAGTATCATCCTCGCCGAAGGCCCGTGCCATGGTCATGCCTATGGCCTTGGTGGCAGCTTCGTCATCCCCAATCATCCGCAAACCCGGGATGGTAATGCCGGCATCGAATGCAATCTCGGACAATTGGCCGGCCCTCAGTGGCACCTTCAGCTTATTGCGCGCTGCCACGGCAATCGCCAACTGGCGCAGAAACGTCATGGCCGGACTGGACACACGCTTCTTTTCTTCCTCCATGTGCTGGAGCAGCGGCGGCAACTTGAATATCTCCTGCACAATCCAATCCATGATCTGTGACCATTCCGTGAAGCTGTTGTAGGAAACGCTAGAACGCTTCTGGCCCTGCCTGATCCACTCGGCCCCAATGGTATAAATCGCCGCCAGATATTTTTCCCAATTTTTCCGGGCATGTTCCAGCAAGCTGCCTTCAGGATAATAGGGGAACTTGTATCCATCTGGCTGCTTGCGCAACCGGATGAAAATCGTCCGGTTCGCCTGGTCGGCGGTCAACTCGCAACCGTTGCTGGTCATGACGAGCGTGTAGTATCGTGGGTCAACTCCGCGATATTCCTTGTAGGGCAGACGGATGGGGAACATGCCGCTGCGGCAAGTCATATACATTTCCAGCGCCTCGGAGGAAAGTTTACCACGCCAGTTGTCGAACAGAACCAGCGGGTTTCCACGTTCGAGCGCCGCGTAAAAACTTTCATCTTGGCCACCTGCGCCGCGTCCCTCATGTTTCGGAACGTAGGAGATTTCAAGGTTGAAAATGGCGGCCAACAGGTCAATCAGAAACCCCTTGCCGGCCTGGGATTTGTCCGCCTCAATGAAGAACATAGGGACATCCACTTCAATCACCCGGCCGGTGGTAAGTGCCATGGTCAGGAACATTGCCAAGGCGCGGGACTTGTCGGACGGATTCAGGAAGTTAAAATCCTTGAACAACTCATTCAAGGTTTCCACCGCCTCTGCCAAGGTGGGCATCGCGGGTAGTGTCTGTCTGGGCTTTACCAGAATTTCACTGTGCTGGTCGTAGCCATCGAGATGAACTTTCGGTTTGCCGTCCTTGACGCTCAATAAGGGATAGGCCACCAGCCCGCGCACGTTGGGAAGCGTTTTCACGTCCTCCGCCTTGAGCAGCACTTTCGCCTCGTCGTGCTTCATGTTGGATTGCACCAGCTTTTTGTCGTGGTTGATGTAGGTGTAGCGCATGAGTGTCACTTTCAATTTTTCAGAACGGGAGCGGAGGTCATCCGGGGTTACTTCGTTCAATACATATTTGTCACGGGTTTGATGCAAAGTGCAGACGCATCGGTCTTGGCGATAAAAATTGCCGTTGCGCAACAGCAAAGGATAAAGTGCCCCCGCCGTTTCCGAGTAGGTAGTGTCCTCATCCGAGGGCAGAACCAGAAACTTCCCGCTTCCACCCCGGCTGGCATGGCACTTTTGCACGGCCTCCTGTTGTTCCCTTTGCCGGCGCTCCATCCGCATGGTTTTATTCTTGGCCCGCACGGCACTTTTGACGACCTGCTGCTTGTGCCCCAGTTTTTCGCTTATGATTTTATTCACTTCATCCTGCCGCAATGGGTCGTGTTCCAATCTGGCGGCCATCGTTATCAGATTCTTTTCCGCCTTTTCCTTGCTGGCCCCCTGAAGGTTACCCAGACCCGGCAATTGGCGGCGCACCAGTTCCAACGGCAAGGAATAGGAGTCCTCTTGGCCGGTCATCGGGTAGGCCGACTTTGACAGTCCATCAAAATAGCCACGGAAATTGTGGCCCATTTTGGCGCGCAGGTCGTCAGCACCTTTTTCGGGGCTGTCAACGGGGATGAGTGTGAGGTTCAGTTTCATATTGGTGTAGTGCTATTTGGTGTTGTTGGTTGTGGTTTGGTTAGTTGTTGATCAGTTTGTGGAGTTTGATGGCGGCATCGGAGAATTGAAAATTGGTGCACATGTCGGAGTCGCCGACAAAATGCACCTGTTCGGGCGCGAAATGGTCGAGCACGGCCTTGATTTCTTCGAGGAGAACGGTGCTTTTCTGTCGGCCAAAGCCGTAGATGCCACCGAGGCCGACCGCCAAGAATCCGGCTTCGACCAAGGCCAGCGCTTTGAACTCACCTTCGATGAGATACATCGATGTGCCCTTCGGAAATTCCATCAGGCCCGGCGATAGATAGGCACGAACGGGCGATCCATATTCCTGATGGTATTTTTGTTTCTCGTTCGGGACATCCATGCGGATGCGTCCGAACGGCTTGCCGGCGTGGATCATGTCCGTGCCATCGAGGTTCCGGTAGGGAATCCAAAGGCCGGCATAGGGCTGGCCGGTGCGCTCGAACGCGGTGCGGGCGTCGATGTGGCAAATGCCTGCACGGTGGAGCATGGCATCGCTGATGCCCGGCCGGATCGTCGAAGCGGTTGGCGCGGGTGGCGGCGGTGTGACGGTTGGCGTGGCTGCCGGTGTAGTGGGCGCAGCGGATTTGTGTTTGATGCGGGTGGTGGTTTTGGTGGTGGTGCGTGTTTTCATTTGTGGTGTGTGTTGTTGTTTGTGTTCGTGAGGAGTTTGTAGACTCTTCAAACTCATATACGGGTATGCGTGACATCCATTGCGGGTGTGGCGGTTTTGCGACTACAAACCCTCATTGACATCCGACTTGAGCGCCTTCGCTCGGGCATTGATTTTTTTCATGAGCACGTCGTTGATTCGGTGCGTGCCATACAGCGCGAAGCAAAAGTTCTCGAAGGTGCGAAACTGGTTGCGGTAAAGGCGGTGCGAAAATATTTCATACAATGCCCCGAGCGCCTTCATCATGTCGCCCTGCGCCAAACGGAAGGCTTGATCCGCCAATTTTCTCGCCGCCATCTGCTCGGCGGTCATCGGCGTCAAATCATCGGCATCATGCGCGACATCAATCGGGGTAATCACCATCTGTCCATCCCGGCCACGACAAATCGCAACCACCATGAGCTTCTGGTCTGCCGCTTCAGCCGCTCGTGGCAATGGGGAGTCGCTGCTCGGCTTAAAAGCCGAAGTGATCGGCTCGGCAACCACTGCCTTCTGTGTTGGCAGCGTTGCGTTTTGGGCTATTGTCGTCTCGGCTTTGAATTTGTTTGTGGTATTCATGTTTAATCTTCAGGGCGGGTGTTTGATGGAAGCACCAGAGGAATCTCCGATGCCAACAGAAGTCATATACGCACGGACGTGACACAAACTGATTTTCACGCAATGAAATCAATGCTTTCATGGAGTTTTTCGGGCAAAAAAAGCTCCGGTAACGCATTTGGCGCAGCCCTCAATCGAATTGGCTTTAGCGGACTCGAAATGTATAGAAATGAGGCACTCCGTTCGATTTTGGCTGGCTAGATGCCCGCCTCGGGAATTAGCCGTTTGCTAGCCCTCACCGCCTTGAGTTTGAAAGACCTCGAATTTGGGGCAAATTTTCAGAGCAGCGATAAGCGCTTACCATTTTTACGGGTAATGGCTCGTTTTTTGCTGGCAATATTTGCGTTAGAACCACTTAAATCAGCAAATCAGCCAAATCGGCGGCTTTGCCAGAGTGGAAAAAAAATCAATTACAATGAATCCTGCGATCGGAAGTGTGGCCGGGAAGCCATCAATTTTTTCATTTTTGATTCCCAAATGCAAACCTTGGGACATTTCATCCTACGATTTGATAGATTTGATGTGCCAGAAAGAAAAGGATCCTGGCCAAGCTGAAAAAGCCTGTTTGGAGCTTTATCGCCGTAGCGCGCCGCTGCTTCTTGCGGTGGCTAAGAAGTGGGAATATTTAGGGGCGAAGTATGACGGAGAACTGCTGGTAAGTGAAACCCTGCTTCGGGCTTATCGCAAGGCAAACACCTGCACCTGCACCCGCACTCCCCAATCGGACCGCGAAAAGGAAGATCAGCGGGTCCTTTTCTGGCTCTTTACCATTCTGAAGAACCAAATCATCGACCATATAAAAATCAAATGGGCGGGAAGTAAGGAAATCGCAGAAGCGCTGGCGGAGGCAAGCGAATACTTTCAAAGGAGAGCGCCGGAACCGTGGTATCACCATGCGCGTGAATTTATTCAAGGCCTGTCGGAACGAGATGCAGACATTTTACTGACGAGTTATAATTACTATGACTTTACAAGGCATGTGTGTGACGTCCCGGCAGAAATCCGCCAAGCACTGTGCCGCAAACATAAAATCACTGAAGCGAATCTTCGCACCCGACGTAAGCGGCTCGTCGAAAATCTCATTGATTCTGCTTCATCAACAGTCACCCTGCCAACCCCGGTTATTGTATGAAAATCCCCCAAAATTCGGCGCGAATGTCTGAAAAGCATTTCGAAGCAGCTCTGGCCGGCATTGCTCGTAATGTGAAATTGCAAATGCCAGACACTGAAACAGAGGTCATTAACATGTTTCTAAACCTCAGTCCCGTAGCCCTGACCGAGGAGCAAATATGGAAATTTGAACAAACCTTGCAAAGAGAAATTAATGGGCCAAAACAGGACTATCAGCAAACGCGAAAATGGCTTGAAGTAAAATCAAAGGCTGAATTTAAACGCCGGTTGAGACAGAACGCTGCGAATTCATTTACAGTCGCTGAACTCAGCCAAATCGTGGACGGGATTTCTCTAAAACACGGTGAAATTTTACGTCCGGTGGCAGTTCGTGATAAAATGCACGATTCGGTAATAAAATTCGAGATAATCCCCTGTAAGGACCTCATTTATTTGAAGGCTGACGAAGTTTTCGACATCCTCAAAAAAAATGGGCGCATTATGCCCGCCTAATGTGCTTTGACGAGCACATGGTTCTTGCGGGTAAATAAACTGATGGACTGCCATTTCTGAACAGCGCCACGATATACGCGGGAGCGCAAATCCGGCTACTCTACTTGTTTAATCATGAAAATGTCGGTTCAAGACTCATTGAATATATTGCGTGCAAATTACCGCATGGTCGGATCGGTATCCGCCCAAATCACGGAATGCCATTCATTCGAATCAGCGTTTGGATGCGCCGTGGCGGTAAACAAATTTGACATTTTCAAGTTTCTGCCTCCGCTGCTCATCGTAAACGACTGGAATGTCGAAAAGCTCATTGCGGCAACTCCCGCAAACCTTTACGGGAGACTGCGATTGCTCTGTGCAATCGCAGATTTCTTCATCGATTTTAGTCGAAAAAGCATGAAGCCTCCCTTTTCGTCCGGGCCAGCGCACATCCGCGAAAAACTTACCGAGGTTGAGGGCTTACTATCCGACCACTCTATGCGAGGTGAATTATATTATTCTGACTATTTATTGTCTCCTGGCTTTTCTTATACCGGCGGATTTTTTGCCAAGCACGGATTAAATGATGTTGATTGGCAACTTGCTACTTTTTGGGCTTGTTACGGGGAAACAATTAAATCGATAAAGCAAAGGCTGGTTCCTATCGAGCCATTCGACCCATTTGATTTATAACTACAAAAGCAATTCGGTAGGCTGAAGAATTGCCCAGTCGCAAAAAATGCCTCCCGGACAGGAGGCGTGAAAACTGGTCAGTAATCCTCCGGCAGTAAAACCGTGGTTGCCTCGCGGCTGGCCTCTGTGATAATCCAGAATTTCGTGCCGCCGCTGCGATACGCCGACAATAGGCGGGAACCGGATTGCAACGCCTCGTCATTGGTTTGCCGGTCTTCGTCGTCCAGTTCGCCCCAGTCGCCGAGAACGTGGCGGTTAAGCGCATTGAGGATGTCATCGGATTTGAGTTTTTCCAACGCGGTCGGGGTGATGACCACCTGGCCGAGCTGGAATTTCATTTGTGAAGTGAGAATCATTTTATAAAGGGCTGGCGGCCTGTTCGACCGCCAGCCGTGTTGAGATTTACTTCGAGGGCTGGCTGACAATCCAGCGGAAGGCTTCCTTCGCGATGTAGGCCATGACTAGCAGGTCTTCGCGTCCGTAGCTGTCCGTGTTTTTCCAGTCCTCGCCGTCCTTGTAGCTGCGCTCGAACGTGGTGTTGTAGCGCACGCCCTTTTCGGTCTGGTTGGCCCAGATGGTCGCGCGAATGCCATTCACGCGAATTTCATGGATGGGCTTGTTGGTGGTTTCGGTTGCGGGTTTGTTCGTTTGTTTGCTCATACTTTTTTCTTTCTTAGTTTGCCCCGACCATCGGGGCGTTTTGTTTTTCACAAGGGACTCAAAACAAACGACCCGGTGGGCAAGGTATACGGCCGCCAGTAGTGCCGGAGAGCAAGGCAGTGGAGCACCAGCACCGGAATGACAGCGGCCACGCTGGCGTGAACGGTGCGCGGAGCAACTGAAACGGAGAAGCGGGAGGCGGATGAAAGACGGAATGAGCGAATACGACAGCCCGCACAAAACACACAAGCCGCCCTGGGAGTGCGTGAATTCGCGCCCGTGGGAAAACCAGATGAAGGGATGCGCCAACGGCGAGCGAGTCAGGATGGCGGGGATGAAAAACCAGCTATGGCGCTGCTGGTCTGCCGCGAAGGATGGATGGAGCAGAGCGTCGCCGAGCACAATCCAACTCGGCATGGATAACAGGCTGAAGCCCGAAAAATGATTCGGCACAAACTGAAATGGCAGCGCACCAACCCGCAGCCACCGCAGCCAACCTTGCAACAGATTCCAGATTCACAATGGAACTTTGAGAACTACGGGAACCCTTGCTGCACTGGCTGCGGGTGACTGCGGCCAGTGGGAAACCCCGACCCGACTGGAAATGGCTCACCCGACAACCGATTGAACCGACGCAGGCGACGCTGATGGACGGATGACGCGACTACACCAATGGCGGCAACCGGCGCTGGTGATACGCACACGGCTCTGGATCACTCACCTGCCTGATGCGAATTGGCGGGGATTTTGCCGGGCGCGGTGGTGCTGGAGGATTGCGTAGCCGGCGGTAGATGAAGACCGCCAGCGCTCCGAGAAAAGCGGCAAACAAAAGTGTTGAAATGGAAACACGACCTAAATTTTTCATAATCATTTTGAGACTGGATTGGGGTGACAGGAGGTTACAGGTATGAACATGTGGTTGTCCCGCAAGGAGGCGGCGAAACAATTTTTCATATCGGTTGATTCCGTCAGACGACGAGCAATTCCCTGGGATGATGATTTCGTCGAAGAAAAAATCCGATGGAAGTGGCTTGTTCTGGACGCAAATGGCCGCAAGCTCCGCCGGTATTTTCGACCGGATGTGGCAGCCACGACGCCAAAGCCGCAACCTTTGGAGCGATGTGACGCAACCGAATGGCTGAGGCGGAAAGATGCAGCCCGAAAGATTTCAGTTTCGGGCGACACGATTGAGCGCCGGGCAGTTCCATGGTGTGAGAATTTCATACCGGGCAAGGTTCGTTGGCGACCTGATGACCAGGATCATAATCACCGCCGATATTTTGAGCCGGACTTGGAGGCAATGCTGGTAAAGCCAAAACGGATGCAATTGCCGGCGGCGTGGACTTTGATTCCGGCTCCGTTGGCAGGGTGATTTTACCGCCATCTTGCGGCCAGCGTTTTTCCCATGCTGGCTTGCCAGTCGGCAACCATGACATCTTCGGGCCTTCGCCAACGAGCCAATGCGGTGGCACACCGCCATAAACTGCGGCCAGTGTCTGACCGCCGCTGGTGTGGCCGATTTCCCACGCAATCTGATTGTCGGGAATGCCGTGTGACCGACGGATGGTGACGAAAAACGCCCGTAAACCGTGGCTCGTAATTTTACGGCCCAGCGTTTTGCGTTTTTGTCTCAATGACTGGCTCAACGCGCAGATGTCCACACACTTTCCTTCATTACGGTAGCTCGGAAAATACCACGGCGAATCGGGAAACCGGTCTTTCTTCCATTGCTGATGCGCCTTCAGGATGGCTGCCAGTCCTTCATGCACCCGCACGAACGGATTGACGGCCTGCTGATTTTTCGCCCGCCAGACGTAAAGGGATTTTCCGTCCGGCGTAATCCAGCCCGGCTGATACGGTTTGGCATCCGTGCGCAACTTCAACGCTTCAACCGTTCGCAACCCGGTGGCGGCTTCAAACAACATTTGCCAGCCGAGCGTGTCCGAGCGCGGGGTGGCGAACATCAATTCGACAATGCCGTGCAATTCGGCGGCATCGTTGGTCATGAATTCGCGGCAATGGCGGATGGTTTTATCCGAGCAATAGCGCGGGCGGTAAATGGACATGGGGTTGCTGCGAACCAATTCCTGGCGACAGGCCCAAAGAAAGGCGTTGCTCAAGGTCGTGAGTTCCATGTCCACGGCGCGGTTGCCCGTGCCGCATTTGATATTTTTCTTCCGCCATTCGTGATACCGGTCGCACGTTGCCAGCGTCACGGCATCGGTGGCGATGTGGTCCCAAAATTTGAGGAGCGTTTGGCAGCTCTTCGTCTCCATCGTCAGGGTGCGCCCTAGCCGCTTTTGTTTATGCCGGTCTGGATAGCCGTGCTTTTCGTAGCAGCGGATCACCTGGCCGGTGGTGACGACGGTTGGTTTGGGAACATACGACGCCTCGCCTTTGACCCGTCGCTTGCGCAACTCCTCGCGGGCGAGTTTCAGGTTTGAGGTGCCCAGTGAACGCCAAGTTGGGCGGCGGTTGATGATGGGGCGTTCGTAAAGCGTGCCAGAAGAACGGCGATAAATCCCGTCGGCGACGCGAATCCAGTTTTGAGTAGGCATGATTTTTTGTTTCATGCCGATTTGCGCGTGTCACCCCCACTGTATCAGAAACTGTATCTCTCACCATCGCGTCGAAAGTGAGAGCTGAGAAGCACTTTGATAAAGCCTTGCAGTCATTGGCTTTAAATGGTGCACCCATCAGGAGTTGAACCTGAAACCTGCTGATCCGTAGTCAGCCGCTCTATCCAATTGAGCTATGGGTGCTACCTTGATTAAGAAACATCCAGTTTGACGATTCACCGGCACTTGGTTGCAAGCCCTTGGGTGGAATTGCAAGGCCGTTCGAGTCAAATTTGAACCGCGCGCCGTCAATAGTCAGGCATTTTATCCCAAAGCCCGCGATAACCGCAAGTGTAGAATTCGCTGCATTCTCATGGGCTTAACCAGTGTCTTGAACCACGGTTTATTATTAGTCAACTGACTTTTAAACTTGTTTCGATTCTGTCTGAAAATTGCGAGAGGCGCGGCGGTGAAGGATTTTGTCGGTGATCAAGGCGGCGAGGCCGGAGCATCCCCACCGGGGGGCGGTCCCCACTGAACCGCACGGCCGGATTCCGGACCAGAGGGAGCCAATCCGGCAGATGCAAAAAATATTTACCTCGGGAAAACTCTGCGATATCTTCAGCCTTATCCACAAAAACATGAAAATCCTCACTGCCCTTTCCATTGCGCTGGTCGCCGCCTCCACTTTGCAGGCCGCACCGAAGAAGCTTCTCGTGGTCACCACCACGGCCAGCTTCCGCCACAGTTCGATTCCCACGGCGGAAAAAATTCTCGCCCAACTCGCCCAGGACAGCGGCGAGTTCACCGTGGACTATGTCCAGCAGCCGCCGGGTCATCCGGTAGCCGGCTTTCCCGCGAAATTGAAAGCCGACGCCACCGACGCCGACAAGGCCGCGTTCAATGCCGCGGAGGCCGCCTTCAATGAAAAATTGAAAGTAGTGCTGCAAAAACTGTCGCCGGAAAACTTGAAAAATTATGATGGCGTCATTTTTGCCAGCACGACCGGCGATTTGCCGCTACCCGATCCGCAGGGATTTCTCAACTGGATCAAGGCGGGACATGCATTCATCGGCATCCATGCGGCGAGCGACACGTTTCATAAATGGCCGGATTTCGCGGCGATGCTGGGGGGCGAATTTGCCACGCACGGCCCGCAGGTCAGCGTAGAATGTTTGAACGAAGACCCGGCGCATCCCGCCACGGCGCATCTCGGCAAGGCCTGGACCCTCCAGCAAGAGGAGATTTATCAGTTCAAAAATTACGACGCCGCGAAAGTGCATGACCTGCTCATCCTCGACAAACATCCTGATCCTAAACAGAACAACGCGCCAGGCCACTATCCGGTGTCCTGGTGCAAGCATTACGGCAACGGCAACGTCTTCTACACCTCGCTGGGCCATCGCGAAGACGTCTGGGACACCGACGCGACCCTCAAGAACCGGAAGAATGACGCCAGCATCAGCAAGGCGTATCAGCAACACGTCCTTGGCGGCATTGAGTGGGCGCTGGGCTTGAAAAAATAATTTCATTTCGCCCCTTGCGCATTTGACGGCGGGGCGTAGCTTGCAGTGGGCTGACATGGATGCGGTGGTGCAGAGTTAGAAGCTGGTAGATACCGCATGGCAATGTCAGCCCACTTTGCTTCTTGGTTTTGACCCCGTTTTTGTGGTTTAATACCCGCCGCCATTTCTATGGAAGACACCAATTCACTCGTCGAACAGCGCAAGGCCAAGCTCAAATCGCTGGAAGCCAAGGGTATTTTCCCGTTCAAAAACAAGTTCACGCCCGACATCGGCGCGGGCGAGGCGCGCGCGAAATTTGAGGGCGGTGAACTGGCCGAGCACGCCAAGGTCGCCGTCGCCGGCCGCATCACCGCGCACCGCGACATGGGCAAATCCATGTTCATCGACGTGCGCGACCAGAGCGGACGCATCCAGTGCTACGCGCAAAAAAACGTCCTGGGCGACGACCATTTTCACACCTTTACGCACCTCGACCTCGGTGATTTTGTCGGCGTCACGGGCACGTTGTTCCGCACCAAAACCAACGAGCCGAGCATCAAGCTCGAATCGTTCACCATTCTCGCCAAGTCGCTGCGCCCGCCGCCGGCGAAATGGTACGGCCTCGAAGACACCGAGATCCGCTACCGCCAGCGCTACCTTGATTTGATTGCCAATCCCGACGTCAAGAACGTCATGCTCAAGCGCAGCGCCATCGTCCACGAAATCCGCGCGTTTTTTTATACTCGCGGCTATGTGGAAGTGGAAACGCCGGTGATGCAGGGAATTCCCGGCGGCGCGGCGGCGCAGCCGTTCATCACCAAGCACAACGCACTGGGCTGTGATTTTTATCTGCGCATCGCGCTGGAGCTTTACCACAAGCGGCTGCTCGTCGGCGGCATCGACAAGCTGTTTGAGATCGGGAAAAACTTCCGCAACGAAGGCCTCTCGCGCCGGCACAATCCCGAATTCACGATGCTCGAAGCCTACTGCGCGTTCGGCGATTATACGACGATGATGGAAACGGTGGAGTCGCTCATCACGACGGTGGCGCAAAAAGTCCTAGGAACGCTGAAAATCGAAACGAAGGATGCCGAGGGGAAAATCGTGAAAACCATTGACCTCACGCCAAACTGGAAACGCGCCAAATACAAAGACCTCGTCTGCGAAAAAGCCGGCGCGGACTGGTTTGAGGTTGCCCCCGCCGAACGCCGCCAGCGCGCGCACGATCTCGGCGCGGAAATCGGCAAGGAGTTTGAAGACTTTGAAGTCACGAACGCCGTGTTTTCAAAATTCATCGAGCCGACGCTCATCCAGCCCACGTTCGTCACGCATCTGCCGAAGGAACTCGTGCCACTGGCCAAACTTTCGCCCGACGACCCGACGACGGTCGAGGTTTTCGAGTGCTGCATCAACGGCCAGGAAATATCGCCCGGCTACACCGAGCAGAACGATCCCATCGCGCAACGCGTCACGCTGGAGCATCAGGCCGGCGGCGAGCAGCAGAAGCTGGACGAGGATTTTCTCGTGGCACTCGAACACGGCATGCCGCCCGCTGGCGGCATCGGCATCGGCATTGACCGCCTGTGCATGATGCTTCTCGGCCAGGAAAGCATCCGTGACGTGATCCTGTTCCCGCAGTTGAAGCCAAAATAATCTGCCCGGGCGGCGACTCAGCAGCGCACCGCCATCCAAAGCCAAGTTTGCGGCGCGATTCCGAGCCTCCGCTGCAAAAACGCATGAAATGACCATCAATAGCTTGGGGGGCAGGAGCTTTTGAAATGGGATCGGCCGGAGAAAATCGGTGGGGGCTTTTATTAAGGGAAACGGGTGCCCGTGGCACCGAACGGAGGCAAATCACCGTGAGTCGTTGAAAATTTATTTTACATGTTAACCGTAGCCGGACTTTCAAAATCATTTGGCGGGCGCGAACTGTTTGACGATGTTTCGTTGAATGTGATGGCGGGCGACCGCATTGCCATCACCGGGCCGAACGGCGCGGGCAAATCCACGCTCATCAAAATCATCCTCGGCCAGGAGGAGCCGGATGGCGGCAGCGTTTCGTTCATCCGCGGCACGCGCGTCGGCTATCTGCCGCAGGAAAGCGAGCCGGCCGGAAATGAAACGGTGATGGAAGTCGCCGTGCCGCACCAGCACGAGCACGACGGCCAGTTCATCGCCAAAGTGAAGCAGATTCTCGCCAGTCTCGGTTTCAAGCAGACGGATTACGACCGGCCGGCCAAGGAAATGTCCGGCGGCTGGATCATGCGAGCGCATCTCGCGCGGCTGCTGGCGGAGGAGCCCGACCTCCTGATGCTCGACGAGCCAACAAACCATCTCGACCTCGAAACGCTCATCTGGTTTCAGGATTATCTGAAATATTATCCCGGCGCGATCCTGATGATTTCGCACGACCGCGAATTTTTGAACAACCTGTGCACGCACATCGCCGAACTGCGTTCGTCAAAGATCATGCGCTACACGGGCAACTACGACGAGTATGTCGAACAGCGCGCGGCGATGGAACTAACGCTCATCGCGACCGCGAAGGCGCAGCAGCGCGACATCGACCGGCTGCAATTGTTCGCCGACCGTTTCGGCGCGAAAGCCAGCAAGGCCTCGCAGGCGCAGAGCAAACGCAAACAGATTGAGCGCATCAAGGAAGACATGGTGCAGGTGCCGGACGGCCCGGAATCCACGATGGGTTTTCGGTTTCCACAGCCGCAGCGCAGCGGCCAGCGCGTCATCACGCTGGAGAAAATCAAGTTTGGCTACGGCGACAAGCTGATTTATGACGGCATTGACCTGGAAGTGGAACGCGACCAACGCATCGTGCTGGTTGGCCCCAACGGCGCGGGCAAATCCACTTTGCTCAAATTACTGGCGCAAGTCCTGACGCCGCTATCTGGCGAACACAAGCTCGGGCACAATACGAAGTTCGGCTACTTCGCGCAGCATCGCGCGGCGATGTTGAATCCGAACCACACGGTTTTTCAGGAAGCATGGGACACGCCGCAACGCATCACCGAACAGGCCATCCGCACGGTGCTGGGCAGTTTTCTGTTTCGCGGCGATGACATTTACAAACCGGTGAAAGTTTTGAGCGGCGGCGAAAAAAGCCGGCTGGCGCTCGTGAAGCTGCTGCTGGACCCGCCCAATCTTTTGCTGATGGATGAGCCGACAACGCATCTGGATCTGGCCAGCGTTGACGCGCTCATCGAGGCGTTGAAGCAGTATCAAGGCACGCTGGTTTTCATCAGCCACGATGTTCATTTCATCCGCGCCCTGTCCACGCATGTCGTCCGCGTCGAGGCCGGCACGCTGCGGCATTTTGGAGGCGGCTATCAGTATTACCTCGACAAGACGGCGCAGTCGGCGCGCTCGGCATTGACCAGTTCGAGCTTCAGCAAAAATCTGACCGCGCCCAAACCCGTCGTGCCGCAAGCGGACCGCAAGGAGCAGAAACGCCTCGAAGCCAATGAACGACAGGCGCGCTCGAATAAAAAATCAGAAATCCAGAAACGCATCACCGCGCTGGAAAAAGAAATCGCCGACTTGGAAGCCAAGGAACGGGATTACGCGGCGGAGCTGGAAAAGCCGGAAACGTATCATTCCGGCGGCCGCGCCACGCAGATTAACCGCGAGCTGGTGCATGTGTCCGACCGGCTGGAAGCGGCCAATGCCGAATGGGAAGGCGCGGGGGCGGAGCTGGCGAAGTTTGAAGCGGCGCAAGCGGCGGAATAATCCTCAATGCCAGCTTTTCAGCCGGTCGCGCAAAATGCCTCGGGCGCGATAAAGCCGCGATTCCACGGTCTTCGGCGTTGTTACTAAAATCGTCGCCGCTTCGGCCACGCTGCGCTCTTCCCACTCGCACAGCACAATCGCCTCACGCAAATCTTCCGGCAGATTTTTCACAGCGGTGCAGACGGCGGCGGCGCGTTCGCCAGCCAAGGCGGCTTCTTTGGGCGAGGCGGTATTTGCCGGCAACGTGCTTCCGAGCGTCTGCCCGGTCTCCGCATCTTCCCCATCGAACGAAATATTGGGATGCCTCGAACGCCAGCGGAAATGATTGCGCGCCAGATTCGCCGCAATCGTGAAAAGCCAGGTGGAAAATCTCTCGTTGGCGCGGAAACTTTTCGCGGATTTAAAAACGCGGACGAAGGTTTCCTGCGCAAGATCGTTTGCGTCGTCTTCGTTGCCGACCATGCGGCAGAGAAAATGAAAAATCGGCGTGGCGTGGCGCTCCATCAAGGCATTCAGCGCGGCATCGTGGCCGGCCGACAACTTCTCCATGTCCGCCCGATCGCGAGCGTCGGCGTCAGTGCTGGTGCTCATGGCCGGAGTCGCCTGACATGGATTGTTCCACCTGCTCGTGATGGCCGAGCGTGAGTTTTTTCATTTCGACCAGATAGCGCGCGCCCGACTCCGGCGGCATAACCCGACTGACGGCGACGAAATGTTCGAGCATCTGCGTCTGGCATTGCGCGCGGATTCCGGCGATTTCATTTAGTTTCGCCTGCGCCCCGGCGGTGAGATTGGTGCCGGTGCCGACGAGAGAACTGAGTTCGCGTTTCTTCCCGGCAATCTTCGCGCACAGCTCGGCGCACTTCGAGAGATAGCCCTCGTGCATTTCGCGGATGCGGGCCATTTCGGCGTCGCCCAAATGAAATTCCAGCCGTAGCCAGTTCAAGTCGTCCGCCGGTTTTTCACAGCACATCATTGTCGTGTGACGTGCGGTGAAAAAGGAACCGGCAAAGATGGCCGCGCCCAGCGCCAGTGCGCCGATAAGGATGAGCAACGAACGGTTCATGGATCAACGCACTGAATCAGGCGCGACGGCAGCGAGGTAATTCATTTGGGCATTACGCTGGGCGAACTGCCGGCCTTCGAGGCTTCCAACGGACACGCCGGCCAGCAGCAGCACGGCGGCGGCGGCCAGCGCAAAACGCGGACGGAGAATCAAGGCGGCCAACGCGTCGAGCCACGATTCTGATTTGGCCGGAGCTTCCGCGTCTTCGATGCGCCGCCAGACGTTTTGCTGGAAGCGCGGTGGCAGAGCGGGCACTGGCCGGTGGCCTCGCAGCAATTCCTGAAGTTTGAGGTCGTCGGAGTTCATATTATTAGTTCATGGCGGACGACGATAATTTCTCCCGCCGCCCGTAGTTTAGCATTGCCGCCCCGCAGAGACAACGGGGCGGTTGATTTGATTACTTCAGCGACGCAATCATCACGGAATTGCAGGCTGGCATGGTCGTGTGCGAGGTGCATTCAGTCACGGCTTTCGGACTGCCTGCCATGGTTTTCTGACAGGCGAGCGCCGGATTTGCGTCGCGGTTCGTGCCTTTGACAACCTTAATTTGGTTAGCTTGGGCGCGCGGGGAGATTGCGGCAGAGCCAGAATCAACGGAGACAACCGTGATGGCCGGGGTGGCCACAGAACTGTTCGCGATCTTAATTTGATTGCCAGCGGCGCGCGGCGAATGCAGCGGTTCAGCCGCAAAGGACGTGGAGGCAAACGCGGCAAAAACGGCACCGAGGAGGAAGACTTTGGTGATTTTCATGTTTATGGTTCTTTCATTTTTGGTTACGGCATCGCTTCATTGCGGTGCTGATGCCTTGTAATACCCCGGCTAGGGGAAAACCCCGCAAATTTTTTCGATGCTCCAGCTTCGCCGAGTGGTTCGGCGGCTGGTAGCGGGAAGCTAATGAAGCTATATGCAGGTTTCTGGCAGGCTACAACGGACGCAAGACGAGGCGCCTGGCTTGAGTGTCAATCGTCACCGTCTTGAAATTATTTAAAAGCGCATCGCCCAACAGCCCGGATTCGCCGGTGAAAATCGCGCGCGAATGCAAGCCGATGGGAATCTGGTCAAAATTATTTCCGCCCAAAGTAATTGTCGTCCGGGCTTGCGGCATCGCCAGTCCGGCCAGCCCGATGGCGGACTCGGTTGATTTGGAGGGAATACCCACGTCCGCTGTCACCCCATAAAGACCTTGCGAGCATTCAAACGGAATGGCATTGACCGGTGCTGACGCGGCATTTGCCCCACTGACCGCGAAGCAGAACCGGAGCGTGTTGGCAATAAACCGCATGGCGCTTTCCATCGCAATTGACATGCCAACTCCTAAAACCCTGATTTTTCCAATGAATTACGATGTTATAAAACCTAACACGTGTTCCCAAGTGATGGTTTTTGCGCGGGGCGGTAAAAAGAATTCATCAAGAAGGCCGACGCAAGGGTCGCTTGAGTATTTTGCCCAGGGTGATAGCTTGAATCCACCGAAGCGAAAAAAATTAAAATATTTTGCGGGGTTTTGGTTTCAACGGGGTAAGTCAATTGTTCAAAACGAACACAACAATCAAAAACATTCAGTCAAATATGAAAAAAACGATTCAATACACACTACTGGCCGGCTGCGCCCTTGGCGTCATGGCTCTTTCCACGAAATTAGCAACGGCGCAGTCCTGCTGCGGCGGTGCGCAGACCGAAACGGTCGCTGATAAGCAGACCAAGCCCGACCTGCTGACCACCTGCCCGGTCTCCGGTGAAAAACTCGGCGAAATGGGCAAGGCATTCACTTTCACCTACAAAGATCAGGAAGTGAAACTGTGCTGCAAGTCCTGTAAAAAGGATTTCGACAAGAATCCTGACAAGTACATCGCCATTATCCGCGCGGCGGACAAAAAGTAACCGTTGCCGGGCTTGCGGTTTTGACCGGCGCGCGAAAAATTATTTCCGCGCGCCGGTTTTTGTTGATGAACATAGGCCGGTTTGTTGATTTTATGAAAAAAGTCGCTTCTTTTATGATCCTGCTCCTTGCGCTGGGCTGGCTGGCCGCGGACGCACGTGGCGGCAACTCCCAAACACTCTACACCTGCGGCATGCATCCTCAGGTCATTCAAGATCATCCCGGCAATTGTCCGATCTGCGGCATGAAGTTGACGTCCATCAAGAATGGCGCGGCTGCGGACATTTCGGCTACACCGTCCGCCATCGCGGTGGACGCCGCAACTCAGCAGAACATGAACCTGCGCACGGCGGAAGTCCGACGCGGCCCGCTGCGCAAAACCATCCGCACCGTCGGCACGATTGATTACAACGAAACGGCGCTGGCCGACGTGACGACGAGATTCAAGGGTTGGGCAGAAAAGGTGAACGTGGATGCCACAGGCCGGCTCGTGCATCGGGGTGATCCCTTGTTCGAGGTTTTTTCGCCGGAACTTTACGACGTACAGGTGGAGTTTTTACGGACGGTCACAAACACTTTCCGAAAATTTGGAAGCGTGATAGCGCAGCGCAATGCGGCAATCCGCAACCTGAAAGCTTTTGACTTTCAGGATGCGCAGATCGCCGAAATTGAAAACAACCGCAAGATTCTCCGGACCCTGCCGGTGGTCGCGCCGATTTCCGGTTTCGTCATTGAAAAAAATGTCGTGGCCGGCCAGATGGTGGACGCGGGCATAAGACTTTACCGCCTCGCCGATCTCGGCATCGTCTGGGTCCTCGCGCAGGTGTATGAGCAGGACCTGGCGTTCGTACAACTCGGCCAGGAAGTGGTGGTGAAAGTAGCATCGCTACCGGATCGCGAGTTTCGCGGGCGCGTAACCTTCATTTATCCGACGGTGGACGATAAGACGCGCACGGCGAAAGTCCGGCTCGAGTTTGAGAATCCGGGATACTTTCTAAAGCCGGGCATGTTCGTCTCCGCGATGATTCACGCGCAATTGGAAGATTCAGCGGTGCTCGTGACGGAATCGGCCGTGCTGCGCAGCGGTGCGAAGAACACCGTGTTCGTGGCGCTGGACGGTGGCAAATTCGAGGGGCGCGATGTGACGCTGGGCGTGGAGGCGGAAAACAGCATGATTCAGGTCACCAGCGGCCTGAGGGCGGGCGAGCGCGTCGTGACCTCAGGACAATTTCTGCTCGATTCGGAAAGCCAGCTCCGCGAGGCGATTGAAAAAATGCGCGGCTCAATCTCCGCGTTGAAACCGTCAACAACGGTTATCAGCAATGAGGTCGCCGCCACCGTGGCCAAAGCCGAAACCGAAATGTCAGTTTACGTCTGCCCGATGCCGGAGCACGTCTCGATTATCTACGATCACGCCGGAAAATGCCCCGTCTGCGGCATGACGCTGGTGTCCGTGACACGTTCGGCTCTGGAAAAAATCCAACCAGGCGGCAAAGTACTTTATTACACCTGCCCGATGCCGGAGCATGCCAATGTTCACGAAGACCAGTCCGGCAAATGTCCGCTGTGCGCGATGACGTTGATTCCCGTAATGGCCCGGTCAGTCGCAGCCAAGACTAATTCAGCAGCGCTCTACACCTGCCCGATGCACCCGGAGATCATCACCAACCAGCCGAGCAAATGCCCGAAATGCGAAATGGATCTGGTGCCAGTCAAATCGAAATAAACGGCCATGCTCCAACGCATCATTGATTTTTCGCTGCGAAACAAGTTCATCGTGCTGCTGGCCACGGTGATGCTGGTGTTGGGCGGCATTTATGCGGCCCGGCACATTCCGCTCGACGCCATTCCCGACTTGTCGGACACGCAGGTCATCATCTACACGCCATGGGAAGGCCAGGCCCCGAACATCGTTCAGGATCAAGTCACCTACCCCATCACGACCAAAATGCTTTCGGTACCGAAGTCGAAGGTTGTGCGGGGCTATTCGTTCTACGGCTTCTCGTTCGTCTATGTGATTTTTGAGGACGGCACCGACCCGTATTGGGCGCGCAGCCGGGTGCTGGAATATCTGAGCAGCATTGGCAGCCAGCTTCCCAAAGGCGTCACGCCGTCACTTGGGCCAGATGCGACCGGCGTGGGCTGGGCGTTCATGTATTCGCTCAACTCCACCAATCGGGACCTGGCCGAACTACGCTCCATGCAGGACTGGTATTTGAAATACCAGCTATCCTCGGTGCCGGGGGTGTCCGAAGTCGCCAGCGTTGGCGGTTTTGTAAAACAGTATCAAGTTACGGTAGACCCGACCAAACTGCGCGCCTACAACCTCGCGTTGAAAGATGTCAGTGCCGCCATTGAACGCAGCAACGGGGAAGTCGGCGGACGTTCCCTGGAACTGTCGGAGCGCGAATTCATCCTGCGCGTCAAAGGCTATATCACCAGCCTTGATGATTTGAAAAAGATTGCCGTCGGCATCGGTGACAAGGGCGTGCCAATTCTCCTGCGCAACGTAGCGACCATCCAGTTCGGCCCGGACATGAGACGCGGCATCGCCGAGGCCAACGGCCAAGGCGAAACGGTTGGCGGCATCGTGGTCGTCCGTTACGGTGCGAATGCATATCAAGTCATCCAAGACGTAAAGGCGCGACTAGCGACGGCGATGAAAGCCTTGCCAGAAGACGTGAAAGTCACGGTGAACTACGACCGGACGGAATTGATTGACCGCGCCGTCAAGACCCTCAAAGACAAGCTGATTGAGGAATGCATCGTGGTGGCGCTGGTCTGTCTGGCGTTCCTGCTGCATCTGCGGAGCGCGCTGGTGGCAATCATCATTTTGCCGGTGGCGGTGTTGATCGCGCTATTGGTGATGTTCGGCCAAGGCATCAGTTCCAACATCATGTCGCTCGGCGGCATTGCCATCGCCATTGGCGCGATGGTGGATGCCGTCATCATCATGATCGAGAACGCACACAAACATCTCGAACATGATCAGGGCAAAAAACCACATTGGGAAATCATCCGTGACGCGGCGGTGGAAGTCGGCCCGACATTATTTTACTCGCTGCTCGTCATCACAGTCTCGTTCCTGCCGGTGTTCACCTTGCAGGAACAGGAAGGCCGTTTATTCAAGCCATTGGCGTTTACCAAAACCTATTCGATGGCCGCCGCCGCGTTATTGTCCATCACACTGGCACCGGTGTTGATGGGTTGGTTCATCCGGGGAAAAATTCCCTCAGAAGAAAAAAACCCGCTGAACCGCCTGCTCGTCTGGATTTACCATCCGGTGCTGAATTTCGTGGTGAAATGGCGCTGGGCAGTGATTATCAGCGCCGCCACGCTCGTTGGGTGGGTATTCCTGCCTTGGAATTGGATGGCATCACACACGCTGCCTGAAGGCAGGCTGCGCGACGGGGCGTTCGCCGTGGGAAAGATTTTTCCTTACCAGAACATCGGTTCGGAATTCATGCCGCCGCTTTACGAAGGCGACTTGCTCTACATGCCAACGACGTTCCCCGGCATCTCGCCGACGAAGGCGCGCGAGTTGTTGCAAGTCACCGACCGGCTCATCAAGTCGTTCCCTGAAGTCGCGGAAGTTTTCGGCAAAGCAGGCCGCGCCGAGACCGCCACCGACCCCGCGCCGATGGACATGATTGAAACCACCATCCGCCTCAAGCCCGAGTCGGAATGGCCGGCCGTGGACATCAAGAATGAGGATGGAAAAGTCATCGCGCATCGCCAGCGCACACCGGACGAACTCACCGACGCGCTGAACGAAGTCGTGCAGATCCCCGGCTTGAACAACGCGTGGACGATGCCCATCCGCACCCGCATTGACATGCTTTCGACCGGCATCAAGACGCCCGTCGGCATCAAGATCGCCGGACCAGACCTGACCACGCTTGAACGCATCGGCACCGAGGTCGAAGCCGTCATCCGCAAAGTTCCCGGCACGACCAGCGTGTTCGCTGAGCGGGTCATGGGCGGGCGCTTCATTGAATTTGAAATTGATCGCGAGGCCATCGCGCGCTACGGGCTCACACTCGCTGATGTTCAGGACGTCTTGTCCGTAGCGCTCGGCGGCATGCCGCTGGCCACAACCGTGGAAGGCTTGCAGCGCTATACGATCAACCTCCGTTACGACCGCGATTTTCGTTCCGACCTGCGGGCGTTGCGCGAGGACATCGTGGTGCCCACGCCGACGGGCGCGCAGATTCCGCTTGGCCAGTTAGCGACGGTAAAAGTCGTGGACGGTCCCATGGGCATCAAGAGCGAAGGCGCAGTGCCCAACGCCTGGGTTTATGTGGATATCCGCGGCGTGGATGTCGGGACCTATGTGCAGATGGCCATGCGGGCCGTGAACGAAGCCGTGGCGCAGGGCGACATCAAGCTACCCGGCGGCTACAATATTTTCTGGAGCGGCCAATATGAATACATGATGCACGCCAAAGAACGCCTGATGATCGTGGTTCCACTGACCCTGCTGCTCATTACACTGATCATTTATCTGAACACGAAATCCGCCATCAAGACCGCCATCGTGATGCTGGCCGTGCCCTTCTCGCTCGTCGGCGCGTTCTGGGCGATTTACCTGTGCGGCTATAATTTAAGCGTGGCCGTGTGGGTGGGCATTATAGCCCTCGCGGGTCTCGACGCCGAGACCGGCGTAGTCATGCTGCTTTATCTCGACCTGGCGTTTGCCGACTGGAATAAACGCGGCGCCCTCAATACCACCGCTGATTTGCATGACGCGATTTATCATGGTGCGGTGAAGCGGGTCCGGCCCAAGGCGATGACCGCTTGCGTCATCATCGCCGGCCTCGCGCCGATTTTGTGGAGTCACGGCGCGGGCGCGGACGTGATGAAACGCATCGCCACGCCTATGGTCGGCGGCGTCATCACCTCCACCATCATGGAACTGGCCGTGTATCCGGCGATTTACTTTTTGTGGCGGTCGCGCGGGCTGAAATTATCGGCGCGCGAAAAAGTGATTTGCTGAGCGAGGTAATGGATGCTATTGGTAAGAACAGATCTACCAACCACCAAAACAAACAACATGAAGACAATGCTAATACTGGCTGCGGTTATTGCCGCCGCCGTCCTGATGACCACCAGCGGCTGCTCGACTTGCCAGAGCGGTTACTGCTGCAAGCCTGCCGCCTCCGCTTGCACGGGCACGTGCTGCAAAGACCCGGCGATCTGTGCCAAGTGCTGCACGGATGCCGCCGGCTGCGCCAAGTGCTGCAAGAAGTAACCGGAACCATTCAATTCGCCGTGGCGGAAAACCCGTCACGGCGATTTTTTGTCGGCGGATATTCAGATACCGGTGGTCAAAACAATTTTGACTGGTTTCCCGTCACCGGTTTCAGCCCAAGTTTTTTGTAGCTCAACTCGGTGGCGATGCGGCCTTGCGGCGTGCGGTTGAGATAGCCTTCCATGATGAGATACGGCTCATAGACCTCCTCAATCGTGTCCGGCTCCTCGCCGACGGCGACGGCGAGCGAATTCACGCCGACCGGCCCACCGCCAAATTTCACGATGACGGCTTCGAGGATGCGCTTGTCCATTTCATCGAGGCCGTTCTCGTCAATCTCCAGCATCGCCAGCGCCTTGTCGGCAACCTGCGCGGTGATGCGGCCGTCATGACGGACCTGTGCGTAATCGCGAACGCGGCGGAGCAAATTGTTTGCGATGCGCGGCGTGCCCCGGCTGCGGCGCGCAATTTCATGCCCGCCGGCCGGGTCGATTTCCACATTCAACAAATTCGCCGAGCGCAAAACGATTTTGTCCAAATCGGCGGCGCAATAATAATCCAGCCGCTCGCGCATCCCGAAGCGCGTGAGCAGCGGCGCACTCAACAGGCCGCTGCGCGTCGTCGCGCCGATGAGCGTGAAGCGCGGCAGGTTCAGCCGCACGCTGCGGGCGTTCGGGCCGGAATCAATGATGATGTCCAACTTGAAATCCTCCATCGCGGGATAAAGATATTCCTCGATGGTTTTTTGCAGCCGATGGATTTCGTCGATGAACAGGACGTCGCCCTCTTCGAGGTTCGTGAGCAGGCCGGCGAGGTCGCTGGCTTTCTCGATCGTCGGGCCGCTGGTGGCTTTGACATTCGCGCCCATCGCCTTCGCGAGGATGTTGGCGATGGTGGTCTTGCCGAGGCCGGGCGGCCCGCTCAACAGGATGTGGTCCAGCGCCTCGCCGCGCTGCTGGGCGGCGGCCACGGAGATCTCCAGCCGCTCCTTCACCTTGGGCTGACCGGTGAAATCGGAAAAGAGCGACGGCCGCAGCGTCATTTCCAGCGCGGCATCGGGTTTGTTCAGGGAGGAAACCGGACGTTCAGACATCGGGAAAAGATTGGGGCAGGACGCGCGCATCGGCAAGTGTGATTGCGCGGGAAAAATGCCGGCGGATTGATTTTATCGGGTCGGACTAGCCGCGGCTGGCTGGAGCGGGCCGTCGTTGAGGCGCAAGACGCGATGATTGCGCGAGTCGGCGATGTAAATCACCCCGGTGCGCGGGTGGCTGACCACGCCGTGCGGGCCGGTGATTTGCGCCTGCAGCGCCGGGCCGGGAATTCCCGCCGTCCCTTTCTCGCCGGTGCCTGCAAGCGTGACGAGCTTCTTTTCGGCGACGATGAATTTGCGGATGAGGTTGTTGGCTTCGTCGGCGATGAGAATGTTGCCGTCGCGATCCGCCCACAGATGTTTCACGCCCTTCAAAGGCGGGTTCGCGGTGCTGTCTTCGAGGAGGTGGGTCTGGCCGGCGGGATCGAGCATCAGCACACCGCGCGTGGCGGCGATGAACAGGTTGCCCTGGGAATCCACGGTTTGCGCCCGGCTGCCGCTGATGCCCGGCACGGTGCTGATGATGCCGGTCTTCATGTCTACCACACGGATGGCCTTGCTGAAACCGCCTAGGTAGAGCTTGCTGAAGTCGTGGTTGAAACACAGGCAGGCGATGCCATCTAGGGAGGCCTGGGCGGCGGGGCCGCCGTCGCCGCTGAGCAGCTTCGCGCCGGTGCCGGCAAAGGTGGTGACGATGCCGGTGCGGGCGTCCACGCGGCGCACGCGGAAATGTTTGGTGTCGGCGATGAAGAGATTTCCCCGGGCATCGCTGACGAGATTGTGCGGGGCCATGAACCGGGCGTCCGTCACCGGGCCGCCGTCGCCGAGATCCGTCCGGTTCGTGCCGGTGATGACGGTGAGGATGCCGGTCTTGGCGTCCACGCGCAGCAGGCGGTGGGCTTCTTCGCAGATGAACAAGTTATCCTGCAGGTCGAAGGCGAGGCCGAAAGGAAAAGTGAGTTTGCACTCGGTGGCGGGCCGGCCTTCGACGGCGGTGCCGCCGCCGGCCACGAGTTCAAGCGTGGCGGCGTGGAGCTGACCGGCGGCAATCAATCCGACCCAGAGGAAATGGCGGAGGAGGCATGTGGTTTTCATGATTAATTTTCGATTCACAGGTTGTTATTTTAAATGAACTATTCCGGTTATACCAAACCGTGGCTAAAAAGTTTTACACAACCTCGCACTGGGTTAGGCCACATTATCAATACCTGAAACATACTGGTGCTGACGCTTCTTCCAAAGTCTAATTCCAGTCAATAAGCCGATGGATAATGCTAAAACGGCCGCCATCGCCGCAAAGCAAACCGCATCGCTCGCATCCAAACGATTGCGATATAAATCCGGATCCCCAAGCAAAAAGCAAAGGCCAAAAGCCACTCCGGGAAAAATGCCGTGACGTAATACACCCTCGCGCAAAATGAACGATGCTCGTCCTTTGGCTCGCGTCTGCTCCCATGCTTGTCTTTCGGATGTGTTCATAAACGTTTAATTTGGCCTAACCAGTGACCAACCCGAAGTGGGCAGAACTTGGGTTCTGGCTGGTTCCGGCGGGCTTCATGGTCGGACTTTAGGGTCTTTTCGGGGGGTGTCAAAGGCTTTTTCCCCATCCCGGCCCGGCCTTTGCCGCTTAAATCCCGTTTTCAGCCTGAATTTCTTGTTTTATTGGCTTTTTTACGGTTTTTGCCTCTCCGGAAATCATTTCCGGACCTACCAAAACTGTTTCCGGACATCCTTTTTGCGATTCCGGATGTCCTTTTTTCATTTCCGGGTGTCCGGAATGCAATTTCTTGAATCCTTTTTGCCTTTCCGTAGACAAGAAGACCCTTTCCGGACCTCCTCCGCGGCTTTCCGGATATCCTTTTTTGAATTCCGGACATCCGGAAATGCTTTTCTTAAACCCTTTTTCACGTTTCTTAGGTAAGAAAACTGTTTCCGTAGCTCCTTTTTCGAATTCCGGACATCCCAAAATCGTTTCCGGACATCCGGAATTCGTTTTGGGAGTTCATATTTTTGGGCTTTGCCCCGCTTTTGTCTGCGGGCGGCGGGGTTTACGAAACGGGACAACTGGGATTAACGTCGCCGCCAGCCGTTTTCAGCCGGCGGCCAGCCGGAGGATTTTGCCGGCGATGCCGTCCACAATCAGTTCGCCGGTCGACGCCAGCATGACGTGCTGTTTCTGGCCGTTGGCCAGGGTCAGCACCGCCGCGAGCGGCGCCGTGACCACGGGATTGCGCGCGACGGATACCACCGGCGAGGCGCCGCCGGCCGGCTGGGGTGAAAATACGTAGAGAAAGTGGACCAGCCCGGATCCCTTGCGCGTGAAGTAGGCGCAGGGCCGCGCGCCGGCATCGCGCATGGTCTTCGTCTCCGGCAGCCAGCCCTGGACAAACGGCTGCATCTGGCCGGTGATGATCCGCACGTTCAGGTCCGGGGTGACGAGCGGCAGGATGTTCAGGTTCGCGCCATCGGGGTTCTGGGTGGCGACCGCCTTGGTGGCGGGATTGACGGCAGCGCCGGATGCGTTCAGATGAAAGGTGCTGTCGTAAACGTGCTCCTTGGCATCGGCGGGAATCAGGCTATCCACCACAATCCAGTAGCCGGGCTTGACGAACAAAACCCGCCGGGTGTGAACCATGCCGCCCAAATGTTTCGGCCCCCAGTTTTCGCCCGGTTCCCGGCCATACGAGGCGCTGGCATAGTCGTAAGCGCCGTCGGTCTGCCAGACCACGACGGAAGGTTGGGTGCGGACATATCCGGCCTTCAGCGCATTCTGATCGCCGCGATGTTGTTCGAGGCCGTCCACGTGGATCACATTATGCCCGCGCGCGGAGACGACGTATTTGCGCATCTCGGAAACGTCATACATGTGCGTGCCGGCGTCGTGGACGAGTTCGCGGCCATAGGCATGTAGGACAAAGGACAGCTTGTCTTCGTGCTGATGGGCCAGGCCGAACGGGCCGCCGTCCATCAACAGGTAGGTCGCCTTGTCGTCCCAGCCGCTGCGCATGACCGCCCAGCCTGACCATGGCAGGAGACACGAGGTTTTCGCCGGCGGTTTGCCTTGCTTGCTGTCCGTCGCGAAAAATTTCCACTCTTCGCGACCGGGAACATAATCCAGGCCGCGTGCCAGCAGGGACTTGATGGGAACGAACCAGGAATCGTTCAGCGGCGGCAGGTAGCGATCCGGTGCCGAAGCCCACATCATCGCGTCGTGCATTTTTTCCAATTGAACCAGCAGGCTGGGCGGCGGGGTGTAGCCTTCGAGCCGGGCGATGGACAGAAAGGAAATCAGATCATCCATGCAGACCACGTGGTAGCCCGGCGTCAATTCGGCTTCCAGACCGTCCGGATAAACGTCGCCCTTCAACCGCTGTTCCATCACGTCGAAGGCGTTTTTGCGCCAGGAAGAGGCGGCGGCAAATTCCGGGAAGACCGCGCCGATGGTCAGCAGCCCGGTCAATTCCGTGAACAGCCAGTTGCCGGCGGTCGAGTGGAAGGCGTCGAGATATTCGGCGTGTTGGCGCAACGATTCGACCATCGCCAGCAACGCCGCATCGGGAAAGGCTTCGCGCTGGCGCAGCATCAGGAAAAAAACTTCCGTCCAAGCGCTGGCACGGATGCCCGCCTCCAGGGTGCGCCACGACAGGCCCGTCTGGTTGAGCGCATTCGCGGGCCGCGGGTTTTTGGCGATCCAGTCCAGCAGTTCCGCGACCAGTTCATTCGCATACCGCACGTCGCGGGTGGCAATGTAGGCCTGCGCCAGGTCGCGCCACCAGGCATGACGATTGAATTGTTCGGGCCATTCGTAAGTGAGGGCGTTCTTGGAACCGGGCAATCCCGTGGGATTGAATATCCAATTGATGGGCCCGGTGAACGTCCACGGCACGTAGCACACGTTGAACGTGTGTCGCAGCGCATCGTCCGCCGCGCGCCGGGCACCCTTGCTCAGATTTTTTGGAGGAGTCGAAGGATTAAAATGCCAGACCGGCTTGGTGCGTGCCCGGTAGTAAGCCGCCAGTGCCGTTCGCGCCGCTGCCAAATCGTTGCGATCACACGCGGCGCGCACCGCTTCAAGGCCCGGATAGTCTAGGTTCAATGCCGCCAGCAGCCGGTCTTGCGGCATCTGGCCGCTGTGAGCCAGGCTGATATCTCCCAAATAACCCAGAACCGCCGTGCCCAGCAATTTTTCCAAGAAGCGACGGCGTGATTCTTTCTGCGCGGCGTCCAAGCTCGGATCGGGGCAGAATGGCTGATGGCAGGTCTTCAATTATTTTGTGGTCGGCTCCTGTTTTTGCGTCTCTCCCGCCGTCGCCAAATAATGAAAGCCGGAGGCTTTTCCGTGCAGCACCACATAGCTGGCCGCATTTGCTTCCGTGACCAGGTTTCCGGCAACCCGCAGGTTTTCAAAGGTGACATTCGAGATCGTTCCCGGCTCGAGACCATTGCCATCGAATACGCTGGGATTAGCCGGCTGCTCAGCAGCGGTGATGTTCCGAAACACCAGTCCCTCCACACTTCCCCGCCCGTCCCGATATTTGTCATGGAATCTGTCTTTCAAGGGGAGCATGGTGAGCACGCCAAAAAGTTGCGAAGACTGTTTTTCATGGCGGACATTTTCGACCACGACATTCTTATAGGCGGCGTGATTGTGAATATCTATCAGCGCGACGATATTGGCGTTGCCATACTCTCTTTTTCGATTCGATCGTCCCGCGTCGTCACCGATGATATCCAGTCCATCGCAAAGTTCGCCATCAACATTCTGGGTCTCATTCCAGCCCATCTGAAGCACGCTGCCAAAATTCTGCCGCCAGACAGTGTTGTTGATTAATTTCAATCCGGATTTGTGAAAATGAAGAACGTCATCATTAACTTTGAGAAAACAATTTTGCACCAGACTGTTTTGGCCGCCGCTTATTCCATCGGTCTGCGGCAGCCACGCCAGCAGCTTGACGTTTTCGGCCACCAGCCGTTTGGCCGCCAACAGGCCGACTCCCAGCGAATCAGTGATGACAATGCCTTCGACATGGAGTTCAGGGGCGTTGTGGGTGGCACCAATCATGTAGCGAGAAAAACGTCCCCGCTCGCCGGTGACACCAATACCGGAGAGAATGCCGCGGCCGCGGACCGTCACGGCTTTGCTGCCAGTCGGCCCCGCAGTTTGCAGCCGCCCTTTGACATAAGCGCCACCGGCCAGATACACCGTCTGACCGTCGGGAATATTGAGCGGTTCCTGGCCCAAATCCGTCACGCCGGGGCCAAAGTAAATCACATTAGGTGTGGCCTTGGTGGGAATATCAGTTTCCAGCGGATTGGCAAAAATAAAGAGCGGATCGCGAGGCTTGCCCTCCAGTTCCACATAAACATTGGCGGGCATAGTCAAAGTGAAGGACACGGTGTTGTTTTTGACTTCGGCGCGGATGTTTTTGGAAAGCGGCCGAATGACAGATTTGCTGATAGCCGTACCCTCCCGCAACTTGACCTGCACCGTGACGGCGCCACTGAAGGAGAAGGCGGTCCAATGATTGGCATCGGTTGCGAAGTTGGTTGTATTGCCACCCTCCCGGACGCTTTTATAGACATAGGAAGGAAGCGTCTTGCCAGACTGTGTGACCGTCACCTCGTAAAGGTCGGAGCCATATTGGTGGTTGGGCAATCCCGGATACACCACAAAGTCATTAGGCGGGGCGCTTAAGGCTGCAACCGGCTTGGTTGTGCCAATGGCAACCGCGAAAAATATTATCAGTTTCAGCAATAATGGGATATGGCGTTTGAGGTGCATGTTAAAGTGGCAAATAAGCAAGAGTTAGAGGCGGGCACGGAAAATTTTACTTCACCAATTCCCCCTGCAAAAACAATGCTCCAGGATACCAATTGGTGTCCGAGTATTTTTGGGGATTTTTGGCAAAATCGCCACGGTTTCGTTCAAACAGGATTTGCTCTTTGGGGAGAACGTCATTGAGCACCCTGACCGTCACCTCGTGAACTTTGGCTGGCTCCAAACCATTGGCAATGCTTGCCAGGCTCAAACGCCAGCTGGTGCAATATCCATCCATGCGCCGCAACTGCGTGGTCTTGCCATCAACCGTGATTTTAATAGCACCACAATCAGGTCCCAACAAATCATAAATTCTGGCAGTTGAACCTTTGAACTTAAAAGAGAGTTCAGCACCCGGCTCCGCTTTCCAAAGTGAATCCACCCTGGCGGCATAAGATTTTCCCAGCCCGGTATTCATTGGGAGCTTGGTCCAAGGACCGCTTTTTGAAACCTGCTCCAAGCCTACCATCTGCGTGTTCTCATAATTTTCCGGATTTAGCGGCGCGGGCAGCACATGGGGTTTAGCTTCAGCAGATGCCTTGAGGATGGCGGGGATTGAGCGCGCAATGGCATTCATGTAGAGCTGGTGTCCGGTGTCGGTATACGGATGAACGCCATCCTTCGAAAATGGGATTTTACCGTCAGGATTGACAGCAACCTTGGCCTCCACGTTAAGAATGTCGCCGGCCACGTTTTCCACTTTTGCCTCGGGCGCTTTCATCAGGAGTTTACCTTCACTTTCCAGCCGGACGGCTTCCAGTCCCATGTGGATGGTGGGAATGCCGTAATCGTCGGCCACCACTTCCATCGTCGCGGCAGAACGGTTGAATTTTCCGGTTTTCAATTCCTCCAAGTAAGCGGTGGTAAAAGTATAAACGAAGCAAATGTCACAAGCCGGCAGCGCCTTCCACGTTTTCCGCACGATGCCTTCCATTGATTTGATGATTTCCTCCGGAGCCGCACCGCCGTCATTGACGGCAAACTCCACGAACAGCAGATCCGGTTTGGCGTTCAGGACGTCGTGCTCGAGGCGCAGGACGCCGAGGTCCGAGCCGGTGCCGCCGATGGCGGCGTTGATTTCGGAAAACTTGGACTGGGGATATCGGGCGTTGAGCCAAGCCAGGCTCTTGACCCGCCAGCCCGGCTGCGCGGTGATGCTGCCGCCGAGATACGCAACCTTGAACTCGCCACCCTTGGCGGCTTTGGCGAAGAAGTTCGGCAGGCCGGCGCGCGGCGTGCATTCCACGGCGGTCCGCTCCGGCGGGAACAGGCTGGTTTTGACCGCTGCCGGCTTGGGCGCTGGCTCCGCCGTTGCCAGGGGAACCAGCGGTGCGAGAAGGATGGTGAGAGCGATGACAATGGGTTTCATAAACTTTCTTTTATCCGGCGCATTCATGTTTTCTCCTAGCGCATGGCCTTTGGTTCAGGGGACGGTCAAGTTGGGCCGCATGGAGATATTGAGAAATATTATGGGCGCAGCCGGGCTGCTGAACAACATTTTTGGCTCAAATTCTCCCTAACATGAATTGCCTTTGGAGGAGTTGATAATTAACCTGCTTGGCCAGCCTTGAACCCATAATCATATGAAACGCCATGCCCGCTTCGCCGCCAAGACCCCCGGTAAAACCTGGTCTGAAATCCGTGCCAGCCTGAAAACCGCGCTGGGGTTCTGCCTGTTGCTGGCCGGCCTGGCGGATGGTCATCTGGCTTGCGCCGGCGAAGCGGAATTGTCGCGCGTTAGCCTGGCCGGTGCCTGGCAGGTTTCCGCCACCGGCAGCAACGACTGGTTCTCCGCGACTGTACCCGGCTGCATCCACACCGATCTGCTGGCGGCGGGACGGATTCCAGATCCGTTCTACCGCGATAACGAAAAACGGGTGCAGTGGATCAGTGAACTGGGCTGGACGTATCGGCGGACATTTCAAGTGGCAGAGGATTTACTCCAACGCGAACACCTGCTTTTGCGTTGCGACGGGCTCGACACCCTCGCCACCGTCTTTATCAACGGAACGGAAATCGGCCAGGCGGACAACATGTTTCGCCCTTGGGAGTTTGACCTGAAAGCGAAAGTTAAGCCCGGAGCGAATACTATTGAAATCCGGTTCGCCCCGGTGCTGCCGCTGATTCGCACCCAGGAAGCCGAAAAACACCTGCCCACCTGGCAATATCCGGGAGCGGCCTATGTGCGCAAGATGCCGTGCAACTTCGGCTGGGATTGGGGTCCGACGCTCGTCACCTGTGGCATTTGGCGGAATATCTCGCTCACCGCCTACAACACGGCGCGACTGGACGATGTGCAAATTCTCCAAGACCACAGTCAAAAAAATCAGGTGAAGTTGACTGTTCAAGTTTCCACTGAAAAAACGGTTCAATCTGGTCTAAGCGCTCGCATCACCGTCACCACCCCGGACGGAAAAATCCTGAAGCCCATGGAAACTCCGCTGGTCGGCGGCAGCGGTTCGGCGGCCGCCATCATCGATCACCCGAAGCTGTGGTGGCCGGCGGGCATGGGCGCGCAGCCGCTTTACACCGTGCGCGTCGAGTTGCGCGATGCGCGGGGAAAATTGCTGGATGACACCCAAAAACGGATCGGCCTGCGCACGTTGCAGGTGGCGGAGCAGGCCGATTCCGCGCCGATGCATTTCGTGGCGAATGGCGTGCCGTTCTTCGCCAAGGGCGCGAACTTCATTCCGGCGGACGCCTTTCCCACGCGGCTAACCAAGGAGAAATTGCGCCGCTGCATGGCCGACGCGGCGGCGTGCAACATGAACGCCCTACGCTTCTGGGGAGGCGGATATTATGAGGATGACGAAGTGTTTGATGCCTGCGATGAACTGGGCATCTGCGTCTGGCTGGACTTCAAGTTTGCCTGCTCCACCTATCCCGCCTACGACCCCAAATTTCTGGCGAACGCCCGGCAGGAAGCAATGGAACAGGTCAAGCGCCTGCGCCATCACCCCAGCATCAGCGTCTGGTGCGGCAACAATGAAATCATGTTTTTCCGCGGCGATGACAAATGGATCTGGGTGCCCAAAGACAAGATCGGCCAAAACGAGTCGAATCTCGGGAAAATGAGCACGCCGGACTACAACCTTTTATTCAAGGATACGCTGGGCGGCGTGATGCATTCATTTGCGCCGCAGAGCGCCTATGTCACCGGCTCGCCGGATTGCGGCGACGTGCATTTCTGGGAGGTCTGGCACGGCGGCAAACCATTTGATGCTTATCGCAACATTCACGGTTTTGTCAGTGAGTTTGGCTTTCAATCCTTCCCCGTGCCGGCCACGGTCGCGGCGTTCACCGCGCCGGGAGACCGCACGAATGTTTATGCACCGATGTTCAAACATCACGAACGGTCCAACCGCTCGTCCGTCGATTCGGAAGATGACGGCACGATTGGCACAGACAAGATCATGAAAATCGTGCGGATGAACTTCCGCGAACCGAAGGATTTTGAAAGCACCCTGTGGTTGAGCCAGATCAACCAGGCCTACGGCATTGAATTTGCCGCCGAAGGCTGGCGGCGCGAAATGCCCCGGAGCATGGGCTGCATCTTTTGGCAATACAACGATAACTGGCCCAGCACCTCCTGGTCGTCGGTGGATTACTTTGGCCGCTGGAAGGCCTTGCAGTATCGCGCCCGGCATTTTTATGCGCCGGTGCTGGTATCCGGCGTGTTCAATGCGACCAACCAAAGCCTGGCCTTGTGGCTGACCAGTGACGAGTCAACGCCAGTTCACGGAAAATTAAGCTGGCGGATCACCGATCTGGCAGGGACAGAACTGTGCGCAGGAAAACAAAAGGCCACTGCCGGTGCGCAAAAAAGTTATCAGGTCGGGGAGATTGGCCTGCGCGACCTTCTGAAAAAACAGGGGGAGACCAACCTGCTGGTGTGGCTGTCATTTGCTGATAATGACCGCCCGGTGGCGAACAATTTGATTTTGCTCGCCAAACCCAGGGATCTGGAACTGTGCGATCCGCAGTTGTCATTCACGGTTTCGGGAGCAGAAACCGATTTCACCGTTACGGTTCAAGTCCGGCATCCGGCGCTGTGGGTCTGGCTGGATATTCCCGGCGTGGACGCACGGTTTTCAGACAACTTCGTTCCGGTGGCCCCCGGTGCCCCGGCGAAATTCAAAGTAAAACTGACCCGGGCGATGACCAAGGGTGAATTTCTGAAAGCTCTGCAAGCTCACAGCCTGTTCGACACCAGCAATCACCTTCCCCGCTAAAAAAATTGCAGGCGCGCTTCTTTCAAGTAGCGAGTTTCCAGCAGCACGGAAATTTTCCGGACGATGTTCCGGCGCAGGTCCAGTTCCACCGGGATGTTTGGATCCTGATGCGCCTCGTTAATCCGCGTGCCGACGATAAATTCCACAATGTCGCTTTGCAGCATCAGCGACACAAGGTCGGTGGCTGGGTTTTTGCGCACCGGCTCGCCGGGATTCCCGCGTTCCAAAATCTCCGCCACCTTCGCCAGCGTCACCGTGCCTTCGGTGACGAGGTCAACTCCTGCCATCACCGCCGGCGGTGGAATTTCCGGATCCAGATTCTTCAAATCCATCGTGACGGGCCGGCCCAGCAATCGCGAAACAATCCCCGCCGTCGTGCCGCCGCAAATCGCCTTTCGGCCGTCGAATGTTTGCACCAGTTCCGCCAGTTCGCCGTCGCGCTCCTTGGAAAACGGCGGGCCGGTGATGACCAGCAGCCGGCGCGGACGGCGGTAATAAATCGTCCCGCAGGTGATGTCGTCCTTCGCCGCGCGACCATCGTTGGCCAGGGCTTCGGCCACCAGCTTGCGCGACAGTTCCCGCGACGAAATTTCATTTTCCGCCGAGATTTGCTGCTGCAAGAAATCTGTGACGCGATCCTGTCCCCAGCCCAGCGGCAAACCGGCGCGCCCCAATCCGGACTGGCTCACGCCGTCGGAAAAAAACACGATGCGGTCGCCGAGCTGCGTGTCGAATTCGCTGTAATGAATCACGCGATCCTTCCACGTCTCCAGCGTGAGACTGGCGCGCTCAATCGGCACCGGCGTCTGTCCGCGCAGCAGCACCAGCGGCGGATTGCCGTGCTCGATCACGCGCGTTTTGCCATCGGCGTCCAAGTCCACGATAGTGAACGTCGAGTAGCTGATTTTGCGCTGCTCGCAAACAGGCAGCGTGTCCATGATGGTTTTCGCGCTTTGCCGCACGTCCACGAATGCCGAGGTGTAGCGCAGCGCCATCGTCGCGGTGAGATTGGCGAGCACGCCGGCTTTTACGCCGCTGCCAAGGCCGTCGGACAGCACGGTGATGATGCGGCCTTCTTCCTTGATTTTACGCGAGAGAAAAACGTCGCCGGCCACGACCTGGCCGGCCTTCGCCTGCCGGCAGAAATCAACGTCGATAAAGCTTTCGCCAGTCATTATTTTCCTTCGGCTCGTCTGGTTTCGGCGGCGAAAATGATTCGATGATCGAGTTCAGCGTGATTTCCGCGTCAGCGGCGTTTTCGCCGAGTAGGTAGGCGATCTGCTGTGTCGTGGCCAGTTGCTTTTGGATGACTTCGCGCGCGCGTCGAATGACCTGCTCCTTCTGCACCGCCGGCTCGGTGATGTCCTGGAGAATGCCGCCAACAAGCGCGTGTTTTTCGATGCTGAAAATCGCCGCGTGCAAGATCGTGTTTTGAAACCGCAAATCGCGGTCCAAAATGTCCTCGCCGGTCTTCAGCACGTTGTGGAACAGGCTGGCGAACGGCATCAACTCCGCCAGCGCCATGCCTTCAATCGAAACCGCGCCGTTGCCGGCGACCGCTTTTTCCGGCGCAAACAAATTGACGAACGCGGCGTTGAACTCGATGACGCGCATGGCCTCGTTGACGATGACCACCGCCGACGGCATTTTTTGAATGAGCGCGTTGGCTTTTTTAAACGCGAGCTGTCGCATGTAGGTCACGCACATGGCGCGTTCCGCCTTCTGGCCCAGCAGGGCGATGCCGAATTCGCGGCAGGTGTCGTAGCCACAGCCGCCGCAGTTCAATTCGTCGTCTGGCGAAAGTTTTCCGACATTGCGCAGCGCCTCGCGAATCTGCGAATCGGGAAAACGCATCACCACCACGGGCGCGACGCGGAAATCCGCCAGAGTTTCCATGATGGGCGGTCGCGGAAAGGCAATCCTGTTCGGCGCCACCGATCGCAGCACGAGATGCCGCTTCATCACCGTCGCATCGCGCCGCAGCACTTTCGGACCGTTCACGCAGCCGCCTTCGCACGCCAGCAGTTCAAGAAACAGGCCGTTGTCCGGCTTCATGTCCTCAATGCCATCCAGCGCTTTCTTGATCGCGCCAATGCCGGAAAACGCCATCAACGAGCAGTCATTCACCGCGCACGCCGACTTCATGCCGGCGATCATGCCGCCGTCCACCGGATACCACGCGCCTTCCGCCGAATTTTCGGGAACGAAATGGTCTTCCGGCATGGCCGCCAAATTCTCCGGCGCGATTTTTTCCTGCTCCAGCCAGCGCCGCAAATCTTCAAACGTCAGCACGACATCCAGCAGTTCGGGATGCTGCGCCGCCTCCAGTTTTTTGGCGATGCACGGCCCGATGAACACGATGCCGATGTCCGCGCCAAAGGTTTGCCGCAGCATTTTGCAATGCGTCAGCAGCGGCGACAGCAAGCCGGTGAGCAATTCCGCGCCGTTCACTCGATGCTTTTGCAGGAACGCCACGACGGTCGGGCACGCCGACGACGCCAGCACGCGCGCCGGATTCCTTTGCAACAGCGCCGCGGCCTGCGCCGAAACCTGCTGCGCGCCCAGCGCCGTCTCCGACACGCCGGCAAAGCCAAATTTTTTTAGCGCGCCAATCATCTGCGCCGGTTTCACACCAGGAAATTCAGTGACAAACGACGGCGCGAGCGAGACGAACACCGATTTTTTCAGTGTCAGCAACTGTCGCGCGTTAGCGAGATCATCGCGAACTTTTTTCGCGCCGTTCGGGCAGACCTCAACACAATGACCGCAGACGATGCACAACTCCGGCACCACCGACGCGTAGCCGCCCTCGACCTTGATCGCCTTCACCGGGCAGTTGCGGACGCATTTGTAGCAGTCCTGGCACTCGCGCTTCTCCGTGAAAATGGGATTAAGATAGTTCACGGCTTGGCCCTCGGCACATAATGATTGAGCAGGCCGACGATCACGATGGGGTCAACCTCGTGATACATCTTCCCGTTGATCGTGACGTTCGGCCCCAGCTTGCAATGCCCTTCGCACAAATGCCCATTCAGCGCCACCGCCGGCGGCAGGCTTTGCGTCTTCAAAAAATCCTGAACCACCTCGATGTTGCGGCTGTTCCCGCGCGAGAAGCAGGAACTGCCCATGCAAATGGTGATGCTGGCAGCGGGAAGTTCAGGCATGACAATACTCCTTTTCGGCTTCAGGTTCAGAAATCATTTGCCGGCTCCGTCTTCCGCCGGCGCCGCGGCCAAGGTGCCGGCCAATACCTTTGATGCGGAGGCCTAAACAGCCGTTGCAGGCATCGCCGGTTTCGGCAATGCACGCCTTGTTCGGATATATTTCGTAAAGCCGGCGGTATTTCAACGGCGTAAGATTTGGCATGAACACATTCGCGCCGCGCTGGAGGCCCAATTCACGTCCGTTTTTTTTATTGATTGTCGCCAGCGCCGTCGTAGCCGGAATATTTGCATCCGGCCGCACCAGCCGGGTTAACGCGACGACTTTATAGACCATCAATTCATTGTTTGGAACTTGCTCGCCATTGACCAACGGGAAAATGTTGAATCCGCTGCCCAGCGGCGTCTGGGGATGGGGAATGAACGGTCCGATGCCGATCATGTCCAGATCAAGCTCGCGGAAAAGCGCAATGTCATTGGCAACGCTCGCATAAGTCTGGCCGGGAATACCCACCATAATACCGCTGCCGACTTCAAAACCAAACTCGCGCAGCCGTCGTAAAATGGCGATGCGGTCGCACACGTGATTTGCCAGCGGCGGATGAATCTCGTCAAACAAGTTGCGATCCGTGGTTTCAAACCGGAGCAGATAGCGATCCGCTCCAGCTTTGCGCCAAGCCGCGAGATCTTTGTCCGGCCGTTCGCCGAGACTCAACGTCACCGCGAGGGGCGTTTCCTTTTTGATCTGCCGGACTATTTTCGCCAGCCATTCCGTCGAAATACCGTAATCTTCGCCGGCTTGCAACACGACCGTGCCGTAACCGAAATTCACGGCCTGTTGCGCCGATTCAATAATTTCATCCGCCAGCATCCGGTAGCGAACCAGGTTTTCATTTCCCGCCCGCAAGCCGCAATAGGCGCATTGCCGCGCGCAATGGTTCGAGATTTCCACCAACCCACGCAGATGTACGGCGTCGCCGACGTGCCGGCGGCGCGTGTCTTCGGCGCGCTGCCACAATTCCGCGAGCCGCTCCGGATTCATTTCGCGGAGCCAGCCGTGAATTTCTATTTTGTCGAGAGCCGTGCTCATACGGGCAAAGTTTCCGCTAGAGCAGGGCTGGTCTGCCGGTCAGCCCGGAGGCGCGGCAACGCGTCCCGACCATTCATTTTTTCCGCCTTACGAAAACAATCTAATGCCGCCGGAAACGGCTGCAACGCGCGCTCAAAAATCCCCAGACTGTAGGCGATCGTCAGGCCATAATTGGTGATCGGCACGCCAGCCTGCTGGCATTTCAGGATGCGGCTCAACATCTCACGCCGGTTCCACATACACGCACCGCAGTGAATCACCAATTTGTAATCGGTCAGATCGGTCGGAAAATCGCGGCCCTGCATGTGCTCAAACTTAAGCCTCTCGCCGGTGTATTGTGTCAGCCAGCGGGGAATTTTCACGCGGCCGATGTCCTCGCCAATCGGATGATGCGAACAGGCCTCGGCAATCAACACCCGATCGCCGACGCGCAGATCTTCAATGGCGAGCGTGCCCTGCACCTGCGCCAGCAAATCGCCTTTGAAACGCGACATCAGAATCGAAAAACTCGTCAGCGGCACGCTGGGCGGCGTGTCGGCGTCAACTTTCAAAAACGCCTGCGAATCGGTGACAACCAATTTCGGCGGCGCTTTCAGCCGGTCCAATGCGCGGCGCAACTCGCGTTCCTTCACAACAAGGCAATACGCGTCATTGTCCAGCAAATCGCGAATGGACTGCACCTGCGGCAATATTAAACGGCCTTTCGGCGCTTCCTTGTCTAGGGGCACCACGAGCACCGCCATTTCGCCGGGGCCGACGAGGTCGCCAAGAATCGCGGGACTGTCGATGAAGTCCGGCGGTGCCGCGCCAAGTAGCGCCTGGCGCAAATCTAAAATTCCCCGGCCGCTTACCACCGACGTTTTAACAAACAAGATTTTCTGTTCGGCAAACCTCACGACCAGCGCGGCGTCTGGTTCAGCGACGTCAATTTTATTTAAAACCACGACCATCGGCGTTTTGCGCGCGGCCAGCTCGCTCAATATTTGCTCTTCAAAATCTCCCCAGATGCCGGCTTCGGTGACAAGCACGGCCAACTCCGTGCGCTCCAATACTTGCCGGGTTTTCTGCACGCGCAGCGCGCCGAGTTCGCCGGTGTCGTCGATACCCGCCGTGTCGATGAACAGCACCGGTCCGAACGGCAGCAACTCCATCGGCTTCTCCACCGGATCGGTGGTCGTGCCGGCGATGGACGAGACGATGGAAACCTGCTGCCGCGTAAGCGCATTGAGCAGTGACGATTTGCCGACATTGCGCCGGCCAAAAAACGCGATGTGAAGCCGCAGGCCTTTAGGCGTGGTAGTCATGGCCATTCCTTTCCGGTGTGCCCAGCCGACAAACCGCTTCCGGGCCGATTAAAACGTCAAATTCACCGCCGGTTAGCCAACCTTGCATGATCACTGTTTCGCGGATGCTTTGATTGTTTTTGAGCGCGAGCTTTGCCGCTTCGCCGGCTCGCTCATAACCGAGCACTGGCAGCAAGACCGTGGCGGCTGCCGTTGAATTTTCAACGTGCCGCCCGCAGCGCGTTTCATCCGCTTCGATGCCTGCGATGCAATGGCAGCGCAAAATATCATCCGCGCGCGCAAGCAAATCCAAGCTCTCCAGCAGGCAATCCGCCACGAGCGGTAGAAACGGATTCAGCTCCAGGCTGCCCGACGCGCAAGCCATCGTGATTGCTGCATCGTGGCCGATCACTCGCATCGCCGCCTGACTCACCGCTTCGGGAATCACCGGGTTCACCTTGCCCGGCATGATTGAAGATCCGGCCTGCCGCCCGGGCAGACGCAGTTCGCCCAAGCCGGCTTCCGGCCCCGACGACAGCAGGCGCAGGTCGCCGCAAATTTTCAGCAGTGATACGGCGTGCGCCTTGAGAATGCCAGAAACCTCGACGAACACGTCGGCATTCTGCGTGGCGTCCACCAAATTTTCCGCGCGGGCAAATCCGATGCCGGTAATTTCACGCAACTGGTCCACGACCTGGAAAATGTATTGGCGCGGGGCGGCCAAACCCGTGCCGATGGCAGTGCCGCCAAGGTTCACGACGCGCAGCCGCTCCTCGCATTTGTAAATGCGCCAGCGGTCACGGTTGATGGCTTCGGCATACGCACTCATTTCGCGGCCGAGCGTCGTCAGGACGGCATCCTGAAACTGCGTGCGGCCAACTTTGACGACGTGCGCAAACTTTTTCTCCGCCACTTGAAATGCCTCCTGCAAAGCAACGACTTTTTTCTCCAGGGTTTGTAACAATCGAATACCCGCCAGCCGCAGCGCGGTCGGATAGGTATCGTTGGTGGACTGGTGAAGATTCAGGTCATCCAGCGGCGAAACGCGATCGTAGCTGCCGGGCGGCAGACCGAGAATTTCCAGCGCGCGGTTCGCCAGCACCTCATTGACATTCATGTTCGTGCTGGTGCCGGCGCCGCCTTGCAACGCGTCCACGATGACCAAGCCCCCGAGGTCGCCATGGGCGAGTTCATGGCAGGCGCGGTCAATGGCGTCGGCCTTGGCCGCATCATCCGCCCACGCGCCCAGGGCGCGATTGGTGCGGGCACAGGCGGCTTTGACTTCGCCGTAAGCTCGGACGAGTTCGGGATGAACGGAGCGCCGCGCGAGCAGGAAATTTCCCAGCGCCCGCTGCGTGTGGATGCCATGCAACACCTCCGCCGGAATCGGCAGTTCGCCGAGACAATCGTGTTCGATGCGAAAGGCGTTGTTCATGGCTGAATCAGACGAAAACGTCGCGTTCGTTTTTACGCACGCGTCCGACAAGTTCATTGGCGGTCTCACCGATTTTGCCGGACATCGTGGCGAGTTCACGATTCACGAGCTGCTCGCCGGCTTTTTTTGTGTCCGGCGAGGCGTAGCCCATCAGGTATTCCATGCAGCTCGACAGCGCGTTGGGACTGCAATGTTCCTTGATCAAGCCAGGCTTGGCCAAATCCATGAAATCCGCGCCCGTGCGCCCCAGCCGGTAGCAGGCCGTACAAAATGATGGGGTGTAGCCGAGCGACGCGACGTCGCGCACGACTTCGTCCAGCGAACGGTGATCACCCAGCTGGAACTGTTCCGCGTCATGGCCGTCGCCCAGCTCCGCATAGCCGCCCGGATTGCAGCGGCTGCCGGCCGAAATCTGCGAAACACCCAGCTGAAATGTAGCTCGGCGCGTGTCGGCGTTTTCGCGGGTGGACATGATGATACCGGTGTAAGGCACCGCAAGACGAAGAATCGCGACAATTTTCTTAAAGTCGTCATCCGACACCGCGTGCGGCGGACGGCTGGAGGTCTCCGACCCGACGGCCGGCTCGATGCGCGGCACGCTCAAAGTATGCGGCCCGACACCATATTTTTCTTCGAGATGGCGGATGTGCTGCTGCAGCGCGAGCATTTCAAATTTCCAGTCGTAGAGACCGAACAGCACGCCGATGCCCACGTCGTCAATGCCCGCCGCCATCGCGCGGTCCATCACGGTCACACGCCAGTCAAAGTTTTTCTTGGCGCCGGCGGTATGGATTTTCACGTAGGTTTCACGATGATACGTTTCCTGAAACAACTGATAGGTGCCAATGCCGGCTTCCTTGAGCTGCTTGAACTGATCGACCGTCAGCGGCGCGATGTTCACGTTCACGCGGCGAATTTCCCCGCGGCCACTCTTGGTCTGGTAGATTGTGTCAATCGCTTTCAGGACGTAGTTAAATCCTTCTTCGGGATACTCCTCGCCGGAAACGAGCAGCAGCCGCTTGTGGCCCTGCTCAATGAGGATTTTCACCTCGGCGGCGATTTCGTCCAGCGTCAGCGTACGGCGTTTCAACCCGGTGTTGCCGGCGCGGAAAGCGCAGTAGGAACATTCATTCTTGCACAAGTTGGCGATGTAAAGCGGCGCGAACAGAACCAGCCGGTTGCCGTAAATCTCGTCCTTCACAAACCGCGCGGCGGCGAACATCTCTTCCAGCAACGTCGCGTCCTTGATCTCCATCAGCACGGCGACCTCTTCCGCGTCCAAGCCGTCCATCTGCCGCGCCTTGGCGAGAACTTCCCGCACGCGACTGGCATCGGAGCGCCGCGCCACGGTAAGGATCGCATTGATTTCTGCCTCGTTGATAAAAGTGGTTTGTTCAGCGGGAAATTTGGTTTTCATAGGTTTTTTTCTTTAATTTTTTGCAGCATTTCCGCTTTGGCGGCCTGCGCTGTGCACCATTGGATTTTGTTACCGTCCACGCTGACGGTTGGACCATGGTCGCATTTTTCAAAGCAGAACGAGGCGTTGATGGCCACCTTTTCCTGAAGATTCTCCTTTTCCACCTGGTCCAGCAGCTCATGCAAAATGTGCTGCGAACCTTTGACAAAGCAATTCGTGCCGGTGCAGACGTTAACCTTCACCTTTTCCGCCGCCGGACCTTCGCCCAGCTCGATGGTCTCGCCGGCGATACGGCGGCGGTTATGATAATGCGTGTGCAATAGACGATGGGCGTTCTTGCCGCCGATCTCGCCAAGATGCCGCTGATAACATTCCGTGACGAAATGGTTTTCCTGCGACTTATGTAGTTCCATGTTTTTATCCACGTCGTAAAGTCCGCGCGTGCGTAGTTTACGGATGTCGGGATCGCGCGACACTGGCTGGCCTGCGCCGCCGATGCAGCCGCCGGGACACGCCATCACTTCGATGATGTCGAGGTCGCACTTGCCGCGCCGTGTTTTTTCGGCAAGCGCCCGTGCATTTTTTAAACCGTGAACAATCCCAAGCTTCAACGCGATGCCGCCCACCGGCACTTCGACAATGCGCAAGCCGTCTTCGCCGCGAACCGCGTGAATGTCGGGATTCACCAGTTTTTTGCCAGTGACTTTTTCCGAGGCGTAGCGTAAAACAGCTTCGCTCACACCGCCGGAATTGCCAAAAATCACGCCCGCGCCGGTTTTGAAACCCATCGGCATATCGAATGATTCCGGCTGTAATTTCGTGAAGCGCAAACCAGCTTCCTCGATCATGCGTGCCAACTCTTGCGTCGTGAGCACATGATCCACTTCCGCGATACCATCACTGGCGAATTCCGGCCGCTTGGCCTCGAATTTTTTCGCCGTGCAGGGCATGATGGAAACCATCACGAGATTTTTTTTCTCCACTCCGAGTTCCGCTGGCAACAATTCCTTCACCAGCGAACCCAGCATCTGCTGCGGCGATTTGCAGGTGGAAAGGTTCGGCAGCAGCTCCGGGAAATACTGTTCCGCGAATTTCACCCAGCCCGGACAGCAGCTCGTGAAAAGCGGAAGCTTCCCTCCCTTGGTCTTACGACCCAAGAATTCATTTGCTTCCTCGATCACCGTCAGGTCGGCGCTGAACGCGGTGTCGAAAACGTGCTTGAATCCGAGCCGTTTTAACGCCGCGACCATCTGGCCGCGCGTGGATTCACCGGGCGGCATGCCAAAAAGTTCGCCGATGGCGATGCGCACGGCGGGCGCGATCTGCGCCACTACGGTCTTAGTTGGATCGCCGAGCGCTTTCCAAACCTCGTCAATTTCCTGACGCGGCGTGAGCGCACCGGTCGGACACACCGCGGCGCACTGACCGCAGTTGATACATTCGCCTTCGCCCAAATCCTTGCCGAACGCGGGCAACACCGCCGCGTCGTGTCCGCGATATGCGAAATCAATCGCGCCAATGCCTTGGATTTCCGAGCAAAAGCGCACGCAGTCGCCACAGAGCACACACTTGTTCGGGTCACGCACAAGCGAGAGGGACGAGCGATCCACCGGCGCCGGCTTATGCACCGGCTGGAAACGGACTTTCTGAATGCCGAGCTTGCGCGCGACATCCTGCAACTGGCACGCGGCACTTTTGCCGCAGGTGGTGCATTCGCGTTCGTGGTTGGCGAGCAGTAGTTCGACCGAGATTTTGCGGATCTCGCGAATTTCCTCGGTCTGGGTGCGGACTTTCAAACCGGGTTCCGGCGGCGTCGAGCACGCGCCCTGTATGCCGCGCCCGGCAATATCCACCAGACACAACCGGCATGCGCCATAGACGCTCAAGTCGGAATGATAACAAAATGTCGGCAGGTCAATGTCGGCCTTACGGATAAGTTCGAGCAAATTGCGCTCGCCGTTGATCGGTATCTCGATGCCGTCAATGTTCAATGTTTTTAAAGCTGCTGTGGCGCTCATGAATTTTTAGTTCTAATTAAATGGGTTGATTTTCAGACACCGACGACGGCTTCCAGTTTGCAGGTGTCGGCACAAACACCGCAGACGATGCACTTCACTTGGTCAATCACGTGCGGCTGTTTCCTCTCACCGCTGATTGCACCGACGGGACATTTCTTGCCACACGCCATGCAGCCCTTGCATTTCGCGGGGTCAATACTTGGCTTGGCGAGCGCCTTGCACTGTCCGGTCGGGCAATGCTTGTGAAAAACGTGCGCATCGTATTCCGCGCGGAAATAGCGCAACGTCGAGAGGACCGGATTCGGCGCCGTTTTGCCGAGGCCGCAAAGCGAGCCTTTTTGCACGGCGAGCGCGAGTTTTTCCATCAACACCAACGTTTCGCCGGTGGCGCGGCCTTCGATAATGTCGTCAAGCATGACGAGCAACTGGCGCGTGCCTTCGCGGCAGAGCACGCACTTGCCACAGCTTTCGCGCTGAGTGAAATCCATGAAAAACCGTGCAATGCTGACCATGCACGTTTTTTCATTCATCGCGACGAGACCGCCGGAACCGACCATCGCGCCGACGCTGCGTAGCGAATCGTAGTCGAGCGGCAAATCCAGATGTTCCTGCGTCAGGCAGCCGCCGGACGGTCCGCCGATTTGCACGGCCTTGAATCCATTAGCCTTCACCTTGCCGCGCCGGTCGGTGATGCCGCCGCCGATATTCAAAACAACTTCCCGCAGCGTGGTGCCAAAGGGAACTTCAATCAGGCCGGTATTGGCAACGTGGCCGGTGAGGGCAAAGGTTTTGGTGCCAGGCGAGGCTGTCGAACCCAGTTTGCGGAACGTATCCGCGCCCTGGTTGATAACGCGGACGACGTGCGCGAGCGTTTCGACGTTGTTGATGATCGTGGGCTTGCCCCACAAACCACTTTGCGCCGGGAACGGCGGCTTGGGGCGCGGCATACCGCGCTGGCCTTCAATCGAGGCAATCATCGCGGTTTCTTCGCCGCAGACAAATGCACCCGCGCCTTCCATCACTTCGCAATTTAGGCTCTGGCTGGAACCGAAAACCTGGTCGCCGAGAAAACCCATTTTCTGCGCATCCTGAACGGCTCGTTTCATTCGGGTGACGGCGAGCGGATATTCCGTGCGGACGTAAATCAACGTTTCATCGGCACCAATGGCGCGAGCGGCAATCATCAAACCTTCAAGCACACTGTGCGGATTGCCTTCCATCACGCTGCGGTTCATGAATGCGCCGGGATCGCCTTCGTCGGCGTTGCAGATCACATATTTCTTAACACTTTTCTGCGTGCGCGCCGCCTCCCATTTGCGGCCGGTCGGGAAACCGCCGCCGCCACGACCGCGCAAGCCGGATTTGGTGATTTCCTGCACGATCTCTTCCTGCGACATTTTCAAAATTGATTTCCTGGCCGCCGCGTATCCGCCCTGGTGGAGATATTCCTGGATGCTTTCGGGATCAATCGTGCCGCATTCCTTGAGCACGAAGCGCTGTTGGCGCTGGTAAAACGGAATGTCGTTTATGCCCTGGCAGTGTTTCTTGGTCGCGGGATCAACGTAAAGCAGCCGGTCAACGACTTGGCCGCCGACGAGCGTCTCGCGGACGATTTCCGCGACGTCCTCGACCTTTACTTTGTTGTAAAGAATTTCGTCCGGCAAAATCGTTACGAGCGGTCCCATCTGGCAAAAGCCCTGGCAGCCGCTCTTGTTCAGCCGCAAATCGTGCTGCGATTGTTCGGCTTGGAATTCCGTGGTGACGCTAATGCCTGCCGCTGCGATTTGATCGGTGAAAGCCGCGATAACTTTGTAGGCACCATTTGCCACGCAGCCGGTGCCGGCACAGACGATGACGCGACGCTGGGTTTTCCTGCCATTGCCGGCAGCCGGATCCAGAATAAGTTGAGTATTCATTACGATTGTTCCTGGGCGATGATTTCTTCAACGAGTTTCACGCTGCTGGCGGGCGTCATGGCGCCATGCACCTGGTCATCAACCACCACGACTGGTGCGAGGCCGCACGCGCCAAGGCAGGCGACCGTTTCGACGGTGAACAGCATGTCGTCGGTGGTTACTTTTTTGCCTTCGAGCTTGAGCCGCTTGCGGATGGCATCAAGTATCGGCACGGAATCTTTCACATGGCACGCCGTGCCGTCGCACAGACGGACGAGATGCTTGCCCTTCGGCTCAATGGCGAAGTGCGAATAAAACGTGGCAACGCCGTAAACGCGCGCCGGGGAAATGTCCAGCGCTGTGGCGACATAGGTTAATACTTCCTTCGGCAAATAGCGGTATTCCTCCTGCACGGCTTGGAGAATCGGCACCAGCCGCGAAGATTTACGCCCGTGTTTTTCCAAGATTGTGAATACTTTCACAAACTTTCTGCCGTTGCCGTCCGGTTTTAATTGAGCACGCATTCGATATTTTTTGGTTAACTGACCAGCGGCGCAGTGGCCGCGGGTCTGGTTTTGGCTGAAGTTTTTTGTGGTATATTTTGCAAGTTTGCAAAAAGCTTTTGGGAGAGCGCCGCGAGCGAGCAATACAGGTCTTCGTTATGAGCTATGACGTGATCCGGCACGTGCAGCCGGATCGGCGCAAAATTCCAGATGGCGCGGATGCCGCCCTCCACCATCAAATCCGCGACCCCCTGCGCCTCCGCCGCCGGCACGGTGATGATGCCGATAAGAATATGCATCCGGCGGGCCAAATCAGGCATTTTTTCCAGCGGCAAAACATGTTTGCCGTGTATTTTCTTGCCGGTTTTCGATGGGTCGAGGTCGAATGCGGTAACAATCTTCAAGCCGCATTGTTCAAATTTGCGATAGCCCAGCAGGGCCGAACCCATGCTGCCGGCACCGACAAGGAATGCGTCATTGATATTGTTCCAGCCGAGAAAGCGTTCCACTTCTGCGATCACATTGGTCAGCGCGTAGCCGATGCGCGGGCGACCGACGACACCTACCGACTCTAAATCCTTGCGCACCTGGGTGGGATCCAAATCCAAATCCAAGCCGATATCCGTGCAGGAAACCGTCTCGCGGCCGGACGTCAGCCATTCCTTGAGGAAGCGGTGATACAGCGGCAACCGCCTCAATGTCGGCTCCGGAACAATCTTAAGACTGGTTCCATCCGGGCGAATGAGCTGAATTTTAGCGTTCATATCGTGAACTATATATCGATATTCTTTTCTCTATTTATTCCTATTTTTCGGATTTGTCAACGCTTTGAATGGATTGTTGCCAATGTATTAGAGTTGTGAATAGCTAGTTTAAGCGCGGATATCCAATGCGGTTTCCGTTGATAATGCCGGCTTGCATGACCGGGGCGGCAAGCCAGTTTTTGCCAAACGGCAAAACAAAAGTTTAAGTTGCCGGCCAGTCGCTACCGGCATATCGTTACTTCAATAACGATTTGAAGTGACGGCGCTAAACATGAAAACTGCCTTTCCCGAAACTTTGCTTCACCAAACCGCCGGCTTGCGCAAGGCCGGGCTACCCTGCGTCAAACGGATGCCAGCGTATTTGCAGTTGCTGCGCGTTTTGCAGGCGGAGGGACAGGAATATGTTTCCGGCACCGTGCTGGCCGGTGTGCATAATCTGGAGCCGGTTATTGTGCGGAAGGATCTGGCCATGACCGGCGCCGTGGGCACCCCACGCATCGGTTTTGGCATCACCGAATTGATCACGGCTATCGAACGCTTTTTAGGCTGGGACAACCAGACCAAGGCAGTGCTGGTCGGGGCAGGCAGTCTGGGCACGGCGCTGCTGGGCTATCATGGCTTTCAGAATTTAGGTTTCCGCATCGTGGGGGCATTCGACCGCGACCCGAAAATTATTGGAAAATGGGTTCACGGCCGCAAAGTGCAGACCATTGACCAGTTGATTCCATTTGTCCGGCGCGGTGAAATTTTGCTGGGAGTACTGACCGTTCCCGCCGTGGCCGCGCAGAGAACCGCCGAAGAGATGGTGCGCGCCGGCATCAAGGGCATCTGGAATTTTACCCCGGTCAAACTGGAATTGCCGGCCGACATTGTGATCCAGAAGGAAGATTTGGCCGAAGGTCTGGCGGTCCTTTCGCATAGGATTCACAATCTAAAATGACCCCGGTCAGATTGAATCTGGTGTCCAACTTTCTATTGACGGTGATCATGATGGGCCAGGTTACCTTACCGCAAAGGAATTTCAGAGCGGGGAAATATACGGGAATAATATGACGGATTTTAAATCTACAGGTTTCTTCAATTTTACCAGCGATGTTATTGATGGCTGGGCGCGAACACTTCCGCAGAATCCGGCCTTGTGGTGTGTGGACGGCATGACCGGCGCGGAGCGGAAATTCACGTTCCAGGAACTTTCCCGCTTGAGCGCGCAGGCCGCCAATGTTTTTCGCACACACGGCGTGTGTCGAGGCGACCGTGTTCTCGTCATGCTGCCGCGTGTCTGGCAATGGTGGGTGGCGATGCTCGGGCTGACCCGCTTGGGCGCGGTGCCGATCCCCGCGACGCTACAACTCACGCCCCGCGAGGTGGCCTACCGGCTGGAAACGGCGCGGATCCGCACCGTGCTCACCAACGCGGAAGGCATATCCAAGGTGGATGGCTTTGACGGCCGGTGTCTGGCGATTTGTCCTGCGCCCGCCGGCTGGGTGGATTTCAATTTGGCACTGGCGTCAGCATCGGAAGATTTTTCCGGCGATCCAACGCGCGCCGCCGATCCGGGCATCATTTATTTCACCAGCGCCACAACGGGTGAACCCAAGATGGTGCTGCACACGCAGGCCAGCTATGGGCTGGGGCATCGGGTGACGGGTGAACTCTGGATGGATGGCCGGCCCGGCGACGTGCATTGGAATGTCTCGGATCTGGGCTGGGCCAAGGCCGCATGGTCGAGCTTTTTCGGGCCGTGGCACATGGGCGCGTGTATTTTCGCCGTGGACATTCACGGCAAGTTTGATCCCGCCCACACTTTGGACGTGCTGGCACAGTTCCCCATTACGACTTGGTGCGCGCCGCCGACGGCGTTGCGGCTGATCGTCCGGCAACATTTGTCGAAATGGAGATTTCCCCATCTGCGCCACTGCGTGACAGCGGGTGAACCTTTGAACCCCGAAATCATGAAGCTATGGAAAAACGCCACCGGCCTCGACCTCTACGAAGGCTATGGCCAGACGGAAAGCGTCATTCTCATCGGCAATTACCGCTCGCTGAACCACGCGGTGCGGCCCGGCTCGATGGGCCGGCCCACGCCGGGTTATCAACTCGCGCTGCTCGACGAGGAATTCCGCGAAGTTTCGGACGGACGCGAAGGCGAAATTGCCGTGCGGGTCGAACCGCAGCGGCCGCTCGGCCTGTTCCGCGAATATTGGCTCAACCCGGCGGAGACGGCCGCGCAGTTTCAGTCCGGCTGGTATCTCACCCGTGATCGCGCCATGCGCGACAAGGACGGCTATTTCTGGTTCATCGGCCGCACCGACGACGTCATCAAAAGTTCCGGCTATCGCATCGGGCCGTTTGAAGTGGAGAGCGTGCTGCTCGAACATCCCGCCGTGCTAGAAGCCGCCGTCGTGGGCAAACCCGACGCCGTGCGTGGCCAGATTGTCAAAGCCTTCGTCATTCTGCGTCCGGAGGCCACTGCCAGCGACGAATTGAAATACGAACTGCAGCGGCATTGCAAACTCACCGCCGCACCCTATAAATATCCCCGCGAAGTCGAATTTGTCACCGCGCTGCCCAAAACCATCAGCGGCAAGACGCGCCGCGTTGAACTGCGTCGGTAATAGATGCAGTTATCGTGATTTTGTGCGGAATTCAAGATCTCATGGTGATGAAGCTGATTCCAGTTCTCGCAATGGTTGCCCAACCATTTCACCCAGCCGGTTGCCGGCAATATAAATAACCGCGCCAAAGCCAAGCACTGCAAGCAGCACTACGAAGGACAGCCAGAAGTGATGCCGCTCAAAGCGTTTAAACGTTTGGGCGAATGCCACCAATCCGAAGAGTGCCGTCACGACGATGACTGCGTCCACGCTGGCTCTCTGCCAGTAGCTGCCGCCAAGGTGCAGCCACATTCCGAATTCATCAAACGTCAGTCCCATTGCCACTCCATACAGCAACGCATTGACTTCCGCCGCGCGCCCGGTTGGTCGGCGGAACACGCTATAACCAGCGACCGTCGCGAGTAGGAAGATGCCGTAGTTCAAATGATGAACATGCGTTCCCTGAACAAAGCAATACAGATTCGGCATCAGCTTCGACATGATTAGAAAGACGAAGACCCGGGAGAGTATGAACGTCAAGAGGAATGCGAACAGGGCAAAGCGCGCGAGTTTGTGAGCAGTTTCCCGGTGCAGGTGGGGTTCTTTGCCTTTCATTCCGGAAACAGGCTAATTTGTAAATTCGTCAGGCGTCAAGGGGTATGACCATAACAGTGGCACGAAATGGATTCCATATTCGAGGTCTTACCGGTGTTTTTTCCAATCAGGGCTTGCTCGTATTGCTCAACCGGTAGAACACGTTGGTCTTTGTCGGACTGATCGAAATAGAAAGACTGGTGCCACTTTGCGAGTTGGGGATATCGTGCCAGAAATTGGAGTTGGCCAAGTTCACGGAGTTGGACTGGGCATACCAGCCTAGATGCGTGGCTGGCCAGCCATAGGACGGCGTTCGGATTCACGTTGACCTGAACATTGCTTGCTCCGTTGCCCACATACACATAGGCCGAGGGGTTGCCGTTGGTCGCCACGTTGCTGATAATATTAGTGCCGCCGTTCATGATCCAACTGCCGTTGACCATCCAGTTGGCGTTGGATGCCAGTAAAATACTGGCCGCCAGACCGTTGCTATTTGAGGTGGTCAACGTGCCGCCGTTGAAGCTGAAGACGGAAAAATTGGTGGTTGCCCCAGTGGTCGCCACATTGGTGGCTACCAGTGATTGGACAGTGATGGCACCGCTACTAGCTAGCGTGGCTGCGCCGGTAATCCCATTAGCGGTGCCAATATTGAGCGTCCCAGCCGGCGAATTGATCGCGCCGCCGCTCGTGATCGTCAGCATGCCCGCGTTGATGGTCGTGTTGCCCGCATATGTGTTCGTGCCGGCGAGGGTCAGTGCGCCGGTGCCGTTCTTGGTCAGCGATCCGCTGCCGGCAATTGCATTGCCGGAGATGGTGTAACTCTTGTTCGTCACGTTGACCGTCACACTGGCCGGGAAAACCGTTACGGCATTCGTGATCAGGATGGGCGAGATCCCGCTTGCCGTGTCATCCAGAATGACATTCTTGCCGTCCTGATAGTAATAACCAGTGAAACCGCTGTTTTGCCAGTTGGCCGAGGCGTTGATGTCCCAATAACCATTCCCCACCGCCCAACTCAACACACCGCTGTTGTTGGTCGAGACAACCAGCAGATCAAGGGTGGACCGGACGGCATTGATGACAAAGCTGCAGCTCAAATTACCCGCCAGCGCCGGAATGAAGATAACATTGCTGATCGTGGTGCCCGACAGCGCACCGTATTTGATCAGCGGATACTGGCCGTTCGTTATGCCAGCGGTGCTGCGCACGATGATCGTCGGGTTGGTGTAAATGAATGTGTTCAGGACTTGCAGCGGTGCCGTGGTCGTGCTGGGAGTCACGCCGCCAAAGTTTAAATCCAGACAACTGCCGTTCGTGGTCGTTAGACCGTTACAGAACCACTGGCCACCGGCGGTGAGAATTTGAACGCCGTTGGTGGCACCCGCCAAGACGGTGACCGCACTGTTGGAACAAGAACTGCCAGTGGCAACTATTAGTTCCCCCGCGTTGATGGTCGTGTTGCCCGCATATGTGTTCGTGCCGGCGAGGGTCAGTGCGCCCGATCCCAGCTTATTGAGCGGGCCCGACCCGCCAATGTTCGCATTTATGATGTAGTTGGTCAGGCTGTTGTTGATCGTCACCGAGCCAGGCAAAACCACCGCCCCGGGCGTGGCGTTGGTGATGGTCGGGTTGCCCGCCAGCGTATCGTCAAAGAGCACGTTGTCGCCGGCATTGAAGTTGGTCGCCACAGTCCCGTTCGTCCAGTTCAACACGGATGTATCCCATGTCCCGTTGATATTGCCCTTCCACGTCAGCCCGAAGATGCTCCCGCCCGCTCCCACCTGCAACACCACATTGGTCGAACTGGCCACCAGCGAAACATTCGGGTAATTGGCTCCCAGCACAAACGTGCCGGGGCCGTTGGTGGCGGCATAGGTCATCAACGTGTAATTGCCGGCAGGCGCTCCGCCTGAAAGAAAGACACTGTTGGCATTCGTCAAATAAACCACATTGCCGACCGCCACCGAGTCATTCGTGCCGCCACTAGGATTGGCGAATTCAAAAAACAATCGACCCCCGTTCAGAACCAGAGTGTTGGTCAACGTCAATGCGCCCACGACATTCAATCCGCCCGGGGCCAGCTTGCCGCCCGGATTCAAAACCACATTGCCACCGATGGTGCCGGTGCCGCCAAATACCGCGTTGCTGGCCACCATCACCGTGTTTGTGCTGGCCAGCGCATTGCCGTTGATCTGCAGCGTGCCCGCATTGATGGTCGTGCTGCCCGTGTAAGTGTTCGTGCCGGCGAGGGTCAGTGTGCCGGTGCCGTTCTTGGTCAGCGATCCACTGCCGGCGATCGCGTTGCCGGAGATGGTGTAACTTTTGTTCGTCACGTTGACGGTCACACTGGCCGGGAAAACCGTTAGGGCATTCGTGATCAGGATGGGCGAGGCCCCGCTTGCCGTGTCATCCAGAATGACATTCTTGCCGTCCTGATAATAGAAGCCAGCGAAACCGCCGTTCTGCCAGTTGGCCGAGGTGTTGATGTCCCAATAGCCATTGCCCACCGCCCAGCTCAACGCTCCGCCATTGTTGGTCGAGACAACCACCAAGTCAATCGTGGATCGGACAGCATTGGTGATGAGGCTGTAAGCTAATTTGGGCGACAACGCCGGAATTAAGGTGACATTGCTGATCGTAGTGCCCGACAGGGTGGTGTAATCAATCAGCGGATATTGGCCGTTGGTAATACCTACCGTGGTGCGCACGATGATTGTCGGATTGGTGTAGGTGAAGGTGTTCAGGACTTGCAGCGGTGCCGTGCTGATGCTCGGCGTCACACTGCCAAAATTGAAGTCAAGATAACTGTTTGTGCGGCTGGTCAGGTTGGTGCAGACCCACTGGCCGCCGGTGGTCAGAATTTGAACACCATTGGTAGCACCCGCCAACACGGTGACCGCGCTGTTGGAACAGGAACCGCCGGTGGCTCCCACCAACTCGCCCGCATTGATGGTCGTCGCGCCAGTGTAGGTGTTTGTGCCGGCAAGCGTCAGCGTGCCGGCAGTGGTTTTCACCAGCGGACTGCCGGCGTTAATCTCGCCGACGTTCGCTAGCGTGCCGGACTGGAAATTGAGGGTGTTGATGTTCGTGGCCGAGCCCAGATTGTTTCCAAACAGATTCAGCGTCCCACCGTTAAGCGTAACGGTGCTGGTGCCGCCGCCATCCAGTATGTCCACCTGCGAGTTCAAGGTGCCGCCGGTGAGGTTCAAGGTGCCGCTGGCGGTGCCGGTGTTGATCTGGAGGGCCAGCGTGAAACTGCCGCCGTCAAAGACCGTAAAAGTGCCGCCACTCAAGTTCAACGTGCCGGTGGCGGGACCGGTGCTGGTGCTGCTTTTGGCGGCGACGAGGACGTTGGTCACGGTGAAAGTGCCGCCACTGAAATACAGCGAGCTCGTCTCACCGCCGATGCCGCTGCCGTTCTCCACAGCGATGGCCAAAGAGCTGGCCGTCACCGTCGCAAGGTGGCCCTGCAAATTCAGCGTGCTGGTGGGATTGGCCGCCGTTCCGGTCCCGTTCTTGTAACCAATCCATATGGCAGTGGCCGGTCCGGTCATTCCGCCGATGATCACGCTGCCGGGACTGCCGTTCGTCTGCGCGGCAAATGAAACCGTGCCCGCCACCTTGCACAGGCCGATGTTGAGCGTGTCCGCCGTCAGAACATTGGTTCCGGCCCCGAGCATCAACGTGCCCGGGGTGCCATTGTTTCCCAGGGAATTGCCAACTTGAACCGTGGTGGCTGCGATGGTGTTATTGGTGTCCGAAAGCGTGAGCGTGGCGCTGGATGCTCCGCCGGCACCATTGCCATACCCAATCCGCAATTCTCCGAGCGGGAAATTGGTGGTGCCCAGCGCGACGCTGCCCAGCCTAGCCAAATTGAGCGTGCCACTGTTACCTGGCCCGTTGACGGTGGCCGACCCAAGGCCGACGGTGAAATTCGGTGGCGCGGCATTGGTGACCACCAGCGAACCGCCGCCGGTCATCGTTGTGATCGTGAAACTGTTGGTGCTGGCGTCCGCCCCGATGGTGACATCATCGGTGATCGCCAGCGTCTGGCCGCCGCCCACACTGACCAGGTTGGTCACCGCACCGTTGGTGGTGATGACCGTGAGGCCGTTGAGCGTCTGGCTCGCCGAAGAGAAGTCCAGCGCACCGGCGGTGGTGCTTGTCCCCAACACAAGGGAAGCGGTGGCGGGCAGCGCATTGTTCGTGACGCTGCGGAGCGCGCCGGCAGGCACAAAAATATTTCCGGAAAAACTTGCCGGCGCACCGAGCGTCAGCCGGTTCGTGCCCAGCTTGGTCAAATCGGTGCTGGCCGTAAGCGGCACCGCCAGCGTGGTGTCGCCGTTGGCGGTGATGGTCATGGCCCCGTTGAAATGATTCAGGGCGCCATTGGTGAAAATCCATGTGCCGTTGGTGGTGGAGATTTGATTTACGTTTTGCGTGCCAGTGATCGATATAGTATACGTGCCTGATGCACCTATGAACACTGCGTCGTTGCCCAGCGTAGGCCACGCCAGCAATGGATTTGAGCCGGCGGAGCTGGAGGACCAGGTTGCTGTCACATTGTCCCAGTTGCCGCTGGCGGGCTGCAGGCCGGCGGTGGTCGAGGTGTCCCAATACCACGCCAACGGTTGCACTGTCACAATGACCGCCGCCGTGGCACTGTTGCCCGCCCCATCCGTCGCGGTGTAGAGAAACTGGCCGGTGCCATAGAAATTTGTCGCCGGTGTAAATTGCGCTGTCACCCCGTCAGCCAGCATGCTGACTGTCCCGTTAGTCGCATTACTGACTGTGTAAACCAGATTACTCACTGGCGTGGATGTGTCCGTGACCAAGGTCGTGAGATTAACATTCAAGGTGGTATTTTCCGGCGTAGTAAAATAACCGTCCGCTGCGACGGGTGGATTCGTCTCTGGAATTTGCCATTGGGCAAGCGGCGTGAGCGTGGGAGGTACCACCGGCGGCACCTGGCTGGACGTCAACGGCACGAACCACACCGCTATGGTGGTGTTGGTCACGCCAGTAAGATTGATGGCTAGTTTTTGATAAATTGCGTTCGGATTCTGATTTACCGGATTAGGCGAGGTCGGCAGGGGCAGCGCATTCATAATTTGAAACGTCCCACCACTGCTAAGGATTTTAACCCAAAGCCGGTTGGTGCCTTGAGTCATCGTCGCGCTGCTGCCATCCGCGGAGAGAGCAACCGATGTGGCGCTGCTTTGGTAATGCATGAACCACCAGACCGTAGCGTTGGTCGCCCCCACAATCTCGTCCTGCATCAACACCTGCTTGCGTTGCGAGCCAAACAACTGGAAACCGCGCCAGGCGCGCTGGACGCTATTGGGGGTCACCGCCGGTGTCAGGTCCATCACGGCGAAAGCGCGCACGCCCGGCTTGCTCTGGAAATTGAGCACCGGCGCAACGGTGTTGAGGGCGGCGTCGGGGCCGTTGCCGGGATTGATGACAATGGTGTTCTGGCCCTCCGCGCGCATTCGGTAATAGTCCCAGCGATTGGTCGCGCTATTTGGATTGGAATCAAAATAGCCGTTCAACGCATAGTTGTCGGCACCGAGATCCAAGGCCCAGCGATTGCCAAGTGCTTCGAGCACAAACGTCCCAGCGTCCAAGTCGCCGTGGCTGGCACCATTATTACCGCCCTTGAAAGCCAGAAACGTCTCGCTGGCATCGCCCCAGGAGGAGCGGAACACTCCGATATTTTGCGAGAGGAAGTTTGGGTTGTTAATCGTCTGGCCCACAAAAAGAATGTCGCTCCCGATGTTTTCGCTCACCGGGTCGCCCCCACGACCGTCCCACCACAAATCGCTCAACGCATCGGCGGTGTTGTTCGTGCGCTGGTAGGCGGCATAAGCTGGCACATCGAAACGCCGTGCCCACCACATCATGTATGGCCCTTGCGAGGCGCCGGAAAGGCCTTCACCAGCATCGGAGAAATTAAAATTTCGCTTATTAGCGCTGTCCAGCAGCACGGCAAATAGCCCGGCGTTGTAATCGCCGTTGGTGGTGCTGATGCCGTAATCGGAACCGAGAGCCGACTGGAGGCTGGAGCACATCCGAAAATTGTAGTCACAAGCGTAATCCCAGTAGCCGGGACCTTCATACCACGCACCGTTGTCCACCAGATAATGCTGCATCACCGCACAGCACGACGGAATGGCATTGGTCAAAATTGCTGAGGCAATTGGGGAATTAGTGCCGATTGCCAACGCCCCCACCGTCAAGCCGCCATTACAAACCAGGTTCCAGTTATTACCGGAAGACTGCGCCCAGCCAACGTTGTTCTGGTAGTTTGTCAGGCCAGCCAGCAGCCCTTTGGTAATAATGTTCGTGACCAGAAAATTGGCCCGGGTGGAGTTCCAATATTCGTAAAACCAATCGTAACCAACACCGACAGCGGCCGTCATCTCGGCGGTGTCGAGAAAACTGTTGACCGGGTTCCAGTCAGGGAAATTACCGGCAGCGTTAAGTTCGATCCACGCCCGCTCGGCAAAATTTGTGTTGCCGGAAATCTTCCAAGCCAGGCCGAGCTGATAAATGCGCGCCTTCACCGCACGACTTTGATCCAATATTTGGCTCCTTATACTCAAGCTGTAAGCCACCGGCGGATTGGCATTCGTATTAAGCAGATTCGTGGCGCTGCTGTAAATCGAGGCATACCACAGCGCCGGCTGGCCCGTCGGGTTGTTGGTGATCTGCTGCTGCAACCATTTGAACCGTTCCGCCGTCGCAAACAGCCGCGGATGCGACTGCGCCAGCGTGTTGAAAATGCTAGCCTGCCCCGGCAACGAATTGTTCAATCCGACCGGAACCAGGTTGTCCGCCCCAATCACGCTGAATTGCGTCGCCCCCGGCGGCTGCCAGCCCACCGAGTAATAATTGTTGTTCGTCCCAGCCTTATGTAACAGCTCGATATAATACTTCTGCCAGCCCACCAACGTGATGCCCGTGGAGATCTGCGAAACTTGGTTTGACCAGTCCCGAAACGCCGTGGCATTGGTGACGTAGGCAATCAGCTGCCGGTTCGCCGGGTTGGTGTCCGTGCTCAACCATAATTGTGCCGTATCGCTGGCCGCCACGGCAAAGGTGTAAACACCATTGGTCGTCGGCATCAGGTAGCCGGTCAAATGCGTGCCCACATTGGTGGCCCAGTTGGTCTGCAAACATTCAAAGCTCAGGAAATTTTCGCGGCCATCAGGCAGATTCGGGTAATTTGGGGAATTGGTGAGATTGGTGATGGACGTGCCTGGCAGATTCGCCCAGTGTTCCCTTAGGATCGAGCCGCGCTCCGACGGCAGCGTGTTGGAATATAGCTGCGATTGGGGAATCACTTCGCGCACCTGGTTGGTGCTGGACCATTCGAGCCGGATGTTGGCGTTGTTGGTCGTTTCAAAATACTCCAGCATGATATTCACCCGCTGCCCGGCTTTGAGGGCGATTTGTCCTGTCATCCCCGCATTCGTGACCGCGAACAACCGCGAGACAATCAGGCGATTGTTGACCCACAGCGTCGCGCCGTCATCGGCGGTGACGTAAAACGTATAGGTGTCGCTGTAGAGTGGCTGAATCTGTCCCGACCAGCGGACAGAGAAATTGTTTGAGCCCAGCCCGCCAAAGCCCGGCGACCCCGTGCCCCAGTCGAAGTTCACCATAGCGTCCACGCGGGTGGTTTTGGTTCCGCTAAAATTGGTTGTGGCAAAGTAATCACCCGCCAACCCCGTGCCTTGCGCCAAAGCCGTTTGCGTCGCGAATACGACAAGCCACATCCATAGAACTGCTGGAAGATTTTTGGGGAATTTACTCATGAAACAATGAAGCCTCCGTTCAATGCCTAGCCAAGCATCCATTCCAAGAGACGGGTTGAAACCTGAAAATTAAATTGGAAGGGGTTGTTCGTTCGGTTGACATGAATGGGGCATTATCACCCATAAAAACACAACCCACAAGTCTCAGTATGGGTGGGTCGCCCATTTTGAGTAACATTATAAACTTACGCTGGTTGATTATTAACCAGCCATCATTATAGCATAACCGTCCATTGGAAAAGGAGCATGTTGAATAGGAGTAAGCCGCTGTGTTTAGTATTTCAAATTACGAGCAACATCGTTAAATATGTAAGCTTGAGCCGATTCAGGAGCACTTAAATCTTTCTCATTATTTTCCCCGGCGATGCATTGGCTAAAATAATTGTTTCGCGCCTTTGCATTTCCAGTGCGGAAGCCGTCAGTAATATTCTGGCGACAAACATTATTAAATATATAATTTTCATTCGCGGTTTTGTCATCGCTTCGCCCTCCCACCGAAATGCCGCGACCATTAGCGTCACAGTGATTGGCCGCAATCACATTTGATCCGGTATTGCCTTTGACCTCCTCATTCCAAACATGGATGCCCGAACCGGTATTTCCCGAAATTGTGTTGCCAAGGACGATGTGGTGCTTAATGCCTTCCTCGATAAAAACACCATGTCGGCGGTTGCCACAACTGACGTTGAAAAGTGCCGTGCCGTCCTTTGATAAGGCATCAAGATCGATACCATCGCTCCGGTTGCCGGTGACAGTGTTCGCAATGGAGTGAACGCGGGTTGCAACATGGCTCCAAATCCCGCGGCCAAGATTTTCGGAAACATTGCAACGATAAATAAAAACGGGGGCTTGGGCATCGCGTCCTTTGCTATAAAAGCCGTCACGCGCACCGGCGGTCAGATTGACTCCCTCAATCAGGGCAATGCTTTTCGTTGCGGCATTCATTGGAAAAAAAGCCTGCCTGCCACCGTCCAAAGTCCCGCCGGAAAAAGAGCCAAAACCGCTTGCCGGCATCAGAACAACCTGCGAAAGCGGCGCTTCTTTTGTATATTGAGGCTCGATACGAGTCCCGTAATCGGCAAGAATCCTTCCTTGTAAAATCACACAGGTGTTCGGCGGAAGCTCTAATCCTCTGGTTGAATGGGAGAGATATTCCCCTTCAAGATGCAATACCAGAACCGCGTTGGGATGCGCTGTCTCTGCCTGGTTGACAGCTTGCTGCACTTGAGCCAAATCCACTGGCACGGCTTTTTCTTTGGCAACCGACTTTTTCCCGCTGGTGGCATTGATGGTTTCGGTCACTTTTTCCTTTCCGCCAGGGACGGTCAGATCAAACCGGTCCATCCCGGGAACAATCAATGAATCTTTATGCGGATATCCCAAGGTGGGGGGATTAAAGAATTTGAGATTTGACGCGGCGGCAACCGGCTTGAGTCCTTTATTCGCCAATAGAAGAATCTCGCCGCAATTCGGCGCAAGTCTCACTGATCCGTCGAGCGTGTTATGAAAAAATTGATGACTCTTCCCGTCGAGAGCAATCCTAAGGTCCAGAATGGAACTCCGGTTTTCACTTACCAGGATTCCCGAACTCTCGGGAGTCAACTCAAGCGCCTGGGCGTCTTCAATGATGTTGCGCGTTATTACGCCGCGATCCGAGCTGTTTTGAATGGCCGCTTTATTTGACCTGAATAAATTCCCTGCCACGACACCGCACAAGGATTTAACCGTCAGGGCGGTTCCAGATTGATTTTTGAACTCGTTATCCAAACACATGAACGCCGCCGACTGCTCCACCCGGAGCCCATCCCCATTGCCGGTGAAAAGACATCGGGTCACGCTGCAGGCCTCATTTACCTTCATTGCGTCTCGGCCACACAACGCAATACCTGTATTGGCGCAACCGACAATTTGCAGGTAGTCCAAGTTTATCCGGACACCCTCATTTATCTTGATACCCACAATGTTTTTTTTCCCTCCATCCAGCAGGGCAGGCCCGGGACCCGATGAGGAAACTGAAACATAATCCGCCTTTTCAATGTCAATCAGGCTCGCAGCGGAAGCGGCGCGATCTGCCGTGATTCCGGCGGCGGATGACAAATGAAGGCTCATTCGTGAGCCAAGCCGGAGTGGATTGGCCGTGACCACCAAAGGACCGCTTGCTTCTAAAATCAGGTGAACCTCGGGTCTTGCTCTTCGGGCTTCATCGATCAGTGTCTGTGCCGATTCAATCGTCCCCGCCGGAAGAATCACGCGATAAAGTTCTTCATTAAGCGTGGTGACAAACGGAGCTTCAGGAGGGGTGAACAGGCTAGCAGCCCTGAGAATTACCTCCATGGCCACGAATAGGAAGATCAAAAGGGCTGTTCTCATAAGCTGTTTTTCAAGACTTCATTGCTCCTTTTCAGCGCCGCGACTGGCGTGGAGCGCAACCAGGGGCCGGCGGCCGGGATTTCAAATCACTTGGTCGTTGCCGCCGACTTCTCGTCCTTTTTAGTGTCGGCGAGCAATTCCCCACGCGGCTTGAGCAATGATTCCACCGTGTAGCCCGGCACGAAATAAATCCACTTTGCCAGCCGCGTTTCGCTGGCCAGTTTACTGGCGAGTTTTTTCTGCTGGCCGGCAAACTCATGGTCGCGACTGATTTTATCCTCCGGCTTTTCATCCTTCGCGGCAAGGCGACTTGCCGGCAGATTCGCGTTTATGGTCAATGATAGCGGGAAATCTTCGCCGCGTTTCTGGCCAAGCTTGATGGTATAAATGAAACCGTCAAAGGTCTCGACCGTAACCGTCGTGACATTTGTCAAACCAGCCGTTTCCGGTTTTGTGTCGCCGGATAATACGTCGTTGAAACTGGGTGAACTGAATGGACTCGTCACGCCGGAGGTTTTGGCGTCGTCCAGCTTCTCGCCGGCTTTGGCGTCGGCGAGTTGCCAGTCGTTCGTTTCCGAGACTCGCGATAGCTTCCACGAATTGGTCGCTTCCGGAAATTGCACCGCCATGCTGCGCGGCTTTTCGATGCTGAAGAAATCTTTGTTCAGCCAGCTCTCCGGCTTTGGCTGCACGCTGTCGAGCGCGTCAGAAATCAGCGCCACCGTTTTAGCGTCGTCTGCCTTGACGTAACGGCCATCCGGCCAGCCCTCGTCGCCCATGCCACCGAACCGGGAATTCGCCGCCGGCTTGTGCAGATGTTTTTTGCCGAGCAGAACGGCATTGCGCGTCTTTCCGCTGGCGTCCTTGAATTCCACTGCCGTGCCGGTGTTCGCGCCGGCACCGGCGGGCAGCAATTCAAAACGACCCAGTTGCGACAGCCCGATTTCCTCGACCTGCGCGATTTTCAAATCTGCAAGTTTTAGGAGTAATTCACTGATCTGCGAAAAATTTGCCGGATAATTGCTGCGCTCGGCCACGCACCAAATGTTGTCGCGGCGAGCCAGATTGAGTTGGTTCGTGCCGGACTTGACGACGATCTGCGCGATGTCATTGACGGGAAAATTCGGCAGCCATTTCTGTCCGATGGCCTGGCCGGCGCTGTGCCAGGATTGTTGACCGCGCTGGTGGATGACCAAGCCCGCCGCACCGAGAATGGCAACGAGCACGAGAAGGATGACGAATTGATTCCGGTTCATGTTGTTTCGATTTGCATCGCCCGAAGGACGCGAAGGCGGTGAAGGTTGGCTTTTCGTCGGACTTCCTTCGCCCGCTTCATGGTCTTCACGCGAAAATTCAAAATCATTTGGCCGAGGTTTTTTTTCGTTTGATGAGGGCGATGCCCACGCCCGCCGCCATGAAGGCGAACGGCATCGCCAGAATGTTAAGCCACTTGAGCCGCGTCTCCAGCGACACGACTTCTTTGCGCAAATCCTTTTGCGCCTGTTTCAGCGCGCGGCTGACCTCCGCCTGCTTCTTGCGGAAGTTTTCCAACTCCGCCTTCTGCTCCGGCGACAGGATGAACCGCTGATCCTTGTCTTTTTTCTGCTGCTGCAATTCGCCCAATCGCTGTTGTGTGTCGTTCAAACTCTGCTGTAATTCATCAATCTTCGCCTGCCCGCGCGCCGCGGCCGCAGCCTCCATTTTTTTGATGCGTGTGAAAGGTCGGCTCAACGAGGCGCGGCTGCGCACGCCGATGAGGTTGCTGTCGCCGGCCATCTGCTCAACAAGATTCTGCACGAAATCCAGATTCGCGTTCATCGGGCTGACCATCGCGCCGAACGGGCTTTGCACTTTGCGCAGCGAAAAATCATCCGCCAGCAGGTCCGAGTCGCCGACCAGCACAACCGAGGTTTCTGCCTTAGATTCCTTCAACGAAATGTCGGCGGGCTTCGCGATGCTGTTCGTGCTGCCCGGTTCCTGCGGCTTGCCGTCAGGGAAAGCGGTCTTGAATTTTCCGGTGAGCCGCACCGCGAGCCGGTAATTCACGCCCGTCGGCTTGAATCCTTTCATCACCGCGCCGCCGCCCATGCCCGCCATGAAACTGTCCACGAGCGCCGCGTCTTTGCTGCTGTTGAGCAAAACCGTTTCCTTGAGGCCGGTGACGGGCGTGCCGGTAAACGCGCCGCACATCGGCAGCCATAGGCTGTCAATCGAGCTGGTAACGATGTCGTCACGATTCATGCCATCGGCGGTGAGGCCAAGCCACGCAGGCGCATCGGACGGCTGGCCGTTGCGATCCTGCAACTGCATCTTGAAATCCAGATCCGCGACCACTTTGCTGCTGTCGAACTGAAGCCCCCATGCCTTGAGCAATTTGTCGAGCGACGACGAACTGCCGCCGCCACCGCCACCCATCATCGGGTTCTGCTGCTGCCGGCTGGCGATGGCCGACATCGGGTCAAGGAACGCGATGAGTTTGCCGCCGCGCAGCACGAACTGGTCAATTGCAAATTGTACCTTGTCGGAAATGTCTTTCGGATGAATGACGAACAACACTTTCACATCGTCGTCGACTTTGTCGGTGTCCATCTCCAAGCGGCGCAAGGTGAAATCCTGCTTCAGCTGCTCGATGAGCGTCCACGCCGGCTCGGGCTGCTGGCCGGTCTGCATCATCATCGGATTCATCGCGCCGCCGAACACCGGCAGCCCGCTCATCACGCCGACGACCGGTTTTTCCGGCGACACCACCTGCGTGATGGCGCGTGTCAAATCATATTCCAGCTGGCGTTCGCGATTCGGGGCAAGGAATGGAATCGCCACGTGTTGGTCGGCAAGGCCCACGGTAAGGCCGAGATAAAAATTGTCGCCACCTGAAAGTTGCTGCGGTTCCAAGCCGTCCAATCGGGCAGAATCCTCCGCGTCCGAATCCGGCTGCGGATCATATTTTTCGAGGATGAGGTTTTTTCCTGCGGTTTGCTGGTATTCGTGCAGCAGGTCTTCGACTTTGCGGGCGTAATCTTTCAGATAGACGGTTTCCGGCGTGGCCGTTTCGCTCTGCGTGCAATAGAAACGGATTTTCACCGGCGTGTCTAATCGCTTAAGCACGGCCTTGGTGCCGGCGGAAAGCGTGTAGGCTTTCTCCTGCGTCAAGTCCGCGCGCATCGGCCACGCGCCAGTGATGACATTGACGGCGACCAGGATCACGAGCATCACGACAATGCCCGCCGACGAATAGAGAATGGTTTCAAGTGACTTTTTTTGCATCATTGCCTCCGGAAATTAACTGGTGCGGTGCGTCCGCAGAATCACGCTCGTGGTGAACAGCGAGAAGCCGATCACCGATAGGAAGAAAATCACGTCGCGCGAATCGAGCACGCCTTTTTCGAAGCCGTCGAAATGCGTGATGACGCTGAACGAAGTGACGGTGCTCACGAGCCATTGCCAGTTGTGCGTGAGGTTTTGCAGCAGATTGATGACCGGCGGAAACCCCGCGAGAATCAGAAAGAGGCATGCCACCACCGAGATGATGAAACTGACCACCTGGCTGCGCGTGATGGCCGACGTGATGCAACTCACCGCAAGGTACGTGCCCGCCATCAGCCAGCTGCCGACGTAGGCCGCGAAGATGACGCCGTTGTCCGGGCTGCCAAGGTAATTGACCGTCCACACCACCGGAAAGGTCAGCACGAGCGCGAGGCCTAGGAACAGCCATGACGCGATGAATTTGCCGACGATGGCTTCCCACGGCGCGATGGGCATGGTCAGCAGCAGTTCCAAAGTGCCAACGCGGCGTTCATCCGCCCACAACCTCATGCCGACCGCCGGCACCAGGAAAAGATAAAACCACGGATGCCACATGAAGAACGAATTGGCAAGCGATGCCTCGCCTCGCTCTAAAAGTCCGCCGACCATGAACGTGAAAAAACCGTTCAGCAGCAGAAAAATCACGATGAACACATACGCGACAGGGGACGTGAAATACGCCAGCAGCTCGCGCTTGGAAATGGTTTTGATGTTGCCCAAAGAATTCATATTCAGGAGATGCAGTGCAGGTGTTAAATTTCAGTTCTTGATGTCCGGAAGCGTGATCCGGCGGAACACCTCGTCGAGCCGGCCTTCCTCGGTGCGCAATTCCTCGACCAGCCAGCCGCTGGTCGCCTCGATGACTTCGCGCGTGAGATCGCCATCACCGGCCGTGCGTGGAAACACCGTCACCGCGACGCGATTGCCGCTAGTTTCGGTGGTGACCTTTTTCGCGGCGTGCAAACGATTCAATTTTTCCTCGACCGCCGTGGCGGCGATGCCGTTCACCCGCAATGTTACGGCGCCGGCCCAGTCTGATTTGCGCCGCAGCTCTTTTGGCGTGCCATTGGCGACGATGCGGCCGCGATCAATGATAATGGCCCGCGTGCAGGCTGCGTCAACCTCCTCCAAGATATGCGTGGAAAAAATAATCGCCTTCTTTTCGCCCATCCGGCGAATGAGCTGACGCACCTCGTGCTTCTGGTTTGGATCAAGGCCGTCGGTCGGCTCGTCGAGAACCAAAACTTCCGGGTCATGGATGATGGATTGCGCGAAACAAGTGCGGTGCCGGTATCCTTTGGAAAGTGTGTCCACGCTTTGATGCAGCACGGATTCGAGAAAGCACATCTCCACCGCGCGCCGGACGGCTTTGGTTTTCTCCGTGCCCCGCAGGCCGCGCATTTCCGCCGCGAAATTCAGGAAGCCTTGCACCGTCATGTCGGTGTAAGCCGGCGCATTTTCCGGCAGATAGCCGATGAGTTTTTTAGCGGCTATGGGATTGTCCACGATGTCGAAACCGCCCACGGTTACCGTGCCGCCGGTTGGTGGAATAAAACCGGTGATCATCCGCATGGTGGTGGATTTCCCGGCGCCATTCGGGCCGAGGAAACCAAGCACCTCGCCGCGTTCGACGGCAAACGAAATTCCGTCCACCGCTCTTTTGTGACCAAATTGTTTAAATAAATTGTCTGCTTTGATCATGTGAAATCCAATATCATCAGCATAGAGGGAGTTTTCAGGAAAAGCAAAATTCAAACATTTCTTTTACACTCATTACGTTCACCAGTGCAATTGGACAGTGCGGATAAAAAATGTTCAAAGATTTTATTGCAACTTGCCCTGTTTTCACGCCCAGATCATCCGCCCAGCGGCTGCATACTCCGCCGTCCGGATGTTGCCACGACGGTATTTCAGTGGCTATTTCGATAGCGGGCAGGCGTCATGCCGATCCGGGTGCGGAAATGTTGTGTAAACGAACTCTGGTCAATGAATCCACAGCGGGCGGCGATTTCGCCTGATGTCAGGCTGGTTTCTTCCAGCAGGCGGATCGCCGCCAGCACACGGGTTTTTATGAGAAATTCTTGCGGCGTGATGCCAAAGGCGGATTGAAAGCGGCGCTGAAGCTGGCGCAGGGACTGGCCGCAGATGGTTGCAATGTCGGCGATGACGAGCGGTTCGACATAATCCCGGCGGATGATTTCGACAGCCTTGGCGACGGTTTCAAAAACCGGCAACTGATATTCGGCGGCCGCCGGCCGGCGCAGCAGTCCCATCACCCCAGCCACCCGCCCGTGCTTGTCCAGCAAGGGTAATTTTGTGACGAGAAACCAGTCGGGGGCACCATGACAGTCGAACCAGAGTTCGATTCTTTCGATTTTTTTTGATTTCCCCCGAAGAATGAGTTCGTCTTCCTTTACATAACCGGCGGCCATCACCCCGGGGTTGATGTCAAAGTCGGTCAACCCGAGCATCTCACTTTCGTCGCGCATCCGATAGAGTTCTAAAATGCGGCGGCTGGAGAACATGGTGTGTCCCTGCTTGTCTTTTGCGAAGAAAAAAACGCCGGGAATATGGTCGATTATCCTTTGAAACAGGCTGGCCGGCTCCATACCGGCAATCCAGTGAGCGCGACGGCGGCGCCATTGGGCAATTTCATACGGAGATCGTTTCTTGCGCACGCACGGCTTGAGAGGTGTCGCATTTCGCATAGACTTTGTCGTGCTATGCTGACATGGAATCCTGTATCCTGCAAGCTAATGACCAGCCACCCGCCCCATTTCGATTCATCGGGCACGCGCCTTCTTGCCATTGAGATCGGCGGCAGCAAGCTGCAGGTTTGCTCCGGAAACGCGGAAGGGCGGATTCTCGCACGCGAACGCAGGGTCATTAATCCCGCGCAAGGCGCTGAAGGCATTCGCACCCAGTTGTCGGAATGCCTGAAATTGATGACGCAAGCACATCATCCTGCAGCCATCGGCGTCGGGTACGGCGGCCCGGTGGACTGGCGTTCCGGACGCATTGTTTGCTCGCATCACATTCCGGGCTGGGAAGGCTTTCATCTGGCCGATTGGCTCCAGGAGTTATGCGGCGTTCCGGTGTGCGTTGAGAATGACGCCAATGTGGCAGCACTCGGAGAGTCGCGTTTCGGAGCGGGATGTGGGACGGGTTCGATGTTTTATGTGACCGTCGGCAGCGGCGTGGGTGGCGGCTTGGTTTCCGAAGGTCGGATTTTTCACGGTGCCTCGCCGGGCGAAGCTGAAATCGGGCATCTGCGTCTCGATGAAACCGGGCGCACGCCGGAAAGTTGTTGTTCTGGCTGGAGTCTGAACCGGCGGATTCGCGAAGTCATCGCGGAAAATCCCGACTGCGATCTGGCCGTACGCGTGAAGGCGGATGCGGGACATGAGGCACGCCATCTCGGTCCTGCCTTGGCGAGAGGGGATGCCTTGGCCCGGCTAATTCTCGACGAAGCCGCGGCCAGCCTGGCGCTTGCATTGTCACATGTGACCCATCTCTTCCATCCTGAAATAATCGTTCTCGGCGGCGGAGTTGCGCTGATAGGAGATGCCTTTCGATTGGCGGTTGCGCAACATCTGCACCCCCTGCTGATGGACGTTTTTCAACCCGGGCCTGCCATCGTGCTCTCCGCTTTGCGAGAAGATGCCGTGCCGGCGGGCGCGCTGGCGCTCGCATCTGATTTTCTTTCCAACCAAAATTAATAACCCTATAGTTCACCATGAATAAATGGCTGCAAACCTATATTTCCGCTCAGCATCGCGCGCTGGATTCCGTCTCACTGGATGGGGTCGCCCTGCTGATTGAAACCCTGCGTTCATCATGGCTGCGCGATGGGCAGATTTTTGCCATCGGCAACGGCGGCAGCGCGGCAAACGCATCACACTTCGCCACCGACCTTGGCAAAGGTGCGTCGGACAAAATTGCCCGCCGCTTCCGCATCCTTTCGCTCACCGACAACACGGCGTGGTTGACGGCACTGGGTAATGATTACAGCTTTGACGACGTGTTCGTTCGCCAATTGCAGAACTTTGCGCGCCCCGGCGATTTGCTCCTCACGGCCAGCGTCAGCGGCAATTCGCCAAACCTAGTGAAGGCCTTTGAATGGGCCAACGCGAACGGACTGGAAACGGCCGCCATCGTCGGCGCCAACCGCGGCCGGCTGGCGGATATCGCGGCGCAAACAATCGTTGTGAACGACACGCACTATGGCCGGGTGGAAGACGTGCAGATGCACATTTTTCACATGGCCTGCTATGCTTTCATGGAAATGCCGCAACTCACCGCAAAATCAATTTCTACTTAAAAACCGGACCAACCTATGACAACAACTCCCAGCAAAAAAAACGGAATCGGCGATCAACTCACAAGCCGCCGGGCATTCCTTAAAACTGCCGCCGCGTTCGCCACAATCCAGATCGTCCCAAGTTATATCATCGGCGCGAACGGCCAGACACCGCCGAGCGAACGGTTGAACATCGCGGGCATCGGCGTTGGCGGCATGGGCCGGCAAAATCTCAAGCACATTGCCGACGTTGCCAATATTGTCGCGCTCTGTGATGTGGATCAAAATTATGCGGCGCATACGTTCAAAGATTATCCCAACGCGAAAACTTATCTTGATTTCCGCGATTTGCTGGAAAAACAAAAGGATGTTGACGCCTGCATCATTGCAACGCCCGACCACACCCACGCACCGATTGCGATGGCGGCGATGCGCGCCGGGAAACACATTTACGTCCAAAAACCGCTCGCTCACTCGGTGAATGAAGTGCGCAGGATGACCGAAGCGGCGCGGCAATACAAAGTCGTGACTCAAATGGGAAACCAAGGCCACTCAAATGAATCCGCGCGGCAAATCTGCGAATGGATCTGGAGTGGTGCCATCGGTACGGTGCGTGAAGTTCATGCTTGGACGAACCGTCCTGTTTGGCCGCAAAGTATCGAAGGCCTACGCCCAAAGGAAACGCCAGCGGTGCCGGCGGAACTTGACTGGGACCGTTGGATTGGACCTGCTCCGATGCGACCATATCATCCGACTTATCATCCGCAGGCCTGGCGCGCGTGGTGGGATTTTGGCACGGGTTCGCTCGGCGACCTTGGTTGCCATATTCTTGATCCGGTGTTCTGGTCGCTGAAGCTGAAATATCCGGTGGCGGTCGAGGGCTGTATCTCTACCTATTGGGAAGGCTTCTGGAAAAAGACAGAACCAAAAAATGAGATGTATCCGCGCTCAACCATCGTTCGTTACAAGTTTCCCGAAAGGGAAAATATGCCGGCGCTGAATCTGACCTGGTGGGATGGCGGCATGATGCCACCGCGGCCGCCGGAGCTTGCAGAAGGCCGCATGATGGGCGATGACGACGGCGGCGTTTTGTTCATGGGCGACAAAGGCACGCTGATGTGTGGCTGTTATGGCCGGCGCGCGCAGCTGCTTCCCGTTTCGAAGATGAAGACTTTTGAACCACCGGCACCGACATTGCCGCGGATTCCAGGTGGCGAGGCCGGTCACGAGAAAGACTGGTTGCGCGCGTGCAAGGGCGGCGCACCCGCCTGTTCAAATTTCGATTACTCCGGCCCGCTTTCCGAAATGGTTTTGATGGGCAACCTGGCCGTGCGCTTCCCGAATCGCCAGCTTTTATGGGATGGCGCCCGGATGGAAGTGACGAATGACCCAGAGGCTAATAGTTACGTGAAGCGCGAATATCGGGAAGGGTGGATCCTGTAAAGCGAAGGCCGGCTTTTCCCGTTTTCCATCGCGGAGTTTGGTCACTGGTTTCCCAACCTTTGCCGTAACCTTGCCCTGCAAACTTCCGTCCGACGAGGCGTCCCGCGAAAGTTTTACCGATGATCAATAAGCTGCTTCATTTTTTAATCCTGCTCGCCACGGCCGCGCTGACTCATGCGCAGACAACCACTCGTCTGGCCAAGCCGGCTCCTTGGCCGGGCATCGTCGCGTTGCCGCCATTCACGCACAACAACCCGGAACAGGCATTTTCTGAATACAAGGTCTATGACACCCAGGGTTCGCCGCTCCGTAAGTCACGGGAGGACTGGATTTACGCTCGCCAACTGGTACAGCAGGATCCGGCCTGGCAAACCTGGCTGAAAAAAACACGCGATTCCATGGATGACTGGATGGCCAAACGCCGGGATCACGTTGAGTGGAAATGTGGATGGTTTCACGATTTTGTAAGCCCTAAGGACGGTTCCCACCTCATCTGGACTCCAGAACACCCCGGGGCCACCCTTGCCAGTCACTCTGATCCCGCCGTTCCGGTCACTCCCAAAATCTTGGGTGGCTGGGTCTTTGCCTTCCGGAGCGCTCATGCCAATAACATGGCCGATGCGGCCCGGCTCTACCGCCTCACCGGCGAGAAAAATCACGCGGAATGGGCGGCCTCGCAGCTTGATTTTTACGCCAATCATTACTCCGAATGGCCGGTGTTTCACGGGTCCTCGCGGATCATGTGGCAAAGCTTGGATGAGGCCGTGAATCTCATCAAATACGTCCAGACCGCCCGCCTCTTGGGTGATTTTGCCACCCCGGAACGAAAAGCCAAATGGAAGGAAAAACTTTTCAAGCCGGAAGCCGATCTCCTGGAACGATCCGGCCAAGTCATTCAAAATATCCCCTGCTGGCAACGTTCCGCCGAAGCCGTGGTCGCCCTTTATTGCAACGATGATGCGCTCTGGGAAAAGGCGGTTAACGGACCCTTTGGCGTTCGCAATCAGATCGCCAAGGGGATATCCGACGATTACATCTGGTATGAACAGTCCATGGGCTACAACCTCTATGTGGTCGACTCGCTCTCGGTTCTTTTCCGGGAAGCGTGGCTGGCTGGCCGGGGAGAAAGCCTCCGCCCCATGATGGCGTCGGTGGAAAACCTGATGCTCGCGCCGCTGGCACTGCGTTTCCCGACCGGTCAACTACCCAACCCCGCAGATGCCGGCAAGCCGGCCATGGTTCCCGATTGGGGCGTGTTGCTTGATACGTCAGATGTTTTTCCTACCAAGTTGATTCAATCCCGCCTCGCCTCGAGCAGAAATTGGCGGACGTTGTTGGATCCGCCGGAAAAAAACCGGGGCGACGAGCAGCTGCCACCTGTGGTGAGCCGCGCAATGGAATCAACACGCTTCGCCATTTTACACGCCTCGCCATGGCAGATTTATTTACACTTCGGCCAGCTTGGAATGGCTCATGCCCAAGCCGAAGCTCTCAACTACGAGGCTTTTTATAACAACACGGATGTCACCCATGATCCCGGCACCGTTGGTTACGGCTCACCTTTGAGCAGTGGTTTTTATCACAAGGGTGTTTGTGCCAATGTGCCGCTGGTTGATGGACTGGGGCAAGAGGGCTGGCATCCGGGTCGCCTGGATCAGTTCAGCGCCACCTCCGTCACCGCCAGCCAGCCGCACTATCGTAAAAATGCAGCCGCTTCCCGCACCCTCACCATTGTTGGAAATCAATTGACCGACACGGCGACCGTCCGCACGCTGGATCAAAAAAATCATGCTCTCGGTTTTGTGCTGAATCTTCAGGGAAGGGTGCGCTTACCTGAAGCTTTTGTGGAGAATTCGTCATTCGGGTCGACCTGGAAGCAAACCGGTTTTGAGTATTGGTCTAAGACGTGCACCGCTCACTTCAAGGACAAGGCTATTCTGCTGGTTGATTACAAAGGTCTGGTGCTGCGCGTGGAAATGAAACTGCCGGGAGATTTCACCCTCACCTGCGGTTCAGCACCAGACTATCCGCCCGCCCGCCGCGATACGCTCTATCTCGAAATTCAAGGCCAAACCGCTACCTTGGAAACGCGCTTCACTCCCGCACCATAAATTAATCCAAAGCTACTTTTTCAAAAAATAAACGTGTGCAACCTTCCGGCTGTTCTGCAAAGCCATTGGCAGCTCCGCACCTTTTGCCCCCTCAGGCTTGCCGTTTCGAGGCAAACGGCATTGCATTTTTTGTCCAAGCATGGCAAAATAGGTTGAATTAGCTGCGATACTAATCGCGGTTTTACCTCAACGAATGAAAACATCGGCAGAAGCATTGGTTTCGACGCCCGGCGCAGAAAAAAGCCGGGCGGCGGTTCTGGCTGACTTGGTAAAGGCGAGACTCACCGCGCTGGTGCTGCTCACCACCTACGTGGGTTTTTACCTCGGCGAGCGTGGCGCTGTGAATTACTTCCTGATGTTCCACGCCCTGTTTGGCACGGCGCTCGTCGCGTCCGGCGCAGCGGCGCTGAACCAGTGGCTGGAACGTGATTTTGACGCCCGGATGCGCCGCACTGCCAGCCGGCCGCTGCCGTCGGGTCGGTTGCAGCCGGCGACCGTCGCGATTTTCGGCGGCGCCTGTTCTGTCATCGGCCTGGCTTATCTCGCGGTGCTGGTGAACCCGCTCACAAGCGTTGTCGGTGCGGTCACGAGCATCAGCTATCTTTTCATTTATACGCCACTCAAACGTGTGTCGTGGATGAACACGCTGGTCGGCGCGGTTCCCGGCGCGTTGCCGCCGCTGATGGGCTGGACCGCCGCGCGCGGCGAATTGTCCGGCGAAGGCTGGGCGCTGTTTGCGATCCTGGCGTTCTGGCAAATTCCGCATTTCATGGCCATTGCGTGGCTTTATCGCGGCGAATACGCCAAGGCGGGCTTCGTGATGCTGCCCAACGTGGATGCTGACGGCAGCCGGACGGCGCAGCATACGGTTGGTAACACCATCGCGCTTTTGTTCGCCAGCCTGTGTCCGTTTGCGTTCGGCTTGAACGGAAAAATCTACCTCGCCGTCGCGCTCATCCTAGGTGCGGGCTATTTATTCTGCGCGGTGCGGTTTGCGCAGCAACTGACGGCGCGGCGCGCCCGGCAGTTGTTTCTGGCATCCATCATTTATCTGCCGCTGTTGATTGCGGCGCTGGTCGGCAACAAGCTGAAATAATTTTATGCAGGCAAACGTCCACCAATTTCCTCCCTTCCGTGAGGCCAGCGCGCCCCAAGCGCACGACGACCACGGCCACGCCGGACACCACGAGCCAGATTTCTGGCAGAAATATATTTTTTCCACCGACCACAAGGTCATCGGTATCCAATACGGATTCATGTCGCTCTGTTTCATGCTGTTCGGATTTTTCCTGATGCTGCTCATGCGTTGGCAGATCGCGCATCCAGGTATGCCGGTGCCGGTGTTCGGCCCGATTCTGGAAAAAATCCTCGGCCAACCGGCGGCGCACGGGGCGATTTCGCCCGACCTCTATAATTCTTTCGGCGCAATGCACGGCACCATCATGGTGTTTCTCGGTGTCGTGCCGCTGGCGTTCGCGGCGTTCGGCAACTACGTCACCCCGCTGATGATCGGCGCGCCGGACATGGCGTTTCCCAAGCTGAACATGGCGAGCTTCCACGCGTTTTTCCTGGGTGGCGTGGTGATGCTGGTGAGTTTTTTTATCCCCGGCGGCGCGGCGCAGGCGGGCTGGACTTCATATTCGCCGTTGGCGACGACCATTCCGACGCACGGCCAGGCGTTTTGGCTGGTCGGGATGGTGCTGCTCATCACGTCGTCGCTGCTCGGTGCGGTGAATTTCATCGCCACTATCATCCAGCTCCGCGCGCCGGGAATGACGTGGATGCGGATGCCGTTCTTCGTCTGGGCGCAGTTCGTGACGGCTTTCATTTTACTGCTCGCGTTTCCGCCGCTGGAAGCCGCCGGCGTTTTGCAATTGATGGACAACGTCGCCGGCACCAGCTTTTTCCTGCCGACCGGCTTGGCGGTGGGCGGCCAGCTTGCCGACCGCAGCGGCGGCGGCAGTCCGCTGCTGTGGCAGCATCTCTTCTGGTTTCTAGGTCATCCGGAAGTTTACGTTTTAATTTTGCCGGCGATGGGCATTGTCGCCGAAGTCATCGCCAACAACACGCGCAAGCCGCTGTGGGGCTACAAATCGCTGGTGTATTCGGCGCTGTTCGTCGGCTTCCTCTCGTTCATCGTGTGGGCACATCACATGTATCTGACCGGCATGGGCCAGAAAATCGCCACCTTCTTCCAGACTACCACGATGATCATATCGGTGCCGTCGGTTATCATTTTGACGTGCATGTTTCTGTCGCTTTGGGGCGGCTCCATCCGCATCAACACGCCGATGCTTTTTGCGCTCGGCTTCCTGCCGATGTTCGGCATCGGCGGCCTCACCGGGCTGCCGCTCGGTCTCGCGGCGACTGACCTTTATCTGCACGACACCTATTATGTCATCGCTCATTTTCATTACGTCGTCGCTCCAGGGACAATTTTTGCGCTGTTCGCTGGGGTTTATTTCTGGTTTCCAAAAATAACCGGTAGAAAAATGAATGACTTCTGGGGGCGCGTGCATTTCTGGTGCTCGTTCACCTTCATGAATTTGGTGTTCATGCCGATGTTTGCGCAGGGCATCAAAGGCATGTTGCGCCGCATGAGCGACGGCGCAGTGAACTATTCCGCCGCGCGTGTGCCGGGTGCCATTGACACGCTGCCGGGCTCCGTGATGCAGTTGAACGGCTGGATTCTATGGGCCGCCATCGCACTGGGCATCGCACAAATTCCCTTCATCATCAATTTATTCTGGAGCATCAGCCACGGCGAGCAGGTGGACAGCAATCCGTGGCAGGCCACGACGCTCGACTGGCAGACGCCCACGCCACCGCCGCACGGAAATTTCGCGCACGAGCCGGTCACGGTGCGCGGACCTTACGAATACAGCGCGCCCGGCCACGCCGCGGATTTCACGCCGCAGGACAAGGCGGAAAATCCGTCCGCACCCCAGTCTCCCTCGACCGCTCACGACTGATTTCTCATGGAAATTCCCTACACCGTTCATAATCGTCCCGACACCGGCATCTACAATGCCAAGGTCGGTATCTGGCTGTTTCTGGCATCCGAAGTGATGCTCTTCGGTGGGTTGTTTTCCGCCTACATATTGTTGCGCGTCGGCGCTGCGCCCGGCGAGTGGCCGCACGGCTGGCTCAATGTCACGCTCGGCACCATCAACACCATCCTGCTGGCCCTCTCGGCCATTACCACGTTGCTCGCGTGGGCCGCCTGCAAAGTGCGTGAGTTCGGTAAATTCAAATTCTTCCACGCCTGTACCATCCTGTTGGCGCTGACGTTTCTCGGCATCAAATCCTACGAATACCGCGACAAGCTGATGCACTACGAGGTCGCTCTGGCGAATGGAAAATTTGCCGACGGCCACCTCGTGGAAAAATCCGCCGACTTCGACCTCGCGAAGAAAACCGGCACCGTTACGCTGCACGGCCGTATCGTCGGGGACCGCAAGGAACTAATGGATTTGCGCAGCCCGGAAGCGCAGGCGGCCAAACCTGATGAAATTAAAATTGCCGCCGCTGACATCAAGAAAATGGGCAACTACGGCCCGGCGCACAACACTTTCACCGCGATATATTTCACGCTGACCGGCCTGCACGCGCTGCATATCCTCGGTGGCACGCTGGTGATTTTCTATTTTTGGGGACCGGGCAGCCGTATGTGGAAGACCGATCCCGAACGTTTTACCAACCGCATCGAGGTGTCCGGCCTGTTCTGGCATTTCGTGGATCTCGTGTGGATTTTCCTGTTTCCTGTGCTTTATTTAACCTGACGATGACTATGAGTGAAAAACCTGTTTCCCTGCAAAACTACATCCGCCTCTGCGCGATGGTGTTTCTCCTCGTCCTCTGCACCACGTCGGCGATGATCGCCACGTCGTTCTCGCACCTTGGCGACGGCTGGACGCTCAAGGTCGCCATCATCCTCGCCATCGCGGTGATGAACGCTTTCCTCGTCGCCGGCTACCTGATGCACCTGCTGTCCGAGAAAAAACTAATTTATACTGTGCTTGGTTTCACCGTCGTTTTTTTCATCGGCCTGATGGGCCTGACGATTTGGGCCACGAACGGTTTCCCGCCCGGCACCGTCACCCACTAAAACCATTATGTCCCTCAAAGCCTTCCATCTGATTTTTGTGGCCCTGTTCACTGCGCTGTTGTTTGGCTGCGCGGCGTGGGCGTTCCAGTCCGGCAGCGCGCTTGGGGGCGGGGCGGGCATCGCCGCCGGCATTTTTGTGATCATCTACGGAATCTATTTTTTACGAAAACTTAAAAACGTCAGCTACCTGTGAAGTCGCTCGGTAAAATCCTGTTCGCTTACACGCTGCTCGTTCCGTGCAAAATCCTTGCCTGCGCCGCGTGCTACGGCGCGACCCTTGATTCGCCGATGGCCGACGGCATGAACTGGGCCATCCTCACGCTCGGCGTCGTCATCACCACGGTGCTCGGCGGATTCCTGACCTTCCTGATTTACGCCATCCGCAAAAGCGAGGCACTCACCGCCGCCGCTGAAAAGAAGAATTTTCCTGAAGCTTAAAAAGTATGAAAGACTGGTTTGCCCAAAACGTCCTCTGCCTGCCGCAACTCGCCTCAGCCAACGGCCACGCGGTGGATAATCTCATGGTTTATGTCCACTGGCTGATGCTCGCACTGTTCGTCGGCTGGAGTCTGTATTTTGCCTACGCGCTCTGGCGGTTCAACGCCGCCCGCCACCACCAAGCCGACTACACCGGCTCCACCAGTAATCTGCCCAAATACAGCGAAATCGCTGTCGTTCTGATTGAAGCCGTGCTGCTGCTCGGCGTGGCCATCCCGATCTGGGCAAATAATGTGGATCATTTTCCGAAACCTGAGAACGCCACGGTTATCCAAGTCATGGCCCAGCAGTTCGGCTGGAACGTGCGCTATCCCGGCTTGGACGGAAAATTCGGCCGGCAGGACATGAAACTCATCGCCGACAACAACATCTTCGGCGTGGATCCCACCGACAAGGACGGCAAGGACGACATCCAGTTTTACAACGGCGACATCCACGTCGTCAAAGACAAGCCGGTGCTGATTTACTTGAGTTCCAAGGATGTGATTCATTCGATGAAGATCGTCGCCATGCGCGTGACACAGGATGCCATTCCCGGCCTCCGCATTCCTTTCACTTTCACGCCGTCACAGCTGGGACGCTATCAGGTTGAGTGCGCGCAACTTTGCGGCAACGCCCATGCGGCAATGTCCGGTGGTTTCATCCTCGTGCAGACCCAGCAGGAATTTGACGACTGGATCAAGTCCAAGTCCGCTGCCGGTGCGCCGCAGATCTTTGAATAACCACTGACAATTGCGGCAAGCTGGTTTGCTTCACCAACGCTGGCGGTCGGCCAGGAATAGACCGGAGAGCAGGCTTTCGTAAGGAAAGTTTTGCAGTGGAAAACCGGACGGAAGCTGGTTGGCCGCGAGGGTTTTGTAGACAAAGTTCCCCCAACTATCCACGCCGCCTTGCAGACATTCGCTGAATAATTTCCCGTCCAATGTGTAGAGCGTGAGATAGAGTCCGCTGATGTGCTTCGTGTTGTCGTTAAACTCGTAAAATTCATAGTGCGAATTGACGGTGGCCCAGGCGCACTGACGGTCGCCATACCACGCCACGGCCCAGGGGACATCGCTCATCAACAGTTCATCCTTGTTTATCCAGCGGGCAATTTTTTGGATGTCCGGTGGGTAGTAGGGCGGGTAGGAAACCGGCGAGGTTTTCGGCGGCAGTAATGTCGCGATGAGCGGCTGGCAGACGATCACCGCCATCAAGCCAATGACCCAGTAACGCACCTGCAACGATGGCAGTTCCATCTGCTCAATCAATTTCAAAAACGAAGCCACTCCAAAAATCACCACCATTGGCGTGAGCAGGACAAGCATATTTTCCGAATTCAGCTCCGGCGAATAGTCGGACAGCCGCGTCCGGCCTAATGCCTGAACGACAACGAACATGCCGAGGCAGCCTATGGTGAAATATCGGAGCCGGCGGGCGGCAATATTGCGGAGCCTCAACAACAGGCCGGTAAAAAATAGAATTCCCAGCCACCCCCCACCCAACCGCAATAGGTCACCCTGAAAAAAATTGTGCGCGTAATCCAAAAATTTGCGGAGATAAGGCATGATCCAATACGCCGAGGTCAGGTCGGGGTTCAGGGACTGCATCAGCCGTGAACCCGGAAACGCAAAAGTGCCTTCCACCACGGCATAACCGGCGGTGCCGAAAAAAGTGCCGCTTACGGCTAGATTACGGCCGATCCATGGGATGCTCACAAAGGCAAACGCGAGAAAAGCGGTCACGGCCAGCCCCACACCCGAACGAAAACGGTTCGCCGGGGGGGTTGGCTGCCCCGGTTCATCCAAAGGCACCATCGTCATCGGTATAAATTCCTTGGTCCATCCGAAAACGGATATAAAAACGAACACCGGCACCATCACCCAACCGAATGAGTAACGGGTCAACATTCCCAAACCTGTGAGCCCACCCGCAGAGACCACAAGCAAGGTTTGCCAGCGCGAATCTGATTTTTTTGTGCGACCGGCTTCCTCTATTTTCATCAGGCACCAAACTAGTCCCAAAAAAATCACCAGCAGCAGCATTGTGGACTGTCCGGACACGCTGAATTTCCATAATTCATCCGCGCCGAGCGTCAATAACGCTGCCAACCACGCCACTAGGGGGTCAAAAAAAGTTCGCGCCAGTAGAAATGTCAACACCACCACCGCCAGCAACAGCAACTGGTTGAACAAAGCCATGAGAAATTCCGCTGGGTAACGCGCGTAATTTCCGCCTTCCGACCAGAATTGTGCGCGCTTTTCCGCCTTCCATTCCGGCCGGCAAATTTTTATCAGACCAGCCAGCACGGTTGGATACAGCGGCGGATTGGCAAGATCGGGATGTGCATTTCGCTGGCTGACGCAGGCGACATCATTCGTGCTCCCCACCACTCCGGTCATCACACTCTGGCTGTGTTTGCGAAGAAGATAAATGCTGAAAGGCCGAATGAATTCCGTCGAATATCCACGCCCCTCCGCGAGGTTGCGCGCCACCTGCGCCGCGTCCATTGCTTCCGGTGAATTAAAACCGCGATAAGCCGTCAAATCGTAAACTCCGGCCAGCGTCAGCACCATCATCGCTAGCATGATGGCCCACACCCAGCGTGAACCACTGCCCACCTCGATAAGATGGATGAGCGATTGAATCCGTTCGCGAATGAACATAAATCAAAACCCTTCCAAATGATATTCGTGCAGCTTCCGATGGAATGTCCGCCGACTCATGCCGATTTTCTGTGCCGCGCGGGAGCGGTTGCCGTCCGTTTCCTTCAAGGCGCGGATAATCAATTGTTTCTTAGCGTCTTTCACCGTCAACGCTTTTCCTTGCAACAATTTCACACCTTCCACCGCTCCGCCGCGCACCGACGGCGGCAAATCCCGCAACGCAATCCGTTCGCCGCGCGCCAAAACCACCGCGTGCTCTATGGCCGTGCGCAGCTCGCGCACGTTGCCCGGCCACGAACCATTCATCAACGCTTCGAGCGCATCCGCCGTGAAATCGTTCACCGGCTTGTCGTTTTCCTTCGCGAATTCCTTCAAAAAGCTCTGCGCCAGCAGCGGGATGTCGTCGCTTCGTTCACGCAATGGCGGTAGTTCGATTTCCACCACCCGCAGCCGGAAAAACAAATCCTCGCGAAATTTTCCCGTCTTGACCAGTTCTTCCAGATTTTTATTGGTCGCCGCCACCAAGCGCACGTCCGCCGTCATGGTCTTGTTCGAGCCGACGCGCTCGAAGGTCCGTTCACCAAGAAACCGCAGCAGCTTCACTTGAATCGTCGCGTCAATTTCGCCGATTTCGTCGAGAAACAGCGTGCCGCCCTGCGCCTGCTCAAACCGGCCGATGCGCCGCTCGTGCGCGCCGGTGAACGCGCCCCGTTCGTGGCCGAACAATTCGCTTTCAAGCAAAGTCGGCGCGAGCGCCGCGCAATGCACGGTCACAAACGGCTGCTTGGCGCGCGGACTTAACTGGTGCAGCGCCTTCGCGATGAGCTCCTTGCCGGTGCCGCTTTCGCCCAGTACCAAGACCGTTGCGCGCGTCGGCGCAACCTGCTGGACGATCTCAAAAATCTCCGCCATCGCCGGCGATTGGCCGATGATGTTTTCCAAACCGAACTTGGCATCAAGCTGTTTGCGCAGCGATACGTTTTCCACCTCGAGCGTCTGTTGTTTCAAAGCCCGGGCAATCCGCATCTCCAGTTCATCAATCTGCAGCCGGCCTTTGGCGATGTAATCATCCGCGCCACGCTTCATCGCGTCCACGGCCAGTTCCTCTGAACCGTATGCCGTCATCAAAATGCAAATCGGCGGCTGCGGCAGCGACTTCGCCCGGGCAATCAATTTCATGCCGTCCTCGTTTGGCAGCTTGAAGTCCGTTAGCATCACGTCGAAGTTTTCCGACTCCAGCAAATTCATCGCCATCTTCGCATCTTCAGCGATATAAACGTCGTAGCGTTCCTCCAGCGCGGCGCGCAAACCTTCGCGCGTCGTCTTCTCGTCATCCACGATGAGCAGGGTCGGTTTCATGATTTTATGTTTCCCAGCAGCCTCGGCTTGCGTTCATGCAGCGGCAGCCAGATGCGGAATGTCGTGCCCTTGCCAACATTGCTTTCCAGTTCAATCCGTCCGTTGTGAGCACGAACAATTCGCTGGACGATCATCAGCCCGAGGCCGCTGCCTTTTTTTTTGGTCGTATAAAACGGCTCGAAGATACGGTTGAGCTGCTCCTGCGGAATGCCGCCGCCGGTGTCGGCCACGCCCACCCAGACGCCATCGTTGTTTTCGCCGGTCTGCAAGGTCAGCGTGCCTCCTGTCGTCATGGCTTGCGCCGCGTTTTTTACAAGGTTCACCAGTACCTGTTGCAACTGTGTCGCGTCAATCGGCGTGGCCGTCAATGATCGCTCCAGCTTGGTCTTAATGGTGATGCCACGGTTGCCAATTTCCGGACGGAGCAGATCCAAGGTTTTTTCCACGACCTCATTGAGCGAAACCACCTTCAATTGCAAGGGTGTGGGACGAATGGCCCCAAGGAACTGGGTGACAATGTAATCCAGGCGGTTAATTTCCCCTTTCGCCACGTCAAGATACTGTTCCAGTTTTTTGCCGACTTCGGCGGCGTCCACGTCGGTTGAAATATTTTTGGCGCGCGCGCGGGAAATCAACTTTTCCTTCGCCGCGCCGCCCTTCAGTTTTTTCGCCTCTCGCTCCATGAGTTGAAGATGAATGTGCAGCGCGTTTAATGGGTTGCCGATTTCATGCGCAACACTGGCGGCAAGGAGTGTCAACGCCTGCACCCGTTCGCTTTCAATGGCCTCAAAAGTTTTTTTTCTCGCCTCGGTCGCATCGTGCAGAATCAATGCCACGCCAGAACTGCCCGTGGCCTCGCCATCCAACGGCGCGGCATAAAGCCGGAGATAACGCGGCCGCGGGTAAAATACTTCAAATTCATGGCGGATAACTGGCGCGCCGCCGGCGTGGTCGGCGCGGGAAATTTTCAGCCAATCCACCTCCGGCAAGAATTTATGGATGTGCTGTTCCTCCTCGCTTGGTTGCAAACCGATAAGCCGCGTGACCGCTTGGTTGAAATAAAGTACGCGGCCTTGTTCATCCACCACCAGCACGCCGTCCTCAATGGTGTTGAACAACGTTTCGAGAAAACTCCGCTCCCGGGCAATCCGCTGCACGACCGATTGCAATCCTTCTGCGTCCAGCCGCCCGATGCGGCCAAGCACTTTGTCGAGAAAACTGGATTTAGCTGTAGCCATTGAATAAAATCAAATCTACGAGTAGCAAAATGGCACAGCCGAAGAATTCGTCAAACCAAAATGAAGCGCAAGGTGGCACACCTTTTTATTTCTTGGTCTTCTTGTGACCGGTGTAACCGCTTTCAATCGGCTAAAATTTTCCAGCGTGTTGGAATGAAGAAATTGCGTCCGCTCCCAATGAAGCAGTGGTAATGTGTCACTCTGGTTTCGCGCCAAGTTTTTTCTCCCACGCGGAAATTTTTTTCAGCAAATCCGGCAGCTGCCGGAGCGCGATGACCTGCCGTTTGAATTCTTTGTCCGGCTGCGCGGGCGAGCCAAGCCATTTGCCGCCATCCGGTATGTCTGTCATCACGCCGGCTTGCGCGCCGACCACGGCTTGATTTCCAATTTTCAGGTGACCGGCCACACCCGCCTGTCCTGCAAATATGACGTAGTGGCCGATTTTGGTGCTGCCTGCGATGCCAACCTGCGCGATGATGATGCAATGTTCGCCGATTTGCACGTTGTGCGCGATCTGCACCAGGTTGTCAATTTTCGTCCCCTTGCCGATAACCGTCGAGCCGAGCGCGCCGCGATCAATCGTCACATTCGCGCCGATTTCCACGTCGTCGCCAATGACAACATTGCCGATCTGCAAAATTTTCCGGTGAGCCCCACTGTCCAACACATAACCAAAACCGTCCGAACCGATGACCGCGCCGGCGTGGATGCGAACCCGCCGGCCAATTTGCGTGCGCGGATAAATCGTCACGTTCGGAAATAAATTCACCTCGTCGCCAAGAATTGAATCGTCACCGATGGAATTGCCCGACTGCAGAACGACATTCACTCCGAGTTTCACCCGCTCGCCGACAACACAATGCGGCCCGATGTGCGCGGTCGGATCAATCTGCGCTGATTTTGCCACCACGGCGGAGGGATGGACGCCCGCCGGCAATTTCGGTTCGGGAAAAAAGATGGTGATGGCCTTCGCGAACGCCACGCGTGGATTGGCCACGCGGATGAGAATTTTCTTGGTTGAGGCAAACCGGGCGTCGGTGATGATGGCGGTGGCGGCGCAATTTTCGGCAGCCGCAAAAAACTCCTCGGATTCCGCAAACGTGAGGTCGCCGGGCTTGGCGACATCGGCGGTGGCAAAGCCGGTAAGCGTGGCGGTGGCGTCGCCCAGGACTTCGCCGGCGAGCAGTTTTGCGATTTCCGCGGTGGTAAGTGTCATTGACTTGATTTATTCGGCTCATTATAAAGCTGGAAAAAATCTGTTCAATCCCAACTTTTATGCCCAAAACCTTTCGCGTCGGACTCATCGGCTACCGTTTCATGGGCCGCGCTCACTCCAACGCCTGGCGGCAGGCGCCAAAATTTTTCGATCTCAAGGCAAATATCGAGATGTACACCATCTGCGGACGCGACGCGGCGGGCGTGCAGGCCGCGCGGGCCAAGCTCGGGTGGCAGCACGCCACGACTGACTGGCGCGAAATCGTCGAGTCCCCGCTGATTGACATCGTGGACATCGCCACGCCGACGTTCACCCATGCGGAAATGGCCATCGCCGCCTTGAAAAACGGCAAACACGTTTTCTGTGAAAAGCCGTTGGGGCGCGACCTTAAGGAATGTGAAGCCATTTTTGCCGCCGCTAAAAAATCCAAGGCCGTCCACATGGTCTGCCATAATTACCGGCGCATTCCCGCTATCGCGCTGGCTAGGCGGATGCTGGACGAGGGCGCGCTTGGAAAGATTTACCATTTTCGCGCTCGTTACGCGCAGGACCGGCTCGCTGACCCGGAATTTCCGCTCGACTGGCGGCTGCAAAAGGAGACCAGCGGCAGCGGCGTCCACAGTGACATCAATTCCCACATCATTGACCTCGCGCGTTATCTCATCGGCGAATTCACCGACGTTTGCGGCATTGTGCATAATTTTATCCCCGAACGGCCGCGCGCGGATTTGCTCGCCAAAGGCCGGCGCCAGCTCGGTAAAGTCACCGCACCAGATTCTGCTGCATTCATCGGCTGGATGGCCGGCGGCGTGATGGCGAATCTGGAAGCGACGCGTTATGCGCTGGGCCGGCGCAACCATATAGCAATCGAAATCAATGGCAGCAAAGGCTCCATCTATTTTGATTTTGAGGACATGAACCGTTTGAAATTTTACAACGGCGACGACCCGAAGGACCGGCAGGGCTTCCGCGACATTCTGGTGACCCAGCGCGACGGCGTGCAGCCTTACGTCGCAAACTGGTGGCCGCCCGGCCACGGCATCGGCTATGAACACACGTTCATCCACGCGGTCGCCGATTTCGTAAACGCCTGCGCCGATGGCAAGCCCGTGCAGCCGACATTTGAAGACGGCTTGAAAAATCAACGCGTGCTGACGGCGGTGGAGGAATCTTCAGCCAAAGGCCGGTGGGTGCGTTTGCCCTGATGCTTTTCCCGGCTCGCTTTACGCCCGCCCGCGAAAAAATCACCTTCGCCAGGCGGGTCATCGACCACCCGATAAATCAATCGGTTTAGGGATTGAGTTGGCGGAAGGATGACACACACTTCCCGACAATATTTTTTCGCTTTCGTGCGGTCGGAAATTCGTGAACATTTCCAGCTCGTGTTTGTCAGAATGGACAAAATTAAAATGCGTTTGACCCTGAAAACGTTGGTGCTGCTACTAATCGCACTGCTCCCCGGCACAGTGCGGGCGGCATCGTTCACCGCGTCGCTGGACCGCGATACGTTGACGCTTGGCGAAAGCGCCACCTTGTCGCTGGCATTCGAGGGGGCTCAGCCCAAAAGCGTGCCGACCCCCGGTGTTTCCGGCCTGCAAATCGTCCAGGCTGGCACTTCGCAGAACGTCAGCATCGTCAACGGCGCAATGAGTTCCGCCGTCACCGTGAGTTTTTCCATCACGCCTCAACGCGAGGGTGTGTTCACAATTCCTGCGCTCACCGCCGACGTCAACGGCCAGCGGCTTTCCACCGCGCCGCTTAAACTCACCGTCAGCCGCGCCAGCGCGCCATCCGCCGCCGCCGTGAATTCCGGCGGCGAAGTTGCCTTCCTGAAATTAAACTTCCCGAAGCAGAAAGTTTTTGTCGGTGAATCCGTCGTCGCCCGCCTCCAACTTTACCTGCGCGACGACGTGCAGAACTTCGGCAATTTCCAGATCACCGGTTCCACGACTGATGGCTTCAGTGTCGGCAAGACTGTGGAACAGCAAAACCAGCGCCGCCGCGTCCAAGTTGGCAATCGCGTTTACACCGAGATCCCGCTGGCGCTGCCGCTGACGGCGGTGAAAACCGGCGCGCTGACCCTTGGCCCGTTCACCGCGAACGCCGTGGTGGTTTTACCCCCGCAAAATCAAGGCGGCGATCCTTTCTTCCGGCAATTCTTCAACCAGGGTGAGCAGAAACAAGTCACCTTGGCCACGGAAACATTGAACATCGCATCGCTGCCGCTGCCGGAGCAGAACCAGCCGGCGAATTTCACGGGTGCCGTCGGCAGTTTCGAAATGTCCGTCACTGCCGGACCAACCACTCTCAACGTCGGCGATCCCATCACCGTGCGCGTGCAGATATCCGGACTCGGTGCGCTCGACGCCATCACGCTACCGGCGCAGAATTCATGGAACAATTTCAAAACTTATCCGCCGACGACCAAGCTGGAAACCACCGACCAGTTCGGCTTTCAAGGCAAGAAGACGTTTGAGCAGATTATTTCGCCGCTGAATAACGACATTCATGAACTGCCGGCGCTGACGTTTTCGTTTTTCAATCCCGAAGACGGCCAATACCACACGCTCACGCAGCCGGCCGTGCCCTTGATCGTGAAAGCGGCGGGCGCGACGCCGCTGCCGCAAATGGCCGCGACCAAAAATTCGGCGGAGGAAAAACCGGCGCAGGATATTTTACCCATCAAGGAAAATCTCGGCCCGCTTTCGCAAAACAAAATTCCGTTGGTGGCGCAACCGGCCTTCCTCGCCGTGCAAACCGTGCCGGTGCTGGCGTTTCTGGCGGCGTTCATCTGGCGCAAACGCACGGACCAACTGGCGAACAACCCTCACCTGCGCCGGCAGCGCGCGGTTTCCGCCCTCGTCGCCCGCGGGCTGGCCGACTTGAAAAAATATGCCGCCGCGAACCAGCCCGATGAATTTTTCGCCACGCTGTTCCGGTTGCTGCAGGAGCAGTTGGGCGAGCGCTTGGATTGCCCGGCCACCGCCATCACCGAAAATGTGATCGAGGAACACGCTGGCTTGCGCGGTGCGCCGCCGGCCACGCTGGCAGCGTTGCGCGATCTGTTTCAGCTTTGCAACCAGGCGCGTTACGCGCCGGTGCGCGGTAGTGCCGAATTGAATTCCGTCGCGGCGAAATTCGAGCGCGCCGTCGGCGAACTTCAGGGGGTGAAGTCGTGAAAAATCTTTTTGCCAGCTTGGTCGCCTTGGTTTTTGCCGGAAATCTTTTCGCGGCGGATCGGGCTGCAGACTTTTCGGCTGCCAATAAATTATACGCCGAAGGCAAGTTTGCGGATGCCGCCGCAGCCTGTGAAAAGATGCTCCAGACCGGCGGCCGGTCGCCCGCACTGTTATTCAATGCCGGCAATGCGGAATTCAAGTCCGGGCATTTGGGTAAAGCCATTGCCGCCTACCGGCAGGCGGCGCTGCTTACGCCGCGCGACGCGGAACTCCGCGCCAACCTTGCTTTTGTGCGCAATCAGGTCCAGGGCGCGACTGTTCGTGAAAGCCGCTGGCAAAACTGGGTGAACACCCTCACGTTGAATGAAGGCGCCGTTCTGACGGCAGTCCTGTTCTGGTTGCTGCTCGGGCTCTTCGCCATTCGCCAAATTCGTCCGGCGCTGGTGTCGAAGCTGCAAACGGCCACGCGGATTTTGGTCGTGTTGACGATTTTCTCTGCCACTGTGCTGGGCTTGCAGGCAGCCAATCATTTTTCCTGCGGCACTGTCGTGGTGACAGTGGCTGAGGCGACGGCACGCAGCGGCCCGTTTGACGATGCGCAAAGCGCGTTCACGGCGCGCGACGGCGCGGAGCTTCCGGTCTTGGATCGGCGCGACGGCTGGGTGCAGGTCGCGAACGGCGCGGGCAAAACCGGCTGGCTGCCGGTGACGCAGGCGGAAGTTTTGCCCGGCGCGTGAGCGGTAAATATTGTTGAACACAATCAGAAGTCGGGTTGTCCATCGAACACATTGTACTAAAAAAATATGAGCACTGGAATCAACGCCATCAACGACGCAGTCAAGGAAGCGAGCGCTTTCACCCATCCGCTGTTTATCGAACTCGGCAAGGTCATCGTCGGCCAGCAATATCTCACCGAGCGGCTGGTCATTGGCCTGCTGGCCAACGGCCACGTCCTGCTCGAAGGCGTGCCGGGCTTGGCCAAGACGCTCGCGGTGAAGTCGCTGGCGAACTGCCTTCACGTCAAATTCTCGCGCCTGCAATTCACGCCGGACATGCTGCCCGCCGACGTCATCGGTACGCAGATTTACAATCCGCAGTCTGGCGGCTTCTCCACGCGCAAAGGCCCGGTGTTTGCCAATCTCGTTCTCGCCGACGAAATCAACCGCGCGCCGGCCAAGGTACAAAGCGCGTTGCTGGAAGCCATGCAGGAAAAACAGGTCACCATCGGCGACCAGACTTACAAGCTCGACGAACCGTTCCTCGTGCTCGCCACGCAGAATCCCATTGAGCAGGAAGGCACGTATCCGCTGCCCGAAGCGCAGGTGGACCGCTTCATGCTCAAGCTCAAGATCGGTTATCCGAGCCGCGCCGAGGAGCGCCAGATTCTCGAAGTGATGGCGAAAACCAGCGGTACGCCCATGTGCAGCGCCGTCGTCACCCCGGCGCAAATCCTGAGGGCGCGCGAAATCATCAATGACATTTACGTGGACGACAAGGTGAAGGATTACATCGTGGACCTTGTCTGCGCCACGCGTGACCCGGACCACTACAAGATCGCGGTCAAGGACTTCATCCAGCTCGGCGCTTCGCCGCGCGCGACCATCGCGCTGACGCTCGCCGCCAAGGCGTATGCCTTCCTGAAAGGCCGCGGCTATGTGACACCCCAGGACGTGAAAAGCATCGGCATGGACGTGCTGCGCCACCGTGTGGCCATCACCTATGAAGCCGAGGCCGAGGAAAAAACCAGCGAAACGGTCATCCAGAAAATCTTTGATGAACTGCCCGTGCCGTGAAAACACATGCCGACTTAGGAGGGAAGCATGAAGAAACATTTTTGCGATCCGGATTCTACCTCGCCCGGAAACTGAATTCTGCATTCTGCATTCTTCCTTAATTACTTTTTCATGATTCCCCGCGAGATTCTCAAAAAAATCCGGCAGATCGAGCTGCGCACGAACCGCATCGTGACCGAAACGCTCGCGGGTCAGTATCATTCCGTCTTCAAGGGCCAGGGCATGAACTTCGACGAGGTGCGCGAATACCAGCCCGGCGACGACGTGCGCGCGATTGACTGGAACGTCACCGCGCGGATGAATCATCCGTTCATCAAAAAATTCGTCGAGGAACGCGAACTCACGCTCATGCTCGTCGTGGACGTCAGCGGGTCGGGCTTGTTCGGCTCGCGCGGCCAGTCCAAACGCGAACTCGCCGCCGAGATCGCTTCAGTGCTCGCCTTCTCGGCGATTCGGAATAATGACAAAGTCGGGCTGATTCTGTTTTCCGATGAAGTCGAAAAGTTTATTCCGCCGCGCAAGGGTCGCAGCCATGTGTTGCGCGTCATCCGCGAAGTGCTGTTCTTCGAGCCGAAGCGGCGCGGGACGGATTTGAACGTGGCGCTGAAATTTCTTTTGCGTGTGCAATCGCACAAAGCCATCACGGTCATCGTGTCGGATTTTCTGGGTTCTCCGGTCGCGCCGCGCCAGCCTGGCGAAAAAAAGCCGGCTCGGCCACACCTGCTGTCGCTGGAATCGCTGGCGCAGGCGTCGTTCACGATGCTGCGTCAGGCGAACCGTAAGCACGACGTCGTCGCGGTGCAGGTTTCGGATCCGCACGAGCTCGAGCTGCCGGATCTTGGCCGCCTGATTTTTCAGGATGCCGAGACTGGCCAAGTTGTCGAGGTCAACACCGGCGATGCGCGGAAGCGCGCGGCGTTTGCGGAGCGGCAGGCGCAGACGCAGGCGGAGAACGGGCGGCTGTTCCGGCGCGCGGGCATTGACGCGATGCAATTGCGCACGGATCAGGATTACGGTGCGACCCTGTCGAGATTTTTTGAGAAGCGCGAGAAGCGGAGGCTGCGCGGATGATCACCAACGCCACACCTCAAACTGCGACGGCCATCACCGAAGACATTCGCGACATCAAGCCCCCGATTGAAATTTCGGACGTTCTCGCGTGGCTTTGGTGGACGCTGATTTTGTTGGCGCTCGCGGTTACAGCGTTTCTGTTCTGGCGCTGGTGGAGAAATCGCAAGGCGACCGTCATCCTGCCGCCGCCGGTTCCGGCGCATGTCCGCGCGAAGCAAAAATTGGAGCGGGCGCTGGCGCTCATCGCGCAGCCCAAGCCGTTTGTCATCGCGGTGTCCGACACGGCGCGGGCTTATTTGGAGGAGCGTTTCAATTTCCGCGCGCCGGAGCGGACGACCGAAGAATTTCTGCGTGAGCTGGCGGGAACCAGGTTGCTTTTGCCGGAACAGAAAGAAAGTCTCGGCGGATTTCTCGCGAGCTGCGACTTGGTGAAGTTCGCCAAATACGAACCGGGTGAAAAGGAATTGCGGGAGTTGCACGCTTCCGCCGTCCGCCTGGTCGAGGAAACGGAGCCGCCGCTGGCAGCTCCGGCGACTGCTCGCCGGCAGGAGGTTGCCAAATGATATTTGCACATCCATGGCTGCTGCTCTTGCTGCTGCTGCTGCCGGTGCTGGCGTGGCTGAAAGGCCGGCGCGGCGCGCCGCCGGCATTTGTTTATTCATCGGTGCAATTGGTGCGCGCGATGCAGAACATCCATCGCTCGCGGTTCGGCGGATTTCTCGGTTCGCTGCGCTGGTTGTCTCTGGCGCTGTTCATCGTCGCGCTCGCGCAGCCGCGTTTTGCCAAAAGCACCACCGAGGTGAAGGCCAGCGGCATTGACATTGTCGCGGCGCTGGATTTGTCCGGCAGCATGATTTCCGAGGACTTTGTGGTTCACGGTGAGCGCGTCAACCGCGTTAACATGGCAAAGTCCGTGTTGAAAGATTTCATTGATAAACGTCCGAACGACCGCATCGGCCTGGTGGTCTTCGCGCGGCAGGCGTTCATCGCCACGCCGCTGACGTTGGATCACGATTATCTCCAGGGAAATCTCGGACGGCTCGACATCGGGTCAATCGGCTCCGATGCCACGGCTATCGGCGACGCGCTGATGACTTCGGTCAATCGCCTGCGCGATTTGAAGGCAAAAAGCAAAATCATCATCCTCGCGACGGACGGACAAAACAACTCCGGCAAGGTCGAGCCGCTGCTTGCGGCGGAAGCGGCGGCGGCGCTCGGCGTGAAAATCTATACCGTGGGCATCGGTGAACAGGGCAGCGCGCCGATGCCCGTGTTCATGGGCGGTCAAAAGGTCGGCTACCAAAATGTGCCGGTGGATGTGGACGAGGACACCCTTAAAAAAATAGCCGGCCTGACCGGCGGGAAATATTATCGCGCCGATAACGCGGAAAAATTCCAGAAGATCTACGCCGAAATTGATAAGCTGGAAAAGACCGAGGCCAGTGTTAAAAAATACACGCAGTTCACCGAGTTGTTTCCTTGGTTCGTTGCGGCGGGGCTGGCGGTTTTGCTGATTGAATTAGTCCTCGCGCAAACTGCGTTCCGGAGGCTGCCATGAGCTTTGAACATCCAAACCTTTTGTGGCTGCTGCTGTTGATCCCGCCGGCGCTGGCGGTGTTTTTCTGGTGGGGCGAGCGCGTGAAGCGAAAACTGCTGCCGCAATTTGTCGAATCACGGTTACTGGCGCAATTGACCACCGGTCTTTCATCGGCGCGGCGGAAATGGAAATACCTTTTCCTCATCGCCGCCGGTGCGCTGCTCCTCGTCGCCCTTGCGCGGCCGCAGCGCGGATTTGATCTGGCAGAAGTCCGGCAAAATGGCTTGGACATTGTTGTCGCGGTGGACACGTCAAAATCCATGCTGGCCACGGATATCGCCCCGAATCGCCTCGCCCGCGCCAAGCTTGCCGCCCTGGAACTGATGCAGACCGCCAAGGCCGACCGGCTCGGGCTGGTGGCGTTCGCCGGCGACGCATTTTTGGAATGCCCGCTGACGATTGACGACACCGCGTTTCAGCAAACTGTGCAGGCGCTGGACGTGAACACGATTCCGCAGGGCGGCACCGCCATCGCCGCCGCCATCAACACGGCGCTCGACACGTTCAAGGAAAAAAACCATCACCGCGTGCTCGTGCTCTTTACCGACGGCGAGGACAACGACGAAGGCGCACTCGAAACCGCGCAGAATGCGGCCAAGGAAGGTTTGAAGATTTTCACCATCGGCATCGGTTCGGCCGATGGCACGCTGGTGACCGTGACGGATGCGAACGGAAATTCCGATTACATCCGCGACGAAAAAGGCCAGGTCGTGAAATCGCATCTGAACGAAAAACTTTTGCAGCAAATCGCCTCGGCCACGGGCGGTTTTTATCTGCCGTTGCGCGGAGCAGACACGATCAACACGCTTTACGAACGCGGGCTCGCTCCTTTGCCGAAATCGGAGAGCAATGAAAAGTTGGTGCGGCGGTATCACGAACAATTCCAGTGGCCGCTGTCGGCGGCGATGATTTTGTTGGTTGCGGAATTTTTGTTGCCGGAACGCGTCCGCCGCAAAACTGTGCGCGCGGGCGGCGCGATTTTACTTTTGCTGGTTTTCAGTTCCCCCGGCAGGGCGTCGCCGGCTTCGGCTCTGCGGGATTATAATTCCGGCAATTTCACGAATGCGCTGGCCGAATACGCCAAAGTCGCGGCGGTGAAGACGAATGATTTGCGGCTGATGTTCAATGCCGGCGACGCGGCGTATCGCGCGACGAATTTTGATCTCGCCCAAAATCTCTTCCAGCAAGTGTCACTTTCGCCGGATTTGAAGTTGCAGCAACAGGCGTTTTACAACCTCGGCAATGTGCAGTTCCAAAAGGCGAAGCAGGCGAAAGATTTGGACGGCTTGGAACAGGGGTTTGACGCGTCGGCGAAAATTTACGGGCGCGCGGTGATGTTGAACACGAATGACGCCGATGCGATTTTCAATTACCGTTTCGCGCAAGGCGCGGCGGAACAGGTGCGCGCGCTCAAGGCGGCGTTGCAGTCGGCCAAGGCGAGCGCGGACACGGCGGTGCAGCGCGCGGAGTTTCATCGCGCCTACGAGATCATGGCGGGGCTGACGCAGAAATATAAAATCGCCGAAAAGCAGTTTGCCGAGTTCACCAAGAAATTGAAGGACATTGATGATATCGCGACTCCTCCTCAGCCTTAGCGTGCTGCTCATCGCCGCGCCGAAACTTTGCGCGCAGCTCGCGCCCGCCGAAGATTTTTTTAACAGCGGCGCGCAGCTTTACATTTCCAACAACGTCCCGGCGGCACTGGAGCGGACGGAAATGGGATTGAAGACTTATCCCAACGACGAAAAACTGAAAAAGCTGGAACAGTTACTCAAGCAGCAACAGCAACAACAAAACCAACCGCAGCAAGATCAGCAGCAACAGCAACAACCGTCGCAGAATGACCAACCGAAAAAATCGGACGAAAAAAAGAAGCAAGATCAACCACAGCAGCAGAATCAAAAACCGGATCAGCCAAAGCAATCCGACCAGAAAAAGAGCGAAGACCAGAAACCGCAGGAACAAAAAAAGGATTCTGGCGACAAGCCGAAGGACGATAAGCCAGACCGGCAACAAGGTCAGCCGGTCAAGCCGGGAGCGTTGACGCCGGAAGAGGCAAAGCGTCTGCTGGACGCGCAGAAAGGCAACGAACAATTGTTGCAATGGAAGCCGGAGAACAAATCACCTCACCCCCAGCGGCTGGTCAGAGATTGGTAAGCCCGCGCGGCAACGGCTAATTCTTTGACGCCTTCTTTCAAAGCAGTATATTTAAGCCTAAACGCCCATGGCCCCACTTACCACCCGCATCATCATGGGGTTGATGGCGTTCGCGGCAACTTCTGCTCTGGCCATCGAGTTCCATGTTTCCGTCACCGGTAACGACCACAACGACGGATCTTCGGCCAAGCCTTTCAAGACCATATCCGCCGCCGCGCAAGTCGCGCAGCCGGGCGACATGATCACCGTGCATGCGGGCACCTATCGCGAGCGCATCAACCCGCCTCGCGGTGGCAAGTCCGACTCTCGGCGCATCGTCTATCAAGCCGCGCCGGGCGAGCTAGTCGAGATCAAGGGATCGGAAGTCATCAAAAACTGGGCCGAAGTTCAGG
>Ga0208109_1000013_pt1 | contig 154995 bp, 220 predicted proteins | sample CryBogCBH18Jul08_FD_184594 | JGI IMG/M metagenome (GOLD analysis project Ga0208109, IMG submission 184594) | Freshwater microbial communities from Crystal Bog, Wisconsin, USA - CBH18Jul08 (SPAdes) (version 2) | ecosystem: Environmental > Aquatic > Freshwater > Lake | place: Crystal Bog...
TACCAATAATTGTTTCATATTCTTCGGGTGAACCTGAAAGGTGTGATATATGCATTGCAGGATCGTTTAAATTTAAATGAAAATGAATTATATGTCTAATATTATCAAGTGGTGCATTTGGATCGCGATCACTTTCTCCCGATGCAAATCCTCTTGCTATTCCTTTAGAATGTGTAGCTGAAATAAATGCAGGTGAATGCATTTGACCATTTTCATCGATATGTTTTTCTGGGTCAAAACCAACACCTGAATATAAACTTACAGGAACTTGAATTCTATTATTATTTATTGAATTATCTAAAGAGTTAACAGTAGGCTTATGTCTCTCTGCTAAATTATTATCCAATAAACCACCATTTAACAAATGACTTCCTAACCCAGTATATTTCGTAATAACTTTAGCATCATCAGGATTTAAATTTTGTTTACCTGTTATTTTATCTGCTATTTCATCATCATGTTCTTCTGTTCTTGGTTTTTGTTTAGTCAAATGACTGTTATCGTTTGTTTCATGCCAATCATTTATATGACCGACAACTGGCTTTGCAGGTTGTGTATCTTCTTTTACATGTTTAAAATGTATCGGAGAAGGTGTAACAGCTTTTGTTTTTGGAACTGAGATATGTTTGAAATGAATAACCGCTGGAATAGTTGGCGGTGCTTTTTTAATAGTTTTAATAAATTGTTTAAATTTCTTCATGACTATTCCTACAGAGATTTTTAATATTTATATAAATGAGAAATGGGGTGAAAAAAAAGACGAGCTTTTCAGCTCGTCTTAACTAACGAAAATACGGTTGAGTGGAACCCCACCATTTGCTCTCAACTATTCCGTGTCTCCTCGACTCGTGCCTCTACGCATTGTAGCGTATACATATTTTCGTTTGATAGATTATTTAGTCATCTCATAGAGATTTAAACTGAGATAAATCAACTTTTTTTAAAATAAATTTTGGAGTCCAACCATCAAATGCGCCTCCAAAGTTAAGGCGACGCAGCATAGTTTTCGCATCATCTCTGGTCTTGAAAATCTCTATTGTTTGGTTGGTTGGTACTTCATGAACCTCGAATTTACCGTGTTTTTCAATGATTTTGTAATTCATGAAATGCCAAACCTTTTACCGTTTTTATCAAAGTACTGAGGAAACTCAAGGTAGTGCTCTATTGCAGCTACTGCTTCCTCATAGGTTTCATACTGACCTAACATCTCATAATCATCCCAACGATCATATGGCACTGCCTTACGCAGGATATACTTTCTGGTTGTTACGATATTACCAGTATATATTTCAATCTTAAAAGTAGGGCGTTTTTTCTTTTTCTTAAATGGCCACATTATTTCTTATCCATCATTATAACATTGCCTGGAAACCCACTATAGGTTTCTTCCAGTTTTTTATTAGTTTCCTCGATTTTACCCATCAACCCAAACATCTCCATAGTCTGTTGTGTAGATAAATCAGATAAGCTAACTCCGCCGTATTTCACCAGCTTCAGCTGTTCTAGAACAGCTGCTAGATCTTTTCTATATTGTTCAGCATCATCCATTATTTAAACTCCGCAAACTTTTTCTTATCGAACTTTGATTTTGGCTTGTTGCGTTCATAATCTTGTTCGCCAAAATTTGTTTTATCCATAATAGGCTTATCATCTATAATATCATCTTGAGCAGATTGTTCAACGTCGTAAAGTCGCATTTTTGTACGATCAATACCAACAACGAACCGACGATGATTCCCTGCATCGTTATAGCGATTCTTGAGCTGTTTAACCATAATTTGACCGAGTGCTTCCAACTCTTCGGACGTTGAGATCCCAAACATAAAATCAGCTGTGGCTGGGAGTCCAAAGGATTCTGATGTATCTTCCAATCCCAAGTCGCTGTTCGAATAGCCGCTTCGAGTTGTTTGAGTCGCAGAGATGAGAGGTACATCGAACTCCACTGCAAGCCCTCGTAGTTCTTCTGCGATCGCTTTGACAAGGGTATAAGAATTGACGTTGGCTCCATGTTTTATCCTCGATGACATGCAAATGTTCAAATAATCAATATAGATAACGTCTGGCATAAACTTCTTCTTCAACTTCAATTCATTAATTAAATGTCGGAAGTTAGCCGAGCCAGCACAGGCGGTTGGGTATTCTTTAACGATAAGCTTACCAGTTGTTTTACCTTTGATCTTGGCCATCTTTTTATCATACAAATCTTTTGGGATAATCTCGAGTTCCTGAATAGGAATATCAAGAAGATTTGCATCAATACGCTTGGCAATTTCCTTGTCGGCCATTTCCAAAGTAATGTACAGAACATTTTTACCTGTCAAAAGATTAGCAGCCGCCATATGACACATGGTCAATGACTTACCAACACCAGTACCTGCCAAGATGATATTAAGAGTTTTGTTTGGTAAACCACCATTAGTGATTTTGTTAAAGTAATCGAGGTCGAATGGTAGACGATTTTCTTTCTTGTGATAGAACTCAAACCGATCTTCGGCGTTCTCAATAAAGTCATGACCAATATGTGTATCAAAGCTGACACCAAGTGCATCGGAAAGAACCTGTGGAATAGATCCTTTCGATTTTACTCCTGTCTTGTCATCAAGGATTTGAATACTTTCCATGATAGCATTATATACTGCCTTTTCCTGACAGAACTTTTCAGTTTGATCGACCAACCAATCTGTTTGAGTATCTTCTTTTGTTAGACCTTCAATTGCTTCTACAACGCTCTTGAACGTGTGTTCATTCAACCCCGTTTTATTCGACAAATCAATCGCCATGGCTTCTTTTGACGGAAGGGCATTGTACTTGGCGACGTATTCATCGATGAGGTTGAATGTAACTCTATCTTTCGGATCAGAAAAATACTCTCCTTTGAGGAATGGAATAACTTTCCGAGCATATTCTTCATTAAATATAAGGTTCGAAAAGATAGTGTTCTCAATCGCCATTTCCAGTCTTTCTCCATCACGTTCTTACAATATAGTTCTTTAGTCACAATCATCTCAAATTTAAACAACTGCAAAATCTCTTACATTACCAAATACGCCAAGAACATAATTTTCAGCAACATCCTGAACGAAATGAATGCTCTTACTTACATATTCTGTAGTATGATAATACTCTTCATTTTGATAAAAGTCAACACTAAATGTGTCGTTGTTGACTTTTAATATCGCTACTCTCGATCTATCATTATTTGCGTATTCGGTTAAAATACTATTCGCCATCTTCTTCCTCCATGATAGAGCCTGTCGCCATCCGATATGTCTTTTCAATATATTGTGAGAAGTCAGTTTCTTTGAAAATCTTCATCCAGAAATCTTTATTGTCAACAATATCACCTGCTCTCATATTTGGAGCCTTAACCTCGCCAGTTGCACGATCCACAACAGCGTACCATCCATTTTTAGGCTTGATAATAAAGCCTCCATCAAGAGCAACGTCAAGCAATCCGCTCCAACGATTAATACCGCCATCAAAAGATACAGTGATAGGGATCTTAGATTTTTCTTTAACATAACGAGACTTTTCTACATTGATCACAAAGTGGTATCCATTGATACCATCGGCATCTTTATCCTGCTGACGACCAAGAATCCAGATATTGTCCGAACCATAGTAAGAACCAGTACCACCACCAACAATATCCTTTGGATACAGACCAATTTCTTTATAGGTGTGATTGATTACGACCATAGGAATATCTTTGAGAGATAGATGCGGCGTAATCATTCGGAACAATGACTTCAACTGCTTTGCGCGAGACATATCAGCAACTGACTTACCATCAAGCGCATCATCAACTTCCTTCTTGGAAGCCAAGTTACCAATCGAGTCAATAATAATCATAACATGATCGTTACGTTCGATGTTCTTCATCTGCTGCATAATATCGAACTTGAGTTCTTCAATATCAGTAATTGGAGTATGAACAACCGAGTCAAAATCAATACCGAATGTCTTGAAATAAGACTGAGGAGTACCAAACTCAGAGTCATAGAAAAGAACGATACCGTCTTTGTACTTCTTTAGATATGAGGAAGCAAGTAATAGTGCAAAGCCAGTCTTGAAGTGCTTTGATGGTCCAGCTAACATGGTTAGTCCTGGAGTAATACCTCCATCAACTGATCCCGACAGTGCGACATTGATCATAGGCACGGAAGTAGGAATCATGTCCTTCTTCATAAAGATTTTACTATCTGTAAGGCTCGCTGTTAAATCAATCGTACTGTTCTTGATTAGTTTTTCTTTTAATGACATTAATATCTCCTAAATCTAAATTATCTATTTTTAGTATACCATAAGTTTAATCGAAAGTCAAGCGTTTTCTATCACCCGAAAAAACTTTCCAATGTTGATATGTGTTCTACTTTCCAATTAATAGCATTAGCAATGGACTTTAGCGGCTCCAAATATGATTTACTAAATTGCATATCACGATCAATATATGAATCCAAATTAAATTCTTTTGGTAAATAATCAATCGCTGCAATTACAGTATCATTGATAGGATTTGGTGTTTTAAGATAAACAAACTTAATCTTATCACCATCCTGAATCATTGGTATACTATCTATTTTATGTTTATTCAATAGATGATTAAACAACAGAACACCCTTGACTTGAATTGGTGTTCCCTTACCATAGATAGAATGTTTATCGCGATACTTACTCAAACCTTTAACGCCTCGAGGAAATGCTACATCTTCAAATGGAAGATCCATAAACTCGTTACGAAAATCTTCATTGAACTTGATCAGTTCCTCTTCATCGCCATTCATAATAATACTTAGAGCTGCCTTTAACTTCTCGCGGCATGCATGAGGCGTTGATGAACGAACAGCTTCGATGCCCTGAATCTTCAGCTTTGGCTTATCATACTGCACACCTTCAACGTTCCAAGCGTTGAGGATATACATCTTCTTTGCTTTCCAAATACCTTTATTGGCAATGGTTTCGCGTTTCATCTTCATTTTCTGCTGATATGCGTTCATCATATCAGCTAGTTCTTCATAACACTTATCCATAAACGGTTGGATTTTACCTTCACAGAAATCATCAATTAGCTTTACAGCTTTAAGCTGATCCGAACCATCAGGAATAAGATTAGAAAAAGTAATATAGATGGAATCAGTGTCTGAAGCAACAACATAATCAACTCCTTGAGTTCTACACACCTTGTTCATGAACTCGTTCATTTTCTTTTCGATCCAACGAATAGAAAGCTGACCTGATGTTGTAATTGATTCGGCATTATTAAAACTAAACCAACGGAAATACTTATTACCCAATGCACCGTAAGCTGAGTTCAACTGAATTTTACGAGCCAATTGCATATTATGATAACGAGAAACTAACTTAGAATCTTCTGGATTTTTAGTTTCCTCATATCGTTTCTTAGCTTCAATCATCAGCTTTTTATATTCTGCTCGTTCGTTATACATCTTTTCCATAAGAGCAGGTAGGAAACCTTGTTTGTCCTTACGGTATGTACAACCATTAGCAGCATAAGCTACCATTCCATCTTGATATTCCCAAGTACCATCCAATAGAGAATCAATTGAAGGGAAACTTTTCCTTTCAACGAATGTTTCAGGGCTGATATTATATTGCATGATCAAATGCGGATAAAGACTATTCAAATCGAAAGATACAATCCAATTATGAAGACCTTCCTGAACTTCTTTAACGTGACCACCGACCAATTCAAAATCTTCTTTTGATTCTTTGAATTGAGGAATAACAATACCCTGCTCAAGTAGATAGTTATGAATGATAATATCCCATGGACGAACGGTAGTCATTGTATCATTATAGTTTACCTTGGCATCATAGGCCAGAGCCATGACTTGCTCAAGGAACTTCATCTTGTCATCTAGTCGGTCAACCAGCACACAGTCATGAATATTATACTCAATAAACTTCTGATAATTATTTTTATATAGATCCAATAGATTACCATACTCTGAGTAATCAATTTTTTTCTCACCAAGTTCGACCTGAGAAATATAATCTAGCTTATAGCTTTCTTGATTACCAAACGTAAACTTACGATATAGCTGATAGTAATCCAAAACAGAAATACCTGCAGGAGAATAACTTTGATTCTCTTTGCCTCGGAACTCTACTGTTTTTGTATCAAGAATATGCCATGGCGACAGCCGCTTGGTTTCTTTATCGTTGAATAGGTTCTTGATACGATTGGTCAAATATGGAATGTCAAAGAACTCAATATTCCAACCAGTGACAATATCTAGATCAAGAAACTCCCATGTCTTTAGAAACTCTTGAATGAGGTGATGCTCATCGCGACATTGAACATAAAATGTATTCAGGTCATTTGTCTTAAACTCACCACAACCGAACACATAGTTTCTCGCCCTGACACGAACAGTAATCGCAGTCAGAGGCTTATCAGCTTTGGTGATGTCAGGAAATCCTTCATCGGCTGCGCACTCAATATCAAGTGTACCGATGTTTACTAGACGAGGATCGTAATCGATGTCGCCTTTAAATGTATCAAAGATATAAAGATAAGGGAAAGTAGTAAGCCCATAGATATCCATATTAGATACATCACTGTACCGTTCAATGAACTCTCTTGCATCACTAATACTATCAAAATCAATTTTATCTACAGGCTTACCATCTAGCGTTCGAAACTTACCATTTGTTTTTGGAACGAACATATATGGAGAATAATTAACTATCTCTTTTGTTCTAAGACCTTTATCGAATCCGCGAACATAAACCTTGTTGCCACGTTGAAATACGTTTGTATAAAAAGCCATCAAATACTCCTTGTATATGTCCCGAGCAAAATGCTTCACAGACACTATTCATTATATTACTATAGATTATATTGAAAGTCAAGTTTTATTAATCAGTTATAGAACGGCCATAATTTTTATTTGCCATATTGTCATATACCAAATCTCTATCATTAGTTTCTTTTAATTTATCTTCTTTAAATCGATCTAAAGTTTTACCTTTTTGATTTTGTCTTATAACTTTTTTCAAGTTTATTCCTCGTTCCGCTGCTAATGCTTGAGCATTTTCTTTGATATAAGGATAAGGATCATGTAATCCAGCTATAACATGTCTATCTTTTATGTTTGGATTTGTTAATGCTACGTGTCTAACATAATGATACGAGTCATTCATCATTCTATCAAGTTGTTCTGGTGTTGCTTTTGGATGTTGGGCGGCGGCTACTCTCATTCTAGAATCAGGATCTTTCATTGCTTGTTCAATGTGTGCAGGAGTTATATCAGGATGTTTCATCGCCTCTGCTCTTACTAAAGAAGAAGGATCACTTAATGCAGTAGAAATATTTTCTCTCGAAAAATTTGGATGATTTACTAAATCTTTTCTTACATGTTCACTATCAAGATTTTTAAAAAGTGCGTTAATATCTTCTGGTGTAAGATTTGGATGACGAGAAACAGCTGCTCTTACAGCTTGTTTCGGATGATTAATATAATCTATGGGATTAGCATCAGCGCCGAATATTACTGAAGGAGCGCCTTTAGGAGCATCATTGTATACATATGGATTTTTTCTATATGCTGCATTTCCACCTGGATAATGAGTCTCTGCCCATTTTCTTACTGTATGACTAAATGAATTATCCGCAGTACCATATCCTTTTTCTTCAGGTCTTAAAATAGTTTTATCTCCTTTTATTTGTGTATCATCTACATTTTCCCAAGGCTTCAACATAATTCTAGAAAGCGGATGTTTAGCTTCATGATCACCTGCTTTGGTAAGATATGCAGCTACAGAACCTTGTTCAACATCATGTTGAAGATAATGATTAAACATACCACCTTCATCGTCTTCATCTTCTGGCATTCTCATGCATGAATTCCAACCACGATCAGTAGATGCACCTGCAATATCATGTGGATGACGAGATAAAACTATTTGTAACCCACCAGTAGATGCTTTACTTGCAGCACGTGCAGGATCGTTTTGAAAAGCATTAACAACGTCAGGCGTTGCTCCTGTTTTTTGCAACAAAGAACCTATTCTTAAGGAGCGTTTAGGATAGTTTGGATCTTCCGCTAATCCTGCAGTATAATCTTTGATTTTGTAACCATTAGATTGTAAATGATTAGCAACATCTGGATGGGGTTGTACAGCTTCACCTGAAGCTTCAAGAGGTATTGTAACTCTGTGTTGATCTGGTGGAAAAATATTATCTGATACTCTTCCAGATTTTCTACTGATTGTTCCTGAAGGGCCAGAGTTCCAGCTGTCAACAATTGACTTTTGATAATCATTTAATTCTTCAGTAAGGCGTGCATCTTTATAGCCATACTTAATAGTTTCGTTGAAAAATTTACTAAATGATCTCATTTTAGCTTCCAATAACTTCTTGTGCTCTTGCATACATTGCAATGCGTTGACTTAAACCAATATCACCACCATTAATACGGCGGCTTACTTTTTCTACATCATCTGAAATAGTATTAATATGATTTGCATCCCAGAACCAACCAGCAGACATAATCGCGCCTTCTTCTGTCTTCGTATATTCTACTACTTCTTCTAATGTTTTTTCAACTGACTGTGCAAATTTCTCGTAACTATATTTACCAGTAACTTGAATAGCACCGCGACCACGGTAAAGATATCCATCACCGCTTGTTTCATCGCCATTGCCCATACGATTAGCATAAATCAAATTGGCAATTTTCTCAGGTTGATGAGCGTAATCATTAGGATCTTTATCTTGAAAATATCTTGGGAAAATACGCATTAACTGTGATGCGGTATAATTTAAATTTTCTTCTAATTCTCTGAAACCACCTGACTCAACACCAATTTGTGCGATAAACATAGCAGGGTTATTAATACCATAATCTTCTATTGTTTTATTGACAGGTTCAACAAATATTGCAAGTTTATGGTTATTTCTATGCTGGAATATATCCATCAAGTTTTCTTCAGTAATCATTTCATCACCTTTATGTAAAAATAGTGGGCGCTAACCCACTATTTATTACTATTTGCCAGTACCATTATTAATTAGTACTAATTCATCAACTGTATAGGGCCACATGTTACTACTCCCTAATATCAGGCCATCCAGGAGTAATCATAATATACTCCATGTACGGCTATTCGATTGCTTTAACTCAAATTCTCTAGCATATTGTTCAACCTGAGAAATACTCTGTGGGTTTCTAGAAATAATATATTGTTCTTCTGCACTTCTTTGCTTAGATGAATTTTTCTTATTTTTAAAGATCCTAGAAAGAAATTTGGTCATATTAATCTCTCCCTTGCAACTCTTGGAATATCATAACGCGAAATTCCAATATCATTAAGATCTCTATCTGTAAGAGCATTTAGTTCTCGGACAGTATTTTTTATCTTGGATTGGCGTTTACACCATCCAAGTATTCTATTTTTAAATTGTGTCATTTTATTTCTTCTTTACTGTTTCTGCTGTGTCAACGATATCTACTTTTTTTGGCTTTTTATCTTCTGGGATAATATTCTCAAGCCAAAGCTTTAACATACCATTAATCAATTCAGCATTTTTAACTTCAACAGTATCAGCAAGAGTAAAACGGCGAGTGAAAGCACGATCAGCAATACCTTTATAGAGGTATTCTGAAATCGGATTTGTTTCTTCACCTTCAAGTGGATTCGGTTCAAGACTACCCCTTACGACCAAAGTGCTATTAGCAACTTCGATGTCAAGATTAGATTTAGCGAAACCAGCAACTGCCATTTCAATGACATACTTGTTGTCGTCAACCTTTGCAATATTATATGGGGGATATCCTGGGATTGCCTTAGCGGCGGTGTCGTGGACTTTTGCAAGAGCTTGAATCATCTTGTCAGAACCAACGAAAAATTTGTCAAAATTAGACGTGTTGAATACCCAATCGTTCATATCGTTTCTCCTTTTCAGCGAGTTTAATTTACTGCATCCCATTAGGCGATGCACATACTATATAGTATTCTTTTTTAGATTAGCAAGGGGTCAATGTAACTTTTTTTGAAATGTTTCTCTTACAATTACAATAACTTCCATTGTATCTGGGTCTAATAGATAAATGGGATTCAAATCTGCTTCCTTGTATGCTTTAGCAGCACTTAGTAGCTTTGTAAAATTATTGTCGCCCCCAACTGATCTGGCAGACTTCTCAATAATATCTTCTGGAACAATTTGATAATATCTATCTTCGTACATTATTAGTCCCATAAAGCACGAAAGTATTTACCAAACAATCTCATACCGTTGGCAATACGTTTTTCCCATTTGTCGTAGCCTTCTTTATCAAAGACATGGGTGTCATTTGGTCCACGTTCCATTTCATGACCTACTAATTTACCATCTGCATCTTTGACTTCTTTCCACTTTACATCATGTTCACCTGAATGGAATTGCATATCGGCCTCATCATCAATTTGCTGAGCGAACGCCCAAATCATTTCGTCGAGAATCCATTCCCAGCGTTTAAAATGATTATCATCAGTATCATATTCAAATTCTTTTGAAGAGGCAGCTGTTGACTTTAGTTCATCTGGAACATCTTCATCATCAGTATTTGGTGCACCATGAAGTGCTTCTTTCAATTTGACGAGAGTAGGATGAATGATTAATGCAAGAGTATGATCGGCCGACCAAATATCATAACCATCGATACGAATTTTGATCTTACGTTCACACCAGTTGAAATATCTGTTGAAGGTTAAATTTAATACATCTTGCCATTTATCAATTAACCAGATAACAACTTTATCTAGCTTCGTATAATTTTCTTCGTCAACCTTCCAACCAAAATCGACATTATGCATCTTTGCAAGATACCATTCTTCGAAATATCGAGTTGACCAATGTGCTTTATGCGGACCAATATATACTTTCATTTTCTTTTCCTATAAATAATAGCATGACGATATAATGGAGGATCGAATGCCATCTTTTTTAAACAAATTTACCATATATGGTTTTATTTTAGCTGCAATACTAGGTATGTTCGGTAGCGCTGTACATATGTGGGTTAATACTATTAAACAAGAAGCGCAACTAGAATTTAATAATAAACAAATTCAATTAGTTCTCGATCAACAAAAACAATTCATGGACAACATGCAAAAAGTAAATGAAGATCAGAAAACTGCTATTCAAGATCTCAATACTCAAAATACAGAATTAGAATCACACATTAATGATATACAATCTTATCTAGCCTCAGCGCAAGCGCAGAAAGATAGCAGACCATCTTCACCAGTTATTAAAAATACAATCAAAAAAATGTCGGATGGCCAATAATGAAAAAGCTTTTAATTATACCAATGTTACTTTTAACTGCATGCGCTACAACAGATGATGGTGTAACACCTAATTTAGTTACTACAAAATTACAAGTTATTCTACCTGATCCTATTATGTATAACTGCCCATTTAATAAAAATCTACCAAAAGCAGAAACATTAACTGATATCGAAGTAGCTAAAACTGTTTTAGAACTTTACAAAAATAATAAAACCTGCAAAAACTCAATGGATTCTCTTAAAAAATATTTAGAGCATGCTAAAAAAACTATTGAGAACTCTTAAGGTATATTTCAGCTTCATGAAGTTGGTATGTTATAAGAATAACAATATTGTTATATAAAACAGTATATTGTCTTCGACCTTTTTTAGTAACTCGTAAATTTATTATATACACAATATACCTTTTTGGCTGGGGGACTAGGGCTCGAACCTAGATTCTGGGAGTCAAAGTCCCATGTACTACCATTATACGATCCCCCAATTATTCAATAACTGTAGCAATGTTCGCCCTGTTCAGCAAGTTCTTCAGCAATACCTATAGCTTCTTCTTGAGTGTAGTTATTTATATCAGATTCATCAATGATAGTTGGATATTCTAATTCATCTGATATATTAATGCAATGATAACAAATTTTTGTTTTATTATCTGCTGATATAATAACAGAAATATCGATTATCTTTTTTTCTTTTGCGTAAGCCGTCCATTTAAACGTTTCGCGAAACCATAATTCACCATTAATTTCTTGTTGTTCCTCTTTCGTTTCACAACGAGTACGAGGAACCCAATAGCGATGACCAATTTCATATTTGGTGGATATTTGCATTACTCAGTTACCACTCGCTTCCACTGACCATCTTTACTCTTTACCCATAGATTACCATCGTCACCGACTGCCATCGATACCTGCTTATCAGGATCGTACTGAGGCATTGTATTAAACATAATAGGACCATTACTAAGTCTCATCATCTCACCATCTGGTTTCTTTACACCAAGAAGTGTTAGGTTTACTGAGTTATGCAATGGTGCACCAGTCACCTCTTCTTTAGCAAAAGCAGCTACAGCCATCAATGGCGAAAGTGCAATTGCTCCAAACAAACTACGTCTATTCATTTACCACTCCGTTCCAACCGTATTACCATTATACTCGTAAATGTAAGAAAAGTCAACACCATATGCAGGTACTACCAAAAGTTTTTCTGGCATATTGTTCTCATTTAGTTTACCTAATGTACTATGAATAAAAATAGTATCAGGAAACTTATCAGGCGTAAGGCGACGAAGGATGTTAGCTTGTAAATTGCATTTGTCTTTTAAACGATCAATTTCTTTTTCAAGTTCAACTTTATCACTGCAATGATTACAATAATATCCTTCTGAACAGGATTCACCATGACCCATCATGTCACCACAACCTAATTTATACGTCATAAATTATTTCCAAATCATGTATAGAAAAAAGATAATAATAAGTGTGTTACAAATTTGGTTAGCCGCCATATCACTCATCATTCAGACTCCCGCCAAGCGACCACGTTCTTGGGATCGTCTGGGTAGTTCTTCACGGGGACCCGAGTGCGCTCCATCTTAGTCACCACCTCGCCGTCTGCGAGCATGACGTCGATGAGCCTGCCGTTGACTCGGAATTCAGCAGGGCTGTTATGGTCTGTCGAGTGAACCATCGGCCGCCACAAGCGCTCCTTCTTTGGTGTCAAAGGTTTCTGGGTACCTAGAACCTGATTGTCCTTCATATGCATCTCTGCAACAACACTCTCAAGCCACTTGTATTTGATCTCGAGATCACTCAACCGTTTCTCTGTATCATTCTTTGGCTTATCTGGCATCTGATCGACCTTGCCATATAGATCTTGCAATTGACTTTCAATAAAAGCTAGTTTACGTTCTGCGCTATAATCCATCTTCTTGACCTTCCTTAATATAGTACGATGCGGTGTACTTGCGATGACTTCTACCTTGCCGGAAAGAACTTGTCGATCTAGCACGCTATCGATAGCATAAAAACTAACATGAACGTCATTTGTATTCAATTCATTAAAGATGACCTCGCGAGTGAATGTCTGATCATCTCGCATCATGTCGATCCAGTGCACTACCCGCCGTGCGTTTTCAATTCCCGTGTCCATCACCATCTCCATAATCAATCAATAAGTCATTATAGCCCTGTTATTGAATTAAGTCAAGCGTTATTTTTCTTCTCATCAGCGATCATCTCGTCGATATCATCCATCAGCATGTCTAGAGCTTTCATGGTCTTATCAGGTGCATTGATTAGAGATGCTGTGGCATAGAGCTCCACTGTCATCTCACGCATCTCTTCGAGTGTTTCTAGACGTGGTTGTATGATGATCTTCTGTAGGAGACTCATGCTTTATTCCCTAATACAGTTCGTGCACGTTCAATACAATAATCTCTGGCGAATACCTTACCGCCTGATCCACCCTGATCGATCTGTGAGATGATCTCTCGGATGACTGACTCTAGCTCTTTGATCCTGTCACCATAGACTACATCGTGCATAGCTATGACGGCACGTAGCTCGTGTATGTCCTCTGCAGCACCCATCAGTTACCTACGATCTTTTTCTGTTTGATATTTCCATTCTGATCTTGGAGAATGAACATGACATGCATGGGCTTTTCTGGATACTTCCTATCGTATACAGGTATCTCCTTGATGATCTTCCACTTAGAGCGAGTGAACAGCAGGTCCCATATCCATCGCAGCATCACTTGACCTCGATGCAGTATTTGTAATTCATTTTCTCGAAGAAATTGAGAATACTATCATCTAGTTCTTCCCAATCTTCATTGGTAAGAAATTCATGGACCAAGTTGAACGCACCAGCAACATCCTGTGATACGTCCAACTCAATCTTACTACCTACAAACTTACTCTTTTTCATGACCAATCTCTGTACCAACATCATATTAACATTATACCATATTCTAAGAATAAGTCAAGCCATTTCTTAGATGCGTCTACCTTCGTAAGCCACATATCCTAAACATGCAGTAATAATGAAAAGACCAATTAATACAAATTGAATGACCATTTTAATCTCCTGTGTAAATTTCGTACATCTTCTCAAAGATGTCCTTTTTGTTGAACCAATATTCTCCTTCTGGTCCTTTGATGAGGTAATCTCCCTCCGCCGCGACCATTTTGCCTTCCAATGTATATATGGATAATTTGTCCGCAGCGTATGAATTAATTGTAATTTGATTTTGAACACGTGCTGTTTCTACCCAGTCAGGATAGTTTCCTTGATTGACCAACTCCAACAGATCAATCTGCCAAGCATCGACGGGAATAGGCTTTTTAATATACTTCATGATTAAACTCCAAAGTGTTTTTTAATGTCGTCAACGATACTCTGTGTGATAATAGAAACGTGCTTCTTACCATCTTCATCGATGTGCACTTGTTCCCATTTAGAAATTTTACCTACTATCTGACCAATAAGTGATTCCGTATACATACGTAGTTCATTGATGTCAGCAGTAAAATACTGATCATCATCCTCAGTCATTACAGGAAGAATGCCAAACTCATAGCCAAGTTCGCGAACAAAAGAGTTATCCATTATTAAATCCTTTCAACGACAGGTTTACCAACTATCTGACCAACATGTGTGTTCGAGAGTGTACGTACATAACGAACAGCATCAATAAACGAAGAGAACTTCTTCGTGCGGTCAATGAGTAGCCCACCCTTATCTAATTGCTTGAACGTATACGTTACTTTAAATCCGTCCGACATGGTAGTTCCTTTCAACATCATTTAACAAACATACCTTGATTCTTATAAAAAGTCAACACCTTTGATATATATCCAAAGAAAAACACAAAAAGCAACGGAGGTCGCTGCTCCGAATAGGAAACCGAGTATGAACATCATTTGCTCTTACTCTTACGGGTATACGACCCTTTCCCCTTCTTCGGCCGAACAATACGCTGAGCATATTTCCGCGACGACAACTCTTTGGCATAGACACTTCTGGACATCGTTTAATCCTTTCCAAGACGACATTACTGATTATACCGTAATGGCCGAGGAAGTCAACACTTTTCTTGGTCGTTTTTTGGAAGATAGTTGTTGATTTCTTTTTATAATGAGGTATACTTATCTTAAGGTTGAAATGGAGATGAAAAGATGAAAATGTTTGAAATGACTCAACGAGCATATACCAGAAGCCTTTTGTCCGACGTTTCCGAGGGAATGTTTGACAAAGATAATCTTATCCGTGATCTCCTTAACTGGATGAGCGAAAAAGACGTCAAAGAATTCTGTCAGGCCAACGACATCTATTCGGAGTCCGAGGATGAAGACGAAGAAGATGAGGACGAAGGTCGCGATTGGGGTATGGAATGGTACGACACGAGCATGGAATTGCAAGCCTGAGATAATTGTTGACTTCTTCTGAGAATAAGGTATAATGATACTATGATGAAAACAAAGGAAATCTCCATGAATAATATCTCTGATCTTATCGACAAGGCCAACGACCTTGCCATCGACTACGTTGAACAAATGGATTTAGTGACCGCCGACAAGGCTGGACTTGATCCCCGCTGTGGCAGCATCTGGATCGGCGAGGACTGCATCGCAGTCAAAGGTAGCTACGGCAAACGAATGATCGAATACTACGGTGGGTTTGAATACGTCAATAAAGACGAAGTATTCGCCCTCGGTGAATTCACCTTCTACTCCAGCGAGTCAAGTCGTGTTTCCGAATGCATCGATCTGTATTTGGAGATGAAAGAAAAAGGAGAAGATGAAGAGGAAAATGAAGAGGAAGAGGTAGCCGCATAAATCGTTTGATTTAATTCCAATTGTATGGTATAATGGTAATATGATGGAAAAGGAAAAAGAGATGACTCTGGTCGAAGCATTAGGATTGATCGCTGCATCGGAATTTAAGCCATTTACAGACGCCGACTGGTATGCATTCAGTGGGTGTGAAACAGCTGATCCAAAAATAGCCTATGATGAAGACCTCGGTCTTACTATTATTATTGACGGAAATACTATCGATTTCATCGACGATGAAGGTGAATCTGTTAATATTCTTAAATTGATAACTAACTGAGGATTATATATTATGTCAACACGTTCAATGGTCGCTTTCGATAATACTTCTGAAGTAGTTTCTATGCGAGTTCACTTCGATGGATATTTAACTGGAGTAGGTCATACTTTGCTCAATCACTATACTACTGTAGACAAAGTAGAAGATCTGATGGAATGTGGATATGTATCTTCATTGGAAACAGCGATAGAGTATATGCCAAACAATCCAAATGAACGTCCAGTGGTTCATAGTAACATCAAAGAACTGATTGCTGATTTTGAAACATCTGATGCTGAATATCTTTACGTATTCGACGGTAATGAATGGGCTTACACCATGAGGGATCATAATCGGCTTATTCCTTTCAGCGAGGCATTCGCGTAATAGGTGTTGACTTCTTCTGAGAATATGGTATAATAATCTTACGGTTGAAAAAGGAAAAACAAATGACTGACATGAATCTCGTTCTCTCGTTCGTAACTCTCGATGCCAATAATGATCAGCTGAATAACATTATGGAGGCTGTTAAATTTCGTCGGGATAAGCTGGCCCGTCTTAATCGGTTTGCCATCGCTGTCGGTTCCGCCGTCAAATTCTCGCATCGTGGCGTAGATTACAACGGAACTGTCAAATCAATTAAGGTGAAGAAAGCTGTCGTTGAATGCAAACACCCGAATGCTGTCTGTGCCTACGACTCGAAAATGCGTTCGGTTGCTCCTACCATCAATTATACTGTTCCTCTGAATATGTTGGAGGCAGCCTAAGATAGGGGTTGACTTCTTCTGAGAATAAGGTATAATAATCTTATGGTTGAAAAAGGAAATGAAATGAATTATCTCGCCTCGTTCCCCACCGAAGATTTGCAGGCTGATCTTGCAGCCGTCCTCGCCGATGTTTCGTACTATACCAAGGTTTTCCCCGATCACAATGCCGCTCGTCGTGCAGCTTATCTCGCGGCTGAATTCGAGGCTGAACTCGAGCGGCGCACGCAGGATCCATGGACTACTGATGCCGATGTTCGTTATTTCGAAGGAGCCAACTGATATGACTGTTTGGGAATGGAATACTGTCGTTCAATATGATATCGATACGGGTCGAATTTATATCGATAACATCGAGGTCTATTATGACTCTGCCAATGAAGTTTACCGTCCACTAGGAAATTGAACATGTTCAAAGAAGTTTGGTTAATCGTAGGCGAAGTGACGGATGAAACTTTATATGAGGGTGCGGTATTAGGTCAGCCCGAATATCAATTCAGCGATGGCCCCGAGGAAACTCGTACAATGAGTAATGACTATATTGATCTGATGCAGGGATTGCAGGATCATGCTGGATACGTGATACATACTGCTTGACTTTTTCTTAAAAGTATGGTAGAATATGTCTATGGTTGAAAAAGGAAAGAAAATGACAGTGAACGAAATCGCGGCTCAGATCCGCAGTGGTTTTTTTGGTGATCGCGAAACTCTTCAAGAAGCGTTTGAATATGCTGAGCAAATTGCCAGAGCGAGCGATAATCCCGCAGCAGTTATGTCCGCAATAATGGTCGTTGCTAATACAATTTCGAAAAAGCTGAAGGAAGCACAATAATGCGTTTGGATTATCACTCTTTTGAACAAACTGCACAAGCTGTTTATATTATGAATCCCTCGGCGCAAGAGCAATATCACTCTTGGGAAGATCTTCGTTCTTTCATGATTTCTATGGCATATCAATATGCGCGTAATGTAACATCTTTTTCTACTGGTGGGTTTCAGTTGTCGTTTTCTCCGTCGTCAAATGATACTGACAGGAAATATGTCGTGGCGTCAGTTTCGGCTTATACCGCATTGCGATATGTTCAATCAAAAGAAAAGAAACTAGCTGCATAATAAGTGTTGATTTTATTTCAATTACAAAGTATACTAATCTTACGGTTGAAACGGAGATGAAAATGTTGAATCTTACGAAGCTGAACGAAGTTGAAATTGCTGAAATTCTCGAAGCGAACGGGTATAATTCCGACGGTATTTTAGACGTAGAATATCTTCGGACAAATGATCGCGATCAGGTTATATACAAAATGCTCTGGCACGACGATATCGTCGACGAATTCGGTTCCTCTAACATTTTCTTGCATTACATGTCAAATGGCACGATTTGGGCGGACTATCAGTAATTGCGGTGTCGCAATTCTTGTTGACTTCTTACTCTTATTGTAGTAAGATTATCTTATGGTTGGTTGTGGAGAGAAAAAGATGGCTAAATTCGTTGTGAAGATTGAATATACTGGATACAAGGTATTCGAGTTTGATGCCAATGATATGGATGAAGCATACGAAACAGCACAGCGAATTGAAAGCATTACTAATCCTTCCGAGGAACGTATGAACGAAGAGATTGTTCATATTGAAAAGAAATTTGGCGATGTATTTCGTTCAAATAACGCTTGACTTTCTCTCTATCTTATAGTAAGATAATCTTATAGTTTGTAACAAAGAGGATTTAAATTATGGCGAGAGGTGTTCCCAAGGCTGGCTTCCGTGCGAAGCGTACTTCCGTTGCTGAAAAGATGTCAGCTATAAAAGTCAATTATGATGTACAGTCCAATGAGACCGACGCAGAAGTCGAGGCTCGTTTGGCTGAGCGTTTCGACATTCTCGAGGTATTGACCGAGGCTTGTATCGTCGGTAATGCCCGTGCGCTTATCGTTTCTGGTCCCGCTGGCCTCGGTAAGTCTCACACGGTCGAGGCTGCGCTCAATCACTGGGATCCTAATGCTATCAATCATACGGTCGTTAAGGGTTATGTCCGCGCTACTGGCTTGGTCAAAATGCTTTATCAGTATCGCGAAGATGGTCAGGTCATTGTATTCGATGACGCCGATGCGATTTTCTTCGACGATATTTCTCTTAACCTTCTTAAGGCAGTTTGCGATACAACCGAACGTCGTCGCGTTTCTTGGTTGTCCGAGGGCGCTCTTATTGATGAAGAGTCAGCCGAGCGTATTCCACGCACGTTTGACTTCAACGGTACTATCATCTTCATCACGAACTATGACTTCGATGCCATGATTGATCGCGGTCATAAGCTGGCTCCGCATCTTCAGGCGTTGGTTTCCCGTAGCCACTATATTGATTTGGCTATGCACACTCGGCGCGATTATCTGATCCGTATTCGTCAGGTAATTAAGCAGGGGTTGCTTTCTGATCTTAAGACCGATGAGCGTAATGACGTCATTGCTTTCATTGAGAAGAATCATCCACAGCTTCGCGAATTGTCGCTGCGTATGGCTCTTAAGGTTGGTAACATTCGTAAGAGCAATAAGAATTGGGAAAAGATTGCGAGGATTACATGTTGCAAATAACTGTAAGAGTTAAGAATAGTCTCTGGGAAAAACGAGCACTCTATGGCTCGTATATCCCAGAGACTAACACATATACAGGGACAGTAGTTCCTCGTCCGAAGTGGGTCGGTGATGATTCATTTTGTTTATCGACAGGCGAACGGAAGTTTAAATTCCGTATTATATCGAAGGACGATGTTGTTGATGGGTTGTTATTGTCTGCTTAATTACAGATGGAGGACATAAGGGGGATGAAGCTTCGCATAGAATGACATGCGATATAGTCGGAAACACCCCATATGATAAGTCCAATCCAAACAAAAGTAGGTAATACTATAAAGATACAGAATAGAGCCCAGAATAGTTCCCACATCTCTTCTCTTTTTCTTTCTGCTTGTACTCTTAATCTATGCGCTTCCTTTGCAGCCTCTGCTCTTGCTTTATAGAATTCCTGACGCTGGGCTGGGCTCATACGAGCAATCATTTGGGCTTCTTGTTCAGCCGCGATCTCGCGCATTGCTTGTTCGCGTAATGTATTATTATTACGGACGATTTGATTATTAATTTCAGTGATTCTATTCTGTGCTAATATCTTTTTGTTATTAGCATCTTTTTGTGCAGGAGCATTTCTTACTACATCTACGATGCCGAATACTGCATCTGTTACGCCTTTACCGTAAGACTCGCCGAGTTTTGCAGCTTTATCTGGATCTAATGGAATCATATCATTCTCCTAACTTAATATTAAACTATGAAAGATAATAAAAGTCAAGTAGAATAGTATGTGCCAACAGCATATTTATGGTTGATTTTATATCAAAAGAGCGGTATAATATCTTTACGGTTGAAAAAGAGGGATTGATATGTGGGGTAGTGAGATTGAAGTGGAAGTCAAAAATCGAATCGATTTGGCGGCTGCAGCCTATGCCTACGAGTATATGAATACGTCCATTATGTCGGATGCTGACTTTGATGCTTTGTCGTTGAAGATTGACCCTAAGCTGAAAACAGGTAATAAGAAAATGGATAAATTCTTTATGCAGCAATTTGATTTATCGACGGGGATGTGGATTCACAAACACCCAGAGAAAGAAAAACTGATTCGTATCATTAAACTCAAACAGAGGAAACGGTAATGGAATTTACGCTTACTTCGGGAACATTTCGTGTAACAGATCCATGCTATGATGGATTGTATTGGACATCTGGAATCATCGGCATTATTAATAATGCACGGAAGGGTAAGTGGAAGGGTGTCGTTACTTCTCCATGGGGAATGCAAAGTAGAGTAGCTGAACTGCAGGTAGTGCAGGAGAATTATACTACGGCAAGTAAGATGTGGGAATCAGCTGGTTTTTCCGTTGTGGTTGACTCAGGTCAGGCTGGTTTCTTCGATGCTGCTCTGTATCCAGAGTGGTCCGAGGAGAATAATTTCTATGATACTATTTGTAAGGGTACTCTCAGCGAGGATCAATATGCAGTAGTTCCATTTGGCATTGCTTCTTCGACAGGCTACGGAGATGGTGAATACAAATGTTACGTTGCAAAGAATATTGAGGGCGAAGTAATCGCCGCGAAGATTGTCTTCATTGGTGACGAGGACGAAGAATAATCTCCTGTTGACTTTTACTTCTTTCTGGGCTATACTATATTATAAATTGAAACGGAGAACGAAAATGCCAAATTGGGCGTATAATTCAGTAACAATATCCCACACCGATCCAGAGATGATGGAGAAATTCCGTCAGGGCGTTGAGGAAGGTAATCTCCTCGAGACATTTATCCCTATCCCCGCTGCATTAGTGAACACTACAGCCCCATCGACGGAAACGAACGAGGATTTACTCCGCCTCTACGGATCCGATAACTGGTATGACTGGAATTGGAAGAACTGGGGTACGAAGTGGGATGTATCGAATGGGTCATTTGACCTTGACGAGGATAAGTTATCAGGTAGTGGATACTTCGAGACAGCATGGAGTCCTCCAATTCAGGCATATGAAAATTTGAAAAAACTTGGATTTGTTATTGACGCGACTTATACCGAGGAGAGTATGGCATTTGCTGGCCGATACCAGAGTATTAGCGGAGATGACTATTATGAGATTGACTTCGACGAGGAGAACTGGCGTGAAGACATTGACGATCCAGAGGTATTGGAGTTGTTAGAGTCGGAATATGAGTCATGGTTAGAGTTTCGGGAGAATCAAAATGATGAATCGGGTGAGTAATTTCTTTAAGGTATTTGCAACTGTATTCTCCATTGTTATGGTAATTGCAGGATTTATTGTTGCATTGAAGTATACTATGGATTATGTACATCAGTATGGTGGAGAGGTAGGAGAGTTTTTCCTTTTCGCAGTAGTAGTATCGGGAGTATTTGCAGTATTTTCTTCTAGGATGTTCTTTGTGGAACCGAATAATGAGTAAGATATTTTCTGCAATTGTTATATTTTGTAGTAGTATGGTAATCAATTATCTCTTTGCGAATAATATTGCTGCAATGGTATCATGTTATGGTACGGTAATTATGTTAATGGTTGCTGATCTGTACATTGTATTGAGTCTGCCGAAGAAGGATCCATGGGACGAATGAAGGTCTGGAATGTAATAGAGACGGAGCAGGAACTACGTTCTATCCCCCTCGATGAGTTTATACATCGGGGGGAAGCATCACACCCGATAACATTTCGCCCATATGCATTCTTACAGCATAGAGAGAATAAAGAGCAGTATATATTATTGCCAATGCAGGTAGAGGTTATAGAAAATGAAGAGTAAATTAATAGAGAAAATCGATTCACTGACGGAAACACAGATAGAAATCCTAGTTAAGATCATAGAGAATAATGATTACTCTATAGTAGAGAACTACTACTATCAGAGAGAGAAAGAGAAGAAGTTCTGGGAAGAACATAGCAAGCCATGGAATAATACTACAGAGTATGCTAAGTATGATACAACTAATGCATATACAAAGGAAGAAACAAATGGAAGAAACCATCTCCAATCCCGAGACCAACTCTAATACCAACCCTGAGACCACTACTATCAGCCCTCCGACCACTACTCCGACCAACTCCCATGACCAAGCTAGAGACCAAATATAATGGCGAGAGTAACAAAAAAGTCAATGATCTCTGGAGTAGTAAGGACTATGGAAATACCTCAGTATACACAGGAAGAATTCGATAATAGGTATATTCTATGGAGAGAAGGTAAAATACTACTACAAGATGCATTCGAAGATACCTCTGCCAATGCAAGAGAGTTTATTAAGACTGGTATGACAGTAGAAGAATGGGATCAATACATTACTACTGGAGCATAACACAATAGTGTTTTCCCCTAGTAACGGAGTGTTTCGTCGTGGTATTCACTAAAATGTGGGGGATTTATAGGGGGATTTAAATCCCTCTTTTTTTAATGTGAGCGTTGTTTGATCGTCATAAATCGACGAAAACGAGGTAGATGCGGTGTCGATGCTCGTCGATCGGTGTCGATGCTTGTGCTCTACATCGTGTTACTTTGCGTCATCGCACTATTACTACTGTGCTATACTATTCTATACTGTGCTACACATTAAACTATACATCGATGCTTCGCGGATAGTTTCTGACAACCAAATATAAGTATACCCCCAACGAATCAAAAAGTCAACCCCTCATTTTGGGTTTCCGCTGCGGATTCCGTTACCCATCAAAAGTTCGGGTGCACTTAGAATCTCTTCTACCCGCTCTAATCGGGGAATCACTTATTAATATACCGTATATCCCCCAAAAGTCAACAAGAATCTTTGCGAAATTAAATCTTTTTTCGATGAGATATCGCTTGACTTTTCCCGAAAATGCGGTATATTTAATTATAAGTTGAAATGGAGAGTTTGATGGAAACCGATTTATCCCGCGCTGAAGCCCTCGTTCTGCTCGCGAAAGCCCAATTTCGCCCGTTCCGTAATGAAGACTGGTACGCATTCGGGAACTGCGAAACTAAAAAGCCATTGATTGCCGAGGAAGTTTCCTTCGGGGAAAGCGACTCCGACATTTATATCGGCGAGGATTTGTACACGATTGTCATTGACGGCGACACAATTCTCTTCGTTCGCGAAAGCGACAAATTTGGCGGTCAGCAATTTAAGTTGAAAGAAATTTAGTTGTTGACTTTTCCCTCGTTTTGCGGTAGAATATCTTATAAATTGAAACGGAGACTCCTATGCTTTTATCCTCTGCCACTAAAGCTGCCCAATCCGCCTCGGTCGCCGAGATGATTGCTGCGTTCCAAGCTGCTGGCGGATCGGTCGTGCAGGTCGAAACTGGCGTTGCACACGGTCTGAAGAAAAAGAAGTTCATCCGCAAATAAGTGTTGACTTCTCCCGAATTTGCGGTATACTTAATTATAAATTGGAAAGGAACTGAAATGTCTAAAGCACCTACGAAGACCTCGCTCGCGATCGAAACCATGAACGCGAACGCGAAGAAGCCAATGGCTGATGTTATCCCGTTGATCGCCGCAGCTTCTGGCGTTGATCTTCGGCTCGCCAAGAACTATTATCTTTGGGCTGTCCGCAAGGGTCTGGCCAAGGGTACGGTCGAAAAGACCGTGAAGCAAAAGACCGTCAAAATCGCAACGGTCGTCAAGAAAGCTGGCAAGGCATTCGCTGCCAAGAAGGCAAAGGAAGCCAAGCCAGTAGCGACAAAGACAGACGCTGTGAAAGCCATCAAGGAAGCGAATTTGAAGCGGATGAAAGAGGTCGCTGCGAAGAATAAGCGTTCGTTCGATGGTGCTCGTGGCGCAAAGTTAGACCCCAAAGTTCAGCGGGAAGAGTTGGCAGCGTATGAAGCCGAGTTGGACTCGTTCGCCGTGCCGAAATTCCTGAGCAAGGCACAGCTGAACGCACTCGTGTAATCAGTTGTTGACTTCTTCTGAAAAGAGCGTATACTGGTATTATCGATTAAGGAGAATCACATGAATCGTTACCGCATTGTCTATGATGGCTTCCAGCCTCACATCCCAGGCTGCAACTTCGCCTCGGTCATCTATCACAACCGAACGCATGGTGCGACACCTAGCTCGTGTCAGTTCTTTATACTCGACATAGACGACCGTTGGAACACTGATCTTCTCTGAGGAGCAACTTATGCTACACGACATCGAGACTGTTACTATGGCCTACCTACCAGTGATCAGTCTACTCTTGGGAGCAGGAGTAGTAACTGCAATCTACGAGTGTTTCTTCATGACCAAGGACCAAAACCAATGAACAACATCAGCATCCTCGTTTCCGACGCACATGGCATCTACGTACCGAAAGTATTCACAGAGAACTACGATCTTTCGCTGTGGAATAACATCGATGAAGACGACATCGCTACGATAGCAGATGGTCCAGAGAACGAGTATTACTGGGATGCGTGGCAGAATATCCTGTCGAGTGCAGAGTATAAAGCGGACGGTAAGACGTACACTTTGCATCAGGACGGAGATCTATTCGCTGTCGCATACGATAATCTCTCGGAGGAGGAGCGACTCTCCTTCTTCGGGGAATAATACTTTGCATTTACTCGGCTGAACTTTGCCATGGTCGGCATTGTTCTGCCGAGGGGTCCGCCTGTAGAGGTTCCACTGCGGAAGCTAGGGGGACCCGAACGCCTTGCTCCATTCGGCACACATCAGCACGTCTTAAAACTCATTGGTAGCCGAAGCCCTATCCCCCCTCCCCCCCTTTTTTCTCGGACAACGTGAATTTAATTTTTTTCTCCGGACAAAAATAATTCTCTCTAGGTTCAGATAAGTGTTGTCTTATCTGCTAAACAGTAGTATAATCAGTAATGTGATGATTGATAAGGATTATATAAATGGATATTGTAGTGTTTGATATTGATGGAACGATTGCTGATAACACACATCGTCAGCACCATCTAATGGGAGATAGGAAGAACTGGGATTCGTACAATGCAGGTAGCTCCAGGAGACTTTTAATGATTAATGATAAGAATATAATCGACCAAGAAACTCTAGATGCATATAAGAATCATTTGCGAAAGTTACAGCGTGGTCCAGGTGGTATCATGGAGATGAAGCAGACGATCTCTAACAAGGAAACTGAGATTGATCGGTTGCAGAAATATAAGGTCTTTGTTGCCATGATAGCAAATGAGCCATGGGAACTCAGTTATGAAAAGATTGAGAATCAACGCAATTGGTGGTCAAAACTGGCTCGTAAATTGCTGGATGAAGTGGAAGTTGACTGATGGGTGAGGTAGTTTCTTTTACTCGTACGAGAACCATTGAGTATCATGAGGATACAGGGACGATCAATGGTGTCGCAGTTCCGAAACCGAAAACACCTTACGACTATCAGCTGATCATGAAACAGTTTCTTGATCGTAACGACTATGAAGAGGTTATTCTTGGTATCATGGATAGAGAGTATTATGATGATCTAGATCCCGTGCTAAAGAACTTGGTCGATCACTATTTCAATATGGATGCGTAAAAATCATTAGCGGCTTCGCCGCAGGGAAGGTATTTAATGAGTGTCGTAGGCTTTGATACATTTCTAGATCTTAAGATTGTATGGGATGGCAGTGAGAAGTTCGATGTGCTATACCAAAGACATACCGATGAATGGGTTGTAGTTGATTCTTTCCTTCGGGATATTAATGATAGTGACGAAGCGAAGAATGAAGCATATCACTACCTTCGTGTCGTTCAACAAGAAATGATTGCTGCATAAATAACTTAAAGGTGACACATGAAAAAATTACTCCTCATTACCACAGCTGTTCTTACTTTTACAACCTCTGCACATGCCGATGAATGGCGTAGATATAATCACCATGGCGGTGGTAATGGCGGAGCTCTTATCGGTGGCCTAATCGGTGGCATGATTCTTGGAGGTATTCTCGCTCAGCCTCGACAACAATACTATCAGCCTGAACCTCAATATTACCAGCCCGAACCACAATGCTGGCGTCAGCGTTTCGTTGACAATTATGGACGTGTTTTCGTCCGAGAAGTATGCAATTACGGAGATAACTAATGGATTGTGTAGCAATTGGTGATTATATCGCCATAGGTGTAGCCACCCCTCTTTCTTGTGAGGTAAGAGCAGTATCAGATTATACTAGCTCTAAGATAACAACAATTGCAGGTGGTAAATTCCACACCTACTGCGTTGTCTCTGCTGGTACTAATGATCCAAATAGCTCTAAACTAGCCAGTAATTTAGAACACATCCGTAATATGTCTTCATGTAAGGTTTATGTCTGGATCATTCCAGTTGACCCTACGGCAGCTAAGACTGTTAAGACATTGGCTACTTCTAACAGTGATAAGAGTGTTACGATTACTACAGGTCCAGATGGTATCCATCCTGCAAATTATACCGCTCTTGCAGGTTCGATTCAAGCGGTGACTGGTAATTAATTTTTAAAAATAAGTGTTGACTTATTTTTAAAAATAGGGTATTATATATTTGTAGCGTTGGTGCTGCGGTGAAAAAAAGGATTTTATATTATGGCTCACGAAATTGAAGAAGTAAATGGCGTTGCTCAAATGGCTTATGCAGGGGCTGTTCCTTGGCATGGTCTTGGCACGAAGGTTCCTAATGACCTGACTCCAACTCAGATGCTTGAGGCTGCAGGTCTTAATTGGAACGTATCTAAGGTTCCTGCATATGCCACTATCGCTGGCAATCAGGTCGCTATCGGCCAGTCTGCGCTGGTTCGCTCTATGGACGACAGCATTCTAGATGTTGTTTCTGATGACTGGAATCCAGTTCAGAACGAAGAAGCTTTTGACTTCTTCAATGAGTTTGTTGCTGCAGGTGACATGGAAATGCACACTGCTGGTTCGCTCAAGCAAGGCCAGATCGTCTGGGGCTTGGCTAAGGTTAAGGAATCCTTCGAACTCTTCAAGGGCGATCAGATCGATTCCTACCTTTTGTTCTCTAACTTCCACAAGTATGGCTTCTCGACGGACGTTCGGTTCACTCCGATCCGTGTAGTCTGCAATAACACGCTTACTCTTTCGCTTAATTCTAAGGTTGAGCGTATGGCGAAGATCTCTCATCGTAAGGTTTTCGATCCAGGTAACGTCAAGGAAATGCTTGGCATTGCAACCGATAAGCTCGCCAAGTATAAGGAAATGGCTCAGTTCCTCGGTTCTAAGAAAGCCAAGGACGAAGATATCGTCGAATACTTCTGCCGTATTTTCCCTGTAACTGGTTCTTCTGAAATTAAGAAGAAGGAAGTTTCTAAGAATGCACAAATCGCGATGGACATTCTTCATACTCAGCCAGGATCTGAATACGCTGAAGGTACTTGGTGGCAGCCGTTCAATGCCGTTACTTACTTGACCGATCATCTTATCGGTCGTTCGGCTGACACTCGTCTTACCTCTGCATGGTACGGCTATAACAAGGGTGTTAAAACTAAGGCTCTCGAAGTTGCTATCGAAATGGCTGAAGCAGTATAATAGTAAATAGGGATTTAAAAATGGCACAGCGACCAAAGTTGATTAAGCGCAGCAAGCCGAAGCCTGTTCGCAAAACTCGTAGCGAACAGTATCTTGTGAATGTGAAGTATCTTGGTGATGAACCTAGTGCTGTGCAGATCGAGAAAAGTACGATTCGATCAATCAACTGGTACAATGCCATGTGCAGCAAGGATGAGGCTCGCGAGTATCTAGCTTCTTACCTTGCTGCACACAATCGTCCTTCTGAAGTAAAGAAGGTGGCGAAAATCTCCGATACATGGCTACCTCTTTCTGCTTGCTGGTTGGCGAGAATGTCGATCATTTCTCCAGAAACTGCCAAGAAAAATAACTGGCAATCTTCTATCGATCATTATCTCAAAGAAGCATTTGGTCATCTAGAGCCTGAGAAGAAAGTAACTACCACTCCAAAACCTTCTATTCAAGACCGTATCAAAGATCGTGGCGATGATATTATCGGCGATATTGAGCAGATGATTGATACTGAGGAAGAGTTTTCTCTATATGATTGGCTAAAGAAACACGAAATTCCTGCCATGTATTCGTCAAAAATCATTGAATATTATGGTCCATGGCTCAATGAATTGATTGAAGCCTATGAAGGCAAGATTGAAGGATATACGAATTTCGCGAAAAAACAGCTGAAGGCTCGTATTACTTTCTTTGCTAAACTGCTAGAAGATGCAGCAAAATACGGTTCTGTTGCTAAGAAAACTCGAGCCACTCGTAAACCAAAGCCAGTATCAACTGATAAACTAGTTAAAAATGTTAAGTATCAAAAAGAAAGCAATGAACATAAAATTGCCTCGGTTACACCTAACTCTATCATCGGTGCTCAAAGTCTTTGGACTTTTAATACGAAGTATAATACTCTCAGCGTTTTTAATGCTATGGGTCCCAGTGGTCTTAATATTCGGGGCACTACCATTGTTGATTTTGACGAGTCAACTTCTCGATCTATTAAAATTGGTCGTAAAACTAATGAGCGTTTGGAAACTGTTTTGAAGGGTGGTAAAATCGTTCTTAAGCGATTGGTTGAAGAAATGGAAACACCAGCCAATGGCCGTCTTAATGAAAATATTATTTTGTTGAAGGTGACGAAATGAGAAAAAGTTCAGAGATTATTAAAGATGTTATCGAATCATTAGAAAAACTTATTGATACTCTTGATGATGAATGGCATCATAATAATGAAGGTGAATGGAGAATGGCAGACAATATCCGTGCTAATGTTTTGCCATTGGCTAAAGAGAACTTTAAATTTCATTTAGATGAATATATTGATCGCCGAATCGAAACGTATGTAAAGGTCAAAAATGAGACTGAGTGATAGGTGGTTTGTAAGTTGGATTTGGCCAAGGTATGGCGAAATATTCGTATGGAATCGTACTAGATTTAATGGTGGTGGTTATATGTTTGGCGCCGCACCTTATACGTATTGGAGAATTGGTCCTATTTTTGTAAAAAGGTATATGTGATGACTGATGCTAGAATAAAACTTCTTACTGAAGGTCCAGGCGGCATTATGGAAATGAAGCAGACGATTGCCAATAAGGAAGCTGAGATTGCTCGCCTACAAAAGTATCGTAACTTCGTAATGTCATTTTACTATGAACCAATGGAGCTAAGTCACCATAAACTACCGAGTCAATATAATCACTGGCAGCAAACTGCTGGTAAGCTGATATATCAAAATGAACCTGATACTGGATTTACTGATGAAGAGCTAGGGCATAGGAATACTAAAAATGAACAAGCGTAAGTTAGTTACTGATAGAAACAGTTTGACTGTCAATACTAAATCTTCTTTTCTTACTGAAGAAAATATCAAGAACATTGAAAAGCATTACAAGGCTACCTATCTCCTTGAAACGTGCGCTAAGGATCGTAACGGTGGTTGGGCTAACTTTCCAGCAGCTATCTTCTATACGGAAACAGCTCACCCAGAAGGTTCAAACTATTTTGCATTGTATGTTACCGAAGATAGGCAGCTGATGATTGCCAATGGTTTGTCTGCAGTAGAGGATGTTGTGTTTAAAGGTTTAGAAACGGAAGGCACTGTTATCTATTCTCGTTACCGTCATGATTATCGAGATGCTGGTAATGGAGCTTTCGTTGATGGTGGAAGAGATTATTTCCGATATGGTGGTGATCAATTCGATGATTATAACATTGTAGAGTTTGTGGTTAATAAAGATAAATTGGAGTTTAAAAATGCTGATTGATATCGATGCTGAGACAATTGATAAGATTTTTCAAAATACTTTGATTCAAGATTATCGTATGCTGTTAAAACAGAAACAAGAGCTTACTGAAAAACTGACAACAGTGTCATTGCACCAATACGAGCTTGAAGATCTTAATGATACAGATCGTTGGCTTTCAGGTATAGGGATCATGATGGAATATTATATTGGTGCTAATTGGAAAGATAAAGTTTGACTTTTCTCTCTAATAAGGTATAATAAATATATTGCTGATGTTGATGACATCTAGTGGAATAGACACTGAGGACGCGGGGGCGGTACCCGCCGCCTCAAAATTAATTTTATATAAATAAGTTAAAAAGGACATCTTTATGGCTTATTATGTATATAAAATTACAAATAAAATAAACAGTAAATGGTATATAGGTAAACGCAAGCATATGTCGCCGCTTAATGATTCTTACATGGGTAGTGGTAAACTAATTAAAGCTGCTATTGTCAAATATGGTGTAGATAATTTTATTAAAGAAATATTACAAATTTTTGATACTAATGATGAAGCCGCTAATTTAGAGAAAACATTAGTAACAAAACAAGCTATCAATACTAATATGTCTTATAACATGCATGAAGGTGGACACGGAGGATTTGCGCATTTAAATGATGGCAGTAAAGCACATAAAGAGCGATCAAAAAAAGGTGCAATGAACTCTACAGGTAAATTACATCCAAATTGGGGTAAATCTTCGTTTGCTAAAGATGATCCAAGAACTATTGAAATGTCTAAAAAAGCAAATGAAAATAGGAAAAAAAATGGTCTTACTAATGAGCATAAAGAAAAAATAAAAATTGCTTCAATAAAAAGAGAAGAGCAAAGAAGATTAACAGGTTATTATCAGAAAATGTCGGCTGATAATTATTAGAAAATATACAAAATAGCTATGGACTCGGCTCTCGGATGCCGACATCTCCACCAATTTATACGGGGATGAAAGGGATCGACATGGTATGGAGTATTTTTTTAGACATCGTGTGCAAACTACGTTAACGTAAGATAAAATTATCTGCAAACGATAATTCACTTCTTGAGATGCGCCTAGCGGCTTAATCTCTTGGGTATGAGTTCCACCTCGAAACAGAACGGGCTCACTTTATAACACACAAAACACACACAAAGGAGACTACAAATGAGTACACCATACGATTTAAGATTTAATCTTGTTCATTTCGCAAGAGATCAACTTAACGCTGAATATCAGGCTGCTCTGGAAAAGATTATATTATCATATCCAGAAGCTTCCGAAGAAAAAACAAAATTAATTTCTGCTCTTAAATATCCAACAAAATCGGATATTATTAATCTTGCTGAAGAAATTAAAAAGTTTGTCGACAATAAGTAATATAATTGGTCACCTAGCGGCTTGATCGGAGTTCGGGAGGCACTTGGCAACAGAAGCCTCCCACCTAATTTTATTGGCCTCGTAGCTCAGCTGGACAGAGCAATGGATTTCTACTCCACAGGTCGGGCGTTCGAATCGCTCCGAGGTCGCCAATTTTTGGGGGTGGGTGTTGGTACACAGGGAGTCCTTATAAGGCTTTCAGCGGCAGATTACCGTTCTCGACAGGGTTCAAATCCTTGCACCCCTACCATCAATGGAGATTCAAATGGAAGAATTATCTCTTAACTATTCTGTAGATATGATGAAAAAATACGCATTTATTGACGAACTGAATAATTATTTGAATATTCTTCCACCTGAAGATAAAGATAAAAATAATCCCATAATTGAATATATTGAGAAAAGAATTGCACACATTGACAAGAAATATAAAAAGTGAAAAAATGGTTTTAGAATTGAAGACAAATACCTTTATCGAAGATATCGAAAAGCTTTGTAAAACTAAAAATTTAGAATATATTGATGCTGTTGTTCTTTGGTGTGAGAAAAATAAGTTGGAAGTAGAAACTGCAGCTTATTGGATTAAGAAAGACCCAGCAATGAAAGCGAAGATTCAAGCAGAAGCCGAGAATCTTAATGTTCTTAAACGTGGTGCTCGATTACCAATCTAGGAGTATATTATGCCTTATGTGACTACAGATGTTTGGGTGGACGATCTCGATATTGAAGATTGTGATGATGAAGAGTTGATCGATGAACTCAAGAGTCGTGGGTTTGAAGTTAGTAATCCTGGCGATAAGCTTAATATTGGAAACCTTTACACTACATACATGACAATGTCTCCTGAGTTCTTTGAGAAAGAACTGAAGAAGTTCTTTAATGAAAATCTAAATGTATATGTGAGATGATGTCAGCACTTGAATGTTATCAGGAATACCTCGCTCTGAAGAATCACTTCAGTAAACCTTCTTATGATTATTTTAAATATAATGGTAAGGTAAGAGTTAATGCAAAAACATTCGATGCTCGTAAAGACAAATTGTTCTTTCAGAAACTAGCCAAACATCCAGACGTTCATAGTTTCTTAATTGCTAATCTTTCTGAAAATGAAAAAACATGGATTAAAGAATTAGCATATTCTGAAGTTGCTGAAAAAGTATACAAAGATTGGTCGAAACGCCAACAGTCTTTGTCTTATGTTTTTAAACAGGATCTAACAAAACTTGACCCTGTATTAAAAAATAACTTCAATTGTAAAGAAGGCGAACATCCACTTCTTTTGAGGTTATATCTAGGGAAAGAAATTTCTTTAGAAACACTATGTCTCTTATTAGAATTCTCAGGTGTTAAACAAAAATGGGATTCTAGAATGGAGTACGATTTGGTTTGGGAATCTCTTAAAACCAAAATTGAAAAATATACCCCTTTCATCAAATATGATAAAGACAAAATAGTTAAAATTGCGCTTGACTTTTTTGATGAATAACGGTATACTAAATAATGTTGCGAGTGAATATTATCGCTCAATAAACTGTCATACTGATATTAAACATACGGAGAATACACATGAACTTTTCAAGTCTCAAGGCACAATCTGGCAAGAAGTCTCTCGAAGCTCTTAGCGCAGAACTAACTAAGCTTAGTGGAAACCAAGAATCAAAGGGTGCAGACGATCGTTTCTGGACACCTACGGTTGATAAAGCTGGCAATGGCTATGCTGTTATCCGTTTTCTCCCTGCTCCCCCAAATGAAGATGTCCCATTTATTCGCATGTTCGACCATGGTTTTCAAGGTCCAACTGGTTTGTGGTACATTGAAAATTCTTTGACAACTCTTGGTAAGCAGGATCCTGTTTCTGAGTATAACTCGAAGTTGTGGAATTCAAGCACTGACGATAAGTCTCCTGAACGTGCTCAGGCTCGTAAGCAGAAACGTCGTCTTCACTTTGTTTCTAACATTTATGTAGTTAGCGATCAGGGTAATCCTGCAAATGAAGGTAAGGTATTCTTGTTTAAGTACGGCAAGAAGATCTTCGACAAGCTCAACGAAGCGATGAATCCTCAGTTCGAAGATGAACAGGCGATGAACCCATTCGATCTTTGGGCTGGTGCAAACTTTAAGTTGAAGATTCGTCAGGTCGAAGGTTATCGTAATTATGATAAGTCAGAGTTCGATAAGTCTAAGCCACTTCTTGAAGATGATGAAGATTTGGAAAATGTTTGGAAGGGCGAACACTCTTTGAAGTCGTTCCTTGATCCTTCTAACTTCAAGTCTTTTGAAGAACTTCAGGGTCGTCTTTTGAAGGTTCTTGATGATGCACAGACACCTAAGAATAAGGTTGCTCGCGCAGAGGAAGAAGATCTTCCATGGGCTCGCGAAGATGCTGCTCCTAAGTTTAAAGAATCAGCTGCACCAAAGGTCTCTGCATCTACAGATGATGATGAAGATGATGATTTGATGGCCCACTTTAAAAGTCTGGCACGGTAATATTTGGACTAATTTTTGGTGATGTAAAGGGGGGCTTCCGCTCCCCTTTTTTTATGAGAATTTTACGTTCTTAAGATCGTGTGGATATGCACCTTTTAATTCAGCATACCATGATGGAGCAAATTCATTACCAAAGAATTTTTCAGTATTATGATCCATGCCAACTGCAGATCTTGATGGAGGTTGTCTATAATCATCTGGTGGTCTTGAACCTTCATTACCTCCAGTAGATTTCATAGAAGCTTCTCTAGCAAGTTCAGACATTGCTGTTTGCTCTACACCTCTTCTTGATAAATTTTCACCACGATCATGGCGGGTATCAACACGATATCCGCTTTCTTCATTATTACCACCACCAAGTAGCGATGAAAGTATATTAACACCAGCACCTATAAGACCGCCAGCTCCACCTCTACCACCAAGCATACTTTCCATCATACCCATAGGACCAGATTGAGCAAATCCAGCAGTACCTAATACACCGTGACCTATTTCGCCCTGACTAATTTTTCCTACATTACCAAGTTCTGGGAATGGTCCACCGCCACCGCCACCTTGACCTTGGTTAGCGAATCCAAAACTACCTTCATTTTGTCTTGGACCATGACCCTCTGAGGCAGCGCCACCGCCACCTCCTGCATACTGCCAATGCCATGGTTCTCTTGGAATATTACTGAATCCGAATTTTCCTGCATTTTCTTGTAGCCATTTATTTTGTTTGCTGCCTTCTTGATTTGCACCGCCACCTAAATCAACAGCCAGACCCCAACCATGATTTGATGTTCCAGGAGTTGCAGCCAATCCGCCTTGAGAATATAAACCTTTTTGTTTTGCAAGTCTGAGTTGCTCATCATAAGTTCTATATGAATCTGTAACACTCCAAGATATACCTTCAGATTTGGCAGCATCTAACATTTTCTTATATGCATCAGCGGCTTCTGGTTTTAATCTATGATTACCTTCACCGATAGATACTAATTCCGCATCAGGTAAATTACCATTTCCACCTTGATCGCCACCTTGTGATAATTCACCACCACCTCTGCCCATCATAGGATTTGGTGCACTTACTTGTTCTCCACCACTTTCTCTATTGTTACCGCCAGAAATAGGAGTTGTATCAGAACCATTAACTGATGGTGTATTGCCACCTTGTTGTGAAGGCGATGGAGGAACAGCTGTATTAGGTTGAGGTGTTACTGCACTAGCAACTTGAGTTTGCGTGGCGCCACCAGACATCTTTGAGTCTATCGAAGCTAATTTAGAACCATAATCGGGATCTGTAGCATAACCACTTTTAGATTGAGCAGCTATTGCTTCATCTATACTTTTAGCAGCCAGAACATCTTTATATCTTGGATTCTTCATTAAAAAATCAATATAATCTCCAGCTGATTCTGAAGAATCTTTATATGATTTGAAATTTTGTTTTGTGTCAACCATTTTACCGTTGACAAATTCTTGTGTTCCTGCACTAACACTATCTGTATCATTTTTTCCAGCTTTGATACCAAAAGCATTATTACCAACCATATGTTGGCCATAACCAGTTTCAAGCGAAGTTTGTGTAGCCCCTAATTTGGCAATAACTTCTGGATTTGGAACACCTTTTTCTTTTGCTGCTTTCAATAAAGAACTATACATTTTATCATAATATTCTTTTTGTTCTGCAGATGCAGGTTTATTAGATTTTGCAGTTTCACCAGCTGGCGCACCACCTTTAGGTATTGTCGCTCCTGGCATGTTTTCGAAGCCAGTTTGCATTTTATTTTCTTTAGCTACCATATCGCCAGCAACTGTGCTAATACCTAAAGCACCTAGACCAACTTTTGCAGTATTAGAAATATTTAATTTACCACCAGTAGCTAAACCACCAATTTTTTGGAATAAACTGCCACTACTATTTCCTACATTAGAATTTTGATTACCTAATGATTGTATAGCAACAGCAAGATGTTGTAATTGTGTTATTACTTGATATTGCGCTTGTAAAGAAGCATTCAATATACTATTTGTTTGACTTAATTGTGAAGTAACACCTTGTTGACTATCAGAAAGAGCTTGCTGTATTTGTGGGCCAATACTTGATATTTGTTGTTTTTGAGAAGCAAATACATTGTGTACGTCTTTAAGAATTCGAGACATATTTTCATTGTGTTCATCTGCAGCTTCTCTGAAATTATTTGTTGCGGCATTCATACCGCTTGCTGCTTTTGCTATTTGACTTAGTTCATTTGCCATTAACTGCTACCGTTCATTTTTGCTAGTTTCTCTTGACCTCTAGTCCAGGCAGCTACACCGAGAATTGCTGCAAACGAAAGATGTATTAATCCACCATTTGATAATGTTAAAGGAACCCATGGCGAATAAGTAAATTGAACACCAAGTCCTTTATATATTACTGGTAAAAATATTGTAATTCCAGGAAATCCAATAAAATCCATAAAACAAATAGCCATATAAAGCCAGCCCATCGCTGGTCTCCAATATGCTTTTATCCAATGCTCTTCTGATTCTTTTAATTGTTCATCAACAACTTCTTTATCAATAGAAGTTTGTGCAAGCCCAACAGAAGCTTGAGCTTGTGCAGTGGCCATCTGCATTGTTTGGTTGTTTTGATTATTGTAGTTATTGTTCCCACCATTATTATTGTTATTATCAATAACTACGACAGAAGGTGGAGGAGCTACAGGTGTGGGTGTTGGAACAGCCACATTGCTGATATCAGGCGATGATGGAGGAGGAGCGTTAGGGTCTGCTCTAATTACCATTTTGCTGTCTTTGTTTCGCTTCTTCTACTTCTCTTAGATAATTCATTAACATTTCGATATAAATGTCTCTTTCAAAAGGCATTAAATTTTCAATTTCACTAATGGAATATTTATGATGCTGAGCCATTGAAAAAATTGTTGTAAAATAATTCTGTAAAGAATTATGACTCAGCGCCAAGTAAAAAAATCATTTAACGAATTTAATACGATTTTTCTTTCATTACCTTTTTTATTTGTGTAATTGATAGTGTGTTCTAGTTTAGGAACAGATAGTAGAAAATTCTGAATAGATTCAAAAGTTTTCATATCTAGATTTTCTAAGAAATCTTCTAATTCTTGCTTCTTATAGTTTTTAGATTCATAAACACTATCACCATAATACATTTTATCAATACATCTGATGATCAATTCAAACATATAGTTTTTATCTAATTTAAGAAATTCTTCATCATCATATAAAGATGCTGGAGGATACTTCATAACAATACCAGATTTATCTGTTATTTTAATATTATTTTCTAAATTTTTAGGGTATATAATTTCTATATCATTTAAATCTACAGTAAATGTATAAGTTTCTTCGTCTTCAAAATCTTTATATGTTAGCTTTGCTATGTTATCTACAGAAACAGCTCTGAGCTTTAGAAAGATATATTCTAAATCAAAAACGGCTAATTTGTTAATGTCTAACTTATCATCTGTGCAGCAATTATTAACAATCTGTTTGATTGCTGATAAAATCTCAGCTTGACTTTCGCTTTCTCTAGCCATGAGAAGTAGTTTTTCTTCTTTGACTAAAAATGGTCTAAATTTATAAACCTTTTTCAGAGAAGGTATTTTGATATTATATAAAGGGTATTCAATTTTAGGTAACATATTGTAACTCCATTATGAATTAATAGTTTATTAAACCTGTCGAAAGTGATAAATTATCTATTGCTTCTTGTGATATTGATGATTGTTGACTAGCAGAAGGTGTTGTAACCTCCGAACTTTCAATTGTATATTCTGTGTATGCAATGCCAAGATTTAATCTTAAAAGATTTCCTTGATCTGCCCAATTTAAATTTACTTCTCTCATTGAAGTCGGGAATGCTTCAAATAGATTAATTTCTTGAATTTTTTTACCAAAAATATCATACATTATAATTTGAATGGTTGTAGAATATTGATCTTTATATTCTGCAGTATATGATGGTATTTTGTTGGCTCTACCGCCAGAACGGGCAGAAGAAGTTCCAGTAAATTCATATATTCCTCTTAACCAATTGTGCCAAAACTGCCACATATTACCGTAGCCGTCAGAGATCAAAGAAATACTTGTTTCTGAAAATTGAGCATTCATAGGTTGTTTCTGGGTTGGACCAACGCCATAGTGGTTAACGTCTGCATTGATTAATGTTATGCCAGGAGTTCTTATAGATTCTGCTCTGAATGATATATCTGCTGCTATATTATTGATCGAAGTACTAGATCCAGTATTATTAATAAAGGAATTGAATAGAATCGGCGGTGGGTTGAGAACAACTTTAAAACGGTTATTTGTTAAATAACCGCTCGCTGAAATATTAGTTTTAAAATTAACTATATTAAATGGCATTTCTATTCCTAGTAAGGTGGCGATGCTTTAGAAGAATATCTTCTATCTGGATTTATTTTCCACATTTGCATTGGTAATAGCAATGCTTTATCCCAGTCCTTTGGGTTAACATATTGAAATGCACTTTTTACATGACCATATAGGTATCTTTTAACACAATTTTCAAACCCAGAGAATTTCGTAGAAGATTGTTTTAGAACATTATACGAAATATTAAGTTTGGTCGAATTATTGTATTTATCATTATTTGCGATAGTATGTAAAGCGTTCATCAAACCAGCTCGCGCTTGTGGTGGTAAATAATGAAGGTTAATTGCTAGAAATCCACTGGTGGAGAAATCTAATGGAAACACAAGAGGAAACATATCATAAAAAGGTAATGTTGCTTTAAACTTAGGGTCATAAACAAACATAAACATTTTACCGATTTGAGGGACACCAACATTCTTAAAGATTTTAAATGGGTCGGCGGTTTCCATTATTTGTTCTTGATTAACTTGATCTTTATTGATATTCATGGCCTGATCGCGATACCAAGCTTGAGCTTCTTGTGTATCGCTGAAAGAAACGCTTTTAGCAGCCTGATTTATTTGTTGGAAAAGATACATTAATACGTAATTCCTAATTCTTTTTCAGTAAAAATAACAAACTTCCATCCTCTATCTTTACAATATTCGGATGCAGCTTTCCACTTAGCTTCATTAATTCCCCATGTTTTAACTTCTGTAAGATATCTTTTTGTCATCTTTTGTTGCCTAACAGGGGGGTTTACTTGTTTAGCTGGTTTGACTTCAATTATAACAGTTTCTTTTACACTATCCTTATTTATTTTAGTTACAATAAAATCAGGATAATATCTATGTATTTTTCCATCTATAGGTGATCTATAATGTATAATAATCTCTTCAGATCCCCATGAAAGGATCTGTTTATCCTCGTCCAATCTCAACATTAATTTAAGTTCCCATCCAGAACGATAAATAATGTTGGTAGGATCACCTTTGTATTTTTGTGGATTTTTGGGTTTAAAGTACCCTTGATATAATTTCATCTTCACCATTTATAATAAATATTCTTCTAATATTTAGCCGATTCTAAGGAACATAAATGCCAATACCATCGAAGCCCTCTGGAGGATTTAAAAGTTATAGTTTTCCAGGAGATCTTGTAACAGCAGATCGAGGTAATGTATTCTACACACAAATTTATTTTACATCATACAGTAATCAATTTAATAGTACTCTTTCTTTAGCGGGTGATATTTTACCTAATTTTTTACAAACTGGTCCTACTATAACTGCTTCTGGTGGATTTAGTTTGCCATTGCCTAATAAAATTAATGAAGTTCAAACTGTTACATGGGAAGCTGCTGATGCAGTTTCTCAAGCAATGTCTTTGGCTCAAGGTGCGGCTGGTGCAGTTTCTGCCAGAGCTGGTAATATTCTTAATAATATTGCAAGTGTATCTGGTAGTGTTGGAGAGTTTGGTGGCGCCGAAACAGGCAAAGCTCTTAATCCCCAATTGTATATGCTCTTCAAATCTCCTAATTTCAAAGAACATCAATTTTCTTGGACATTTACTCCAAATAATGAAAAAGAATCGAATGAATTAAATGATATTATCAATTATCTAAAAAAATATTCTTTACCAAGTAAATCAGGAAATTTTCTTTATAATTACCCTTCAATTGCTATGATACAATTCAAACCAAATGATGCATTTGCATTTAAAATTAAACCGTGTGCATTGGTTTCTGTTAACGTTGACTACAGTGGTGGGGGTAGACCTTCGTTTTTTAAAAATGGTGCACCAACTGTTGTTAATCTTGGTTTAGCATTTAAAGAGATAGAACTTTGGACTCAAGATAATTATAATAAATAAGGTATTAAATGGCTCAGGATAAATATTTCGATAAATTTCCAATAGTTCAATATGGCAATTCAGCATCAAATAATACGGTTGTTGATATTACTAAACGTGTGACTTTTTTAGATGTCGTATATAATAATCCATATGTATTTTATCCATACGATCTTACAGATTTTGAAAGACCAGATCAGTTCAGTTATCGTTATTATAATGACCAGTATAAAAGTTGGATACTATATCTTTCAAATAAAATTACTGATCCTTATTATGGGTGGTATTTACCACAAGACGAATTTGATAATTTTGTAATCGCAAAATATGGTTCAGTCGATTTAGCATCTTCTAAAATAAAATATTATGTTAATAATTGGCCTGACCAAGAAAATATAAGCACATCTAGATATAATTCTTTAACTCCTGGCCAACAAAGTTATTGGCAACCTGTTTATGGTTTCAATAACAATATAATGTCATACTCTGCAAAACAAATCGATTGGACAGTTACTACCAATCAAATGGTTTCTTATTCTGTAGGAAATACAAATTTTAATATCGATGAAATAGTTAATGTTGTATTTGATAATAATGATACTGGTCAAGGACAAGTTGTAGCGGCTGCTAATGGTGTATTGTATATTCAGCATACATCAGGTACTACCCTTGCGAACGGTGGTGTGACTATAGCTAACACTAGTTATATTTACGGAACAGAATCAAATGTGAATACTATTTTTACCTCTGCTTCGTTGATAACAACTACAATTGATCCCGCTGAACAAACTTATTGGGTTCCTGTTACATATTATGATTACGAAAATCAAAAAAATGAATATAATAAAACGATTCAGGTTTTAGATAGCACTTATTCCACTGTTATAGTAAATAACATAAAAACATTATTGAGTAATACCTAATGCCAATTGGTGATATTAATTTTCAAACCTTTACTATAGGCAGTTTAGATGTCAACGATTCAACAGCTATTGGGCTTGTTGGTCTTAACATATATGAAGACATATTAAATCCTTTAGGTCCAGTTGGTGAAGCTAGATTAAATGACTTCAATGACGCTGTTGGTAAATCTAATATTAATGGTAAAGAAGATGTTACCATTAGTTTTTCATGCGATCAGGGCGGTGGATCTGCTAGTTTTAAATTTAAACTAATGAAAAATACAAATGGCAATGATGGTTCTATGGAATCAAAAGGTTCTGGCCATAGTAAAAGATCTGACTTTAGATTTGTAAGCCCAGAACTATTAGCTTCCCAAGGTAATTTTATATCAAAGAGTTATAATACACAAACCAGTGAAATGGTTAAAAATATGTTAACTGATTTTTTAAAAACAGATAAATCAGTTGATATTCAAGAGCAAACAAAAGGTAATCGTAGATTAGTATTTCATAATGAACATTTTGCAGACGCTTATAAAAAATTAAATCACGAGCATGTTTCTTCTTCTCATGAATCTTCATGTTATGTTCTTTTTGTTCAGGGCGGTAGCTCTCCAAAATATGTGTTCTCTACATATGAACAATTATTTGAACAAAGTCCAGTTACAAAATTAACACAATCTACAACTTTAGCGACTGGTAATATATCAGATAAAACTAAACAAAATTCAATGATTTGGTTTAAGCCATCAGATACTTTTTTTACACCAGCTCGTTCGTTAACAAAACCAAATGAAAAAACATATAATTTAACAACTGGTAAAGCCCATTCGGTACCACCGCAACAACCGCCATCTTTTAAATTTGCAGATGGTCAGGGTGTATTTACTACACCACCTTCAAGCGCAAATGGTGTACCTTCACATACTGTTAATGATCCTTCTAATAATAAAGATGATCCTTCTGTTTCTACTGCAAGAAAAAATAGAGCTGCTTTTCTAGCTTTCCTTTCTCAAAATTCAGCTGAATTAGAAATACCTGGAAATCCAGAAATTACTCTTGGTAGTATGATTGAATTAGATGTTCCTAAAAAAGCCAATCAAGATACAGAACAAGGCGAATCTCAAATTAATGGTAAAGCTTTAGTTGTTTCTATTAGACACAAAATTAAACCTCTAGGCCAAACACCTAGATATACAATGGTACTAAGAGTAGTTAAAGGTTCTTATAAACAAGGTGGTGGTGGTAATGGGTGATTTATACGCTGCAGAAGTGAGAAATATCATGGACCCTTTGAAATCGGGTAGAGTTCAAGTAAGAGTATATGGCCATCATGACGATGAAAATTCTGTTAAAGATGCTGATTTGCCATGGGCATTACCTTTACAGCCAGTAACTTCTGCCGCCACAGGTAAAGTTGGAACTGTACCTGTTGGATTATTAGTAGGTTCGAGAGTTGTGATTACATATTTACACAGTGATACCGCAGAGCAATATCCAATTATACTTGGATCTTTTGCTCGTGGTGCATTGCCAGCTGGAGGATAAAATGTCTATAGATACAGGGCCAGATAAAGGTGCAGGTAAAGCATTATTAGATATTATTAGTTTTGGTATTGATACTTTTGGATCTAAAGAAACGCATAAATTAGCACCTAATAATCCTAAAGTAGGTGGTAAACCTGTTGATACTAATCCAAAATATAATAATGCACCTGCAGTAAAAAATGATGCAGGTCAACCTGCAGTTTCGACATCGCGTTCGCAAAATGCACCAAACGCAGATAATCCAACTGTTGCTTCTGCTCCTGCAAATATGAAATTGCCAGACGCTTTAGCAAAGGTCGATCCAAAATCTGTAGCTGCTTCATTAAAAAATATGATGAGTTTACTTAACCTCGTTAAGAGCGTTATGAATAGTGCAAGTAGTCATTCTCAAACTAAATCTGTAACAAAAGGTTTTTCTGGCGCTCTTTCTATTCTTGCGAACAAATATGGTTACAGTAAAGTTATAACAGCTTTTGATATAGCGTTAGAAAATAATGGTATTAATCAAATTGAACCTGATTACCAAACTATTGTTAAAGAAGGTATATCTAACTTAATTCAGCAAGTTATGGTTTTCGGCGAAGATAAAATACCAGCTCCAGTTATACCTCCAATTGTGTATGGTACAGTATTACCGCCAGCAAATTTGATAGTTTATTTTGCCAAAGTTCCTAACCTATATGTACAGCAATATTATTCATCAACCAGCGATCCATATCCTGGGTATATTCAGTGGCTAGGACCAAATGGTGATTATCTATATTCTTTAAGACTATCGTATCAATATCCATATGCTTCTGCAGATGAAGAAATATTATCAACTTCCCAGTTAGAAATAGCGGCTGCTTTTGATCCATATATTTTAAATAATAAACCTATTCCTATTTTTATTACACCTACCATAATAAATACTGTTTTGGATATAGCAAGCGCGAATGTTCAAAAAAACGGTATGGAAAAAAATATGGGTAATGGCTCATCTGTTAATATAATGAGCTTATTACCAGAATTGATGGGTATTGCTGGTACTACTTTAAATGTTTCGCAAACTTTACATTTACCAAACTCTGTTTTAAATCAAAGCACAGTTTCTGATTCGTTACAGAAATTTGCGACTAATATTTCTATGGCTAAATTAATGCAATCTAAATCTGCAGGAGCTTTTAATATTCCATCAGCGCTGAGTAGCCTTACAAATATTGCATCACTGGCAGGAGCTTTAGGTTCATTGGGAATTTCTATACCAAGTTTAGCTGCTGTAGCTGGCCTTACAGATATTAGTAGTTTGGGCGCTGTTGCAGATATTACTAAGTTATTAGCTTCTTCTTCGAATGCGCTGAATCAATTGAATTCACTTGGTATATCTCCTTCTGGATTGGCATATGATGCGTATACAGCTGCTGGAGCTACTTCGGCTTCTATAGCTCTTGGCTTACAACATTCTAATGTTTCTTCAGATGCTATTTTAGTGACTGAAAGCATATTAAATAAGGTATTGTGAAATGGGTTTGTTAGATAATTTTAATAAATTTTTAGAAAAAGCTCCATATGATGATGGAAGATCTTCGCCAGATTATCCATGGATTCATGGTATTGGCGGCTTGCTTGGTGATAGAAAAATAGTTCATGCTAACCCAGATAAACCTGATGAAGCATATCATGAAAAAATACATCATGATGGCACTTTTGAACATAAAGAAGCTAATGGTTTATTGAGCAGAATTTCTAAAGAAGTAAGAGAATATGTTTCTGGTGGTCACAGCCATAATTCTGATAGCCATAAAGCAGATCATACACAGGGTAGTAAAAATACTGACGCTAAAGGTGATATGGGAACCGCTTCTGGTGGAGATCATTTTAAAGGGCATGGCGGTAAAGAAATAGGTGGTTCTTCAGAAGGTGGCCACAACCATACAGATGGTGATGATTTTCGTACTTCAAAAGGAAATGTAGTTAGTTCACACGAAGGGGATATGCATACAAATCATGATGGAGATCATGTTTCAACTGTAAATGGTACAAATTATCATACAACAGTTGGTGACCATGCACTTAATGTGCAAGGTGGTCAATTAGATGTGCAGGTGAATAGTGGTAATACTCGTATATATTCGGCTAAAAGTATTTTAATACAAAGTGGAACAGAAATAACTTTAAGAGTAGGTAATTCTACATTATACATTAATTCTTCTGCAATGAGTATTGATATTCCTGGAGTTATTGGTATCGGAGCAAATTCTAATATTGGTGTATTTTCTAATACTAAAATTGGTCTTTTTGCGAATACTTCAGGCTCTGGATATGTTAAAATTGTTGGCCCAACTGTTACTATTAACCCACCTGGAGGTTGATTATGGATCATAAATTTGTAATTTTAAATAATGGAATATTAGAAACTTATACTAACTATGATGATATACCTTTGTCATTTGATCATGTGATTGAATTTAAACCATGGATTGATGAAGATCATGATCATGTTCATACAGATCATGATCATGAAGAATTAGCTCAATGGAATATTAAATTACAAGAACTTATGAAAAGGGAAACAAAATAATGCCAGCAGCAACTCGAGTAGATGATGCAGACGTAGCACATTGTTCTGGTATGAAAAGAGCAGTAGGTTCTCCTAATGTTTTTGTCAATGGTAAAGCGTGGTCTAGGCAGGGCGATGTTAATACATCACATTTAACTCCAACAGATGATCCATGCCCTTCTCATACTGCTCCGATAACCAAAGGTTCTACTACAGTATTCATTAATGGATTAGGTGCTGGAAGAGTTGGTGATGCTTTAACAAATTGTACATCAGTGGCGGTTGGTTCGCCAAACGTATTTGCAGGCGGATAAAATGGCAGTAACAAGAGCGGACGTAATATTAAACACCAGAGGCAAACAAGAGTTTTTCTCTGATTTCTTAGATAGTTTTGCAATGACTCCAGTTGGTAATCAACTTGGTAGAGTAGTAGATTCAGAATCTGTTAATCAATCTATAAAAAATCTAATATTGACGAGTATGGGTGAAAGGTTATTTCAACCATTAATTGGCAGTAATATATACAATTCTTTATTTGAATTGAACAGCACGATAGAAGCTTCTACTATTGAATTTTTAATTGAAACAACTATTAAGAATAACGAACCAAGAGCTTCGGTTAATAGTGTTACTGTAATATCAAATCCAGATAATTATACTTTATCTATCAATATCGTTTATAATCTCATAAATAGTACTGATCCTATAACACTTAATTTTACATTAAAAAGAGTCCGATAAATGGCCAATAGTGCACTTCAGTTAACTTCTTTAGATTTTGATACTCTTAAACAGAATTTAAAATCTTTTCTTTCTACACAGTCGATTTTTAAAGATTATAACTTTGAAGGCTCTAACATCAATACACTTCTTGATGTTATGTCATATAACTCTTATTTGAATTCTTTCTATTTAAATATGATCGCATCGGAAATGTTTCTTGATTCTGCGCAGAATCTCGAATCTGTTGTTTCACACGCTAAAGAACTTAATTATCTTCCTCGTTCTTCAAAGTCATCAGAAGCTAATATATCTTTCCAAGTTATAACTTCACCTAATATAACTACTCTTACTATCAAAAAGGGTACATTATTTGGTGGTACTAATGCTAATGGTGCATTTAATTTCGTAACAGATCACGATTATTCTTTCACATCTTCTGTTTCTAATTCATCATCAATAACATATACTGTTCCTAATATATCAGTTTATGAAGGTAAATATATTACAGATACATATGTTAACAATATCAATAATGAAGCTCAAAGATTTATTCTTACAAATCAAAATGTTGATATTAGCAGTATTGAAGTTATAGTTACTGAAAACAATGTAAATACTAACTTCTCAGTAGCTTCTACATTATATAATCTTACTAGCACTTCAAATGTGTTTTTTTTACAGGCTGCTCAAAATAATCAATATGAGATTATTTTCGGCGATAATAATTTTGGTAGAATTCCAAATAATTTAGCTGTGATAAACATTTCATATAGAGTAACAAAAGGCACAGATTCTGACGGTGTTGTTTCCTTTATCTGTAATCAAGATTTAGGTGTAATGAATAATGGCAGCGCGAGCGTTCAAACGCCGATAACTGTTCTTGCAAATTCTTCGGGTGGCTCTAATGCAGAATCAATTGACTCTATTAAATTTTCAGCCCCAAGATATTTCGCAACTCAACAAAGAGCTGTTACATCTGATGATTATTCCTCATTGGTTCTTACTAATTATGGTAGTATAATTTCAGATGTTAATGTTTATGGTGGAGAAACTTTAGAACCAAAACAATATGGTAGAGTTATAGTTGCAATTAAACCTTCTGGTGGCACTGTTGCTCCAGATTATGTTAAAAATGAAATCTCTCAATTCTTAAAACCATTCATAGCATTACCAAATAGAGTTGTTATAACTGACCCTGATTATCTTTATTGTCAAGTTAATACAACGGTTCAATATAATAAAACTATAACAACTAAAACTTCTAGTGAATTACAAACCGTTGTTTTAGCAGCAATTTCACAATATAGTGTAAATAATATCGAGGCATTTGGTTCTGATCTTCGTTATTCTAAATTTATTTCTACTATTGATAATAGTGATTTAAGTATTACCAGTAATGATACATCTATTAACATCATTAAAAGATTATCACCTGCATTAAATTATCCAACATCATTTAGCTTTAGTTTTAATAATCCAGTTGAACAAGAAATGGCTTCTCCTGGATACGTAAAGGGTGGAGCTTTTTCTGACGAGCCTGTAATAACTTCTTCTGCTTTTACATACGTAGATAGTTCTGGGGCGCAATGGCCATTATCATATATCAGAGATGACAACAATGGAAATTTAGTTGTATATTCAACTGTAAATGGTGTATTTACTATTTTAAATTCTATGATTGGAACAATCGATTATAAGACAGGTAATGTTGTAATTACTAATCTTACAACCTCTTATTACAATAATTATATCGCTCTTTATATGGTTCCTATGAATAAAGACATTGTTGTTAGTAGTAATAAAATACTTATAATTGATCCTAATGATGTAACAATCACCATGATGCAAACAGTAGTATAATTCAAATGCAATTTTCAATTGAAAAAAAGATATCGAATTTTATTGAAAACCAATTTCCTAGATTTTATCAGGAAGAAGGCGATAACTTCATTTTATTTGCTAAAGCATATTATGAGTGGATGGAAAGTAATAATCCATTAGTTGATTCTTCTAATAATGTAATATTAAATTCAGATTATACTTCTTTAATGCCTCCAATTTATGGAGCTAGAAATCTTTTAGACTATAGAGATATCGATAATACATTAGATGCATTTCTTGATCATTTTCAAAAGAAATATCTTTATGGAATACCATTCGATGTAATTGTTAATAAAAGATATCTTCTTAAACATATTTTAGACGTTTATCGTTCTAAAGGTTCTATTCAGTGTTATAAGCTTTTATTTAAATTAATATATGGTCAAGATGTTGACGTATATCTTCCATCTGAAGATATGCTTAAGATTTCTGATGGTACATGGACTCAACCTAGATATCTTGAAGTCAATGATAACGGCTCTCTTAGTAGCTATGTTGGCCAAACAATTGTTGGTGTTACTTCTGGTACAACAGCAATTATTGAAGACCTTGTAAGAAATGCTATTAATAGAGGTATCACTTGCAACCTTGCTCTTTCTAATATTTCGCCTGTAGGTGGTTATTTCATTAAAGGCGAAAAGATTATTATTCAAAATCAGAATACGCCTGAAGATATTGCAGCAGCTCCTGTTGTTTTAGGATCGCTTGATTATTTAAATATTATCAATGGTGGCCAAAATTATAATGTAGGCGATGTTCTTAAAATAGCACAGTATGACCCAACAACAAATAAAATTGTTTCTTCTGGAACTAATGGCCGTTTAAGAGTAACAAGTGTTTCAAGACAACAAGGTTCGATTGCGTTTAATATAATCAGCGGTGGGTTTGGTTATATTGCAAATGCTAATATTTTCTTTTATAAGGGTGATGGAGATACTACTGGTAATGGAGCTTCTTTTCAATTAGGTTCATTATCTTATCTACAAAACATTAATTATAATACAGATTTAATTTGTGATTATCTTAGTAAAGCTATTAATTCTTCGACATATGCATTACCAGGAAATGCAGCTGCTAATTCAACAGCGCAAATTGTACCTTCTTTAAAATATACTACTTCAACGTTTGGTAGTATTGCTACTTTAGCAAATACTTCATCAGGTAACGGATATACACAAACACCGTATGTTTTTGTTAGATCAACTCAACTTTCAAAAACATTACCTGGAACTGTAAATATTTCTACATCTTCAAATACAATTACTGGTACCAGTACTAAATTTAAAACATATTTTGCAAATGGTGATGTTATTGCATTACAAGCTAATAGTACTGTGATCGACTATCAAATCATTCGAACTGTTACTAGTGATACTAGTATTCTTCTTTATGGTCCTTCAAAATATTCTAATACAGTAGCTACTGTTAAAGCGGCTCCTGTAATTTTACCGTCTAATTTTTCTATCTATAGCCCATTAATGGCCCGTAGCGATAATACAATTGATGGTAAAAATGAAATTATTTCTGCTAATCCATCAGCTGGTAACAATATTGTTAAAACTGTAACAGCTATTGGTTCAGGTAAAGGTTATATAGATAACGAACTTGTAAAAGCATATCGTTATAATGCATTGACTATACCAGTAATTGCCAATGGTGGTAATAATTATAGTAATAATGATAGCCTATCATTTTCATCTGTAGATAACATAACTGTAGGAAATGGTTATGTTACCACAAATGCAACTGGTGGCATCACAGCTGTGATTATGAACTCATTAGGTTCTGGATATATTCAGGCTCCAACTGTTACTGTTAATAGCAATAATCGTCTTATAGTTTCTAATGTTACAAATAATAGTACATCAACTGGATATTCGAATACAGATTATATTACATTTTCAAATAATTCATTAAACGCTCCATACATTACTGCAGCTGGCTCTCATTATAGTAATAATGATAGTTTGACGATTTCGGGAACTGCATATGCAACACCTGCATCTGGTCATATTTTAACAAATAACACTGGTGGCGTAACATCTGTTATTTTAGATAACATTGGTTCTGGATATTTGGTAGCCCCTAGTATTACTGTCAGCAGTAACACTCAACAATATATTTCAGCACTTGCTATTAATGGTAATACAGTAGGGTATTCGAATAGTGATTATATCACAATATCAAATACACAGAATCAATTTTATAGCGGCAATGCATCAATAACTACAGATTCAACTGGTAAAATTACAGCGGTTACTGTTTCTAATACTGGATTGTTTAAAAGTACACAGGCTAATAGTGGTCTTGTATTAACAGTAACTAATTTCTATGGTGGCGAATCATCTGGATTTGGTTTGGGGTATTCTTCATTTAAAGGTTATATTTCTGCCAATACACTTACAGTTGTAGATATGCAAACGGCTCTTGCCAGTTATTATAGCGATATTGTTATTGGACAAAGAGTTAGTGGACCAGGAGTAACCTCTAATACATCAATAACTGCTTTTGTTTCTGGTTCTGGTGGTGTTGGAACATATACTTTGAATAAATCACAGACAGTTGGATCTAGTGGTACACCAATTAATATGATTTCAACTAATCTTACTGCTGGATTATCAAATGCAACTGCGCCATCGGGCGCGAGTATTGGTGTTACTATTTCTTCAAATAATCAATTCTATAGTGGTAATGCATCAATAACTACTGATTCAAGTGGTAAAATTACATCTGTTGCAGTTTCTAATACTGGATTGTTTAGTAATAATCAAAGTATTAGTGGATTAGCAGTAACTATTGCCAATTCAATTGGTGGATCTTCTGCTGGTTCTGGGGCTAATATTTCATTTTCCCTATCGAATACTGCTGGTGGTTCTGGCGCAATATTAACTACATTCGTTCAGGAATATGATACAACTAGCTCGATTCAAGGATTCGTTGTTAAAAATGGTGTTGGTAGAGACGAAGGTAATTGGTCTTCGACTAATGGTTTCTTAAATTCAGATAAATACATTCAAGACAGTTATTTTTATCAAGATTATTCGTATCAAATTCGAGCTGCTATTACGCTCGATAAATACAAAGATATATTATATAACACATTTCACTCGGCTGGTTCTGAATTATTTGGTGATTTTTATCTCATAGATAATGAAAAATCTTTGGCTGTATTAGAATTTGAAACTTACAATGCTGTTATAGGTATTACTTCTGATAGCACTTACTATACTTCAGATATGACAGGGATTACCTCTGATATGTTTGTTAACTATGGATTGACTTCGGATATTTCAACTATTACTTCTGATAGTACTTTGTATACATCAGATAACACATGTTAAACTAAGGATATAGGAAAAAGATGGCTCAGGCAAATATTAGTATTGGAACAAATCCAAATGATGGTACAGGTACTCCACTTCGTACTGCAATGGGGTATATTCAAAATAACTTTACTGAATTTTATTCAGTAATTACACCTACACCACTTGCTGGTAATAATGCCTCATTTGCTAATAATATTACAGTCGCTGCAAATGTTAATTCCAATAACCTTTTTGCCAATACTAAACTTCAAGTTGGATCTTCGTCAGGATATAATTTTGGATCTCTTGCTGTTATTGAAATTGACGCCAATCAAAATACTTATGTTCAAAGCGTTATTCAAAATGCTAACTCTGGAACACAGGCTTCTGGTGATCTTATAATCACTGCTGATACTGGTAATGATTCATTTGGATATATCGATCTTGGTATTAATAGTTCTACATATTCTAATGCAAGTTATAATATCGGCGGCGCATTGGATGGTTATCTTTATTCATCAAATAGTAATTTACTTATTGGTACTGCTTCTGCAAAAGAAGTTGTGTTCCATGCTAATGGTACATTATCGACTAATAGAATTTTTACAATTAATGCAACTGCAGTAACTATCGCCAATGGCGCAGCATTGGTCGCCAATGGTTCTACTGGTACTGCTGGGTATTATCTTACTTCAAATGGCACTGGCGTTTATTGGTCTTCAGAAGCCTTCCTTGGTGCTAACCAAGCCGCGCAGTATACTTGGTCAAACACCCAAACTTTTCAAAATACAATTACATTTAGTAGCATTCTTAATGCCAATACAATTAATGCTACTAATACATTCAATACTGCGTCAGGTTCTGGTGGAACTACTAGCGGTATTACCATTACGAATACAAATATTTCAATTGGTAATAGCTCAGTAAATACTTCTACTAACTCAACTCACTTCTTCTCTGGTAACTCAACTGTTTATGGGCTTGGTAATAATACATCAGAGGTTCTTGTAAATCCTACAGGTAATCTTTCCCTTACCGCTGTTTCGATAAATTTAGTTAATGCTTCAGCAAACGTGTTAGTTGCTAATCTTAGCGGTTTATATGTTAATGCGGCTGTTAATGCCACTTCTCATACCGCTGGTAGTAATGCTGTATTCAATAGCACAAACCTATTATATACTGGTAATACCACACTTCAACCAACTGTTACCTTGTCTAATACTGGAGCGTTCAGTATTGGTAATAGTAGCACTACTCAAACTACTTCAATTATTACAGTTGCTAACTCTGTGGGTAATATCGCCATTACTCCTATTTCTATTACATTAGCTAACACAACCCAGCCGTTCTTTGTTGCTAATAGTACAGCTGCAACTGCATATAATAAAGTGCAAATTGGTAACAATGCGTTAAATCCATACTCATATGGTACTGCAGCGGCTATTGAAATTGATTTGACTTCTAACGGATTCGTTCAGGTTGTTATTCAAAATGCTAACTCTCAGTTAAATGCCTCTTCTGACCTTGTTGCTGCAGCAGATAGCGGTAACGACGTAAGTAACTATGTGGATCTTGGTATTAATAGTTCTACATATTCTAATGCAAGTTATAATATCGGTGGTGCATTAGATGCATATCTTTACGCTTCTAACGGTGCATTAACTATTGGTACTGCTTCTGTCAAAGACGTCGTTATCCATGCTGGTGGTACAACGACTACTAATAGAATTCTTACTGTTAATACAAGCGGTGTTACTGTAAATACTTCTTCTAACCTTACTGTTTTATCAAATACATTTAACCTTGGTACTTCAAACGTTTCTGGGCATACAACTTATGGTGCAGGTGGTTATACATATCTACCAAACGGTTTGAAAATGATATTTGGAGCAATTACAACTGCTAACTCTACAGCTAACGTCATATCGTTTTCTGCACAAAGTGGTGTTTCATTTACATCAAATTGTTACTCGCTAACGCTAACTTCAAACGCTGTGGCTTCTGTTGCAGCTGCATATACAGTTAATGCTACTAGCTTTACATTAATAACAAATAGTGCTACTTCATCGACTGTATCATTTATGGCGATTGGTATTTAAGGAATAATAATGGGTAATCTTTTACCGAATTTTACAAAAAATATTATCGAAGAGATAAACAATAGTATCTCTTCGAATACATCGCAATATTATGCATTTGCTTCATTTTCTGCCAATACACCATCTTTGACAGAAGATCAAATGTTTGTCAATGAATGGCAATTAATATTTGGTAAACAATTAAATTCAGGTAATTTTCTTCCTGTTATATCAAATATAATTTGGACATCTAATACTGTATATTCAATATACGACAATCATATTGATTTATCAAATACTAATTTTTATGCAGCCGCACAAACTGTAGGTTATTATCATATCTATAAATGTATGGATAATGCAAATGGAAGCCCATCAATTTCTAATCCAAGCGCCATAGCTTTACCTACACAAACCTCTACTTTTCAAACAGCTGATAACTATAAGTGGAAATATATAACTTCCATTACCAATGCAGTTTATAATAGATTTGCAACTGATGTGCATATGCCGATCTATTCCAATGTTAGTGTGGTTTCTTCAGCTGCTGAAAATAGTGGCGTTGATAATATACTAATTTCTAATGGCGGTTTCTATAATACGTACCACAATGGAATTGTACAGGGTGGCAATTCATCAATTATTCAGGTAGCTGCTAGTGCAAATACAACCCTTGGTTATTATAATAATAACTCTATCTATTTGTATAATTCAGGCTCACCTACTACATCCCAGTTATTTCAAATCGCTAATTACTTTTCCAACAGTTCTGGTAATTGGGTTGTACCTAATAGCAGTGTTAATTCTGCTTCTGTTACAGCTGGTGTTACAAGTTATAGTATCTCCCCTTCTATCATAATTCAAACAGATGGTACAATTCAGCCTCTTGCTTATTCAGTAATTAATGCATCTTCTAATAGTATTTCTAATGCAATTATCATTAATAGTGGATCAAATATAACTTGGGCTAATGTTAGTGTTTTTGGTAATCCAAGTTATGGTGGTTCGGGTGCTAATCTTCAAGCTATTGTTCCTCCTCCAGGAGGTCATGGTTATGATCCTGTAACAGAATTATATGCTAAAGGTATAGGTGTATACTTTACATTCTCCAATACAGAATCAGCAACTATACCAACAAATGTTTTATATAATGGCGTAGGTATAGCTAAAAATCCATATGGTATGAATACTTCTACAGGCGTAATATCTTCTGTTATAGATACAAATACTTTTAGTGCATATTTAAATGCTAGTTTTGTTACACCATTATCTTCAACACTATATACAGTTGGTGATACTGTAACAGGTAATACTTCAGGTGCAGTGGGCACTGTTGTATTTTGTAACACATCGACAATTTATTTAACAGGCGATAAATATTTTGTAAATGGTGAATATATTGTTAACAGTGGGAAAACTTTAGTTGCACAAACTACCATAAATACATTAGGTAGTGTATATACTAAGAATTTTAAACCTTTCTATGTTCAATCAGTTAGCACAGTTTCGAGATCTAATACTCAAAATGAAGCATTTAAATTGATAATTCAAATTTAATTAGGGAAAAGAAATGCCAATTAATACTAATTTAGATGTAGCACCCTATTATGACGATTTTAATGCAAATAATGAATATTATCGAATTTTGTTTAGACCTTCAACAGCTGTACAAGCTCGCGAACTAACTCAAATACAATCTATCCTCCAAAATCAAATTGAAAACTTTGGTAACTGGGCATTTAAAAATGGCAACATCGTTTCTGGTTGCGCTATTCATGATGACCCAAATGTACCATTCGTTCGCCTTCAAGATTATCAAAGCAATGGTGCGTCTTATGATGCAACGTCTTTTGCTAATTTACAGGTTGTCAGCGCTGTTTCAAACCTTACAGCTACAATCATCGTAAGTAATTCAGGTTTAACTGCGAACTATCCTAATACCAATGTTATCTATCTAAGATATATTAATACTGGTAACAATGGCGCCAAAGTATTTTCTAATAACGAAATTTTAAATTTTTACGTCAATCCAAGAACAGGCAATAACGTAGCTGATATAGTAGCTATTGTTAATACATATGCTAATTCTACATCTGGTCAACTTACAACTGGCGCTGCTCATGGTATCCATGTTGACGCAGGTGTAGTTTTCCTCAATGGTGTTTTTGTTAATGTTCTTCAACCAACATATGGTCTTGTAAATAATTTTGGAACTTATGCAGGTAACAACGTAGTTGGGTTCCAACTAACAGAATCAATAGTAACTGAAAATCAAGATTCATCTTTACTTGATAATGCTCTTGGATATCCAAATGAAAATGCTCCAGGTGCACATCGTTTAAAATTACTTCCAACTCTTGTTTCTTTAGATACATCAAATAGCTCGACTAATACTAGCGGCTTCAATCCAATTGTTACATATAATTATGGTGCAATAAGCACCACATCAGTTGCTGGTCAAAATCTATATTCAATTCTTAACGATTCAATCGCCAAAAGAACTTATGAAACTTCAGGTAACTACGTAGTTAATCCATTCGTCGTTGATACAACTACAAATGGTCCTTCTGCATTAACACCTGATTTGGTTTACGGTAGAGTAAATCCAGGTGTTGGATATGCCGAAGGTTATAGAGTAGAACTTCAAAAAACTCAGTACATTACTATGCGTAGAGGTAATGATACTAATTCTAAATTAGAACAACAGATCACATTCAATTATGGTAGTTATTTTCTATTAGATGAAGTTGCAGGTGATTTCGGATTTAATACTGCAGGAACAATTTCTTTATATGATACACCCCAATTTTCTGTTACTAAAAGATTATTTGCATCTGCAACACCAGTAGGCAATGTCATCGGTACTGCTCAAGTTAGATGTTTCTCATATAATGATGATAAAACACAAGGGTCCAATACTGCATTATATGCACTTCATGTGTTTAATATTAATATGAACAGTGGCAATGGTTATAACCTTAGTCAAGTTCAGTCTGTATATTACAATGCAGGTGGCATTAAGGGTATTGGCGACGTTGTTGGTAGCGGTATCAATAATGCTTCTACTAAAGATCAACTTTTTAGTTTCGGTGATGTTGGCTTACAATCTTTAAGAGATTCAAGTAACAACTTACATTCTGAGTATACATATAGAACTCGTGTAAGCACCCAAATGAACACTGTTGGTGATTCAACAATTACACTTCCTTCTTCTGCAGCTGGTGGTATTGATATTTTACCATATGGTACTGGTATATTAACTGATTTAAATGCAGCTAATTTTACTCTTATTGTTACTGGTGCTAATACTGATACTGCAAATTTCTCAGGAACTGTGAGCGTCAACGCTACAAGTAATGTTGTGACAGGTACTAGCACTTCTTTCATAATTAACTTTAATATTGGAGATCAAATTAAAGTTAATCAAGGCACAGCAACAGATGTAAGAACTGTTACTTCTATCGTTAATACTACTTCATTGTCTGTTGATAATCCATTTTCAACGACCAATGGTACAGCTACATATGCAAAAACATACATAACTGGTAAAATTATACCAATCAATCAGTATCCTGCTGCGTATGGTGGACCTTCTTCATATATACAAGTAACAAATACTACTTCATTTTCGGTTAATACTTTAGAAGCTCCAAGCACTCCAGTTAATGTTGATGTTGTATTTGATGTATTAAGAACATTTGCTACTCCAGCTAAAAAAGTTATCAATAAAAATCGTTTTGTTAAATTAGATACATCATTAAATCCAAATGGACCATGGTGTTTAGGGTTTAGTGATATACACCAAGTTAGTTTGGTAACAGGTTCATCTACTGCAAGTTATTCTCTTACTAATCAAGATATAACTTCTAATTTCGTATTTGATACAGGTCAAAAAGATACTAGATACAGCCTAGGATACCTATACCCTGCAGCTGGTTACAATACATCAGCTAACCCATATCTATTAGTTCAGTTAGATTATTTCACAACTAACACCGCTTCAGGTACAGGTTTCTATAGTGTTGAATCATATCCTGTAAATGATGGACTTCCTGGATTTGTTACTGTTTCTTCTGGTTCTACTGCAGTTGTTGGTAATAATACTACATTTACATCTTCGTTTATTGTTGGTGATTTAATCGAAATAGATTCGACATTTAGAACTGTTGCAAGTATAGCTAATTCTACATACATGACTATTAATACCCCATTTAATAATAGTTATACAAATGTTTCTTATTATAATGCTACTACTATACAAACTAAAGATATACCTCTTTATGTTGACGAAGGTGGCAAAAAAATATCACTAAGAGATTATGTAGATTTTAGACTTCCTGCAAATAGTAATGCTACTGATACAGGTAAATGTGACACTTCAAATTCAGCTCAGTTAACAGCCGCTATTGGTGCTGCTAGTACTAATCCTTCAAATACTGTTGCATATAATGTCTATACAACATTAAATGTACCATCATATGGTAAAAATTTCCAATCTGATTATACATATTATCTACCAAGAAAAGATTTGATAATGATGACATCAGATAATGTAATTAAGATTAAAGAAGGTCATCCAAGTGATTCGCCACAAACTCCATTGTATCCAGATAATGCGATGGTTCTTGCCACTATAAATGTACCTCCATATCCTTCATTATCTTCTGACCAACTTGATACATTGTTATCGATAAATCAACTTTCTAAAAATCTAACCAGAGATAATTCTCATGGTATATCTATCAATTTAGTTTCAAATCGTAGATATACTATGAAGGATATTGGTAAGTTAGATTCTAGAATTACCAATCTTGAATACTATCAGGCTCTTTCTCTATTGGAGAAAAAAGCTACTGATATGAATGTCACAGATTCAAATGGTCTTAATAGATTTAAAAATGGTATTTTCGTTGATGCATTTAATGACTTTACTCAAAGCGACGTAACAAATCCAGAATATTCTATAGCTATCGATACTACAAGTGGCTTTGCTAGACCTAGAATTGTTCGTGAAATTGTTAATATTCAATTCAATGGTGGTATATCAAGTGCACAACAAACAGGGCGTGCAGTTTCTCTACCTTACACTGAAGTAGCATTTATGGCTCAACCGTTTGCTACTAAATATAGAAGTTCCGCCCACGTTTCTATGGCTTGGAACGGTACTTGTTTAGCTATTCCTGCATATGATAATCATGTTGATACTAATAATACTGGATCAATTAATATTACTGTTGACCTATCTACTCCATGGAAAGATTTCGCTCAAAGCCCATTTGGATCTATTTGGAATGATTGGGCTACAACAACTTCAACTACTACTAATACTGTTGTTACTAATAGCGGTGCACCTATTTCTAATGTCAATCTTGGATTTATTGGTACATTTACAGGTGGTGGTGGCGGTCAAAACCCAACGACTGAAAAAGAAGCTGAAACTGCTGCATTAGCGTTAATACATGCAAAGTATGGTAATAATGTTACTATTGGTGCATTATCGTTAAAGCATGGCAGTGACGCCCCAGTTGTAATTGCCCCACCATTTTAATAATTTTTATGTTTTTTAGGAGATAATTTTGGCCACAACACCCGTTACACCTGTATTAGCCCCGCCGCAATTATCTGTTGGTAATGGTTATATCGTTACAAATACAACTACAACAATAACTACAACATCTAATGTTGGTGGCCAGCAAATAGTTGTTACACCTCATGCTAATACTGTCAGTATTGGTAACATTGTTACAGACGTTTCAATGCAACCATATATTGCAAATAGAATTGTTTCATTCTATGCATATAATATGCGACCAAATCAAAATCTTCATGTATTTTTTGATAATATTTTAGTCGACCAGTATTGCGCTCCAGGTATTGTCCCTCAATCTATAACTGATTCTTCTGATTATCATTCTATTCAAAAAAATGGTAATTGGGGTGATCCTATTGTTTCTGATCAGTTTGGTCAGGTTGCAGGCCAGTTTAATATTCCAGGTGGCACATTTAAAACAGGTGATCGTATTCTAGAACTTGCAGACGTAACTGATCTTACACAAGGTTTAGATGCATTAACAACTAAATCGACTGCGACATTTACAGCTTCTAATCTTAGTGTTACTAAAGAAAATGTAACTTTAACAACCATTAATCCAGAAATATCATACGTTCCTATATCAAAAAATGTTGTAACTACATCTGTAAATACTAGCATTACAATTAGACCAGATATTGGTACTGTATATGCAAATTGGAACGAACCAATTGCACAGGGATTGACAATCAATACTCCATCGGGCGAAGCAGGTATATTTGCAACATCACTTGATATATTTTTCAAACAAAAAGCTCAAATTACCACTTATGGTGTTAGCGTATATCTTTGCGAAATTAAAAACGGCTATCCAGATGGTAATACAGTACTTCCATTCTCGAAAGTTCATTTACCATACGCTAATATTAATGTAAGTGCAGATTCTTCTATACCTACGAATTTTAAATTTGAAGCCCCTGTATTCCTAAACAATGGAACTGAATACGCATTTATTGTAAAACCAGATGCTGGTGATCCTGATTATTTTGTTTATAGCGCAGTTTTAGGTGACATTGATATTCAAACAGGTCAACAAGTATACACCCAGCCTACAGTTGGTGGTACAGCTTTTTATGGAGCAACCGATACTGAGTGGACTGCTCTTCAAACTGAATATCTTAAATTTGAATTACATAGAGCTAAATTTACATCACAAAGCGCAGATGCTTATTTCAATAATCAGCCAGCTGAATTTCTTAAGATTTCTAATGTCGCTATGGTTAATACAACAGTTAGTATTATTCCAGGAGATTATGTTTTCCAAGCTACTAGTAATGTGGTTACAACTGCTCAAACTGCTGTTAATGCTATCCTCAATTACTATGATGATGTTAAAGATATTATCTACGCTGCAAATTCGTCTGGTACATTTGTTAATAATGGTGTTATCCAAATACATAGATTTGCAAATACATTACTTGCAACTTCGCCAGGACCAAATACTACAACATTAATCGCTTCTGCTAATACAGGCGTATTATATGATGCTAAATTAAATAACATAGTACCTCAATTTGCAACTATTTCTCCTGCAGGTACTGCGCTTTCATTTAAGTATTCTGGTACAAGTAATACATATGCAGCAGACACTTATGAAACACCTATTAATGTAGGCAGATCAAATGAACTTTATGATTATGAAAGAATAGTTGCAAGTAGATCAAATGAAACTGGTCATATGAGCGGAGCAAGTTCTCTTACTTTACACGCTACTATGGCTACTGATTCTGAATTTCTTTCTCCTATAATCGATACTGTAAGAAATCAAGAACTTTTAGTATCTAATGAAATCGATCCAATTTCTTTCATATATGAAGAATTTTATACAAACGGTTCTTCAAAGTCAAAATATATTTCTAAAATTGTTACTTTGGCTCAAGGACAAGATGCACAAGATCTTCAAGTAATTTTATCTGCTTATAGACCTCCAGGCTCTGATATTCAGGTTTGGACTAGATTTTTAAGTAGTCAAGATTCAGAACCTATGTCTAATAAAACATGGGTTCCTATGATCAACACGGGTGATTCATTATTCTCTAATCCAGGCAATCCATCTGATCTTCGTGAATTTACATATGTAATACCACAGTATTATGGTATGATCCCAACAAACGGTACAGCAAATGTTGTTTATAATAGTACAACATTAACAGGCAATGGAACTCAATTTGGCACAGACGTTAAAGTTGGATGGTGGATCAATTTCCTTGCTAATTCTACATTTAATGAAGCTTCTAGACAGGTTGTATCTATTGCAAATACCACTTCATTGACTTTAAGTAGCGCATTTAATAGCAGTACAGGTTATGCAAATGTTCAATATTTTGTCGTTGCACCACCAACTACTCCATGGCTTTCAACACAAGCTTCTGTTCCATTAATCGGAACTGTTTCTGTTAATACTACTTCGGCTGCTATTACTGGATTTAGTAATACACAATCGGGAACATTGAATAGTAATACATTAGTAACTAGCTTATCTAATACTGCTGCTTTAGTAGCTGGTATGATTGTTACTGGTACTGGTTTACCTTCAAATAGTGTAGTATATGTTGCTAACGTTGTTAATGGTACTTCTATTAATCTAAGTGCTAATGCAACTTCAACTGGTTCGCAAAGCCTTACGTTTACTTCTAACTTTGTTGGACAATTACTTCCAGGAACTATTGTAAATATTGCAAGCGATCAGCAAGTAATAGTGTCAGTAACAAATGCTATTTCTGCTGTTATTGGTACACCATGGTCATCAACGGTTTCTAATACAGCTGCTAGTATCATAACACCTACTGGTCTTTCATATTATAATTCATCGTTCAATCAATATTCAACTCTCAACAGATTTCAGATCAAAATTATTTTACAATCAAATGACAGTTCAGCTGTTCCGCTTGTAGATGATGTTAGAGCTTTGGCGATGCAACTATGACGAATAAATATGTGAAGACAGACGTTGAAGGTTTTGTAAAAGACCCTAACAATGGCGCTGTTTTGAGCGTTGATTATGTAGGTTTAGATGCATATAGAAAACAAAAACAGAATGCTTTGAAAGCTGAACGTGCTAATATTAGATTAGATTCAGTTGAAAAAGACTTAGGCGAAATTAAGCAAATGCTTCAACAGTTATTACAGAGATAAAATAAATGACTTGGTTAATTACAAATATCGCAAATACAGATACTTTCCAGAAATGGCTTGACACAACTAATTATCTCGTCAATGCTGTGTCCACTGCAGCTGTTACTGTCGGTAACGCTGCTGTAGGTTCAGCTGGTGTTACTGCTACGTTTACAGCAAACGCTATTACAACAAATAACGTAACTATTAATGCTAATCTTTCAGTTAACGCTATTTCTATTGGCAATAGTAGTATTAATACCATCGCTAATTCTTCTATATTATTAATCTCTAATACAACTGCTAACATTTCATTGACAATACCAACGGCTGCGCAAATTTCAAATGGCCAATATTATCATAATGCAAATGGTGCATGGTCTGCAATTGTTTCTCCATATAGTCCTGCTACTAATAATTCTGTTACCACAACAGGTACTAGTGCGCAGGTTATTGACTCTTATCTAATTTCAACATATCATGCGGCTGAATATTTGGTAAATGTTATTGATAATCAAACAAGTTATAATAGATATACATCTAAAATAATTGTATCGACCGATGGCGGCAGCAATAATTTCATTACAGAATACGCTGAATTTGGCAATAACGCATTAGGTGTATTCACTGTTTCTTCTAATGCTAGTAGTATTATATTAAATTATACACCAGCTTCCGTAAGTACAACAGTTAGATATGTTAGGACTATCATCTAATGGCTACAAAAGCTAACTTAGTAATCGATCAAGGCACAACATTTTCCACTGATTTATCGCTGCAAGATAAAAATGGTGATCCGCTCAGCTTGGGTGGATTTACTGCAAATTCTGTAATCAAAAAATGGTATACTTCTCAAACTTCTGTTCCATTTAATGTTTCTATCAATACAGCTTCTGGAACTATTACTTTAGAATTAGATGCTAGTACTTCTGCTAATTTATATGCTGGAAGATATGTTTATGATGTTGATATTACAGAAACTGCTACGGGTACGGTTTCTAGAGTAGTTGAAGGTATTATCACTGTTACTCCATCTGTTACTGCTGGAATTTTCTCAACCAATAATACATGGTTTGCCAATGGTTATACTAATGGTTGATAATAATGACCATTATATCTAATGTAACAGTATCTAATAAAAACGCAGTTGCAGTTTCTGTTTCGCAAAACGAGGGTATTACCATATCAAATACTTCCGCTATTACCACAATTACTAATGTAATAGTAGCTGATAAAAGATCAATATCAGTCTCTAGCAATGCTATAGCTGGCATTATAAACACTACAACACCTGTTACTTTAATACCGACGCCGACTATGGCTAGTGGCGCTTCGACATTAGAATCTCTTACCGATGTGGTTTCTACTGGTGAAACTACTGGTGACACTTTAGTTTATGATTCAAATACAAAAACATGGATTGCGCAACCGCTTGATTTGTCAAATGTTACTGGTGGATTAGACGGTGGGACCTTTTAAATAATAAATAGATAAAATTATAAAGGGACCAAAACATGGCCAACAATAGAATTCAAATTAAAAGAAGTGCGGCGACTTCTTCGCCAACAACATTAAATCCAGGCGAACTGGCATTTAGTAACGTAACTGGTGGTTCAGGCGTTCTCTTCATTGGTTCTACTGATGGCGCTACAGTTGTTCCTATCGCTGGTGTTAGAAATCCAGGAACACTTACTGCAAACCAAGCATTGGTTGCAAACTCGACTTCTGGTATCAATCAGATTATCACTTCCAATGTTACCTTACAATATCTTTCCGCTAACGGTTCTTATGGTACTGGAGGTTATTTTCTAGCCTCTGGTGGTACTAGCACTAATGCATATTGGGTTTCTGCGGGTTCAGTTGGTGTTAATGTAAATGCTCAGTATGCATGGACTAATACACAATCCTATTCAAATACAATTACATTTAATGGTTGGATTCAATCTACAAATGCTATTTCAGCAAATGGTTCTAATGGTACTTCTGGATATGTTCTAGCTTCTGGTGGTAATGGTAACGTATATTGGGTTGCACCTGCAAGTTTATCACTTAATACATCTGCACAATATACTTGGTCTAACACCCAGACTTTTCAAAACACTATTACGTTCAGTACTTCAATTCTTGCTAATACAGTTAACGCTGCATCATATACCGTCGGTACATGGGGCGGTGCAGCTAATGCATTCATTGCTAATAGCTCATTCGTTGGATGGGGTAATACAACAGCAAACGTGCAAATAGCATGGGATAGCACTGGTCAAGATTTACTATCTATCGGTGGTAATATTAATAACTATGTAGAAGCTGCTATTTGGAATAGTAATACAGGCGTTTCGGCCTCTGCTGATTTTAGCATTAATGATAATAACGGTCTTTATTCTAATAACTATATCGATATTGGTATTAATGGTTCTAACTGGTCGAATACTCTTTGGACTATCAGTGGTCCTTCTGATGGTTATATTTACACAGGTAATACCAATCTTTCTATCGGTACAGCAGCTGCTTCGTATATTAACTTCTTTACCAATGGCACTCTTGCTGGTAATGAACGTATGCGTATTACTTCTGGTGGTAACGTTGGTATCAATAATACCGCTCCAACGAATCAGCTATCTGTAAACGGTTCAACTTATCTTGGTGGTACTGTTAACGTATCCGCAAACGTTGTTGGTGTTAATGCTTACTTTACAAATATTAACGCTTCAGCTAACGTTTATGCAACTACAGTTTACGCCAACGTAACTGGTACATACGCAAATATTACAGGTCAAGTAAATACAGCTACGATTTATGCAGCAACTTCTGCTAACGTAGGCACTTACTTTACTGTTAACTCAACTGCTATTTCTGCTGCAGTCAATACTACAATTTCTGGCGCCAACCTTTACGTTAATACAACAAATACTGATTTTGCTTCAAATACAACGCTTGCTGGTACAAATACTTCAATTACCTCAAACGTTCAGATATCTGGCAGTAACACTTATATTAGTTCTAACGTAACATTTGCTGGCGCTAATATTGACGCTACATCATCTACTCTTCGTGTGCGTGATATCACTGCTTCTGGTAACCTTATAGTTACTGGTTCAGTTGTTACTGTTAATACAACCACGCTTCAAGTTAATGATAACGTAATTGAAATTGGTTTTAATAACGGTGGCCTTTCAACTGATCTTATCGACACTGGTATCTATTCGCCATCTAATACTGGTGGCAGTGTTATCTATTCTGGCGTTGCTCGTATTGCTGCTTCTTCAAATACAACTGTTCCTTGGTATAAGATCTTTAATACAGCAACTAATCCAAATAGTGGGTTGACTATTGTAAGCTCTACAACTGGCGCTCTACAGGCTTATCTATATCCATATGGTCTTGGTGGGGCTTTTGTTGCTAACTCAACTGTTGTTAATATAACAGCAAATGGTACTCTTTCAGCTACTATTACTGCTAATACTTTAACACTAACAACTAACCTTGCTACTACTTCAGGCGGTACTGGTCAAAATGCATATTCTTCTGGTGATTTATTGGTTGGTAATACCGCCAATGCTTTAACAAGATTAGGTATCGGTACAGACGGATATGTTCTTCAAGTTAATGGAACAACTGTTGCTTGGAATACTTTAGATGGTGGAACATTTTAATTAAGTGGAGTTATTATGGATACTGAATTTGTAAATTTATATATTGAACGAATTGTCAAAGAAGTTGAGGAGTTGACTAAAGCTCGACTCCTCAATGAAGCTAAAACTAATTATCTTGAAAATGCAAATCAAAAATTGATTAAGCATATCGAACAGTTAGAAATGCAAATAGAAAAACAAAATAAAAAAACTAAAAAAGAAGTAAATACTTTAGAACAATTTTAAACCTCGGTAAATACCGATATGAGGACGCCATATGGCTAATAATATATTTCAGGTAAAGAGAACCAGCACAGCTGGCAGAACTCCAAATACCACAAATGCATCAAATAGTCAATATATTAATCCAGGCGAGCTCGCGCTCAATATGGCTGATGGTATTTTGTATACATCAGACGGTACAAATTTAATTAATATCGGCGCTAACTCAGTTAACGTCTCTGCTCAGTATACTTGGACCAACACGCAAACTTTCAGTAATACGATTACATTCTCTGGTGTTGGATTTGGTACAGTTACTGCCGCTTCGAATACAGATTTAACCAAACATATCGCACTTTACAGCACAACTTATGGTTTCAACGTTACCGCTTCTACACTAAACTATAACTCAGGTAGTGCTCATGTATTCAGAGCTGCAGGTACTGAGTATCTTCGCGCAAATACTATTGGTACAACAGTAAACGGCTATTTTGGTGTTGGTGCTTCTGCAGTTGCTGGTAGAACTGTTAACCTTGGAAAGACTATTACTGGCGCTGCTACTTCTTATGGTATTTACGGCGGCGGAACTGTCAATACTGACGTAATTACAACTGCATACGGTTTTTATTCTACACCAACGATGACTGCACAAGGCACTATCAGTAACATTATTGATTTTGCTAGTGCTGGCGCTGCACTTCCTGCAAATAGCTATGCTACTAACAAATATAGTTATGTTTCTAGTGCTGCTTCTTATGGCATTAATAACTATGGTTTCTATAGTAATATGGGCGCAACTTATACTGCTACTATTAATAACGTAGCAGTTACTTCATTGGTTGCAACTATCACTACTGCTGCAGTGCATAATATTCCTGTTGGACAAACAGTGGCAATCACTGGACTAACAAACTCAGTGCTTAATGGTACATATGTTGTTACTGCTTGCCCAACCACAACGACATTTACATTTACTACAGCTTCTGGTGATATAGCATCAGTAACTGACTCAGGTACTGTCACAATTGGTGTTGCTAATAATCGATATAACCTCTATATGCAAGGCAGTGCATCAAATTATCTAAACGGCAACACTGCTATCGGTAGCGTTTCAAATATACCATACACAAAATTTAGTGTTACAGGTACCAATTTGGCCGTTGGTATTACTAATCCAGGTTCTCTCGGTAATACTGTTGCTGTGCCGAATGGTTATTTTGGTACAGGTAATAATAACGGTGGCGCTTTTTACTTTGGTGTAACAACTTTTGCAAATAGCTCCAGCCCTACAGGTGGCGTTGAGGCTGGTTGGCAAGGTACAACAAATCCTTCTATAGCTATCGGTACACTTCGTGGTGATAACCGCAACTATATGATTCAAGATTATGGTGGTAGAACTTACTTCAACTACCAAACCACTCAGCTGGCTACGACTCTTGTATCTGGCGTCCAGTATACTATTCTTAGTAACAGCGCATCTTCGAACTCTACCGACTTTACACAGTTTGGCGCAGCTGACAGTAATCCAGGAACTGTATTTACTGCAACTATATCTGGTAATGCTGCATCTGGTAATGGTGCTGCTATACCTTCTGCAATCGGCGCCAATACTCGTTTATTCATTGCAGCTAATGGTAACGTAGGTATTGCTAACAACAATCCTGCAGATAAACTATCGGTTAACGGTACAGTAAATGCTACATCGCATACAGTTGGTGCTACATTTACAGCCAATTCTACTGGTGTTTATACAACTGGTGTTGTCAATTCTGCTTCTCACACAGTAGGCACTGCATTTACAGCTAACTCATCGATGACTAATACGGTTTCTTTAGTAGTCTCGACTAATGTGGCTACGATTGGCACAGCTGCATATTTTATATCAAATGGCAACATAGGCATTGGTACTAATACACCAAATGCATCACTTTCGATTACTCCTTCAACTGCTTCTGGTACTGCAGGAGCAGTAAATAAGATACGCGTATATGATGATAATTCAGGATCATTATATGGTCTGGGCGTTTCAACTGCTTCTTTAGATATCGTGACGGGATATGGTGGACAGATTAATTTCTATGGTGGTGGCAACACTCCAATTTTACTTGCTAGGATAGATAGTCAAGGAAATGCTGCTTTTGGAGAAACTAGCGATACAGCCAGAGCTGCAATAACAGGATATGCTGTTAATAATGCTGCAGGTTTATATGTTTTTGGTGGCGGTGGCGGTGGCACATATACTGATATTATGGGCGCTAACTATGACAGTTGGACAGGTGGAGCTCCTGGTACTATAAGATTTTATGATAGTAATTATAGTGCTGATATAGCATTCTTGATGAAAACTCAAGGTGCTAGCACTACACCTAGCAACGAACGTGTTCGTTTTTCTGCTAACGGTAATGTGGGTATTGGTAATGCTGCACCAATTGATAAATTGTCAGTCAATGGCACAACTTATTTTGGAGCGAACGTAAAAATTGCAGCTGGTATATCTGTTATCGATTCAACAGGATCTGGAGGTACTATCGGTCAAGTACTGACTTCAAATGGAACAGGTAACGTATACTGGGCGGCAGTAACAGCATCAATAAATACTACTGCTCAGTATACTTGGTCTAATACTCAAACATTTTCAGCTAACCAAACATTATTTACTAGTAGCAATGCAGCGCCGAATGCGATTGCTGGCGCTATTATTTCAAATGGTGGTATAGCTGCAAATGGTAACATATATACTGCAGGTCGTATAGGTTACGCTAACTCAACTGGCGCTAACCAAGCTTATACATATTATAATGCAACAGTAGGTAGTCTTGACACGGTGTTTGGATAATGGCTTTAGTTAGTAGATTATACAGTAATGGAAGTCTTTTAGTTTTAAATAACTGTTTAGATGAAGTTTCTTTAAATCCTCCTCTTGGTAGTTTATATTTTGCCTCTGCCGCCACGAATTATATGACTTATCCATCAAATACGGTATTTCAGGCTAATACTCCAGGTGGTTTAACTGCGGAAGCGTGGATATATCCTTTAGGTATTACGGCAAGCATGGGCATCATGGGATATAATGATGTTTCTCCAGGCAACGTTTCCAATGCTGGTGGCTGGATGTTCCATATAGCCACAACTGCTGGTCAGTTAAGTTTTGTTACATATCAAAATGATGCTGGTACATCAACCACAACTTTAAATAGCGGTACTAATTTAGTTACTAATAATGCATGGAATCATGTAGCAGTTACTGTAAGTGGAACTACTGGAAAGCTTTGGTTAAATGGTACTAACGTTGGTAGTAATACAATAGGAGCCACTACTTATGGAAATGCTATTCTTACAATAGCTGCTTGGAATTATTCCGCGCCAAGATTATTTAATGGATATATGACTGATATTCGTATAAGTAATACAGTTGTATATACTAGTAATTTTACTGCACCAACAACTAAATTGACAGCTAACTCATCTACTCAAATACTTTTTAATACACCATATAATCTTCCTACTAATAGTGCATTTTTTGATTCTAGCCCATATAGAAGAGATCTTACTGGATTGCTTGCTTATGGTCCACCTGCAAATGTTAGTAGTAGCCCATCGCTTACATATATAACTCCATCTTTAACAAGTCCGCCACAGAGATTAAATAGTAATGGTTTGTTTCAAGTTTTAGGTGGATTTGACGAAGTAACAAGTTTAACTGGACAAGCCTCTAGATTATTCAGTAATGGTGTTTTAAATATAGCGGGTAATTTTGATGAGGTTTCGACACTTGTATAATAGGGGATAATTTATGGCGCTTCTTGCAAATGGAACAAGAATATTCGGTACAGCTAACGTTGACACATCCATAACTGTTGGATCGAACAGTACAACTGTTACGGCTATTAATGCCACTTCTAATACTGGATATGGAGTGTACTCTACTTCTAATAGCTCTATCGCTGTATTTGGCGTTTCTACAGCTGCGCAGGGTGGATATTTTGTATCAAATTCTGGTACTGCTCTTTATGCGCAGTCAAATACAGGTAGGTTAGCTTTATTTTCAAATAATACAAATACAATTGCAACTATTAACTCTAGTAGTGTTTACAGTAACGTTGGATTTACTTCTTCTGTCAATAACCAAAGATTATCATTTACACCTGTTGCAGGTGGCGCTAACGTATATTTCAATCAACAGAACGATGATAACTTTGTATTTTATTCTACTAATACTTCAAACCAGCCGAGAGCAATTTGGTCTATATTTGGTAATAATAATACCAGCAATCTTACTATAAGTGTGCCACTGAATGTTCAATCTGTTTTTATCGCTAACTCTACTCAAGTAACTACTACTGTACCATTTTCTGCCAATGCTTCAGTTGGCACAGCTGGTCAAGTTTTAGTTTCGAACGGTGCTACTGGTTCGCCTTTTTGGAGTTCTGCTGTTAGGTCTGGTACAGCAGTCGCAACTACATCTGGAACATCAGTTGATTATCTTAGTATTCCATCATATGTAAAACGTATTACAGTAATGTATAATGGGTTTTCGACGAGCAGCACCAGTAATTATTTAATTCAATTAATTACTGGTGCATCTACTGTAGTATCTACTGGTTATGTTTCTTCTTGCAGAAGTGCCACCAGCACTGCAGGTTTTTTAACAGTTGATGGACCATCAGCTGCAAGTTTGACATCTGGTTCAATTACTATATCTAATCTTAGTGGTAATATATGGGTATCATCTGGCAATCTTCAGATATCTGGCGGTGTTGTATATTATTCTGCAGGTATAATATCACTTGCTGCAGCATTAACTGGAGTTAGAATAACTTCTGTGACGCCAGATACTTTAGACGCTGGTTCCGTCAACATACTTTACGAATGAGGAAAATATGTCAATTATTCAAGTAGATGTTCAAACAGGTATTGTAACTATTATCGAAGATGATGGAAGTATTACTGTTGTTACAGATCCAAATCTACCAGATACTTCTAATACATCAACATCAAATACTTAAAATATGGGTTTCTTAACCAACGAGTTAACAAAACTATAATTTGTATAAATAAAAGAAATATCGCCAATAGGGAGAGTGAACTTTGGCCGACACTAATTTCATAGTTAAAGACGGTTTAACCGTCAATTCAACAGCTATAGTCAATTCAACAGCTATATATTTCGGCACGATTAGTGCATCATCTAATGGATATTTCTCCAATCAAACTATTATTACCATCGGTAATTCATCTGTTAATGGTACGATAAATTCAACATCTGTATCTCAAACAGCAAATAATACTTTGTATGTTGGATCTACAACAGCTGCTAACGTAGTTTCGAATACACAATTAACTTCTAATTTAGCTAACTATGCAACATTATCTGGCGCTACATTTACAGGTAATGTTTATGTCGGTACTGGATCAAGTAATACATGGGTTACAACTTCTGGTATTTACTTCGATGGTGTTCCTTTTTCTGGCGGTACTGATTATAGTAAAGGTAACTATGGTGCAGTTGGCTCTCCTTTAAATGCAGGCAATATGTTTAGAATTAATGCCAATACAGTTTCTAACAATGTAACTATTGACGCGCAAGATAATGCATCTGTTATTGGTCCTATAACAATCAGCGGTGCTTATTCGATAACAATTTCAACTGGCGGTAGATTGGTAATACTATGAGTACACTTAATGTAGCAAATATAAAATCATCAAATAGCATAACTGATTTATCAGTCTCCTCTGCTAATACTACTAGCGGTTCATTAGTTGTATGGTCAAATGGTGCTGGTGTAGTTATCAATGGTAACTATGCTACGCCAGATGCATATTTCTATTCTAATGGGCAAGTTTATGTTCCAACACAAATTCTTGCAGGTACAAATTCGGGCGCTGTAACTGCTATTACTGGCATATCCAATACTGCATATGGTGTTTATGGCAATTCGAATACTTTAATAGGCGTCTATGGATTTTCTAATACAGGTTATGGTGTTTATGGATCATCTCCATCTGGAACTGCTGGTGTTTACGGATTATCAAATACAGGTTATGGTATTATTGCTTCATCAAATACTGGACCTGCTCTTTATGCACAATCAAATACAGGTGTTGTAGCGCAGTTCTCTAATGCTACTACTACACTTGCTAGAGTGGAAGCCAACGGTAACTTTACACTCGGTTCTTCTACTATTGCAGCTAACGGTTATTCTCGTTTACCAAATGGTTTGTTGATGCAATGGGGTTCAATGACAGCTACAGTTAACGCTTCAACTATTGCAATAGGATCTTTTACAACACCGTTTAACACTTTGTATTCATTCCTAATAACTGGAAAAAACGTAGTTAACATAACTCAAGCTTCTACTGTTAGTGCAAATAATACAAATTTTTCATGGTATACAAATTATTCAGCTGGTGCAACTTCAACTGTAATGAACTATATGGCAATAGGAGTTTGATATGTCAACACTACAGGTAGCTAATATTTGGTTTGAATCGACTCAAAACAATGGTATACAGTATCTTGGTACTAACAACTATTCATTTATTGCAGCTGGTTCCAATGCTATGTATATAACACAGTCGGCGGTATCATTTGGTAGCGCCATTGTCGAAACAAGTAGAACAATAGCAGCAAGTTACACAATTACAGCAGGTAAATCTGCTATGTCAATTGGTCCTTTAACCTTTAACTCAGGTGTGACTGTAACAGTTCCATCTAATAGCAAATGGGTGATATTATGAGTTCATTAACGCTTAGTGGTGATACTAGCGGTTCAGTAGTTATTCAAGCACCTGCAGTATCAGGTTCTACCGCTCTTACATTACCAACAACAAATGGTACTATTATAACTAATGCTTCAAGTAATGCATTACCAATTGCTGCCATACAAACTACTTCTGGTACTGCCAATAGCAGTACATATCTTACAGGTAACGGCTCTTGGGCTTCAATATCAACTGCTGGCGGATTAAATGGCGCTTGGAGTAACGTAACTGCAACTAGAGCTCTTTCTACAACTTATACTAATAGCACTGGTTATACCATTATGGTTTCTGTAAGCACATCAAGTCAAACTAGTAGTATAGTTGGATATGTTAATGGAGGCGCAATATTTGCTGCTTCATGGGGAGGCAGTTCTTTCCAGTCAACTTGCGTTATGGCAGTTCCAAATGGCGCAACATATTCAGTTGTTGGTGGTACATTAGCTAGTTGGTGGGAGATGAGATAATGAAATATTTTAAAAATACTATAACTGGTGAAGTTTTTGGATATGATGAAACTGATCTAACACAAATTCCTCACATGGAAATTCGTTTAGCTAGCGAACCACATGAAGATATTACTGACAATTGGCCTTTGCCACAGGAAGAATATATTGCCCCAAAATTAACGTTGGAACAATTACAAGCGCAACTTTCAGTTCTTACTACCCAAATAAAAGCATTAGCGAATACAGGAAGTTAAAATGGCAGTAATATTTAACGCAACAACAACTACTACTGGGCTACAAATATCATCTGATAGTAGCGGTGCTTTTCAGTTTGAGACTAATGGCGCAAATACAGTAAGTATCAGTAATACTGGTACTATTACATCAAATGGTTTTTCAGGAAACTTAGTATCTACTTCAGGTGGCATTTTAATTCCACCATCTACAGGTACAGTCACGATTCCAGCTGGTACGGGTACTGCTGCTGTCCAGGGTGTGTCGACGAATATCGTACAGGGTACGTCACAAGCATCTACGTCTGGCACGACAATTACTTTCACAGGTATTCCAGCTTATGCAAAACGTATTACGATCATATTTAACGGCATTAGCACAAACGGAAATTCCAATTACTTAATACAAATTGGTAGTGGTTCTATAACAAGTACTGGATATGTAAGTGCGTCAATATCAGCACAATCTAATGCCCAAAGTTCGGCTGGCGTTACGTCAACTACTGGTTTTATTGTTACAAGCGCAATTAGTGCCACATATCTTTTTAGTGGGTTTATTTATTTATTAAATATAAGTGGAAATACTTGGGTTGAAAACGCTACAATAGTTGATGCAATTGGTGATAGAGCTGAAAGTAGTTCGGGCAACGTGACTCTTTCTGGTTCTCTCGACCGAGTACGCATCACCACAGTAAACGGCGCTGATGCCTTTGACGCTGGTTCCGTCAACATACTTTACGAATGAGAGAAAATAAATGTCAATAATAATAGACGGTACAAATGGTATTACATTTCCAGATACAAGTAATCAAACAGCAGCTGTTGTAATTGGAACTTCTAATATTGTTCCATCTGGTGTAGTTCTTCCATTTGCAGGCAGTGCAGCTCCAACAGGTTGGTTACTAGCGTATGGTCAACCTGTAAGTCGTACAACTTATTCTTCTTTATTCACTGCTATTAGCACTACATATGGTACAGGTGATGGTTCGACGACATTTAACCTTCCAGATCTTCGCGGTCGTGCAGTTGCTGGCGTTGATAATATGGGCGGTAGTGCTGCAAATCGTCTTACATCTGGCGGCTCTGGTATCACAGGAACCACCCTCGGTGCATCGGGTGGTGCTGAAACATTTACAATTACAACAACTCAAATGCCAAGTCACAGTCACAATCTTGGCGTTGGTGGTAGCGTAGGCGGTACTGCCAATGGTTATTATCCGCAGTCAGTTACTGGATCCTTAACGACTCAATCTGCAGGCAGTGGTGGCGCATCTAATGTAACTCAACCAACTATAGTTATTAACTATATCATCAAAACATAAGAGGATATCATGAGAGTAACAGTAATATTTCCTGATAATTCAATTGGTGTAGATGGTCAATTCAAACATCTAGATAAAGTAACTCCAACAGATGCAAACTGGAGAGTTATACAGTGGTATGATACATATGGAAACATCGAAGTATATCAAGGCGATCGTATTTGGCTTGATGATATAACTCTTGTACAGCCATACGTTGATCAATGGAATTCTGCAAATACTTAAGGACTAATTAATGTCGATTATTGTCGTTGATAAACTATCATCTAATAATGTGTTATCGACAAATAGTATTGTTTATGCAACAAATACTAATGCAGCTACCATCAACACAACAGCTATAGCTTTACCTAATATATCATCAACCTTAGCATTGTCTCCAAATACAATAAGTGCATATGGTTCTAATGCTACTAGTGTACAAGGCGGTGGTATAACTATAAACACAACTGCTATATCAGTTGGTAATTCTTCAGCCAATATAATAATAAAAGGTCAAATTAGTACACCTACGATTTATGTTGGTGGATTTGTTAATTCTGCTGCTTGGAATGGTCCGTTTACAGCGTTTAATTATGATTATACTCTTTTTGCAGCTAATGCTATTGGTAATAATGGCATTAGTGTTTCACCTGTCATGTTTCCAACTAATACAGAGACTGTTAATACTCAAATATTTACTGCAAATGGAACTTGGACTGCACCTTCTTGGGCAACAACTGGTTACGAGCTCGTATTCGTTCATATGTGGGGCGGTGGTGGTGGTGGAAACACAGGCTTAGGTGGCGGTGGCGGTGCTTTTGTTTATGGAATTTATACTATGAGTCAATTAGCAAATGCTTCATACACTGTAACAGTTGGTTCTGGTGGAGCCGCAGGAGTTGCTGGTGGCAATTCTAGTTTTAATACTGCTGGATCACAAGTTCCAACTTTAACTGCTTATGGCGGCGGACCTGCTAATACTACAGTGGTCGGCGGCGGAGGTGGATGGTTTGGAGCGGGTAGCGCAGGAACTGGTGGTGGACCCCTTGGGGGAAATAATTCAGCAATAAATAGTTCTTCAACTTTTGGTGGCGGTGGAGCTAATACTAATGGTACAGAAAGCCGAAATTCTATTTACGGTGGCGCTGCAGGTGGTACATCATCTCCAGGTATTTCAATATATGGTGGCGGTGGCGGCGGTAGTACAGGAATAGGATCTTCAGTGTACGGAGGATTTGGTGGGAATGGTTCAGTATCTGCTACTACACCAGGAGGCGGTGGTGGTGCAAATAATGCAGGCGCTCGCGGTGAAGTACGTATTTACACCATAAGGAAATTATATTAATGTCATCAGTAAACGTAGATACTATCTATTCAGGTACAGTTGCAACTAATAGTTTGTCATATGGTAATACATCAGGTAATTTGCAAATACAATATAATTCTTCTTCTTTAGTTGTAGGTTCAAATCTTATAATTAATAGCTCAAATATTTTAATCAATAGCACTGCAATTTATGTTGGTAATAGTTCTGTTAATACTACTATAACTGCAGATGGTTTAACAACAAATAGTATTATCATTAATGGTACTACATATAATACTTTTCCAACATTTGCAAATACAATAAATTATCAAGTATTTACTGCAAATGGAACTTGGACAAAACCATCTAATGCTGGTCCAAATGATCTTGTTACTATTATGGCATGGGGAGGTGGTGGAGGTGGAGGTGGAACTACCTCAGGAAAAGCTGGTGGCGGTGGCGCATGTGTCGTAGTTAACCTTTTAGCATCTCAATGTAACGCAGTTTGTAATGTTGTTGTAGGATCTGGTGGAGCAAATGGTGGCGCTGTTGTAAATAATGGAGCTGCAGGACAATCATCAATATTCTACGCCAACTCTGTAGTTCCAACAATTATAACTGCATATGGTGGTGGCGGTGGAAGTGGAAATACTACTGCAGGAGCTTCAGGTAGTGGTGGTGGATGGTTTTCTACTGGAAGTACACCTTCTAGTACTACTGATGGAACTGCTCAAATTGGAGGTGGTCCTATTGGAGGAAATGGTACTATATTTGATTCTACATTTGGTGGTGGATTTGGAGCAAATAGTTCATTAAATGGCGGTGCTGGTGGTAATTCAATATATGGCGGTGGCGGTGGCGGTAGATCATCAGGAGTTGGTGGTTCTTCTATCTATGGCGGTGGCGGTGGCGCGACAAGCGGCTCTACTGGTACATCTAATTTTGGCGGAAATGGCGGAAACTCTTCAGTACTAGCAACAACTCCAGGCGGTGGCGGTGGCGGTGGCCAAGGCTTAGTGAATGGATTTACAGGTGCTCGCGGTGAAGTTCGCGTTTGGATACAACACGTAGGATAATAACATGGAATTAGATGTATCAAATGTAAACGTCAATACGGTAATTACTAGCACACCATTAAATATTAATGGGTTATATCTTGACAATGACACAACAATTGGATCAAATGTTCAACTTGCAAGTTCTCTTGGTAGTGGTCTGCTTGGTTATCAATATAATTTCGGAGCCGCATTATACGGAGCTTCTTGGAATGATATTTTCACATATAGTCTTCAGCCCAATAACGTATCTTATTTTACTGATTTAGATTTTAGATCTTTTGCAAATGGCGCACCATATAGTGCAGATAGTACATATATGTTTACTGGATATTTTTTAGCTCCAGTTAGTGGTAATTGGAATTTTAATGTTACTGGGGATGGTGCTAGTGTATTTAATATGTGGGTTGGCGCCAATGCTGGGCTAGGCGTTGCTAATAGTTCTAATTATTTTTTAGATACCAGTAAATCTGTTACTGGCGCTAATATCTATATGAATAATCAATATCAAAATAATTATTTTAATATTAAATTTACTGCAGGTGTATATACTCCTGTAAGAATATTATTGGGTACATACGTATCATCTGGATTTACTTTATCATTTGCTCCTCCAAATAATATAGCTACATCTAAATTTGGAACTAATTTAACTGGATATTTTTTCAATGATGCACCATATGTTAGAGTAGGTGCAGGAACATATGGCCAAATTAATTCATATTCTAGTACATACAATACTTCAAATGCAAGTATAATAACTGCAAATTCAATTTCAGTTCCTACCCTTACCCTTGGTGGATTAACTTGGAATGGTATTAATTTTCCTGGAGGCATGGGAGGTATTGTCAATACCCAATATGTTACTACAACTGGTAACTGGATAAATCCATTAAATGATGTTACTAATCCAATACAACCTCTATTAACTGGTAATGAGCAAGTTTTAGTTATGTTGTGGGGTGCTGGTGGTGGAGCTTCTACTAATGGTGGTTATATCAATTGTGGTGGCGGTGGTGCCTTTGCTATGGGAACTTATAAACTTTCTGATTTATCTAGTTCAGTTTATGTTACAGTAGGAACAGGTGGAGCTGATGGGGGTCACAGCCAAGGTGGTGATGGTGGATATTCTCAATTTTTTGGGAATGGTAATATACTTTATGCTTATGGTGGCGGTGGCGGTGTTGAAGCCTCAACATCTGGAACAAGTGGAGCTGGTGGAGGTTTAATTTCTGCAGCCAGTACAAATACAGCAGGTGGACCATTAGGTGGAGCAGTGGCCACTAGTGGTGTTAACGGAGGCGACTCGACATTTGGTGGTGGTGGATCTGCATGGGCCAATACTAATGGAAATTATGGAAACGCTGGTTCTTCTGTTTATGGCGGTGGTGGTGGCGGACAATGGCTTACGAATAAAAGTAGTTATCCAGGAAATTCTATATATGGTGGTGGCGGTGGTTCGGTAAACACTGTAATAAGTACTTCTATTTTTGGTGGCGCGGGTGGAAATAATTCATTTGCTCCTCTGACTCCTGGAGGCGGCGGTGGCGGTATACAAAAAAATGGCGCGGATGGCCAAGTTCGTATTTGGGTAATCAGGTAACTATAAATAGAATAAAAACAGGAGTTACTAATGGCGCTACCAACAAGCAGACCTCAATTTAAAGAATATTGCCTTCGTAAACTCGGTAAACCTGTCATTGAAATTAACGTCGATGATGATCAGGTAGAAGATCGTATTGATGAAGCTCTACGTTATTTCTGGGATTATCATTTCGATGGCTCAGATAAAATTTATTATAAGCATCAAGTAAGCGCACAAGACATAACTAATCGTTATGTTACTATGCCAGACAATATTATTGGTGTTGTTAATATTTTTGAAATTGGTCAAGCTCTTAATACCAACAACCTATTCAACATTCGTTATCAGATCGCATTAAACGATCTGTATACGCTTACATCTGTTTCTATGGTTCCATATTATATGGCTATGCAGCATGTACAGTTCCTTGAACAAATGCTTGTCGGTAAACAGCCCCTAAGATATAACCGTCACCAAAATCAATGTTTTATTGATATGGATTGGAATATCATCAACGTTGGTGATTATCTAATTATTGAAGCATATCAAATCGTAGATCCAGACTTATTCACACGTTGTTGGGGTGATCGTTGGTTATCACGTTATGCTGAATGTCTTATTAAACAACAATGGGGTCAAAACTTAAAAAAATTCGAAGGTATGCAAATGCCTGGAGGATTAAAGTTTAATGGTCAAAAAATATATGATGAAGCAACTCAAGAACGTGCAGAACTTGAGAAAGAAATGATGACTATAACTATACCTGTTTCAGATCAGATAGGTTAAGTTAATGGCGACTAATTTCTTCTTCAATAATTTTCAATCATCTCAAGAGCAATTGCTTATTGAGAATTTGATTATTGAATCCATAAAAATTTATGGAGAAGATATGTATTATATTCCACGTCAGCTGAATAACTATGATTCAGTTTACGGAGCCGACGACCAATCAAGTTATATTCATGCATATCCAATTGAACTGTATATTAAATCGGTTAATGGTTTCTCAGGCGATGGTAATTTTATGTCTAAATTTGGTCTTGAAATTAGAGACCAAGTTGTATTTTCTATCGCCCAAAGAAGATTTAACGAGGATATCGCATCATATAATGCACAATTAAGACCAAATGAAGGCGACCTTATATATTTCCCATTAAATAAAAAATGTTTCCAAATTAAATTTGTATCTAAGTTTGAGATGTTTTATCAGTTAGGTGCATTACAAACATGGGAATTAACCTGTGAATTATTCGAATATTCAAATGAAACGATCAATACAGGTATTCCTGAAATTGATATTCTTCAGAAAAAATTCAGCACTAATCAATTAGATTGGACTATTAAAACTGAATCTGGAGATAGCATTATGACAGAAGATGGTAATTATATAGTTCTTGAAGGTGCTATACTAAACAAACTTCTAGTCGCCGCAGACAATGATGAAATACAGAAAGAATCAGATATGTTTATTGATTTCAGTTCAAATGATCCTTTCAGTGAAGGTAATGAATAATGTTCGGTCAAACTTTTTACTTCAGCTTAATTCGTAAATATGTTATACTTATTGGAACTTTATTCAATGATATTCGTATTACAAAAGAGGGCGAATCTGGAGATGAAACAGCTCTTATAAAAGTACCTGTTACATATGCTGCCAAAGATAAAATGCTTGCACGTGTTCTTCAAGACCCTAATCTTGATAGACAAACAGCAACAACGACATTACCTATGATTTCATTTGAAATGGGCCAGATGAGATATGATGGAACTAGAAAATTAAACACAGTTGGTAGATCAGCTATTTCTAATAGCAATACTTACATGAATTATCAATATAATCCAGTTCCATATAATATAGAATTTAAAGTTAGTATCTATGTTAAAAATACAGAAGATGGAACTAAAATTATAGAACAAATACTTCCATTTTTTACACCAGATTGGACAACTACTGTCAAATTAATTCCTGAGATGGAAATAGTACTAGATATACCAGTGATTTTAAATGATATTAAATATGAAGATAAATATGATGGCGACTTTAAAGAACGTAGAGCAATTATTTGGACTCTTGATTTGCTATTAAAAGGCACATTATATGGACCAGTTAAAAAAGGTGGCGTTATTAAATTCGTTGAAGCAAATTTCCTTATACCTGCAAATGTGGATTCTACAGCTGTAGGTAATACTCCAGTTTCTGAATATATTACTATTCAGCCTGGACTTACTGCCAATGGCACCCCTACATCAAATGCAAGTTTATCTATTCCGTACGAAGAAATATTAGCAACAGACGATTATGGCTTTATTACGGAAATAACTAATGTAAAACCAAGTTGAAAAAATGACAAATAATTCTAATAATGATCCTTTAAGTGAAGCTCTTGGAATAAATCCTCTACCAACTAATAGTACGGTACAGAATATTATAGCAACAGCCCACAATGATAGTGCGCTCAATGATTTTGAAGCAGCTCGCGCTAATATACACGAAGTAATTCAAAATGGTCAAGAAGCTATATTCAAACTTGGACAAATTGCAGACAGCTCTCAACACCCAAGAGCGTTTGAAGTATTAGCAAAGCTTATGGATACTATGCTTCAAGCTAATAAAGATCTTCTAGATCTTCAAACTAAAATTAGAGAAATTAACGCTGTCGATGCACCTACAAATGCACAGGCTAAAAATATAACTAATAATCTTTTTGTCGGTTCTACTGCTGAATTACAAAAGGTTATATCTGATATGAAATCATAATGTTAACTCCAGATTTAGGTAAAGTAGCCACTGGCTATAATGGTAATACTCTATTAAAACGTGCTAACCAACCGATAGAGTGGACACCACAGCTAGTTCAAGAGTACATTAAATGCTCTAAAGATCCAGTATATTTTACTGAGTCTTATATGAAGATCGTAAACGTCGATAAAGGTCTTATTGGGTTTACACTTTATGATTACCAAAAGGAAATGTTACGTTCCTTTGCTGCTAACCGTTTTAATATTATTACTACGGCTCGTCAGGCGGGTAAGTCAACTACCACTTGCGCATTTATTCTTTGGTATATTATTTTCCATGCTGATAAAACTGTAGCTCTACTTGCCAACAAAGGCGATACTGCTCGTGAAATTCTTGGGCGTATTCAGCTGGCGTATCAACATCTTCCAGTTTGGTTACAACAGGGCATCAAAGAATGGAATAAGGGTTCGATGGAACTCGAAAATGGTTCAAGAGTTATAGCTTCCGCTACCTCAACAGACGCCATCCGTGGTTATTCGATCAACCTTCTATTCATCGACGAAGCAGCCTTTATCGAAAACTGGGATGACTTTTTTACATCGGTTTATCCTACGATTTCTTCTGGTTCTGAATCTAAGATTATTCTCGTTTCAACACCAAATGGGTTAAACCATTTCTATAGTATTTGGATTAATGCTATAGAGAAACGCAACCAATACCAAAGTATTCGTGTTGCATGGGAGAATGTTCCTGGAAGAAACGAGGCTTGGAGGCAAGATACTCTTGCTGCAATGAACTTCGATAATGAGAAATTCAATCAGGAATATTGCTGTGAATTTCTAGGTTCTTCTGGAACTCTCATTGCAGGTTGGAAACTGAAGGAGATGGTTCACCAAACTCCATTGGTTAATAAAGAAGGATTGGCTCAGTATTTCCAACCAATTAAAGACCATGTATATATGATGGTGTGTGACGTTTCTCGAGGTAAAGGTTTAGATTACTCTGCATTCCAATTAATGGATGTCACATCAATGCCTTATCAACAGGCGTGTACATATAGAAATAATCATATTGGCCCTGCTGACTATGCTGAAGTTATACATAGAGTAGCAAAAGCATATAATAATGCATCAGTTCTTGTTGAAGTAAATGATATTGGTGAGCAGGTTGCTCATACTCTACACTATGATTTGGGATATGAAAGTGTTCTCTTTACTGAAAATGCAGGTAGATCAGGTAAACGTATTACCAGCGGTTTCGGTGGAGGTAGCGTAGATAAAGGTATTCGTACTACAAAAATTGTTAAATCAATTGGTTGTTCTATTTTAAAATTATTAATAGAACAAAATCAGCTTTTGATTAACGACTTTCATACTATTCATGAGTTTTCTACTTTCTCTAAGAAAGCTAACTCGTTTGAAGCTGAGTCTGGAAAACATGATGACATGGTTATGCCATTGGTGCTATTTGCTTGGCTTTCTGAACAGCAATATTTTAAAGACTATACTAACATAAACACTCTCTTATCAATGAAAGAAAAGTCTGACGAAGATCTAGACCAAGACATGGTTCCTTTCGGATTTTTTGAGGATGGAAGAGATGAATATGATGAAACTATTGAAAAATTTGTGCCTGATAGTTGGATGTGGAATGTAAGAGAAGACTTTTAATAAATAACATAAACAAAATTATATTCTCGTTTAAAAGGAGAGAAAAAATGGCAGTTCAACTAAGTCCAGGCGTTAATATTACGGAAATCGATCTTACTACAGTTGTTCCATCAGTTGCTAGTTCTGATGGTGCGATTGCTGGTGTATTCCGTTGGGGTCCAGTATCCCAAAGAGTACAAGTCGATTCAGAATCAAAATTGGTTAACTTATTCGGTAAACCAACAAATTATAACGCTGAAACGTTTTTCACAGCGGCTAACTTCCTATCATATTCAAATAGCCTATATGTATCACGTGCAGCTAATACTAGCGGTGCTACTCCAGTAGTTTCAGGTAACGTCACCGCAACCGCTGCTAACGTATATGTTTCAAATACAGCTGGTCTTTCGACTGGTATGTATGTAACTCAAATTACTAATGCAAATGCATTTGTTCCTGCCATATCTACTGTAATTACCGCAATTGTTAATACCACTTGCTTTACTATGTCTAATACTTCTGGCGTAACAAATGGCGCTGTTGGTATCTATTTTGGTCACCCAGAAACATCATATACTGCTTTAGCTTTCGATCCAGTAACAGCGACTCCATATACTGCAAACCTTTCTAACCAGATTGTTACCAATTCAACTACATACTTAACAGTTAATGGTAATTTCGATACAGGCGTTAGCTACGTTGCAAGATATCCAGGTGCAATCGGTAATTCTTTAAGAATTTCTGTTTGTGATTCTGTAAATGCTTTCTCTTCAAACGTAACATATGCAAACGGTTATGCTAACTCTTCAGTTGGTACAGGCGCAGTTGCTGGAGCTGCTGGTTCTTATCAATACGGTGTAGTATCGTTTAATATTGGTAGCAATACAGCTTCTGTTGTGTTCTCTGGCCAGTCTAATGGTTTTGCTAATGCTGCTCAGTATTCTGTCGGAGATCAGATCCTTGCAGGTAATGCAGCCATTGGTTTCCAATATTTACAAATTGCAAATACTTTATCAGTAACTGCAAACGTTGCTGCTAATACTACAACACTAACAATGCAGTTCCAAGCTCCTTATAGACTTGCTACAGCGTATTCAACTAGCACAGTTTCTCGTTACTGGGAATTCCATAATCTTGTTAACGTTGCTCCAGGAACTTCTGATTACGTTATTAATAACGGTAACTCAGCTGCTATCGACGAGCTTCACGTTGTTGTTGTTGACGACAATGGTTTATTTACTGGTACTCCAGGTACTATTCTTGAAACATTCGCGAATATGTCAAGAGCTACTGATTCTAAAACAGATGATAATTCTGTAAATTACTATAAAGAAGTAATTAACCAGAATTCGACATATATCTGGTGGGCAAATGATCGTTCAGGTTCTCCTTCAGCTAATGCTGCTCTTGTATCATCTTCAACTGATAGCAACCCATCAAATATGCAGCTTGTTCTTGGTTCAGACGGTTTAGATGAAACAAATGCAAATAATCTTGCGATTATTGCAAATGCTTATAATTTATTCCAATCTGCAGAAGATGTAGATATTTCTCTAGTTCTTCAGGGTCGTCCTCTTGGACCTTCTGGCCAGACTTATCAGCTAGCTAACTATATCATTGATAATATCGTAACACTTCGCGCCGATTGTATTGCTCTTATTTCACCAGACAAATCTCTTGAAATTGGCCAATATGGTTTAGAAGCAGCTAATCTAGTTGGTTGGAGAAATAATCTTCATTCTACTTCATACGCTGTAATGGATTCTGGCTACAAGTATCAATACGATCGTTACAACGATATCTATCGTTGGATTCCGTTGAATGGTGACGTTGCTGGTCTATGCGCTCGTACAGATCAAACTAACGATGCATGGTGGTCACCTGCTGGTTTCAATCGCGGTCAAATCAAAAATATTGTTAAGTTAGCGTATAACCCAAAACATACTGATCGTGATACTCTATATAAGAATGGTATTAATCCAGTTGTTGCATTCCCTGGACAGGGCATTGTTCTTTATGGCGATAAAACTCTTCAAGCAAAACCATCTGCATTCGACCGCATCAATGTTCGTCGTCTGTTCCTTGTTCTTGAAAAAGCAATATCAATCGCTGCAAAGTATTCGCTCTTTGAATTCAACGATGCATTTACAAGATCACAGTTTAAAAATCTTGTAACTCCATACCTACGCACTATTCAAGGTCGTCGCGGTATTACTGACTTCTTAGTTGTCTGTGATGACACCAACAATACACCTACTATTGTTGATTCGAATCAGTTCGTTGGCGATATCTATATTAAGCCAGCTCGTTCTATCAACTTTATCCAATTGAATTTCGTAGCTGTTGCTACTGGTGTTCAGTTCTCCGAAGTTGTTGGTCAGTTTTAATAAATAGATAAAACTCAAAGGAGTAATGTAGATGCCTTTTAATATTAGTGCTTTCAAATCTAATGGTCTAGTATACGGTGGTACTAGACCATCCCTCTTCAATGTATTCATGTCAGTACCAACTGGCATTGGTATCGACAATGTTTCAGTAGACAAGTTTCGTTTCGTCTGCCGTGCAGCTGAACTACCAGATTCAACTGTAGCTTCAATCGACGTTCCATATTTTGGTCGTAAAATTAAAGTTGCTGGCGAACGTACTTTCTCTGATTGGTCAGTAACAGTAATGAATGACGAAGATTTCGCTGTTCGTGCATTGTTCGAAACATGGTCAAACGGTCTTAATCGTCTTGTATCAAATGTTCGCGATCCTAACCTTAACTTCGAACTTTATAAGCAAGACCTTGAAGTTATTCAATATGGTAAAGACGGTTCTGAACTTAGATCATATCTAATAGTTGGAGCTTTCCCAACCACTATTGGTCCAATTGCTCTAGACTGGGATTCAGCTAACCAAGTTGAAACATTCACAGTTAACTTTGCTTATGATTATTGGATTCCAGGAATCGAAGCTTCTGATAAAAAAGCTGGTGGCGTAAACGTCTATGGCCAAGCAGCTCTCGAAGATGGCCCAGCTGGTCCAGCCTAAATATTATTACAGTGATAACGGAGAGGGGATAAAACCCCTCTCCATTTTGGAGATTTAAATGGCAGAACTATTTGGGTTTGAATTCAAACGTAAAATACCAGTTGATACGCTACCTTCATTCGCCCCAAAGGAGAATGATGACGGAGCAGTAGTAGTAGCAGCAGGTGGTGCTTATGGCACATACGTTGATCTTGACGGTACAGTAAGAACAGAAGCAGAATTAGTTACAAAATACCGCGAAATGGCTCTTCAGCCAGAATGTGATGCAGCGGTTGATGAAATTGTAAATGAATCATTATCTTGTGATGATGAAACTATTGTCGATATTAATTTAGACAATACAGATATTTCCGATAATATTAAAAAAGTTATTAGAGAAGAATTTCAGCAATGCTTGAAACTTCTTGATTTCAACAAACATGCATATGACATTTATCGCCGTTGGTATATCGATGGCCGTTTATACTATCATGTTCTTGTTGATGACAAAGCAGTTAAAGAAGGCATCAAAGAACTTAGATACGTAGATCCACGCAAGATCCGTAAAGTTCGTGAAGTTGCTAAAAGAAAACTACAAACTGGTATGACTACTGGTGAAGGTGTTATGACAAAAACTGTTAATGAATACTTTATCTTCAATGATAAAGGTTTCAATTACGGTAACAAAGCAGTTGGGCCAAGTTCAAATGGTTTAAAAATTGCTAAAGATTCAGTACTTCACATTGTATCTGGTTTAACTGATAACCAAGGTACAATGGTTCTATCATATCTACACAAAGCTATTAAGGCATTGAACCAGTTGCGCACACTTGAAGACGCATTGGTTATCTATCGCCTTGCTCGTGCACCTGAACGTCGTATTTGGTATATCGACGTTGGTAACTTACCTAAGATGAAAGCTGAACAATATGTTCGCGACATTATGGTTAAGCATAAAAACAGATTGATTTACGACGCCTCATCAGGCGAAGTAAGAGATGACCGCAAATTCATGACGATGCTAGAAGATTACTGGTTACCACGTCGTGAAGGTGGAAAGGGTACAGAAGTGACCACACTTCCAGGCGGTCAGACTTTAGGCCAGATGGATGACGTTCTTTATTTTCAGAAGAAATTTCTTCAGACATTGAATGTTCCTATCAGCCGTTTAAATTCAGATGCATTGTTCTCTATTGGACGTGCAACAGAAATTACCCGTGACGAATTGAAATTTGACCGTTTCGTTGTTCGTTTACGTTTGAGATTCTCTAGCCTATTTACTAAAATTCTTGAGAAACAATTAGTTCTTAAGGGTGTAATGACTATTGAAGAATTTCAAAAACTTGCTATGGATTTCAAATATGAATATTCAAGAGATAATTATTTCACTGAATTAAAAAATAATGAAATTACTGAAGGTCGTGCAAACCTTGCTCGTAATCTTCAAGATATGGTTGGTAAATATTATTCCCATGCTTGGATTCGTAAAAATATCCTTCATCAAACTGATGAAGATCTTGAAAAAATGGACGAGCAAATTACCGAAGAAACACAATCACAAGATCCACGTTGGATTAATCCAACTATTGAACAGAATGTGCAAATGCTTCAACAGCAACAACAGGCTGCACAACCTCCAGCTGATGATAATCAACAACCTGAAGCTGATCCAAATAAAATTGAAGAAGTTAGACAGGCAATGATTACTGTAGATCAAATGAAGAAAAAACCTAAATCACAGCGTTCAATTCAAGATCAATCCAAATACAAAGCTGCTGTACAAATAGTTGCCAAAAATCCAGATGTAGTGAAAAAAATGGGTACTGGTGGCGGTACTACTGCCCAATAAGGAGAATATAACATGACAGAGAATAATAAATACAGTATAGAAGATTTAATTGCAACATCTACCAATCAACAACCATTAGATTTTGAACATGTGTTTGGTGAGTTAATGGTAGATAAAATACAAGCTGCGGTTAATGATAGAAAAATTCAAATCGCACAAAGTATGTATTCTTCAGAAGAAGATTTTGAAAGCGAATATAACTCAGAGGAAGATTACTAATGGCTAAGAAACCCCTAAGAAGTGTTGCTCCTAAAAACTTAAAGGAGTTGGAAGGCGTAAATAAATCTAAGGTTAGAGCTGGTTCAACTGGAGAACTTCCAGGGGTTGACTACATGCCAAAAGATGAAATGGGTCAGAAGTTTGTAAAAGCTCATGACACTGAAGAATGGGAAGGTCGCGCAGGTAATAAAGAAGATGTATACAATGGCGACAAAGTAAAGTATTCTTTAAAGACTCCTCAAAATAAACTTATGGGTAGAGATCAAAAAGAATCAGAAAAAGTATACGAAGATTCTAAAATGAGATGCGAAGCATGCGGTAATATGTATGAAGGTGCATCATGCGATTGTGGTAAAATGAAAAAAGGTACTAAAAAAAACCTTATCCTCAGTGGCGGTAAAGGTCTCCAAGAAGTCATTACAAAAAAAACTCCTACTAGTGAAGTAATAAATGACTTTGTTCATTCAAAAAATAAAATGTTTGCTGGCGATTCGAAAGAACAACGTATTAAGAGAGCTCTTGGTGCAAAATATGCCATGATGCGTTCTGAAGAAAAAGATCATGATGATACAGAAGAAGAAATAAGCATGGTTGGTACTGAGCTTAGAGCCATCTGCTCTGATGCAGAAGATCTTCTAGCAAGAATGCCAAAAGATATGCACATTGAGCCATGGGTTCAATCAAAGGTTGCTGTTGCAAAATCAATGATTTCAGGCGTTCGTGATTACATGCTTAATAAAAAGTCTGTCAAAGAAGATTTAGCAATGCCAATGCTTGAAGATGGCAAAAAGAAAAAGAAAAATAAGAAAATGGAAAAAGAAGAAACTTCTCCAGCCGACAGCTCAATGAATTTAAACACATATGGCACTATTGATCAAGGGAGAGTATAATGGCGTATATATCACCAGCAGCTGGAGCTTTTAATCCAATTGGAAATACTGTTACTTTTTTAGGTAACACTGCAGCCCCAACTGCGATACAAGCTGTTGGAACTACTGCAAATATTAATTATAGCTATTGTCAATATCGTATTTTTAACTCAGGTTCGTATTTAACATTTATTGGATATGGCTCTAGTGCAACTATTGCAAATAATAATGCTATTGTTGTTTCTACTAGTAATACTGGTTTACCAATTCTTCCAGGAACAGTAGAAATTATTTCGGCACCTGCTAATTCTTATTTTACTGGAATTACTGCTTCTGGCACATCTCAAATTTATGTAACTCCTGGATTGGGTGTTTAATATGACTGTTAAAGCATCTATCCAAACTGGTACTAGCGTTACTATTGGCGGCAGCGGTTCACCAACTATTGCTTATGGTACTGGCGCTCCTAGTGGAACAAAAGTTACTGGTGCAGCATCTTCTGCTACTGGCACCCCTGTTACTGGTTCACAATATATCAGAACAGATGGTACTACTGGTGCAAGAATATATTGGTACTACGGTTCTTGGACCGCACAATCATCTCCATAAGGGAACTAAAATGAAGTTAATTACAGAACTAACTGAAGAAGTAGAATATCTTTCTGAAGCCAAAGAATCTGGCGAAAAGGAACATTTTATTCATGGTGTATTTCTTCAAGGTAATTTAAAAAACCGTAACGGTAGAATTTATCCAATTGATATTCTATCGAAAGAAGTAGATCGTTATATGAAAGATATGGTCAAGCATAATCGTGCTTTCGGCGAGCTTGGTCATCCAGCTGGTCCTGCTATTAATCTTGACCGTGTTTCACATATCATTGTCGATCTTAAAAGAGATGGTTCTAATTTTATTGGTAAAGCAAAACTTACTGATACACCAATGGGCAATATTGCAAAAGGTCTTTTAAAATCAGGTGGTAAAATTGGTGTTTCATCACGTGGTTTAGGTTCATTAAAAGCAGGTAAAGACGGCATTATGGAAGTTGGACCTGACTTCAAACTTGCTACTGCTGCTGATATTGTTCATGATCCATCAGCACCTCATGCTTTCGTCGAAGGCATTATGGAAGGCGTTGAATGGATTTATGATCCAATTAAAGACACTTGGTATGAAGAAAAAGTTGATGGTATCAAAAAAGCTATTAGTAAAATGTCTAGATCCCAACTTGAAGAACAAAGACTAGCTATTTTTGAAGATTATATCGCTTCATTAACAGTAAACCAACATATTATATAAATAATTCTAAAATCTATTAAAGGAGACTTTTCTAATGGCTGATATCGAAAACAATACCGACCTTCAAGAAATCTTCAGAGCTTCATTAGAAGAAGCTAAGAAGAAAGCTCGCGCTAAATCAAAGAAGCGTGAAGAGGAAGAAGAAGGCGAAGAGGAAGAAGAAGAGGAAGAAGAGGGCGGTCATCGTAAGATGGAAGAAGCTCGTCGTGAAGAAGAAGAGGAAGAAGATAGCACTGAGTCAGAACGTGAACAGGGCTGGTCTAAAACTAACAAAGTTTCCGGAAAGCGCGATGAAAAAGATGACGAAAAAGCACAAAAGGGTAAGAAAAGACCTGCTGCATATGGTTCTGTAAAAGAAGACACTCTTTCAGCTTCAACTCTCAAGCCAGCTGCTCGTTCTGTTTCTGATTCAAAAGCTCTTACTAAGTCAAAAATTGGTATGATGACTGGCATGATGCACATGATGAATGGCATGGGTAAGTCAGACATGGTTGACTTTTTCAATAAAGTTATCGGTCTTTATGGCCCAAATAAAAACTGGGGTGTTGATAATTGGGAAGGTAAAAACGAAGCATCAATTCGTATGAATCCATCACACGCTGTAAGCAGCAAAGGTCCATCAACTAATATGCCAATGCCAAAACTTAATGTCAAAGAAGACGTTGAGGAAATGTTTGATGGTCAAGACCTATCAGAAGAATTTAAAGAAAAAGCATCAACTCTATTTGAAGCAGCTATCAGCGCTCGTTTAATCGCTGAATCAGCTCGTCTTGAAGAAGAATTTGAAGCAAGATTTAATGATGAACTTTATACTTTCACTGAAGAAGTTACTAACAAACTCGACACATATCTCGATTATGTAGTTGAAAATTGGATGACAGAAAATGAAGTAGCCATCGAATCATCTCTCCGTAATGAACTTTCAGAAGAGTTCATGGATGGATTAAAGAATCTTTTTGCTGAACATTATATCGATGTACCACAGCAAAAGGTTGATGTTCTAGAAGCTCTTGCCGATAAGGTAAATGCACTAGAATCAAAGCTTGACGAAACAATTACTGAAAACACAGAGTTAAAAGGATTTGTTTTAGAAAATCATAAAAATGAAATTCTAGAAGAAATTTCCTCTGACCTTGCACTAACACAGCAGGAAAAATTTGCTGCTCTTGTTGAAGGTATTGAATTCGATGGCGATCTTAACACATATGCAAGAAAGCTTATGATCGTTAAAGAAAACTATTTCAACAAATCAACAACTTCATATTCTTCAAATATCGAAGAAGAAACTTTTGAAGGCGATATCGAAAATACTAATGGTTCAGGTTCAAGATTCGTTGATCCACAAGTTAACCGTTATGTACAAGCAATCGCTAAAACAGTTAAGAAGTAATCTTATATAAATAAATTGAACAATACCTTTAAAAGAAACGAAAGGAACTACTATGTATCTAGCTGAGGAAATCCAAAACAAGTGGGCTCCAGTCCTAGACCATGACGCTCTTGGCGCCATTAAGGACCAGCACCGCCGTTCCGTAACTGCTATTATGCTTGAGAACACTGAACGTGCTCTTACAGAATCAGCAGCTCACGGTTCGTATCAAACTCTTTCTGAAACATCATCTGCACTTCCAGCAAACTTCATGGGCTCAAGCTCATCAACTGCTGGCGCTGGTGGTATCGATACTTTCGATCCAGTATTGATCTCCCTAGTTCGTCGTGCAATGCCTAACCTTATTGCATATGACATCTGCGGCGTTCAGCCAATGACTGGCCCAACTGGTCTTATTTTCGCGATGCGTTCGCGTTATGCTAACCAGACTGGTACAAACGGTCTTGCTAACGGTCAGAGCCAAGATAACGAAACATTCTATAACGAAGTTAACACTGCCTTCACTGGCGCTGGTGGTCTAACTGGCGTTAACTCAAACAACTTCGGTTTAGGTTTCAAGGGTACTATTCCAGGTGCAACTAATACTTCACCTCTAACAGCTACTAACACCTATAACACTGGTGGTGGTATGACTACTGCTGCTGGCGAAGCACTTGGTGTTGATTCTGGTAACGTATTCCCACAGATGGCCTTCACAATCGAAAAGGTTACTGTTACTGCTAACACTCGTGCTCTAAAAGCAGAATACACTATGGAACTTGCTCAAGATCTTAAGGCAATCCATGGTCTAGACGCTGAAACTGAACTTGCTAACATTCTTTCGGCTGAAATTCTTTCAGAAATCAACCGCGAAATCGTTCGTACTATCAACATCACTGCTGTTGCTGGTGCTCAGGACAATACAACTACTGCTGGTGTATTCGATCTTGATACCGACTCAAACGGTCGTTGGTCAGTAGAAAAGTTCAAGGGTCTTATGTTCCAGCTTGAACGCGAAGCTAACCAGATTGCCAAGCAGACTCGTCGTGGTAAGGGTAACATCGTTATCTGTTCTTCGGACGTTGCTTCCGCACTTCAGATGGCTGGTGTTCTTGACTACGCTCCTGCTCTTAACTCAAACAAGCTTGAAGTTGACGATACTGGCAATACTTTCGCTGGTGTTCTTAACGGTCGTCTTAAAGTTTATATCGACCCATACGCAATCGGTGGTAACTATATCACTGTTGGCTATAAAGGTTCGTCAGCTTTCGACGCTGGTCTATTCTATTGCCCATACGTTCCTCTACAGATGGTTCGTGCGGTTGATCAGTCAACCTTCCAGCCTAAGATTGGTTTCAAGACTCGTTATGGCGTTGTAGCGAATCCATTCGCTCAGGGTCTAACTAAGGGTTCAGGCGCTCTTGCTATTAACACTAACGTATACTATCGTCGCGTTATCGTCAATAATCTTATGTGAGGACTCGTTTTCTCATATCTATACACTAAATAAAGTCAGGGGTTTGAAACCCCTGACTTTTTCTTTTGGAGGTAGCAATGGTCAAATGGTTCTAGAAAAAGAGCAGAGCCAAAAATATCGATGACACGTGAAGAGCAAGATAAACTTTGTTCAGGACAACTTAAAAACAGATGGGCTGATCCAGTATGGGCCACTAATCAAAAAATAAAATTAAAAGAAGCTTGGATTAAAAGAAAAGAAAAACTAAATATCAATGAACTTGCTCAATGAAGGCAAGATATTTTAAGACGGTTTCAAGCCGCAAACTTTAAGAGGAGAGCTTCGGCTCTCATTTTTTCACATATAAATAGTAGGTGATATTGGAGGAATATATGTCAGCTGCAGAAAACACCCCATCAAATAAAAACTTTTTATCTCCACTTAATTTTCAATTTCAAATTAAGAAAACACCGTATACTAACTTCTTTATTCAAAAAGTTAATATACCATCTATGGCTCTGCAAGCATCGGAAACACCTACACCATTCGTAAAAACGCCAGCTCCAGGCGATCATATTAATTTTGGAACTTTAGAAATTACTTTTAAAGTAGATGAAGATTTACAAAATTATCTAGAACTTTTTAATTGGATGACTCATTTAGGATTTGATCAAAATTTTAATCAATATTATGATATTGAAAAACAATCTCCTACTAGCGGTAACGGTATATATTCTGACATTTCAGTTACAGCTTTAACGAGTTCACATCAACCAAATTATGTTATTTCATATATAGATGCATTTCCTGTAAATCTCGGAGCAATTACTTTTAATACAACTGATCCGAATGTTAATTATATCGAATGTAGTGCTACTTTTAAATATACGTATTTTACTGTAGAACAAATAAACAGTATTAATGTTTCTATTGTTGGAAATACTGGTTGACTTTTTCTTTATTATGTAGTATACTATATGATAATTGAAACAGTTTCAAAAGAGTTTTATAATGAAAATCGAAGATATTTTTAATCAATGGAAAGAAGATTCTGAAATTGATAAAACAGAGCTCGGAGATGAAGCTCTTAAAATTCCTAAGTTACATCATAGATATTATCAAATGTTTATTAACGAACGCCTTTTGCTTCGTTCATATGACGCAGAGATGAAGCAACTTAAACTTGATAAGTGGGAATTTTACACTCAAGGTCCAAACGAAGAAACAAAAGAAAAAGGTTGGACTTTACCAGCCAAAGGATTAATCCTTAAAGCTGACATTCCTATGTACATGGAAGCAGATAAAGATATTATTAAACTTTCTCTTAAGATTGGTATTCAACAAGAGAAAATAGAACTATTAGAATCTATAATTAAATCATTGACCAATAGAGGGTATAACATCAAGGTGGCTCTTGATCACCAGAAGTTTACTATGGGAGCATAATGGATACAGTAAGCATTGAGAAGATTAACGAAGTCTATAATAAAATTCATTGCGATCCATCTATCGCATATGAACTCAATGATTATTTCACATTTGATGTTCCAGGCGCTAAGTTTATGCCTGCATATAAAAATAAATTTTGGGATGGCAAGGTTAGATTATTTCAGTTAATGACTGGATACCTTTACGCTGGCCTTAATGGTTATGTTGAAGAATTTTGTAGATCAAGAAATTATGTCGTTGACTATATCAGCGAATTTGCTTCCACTGAATTTTCAGTAACAGAAGCCAACCAATTTATTAGTAAATTAAATCTTCCAGAAAAATATATACCTAGAGATTATCAGCTCGAAGCTTTTGTATATGCAGTTCGTAATCGTAGAGCTGTATTATTATCACCAACTGCTTCTGGTAAATCTTTTATCATTTATCTCCTTATGAGATATTATAGTGTTAAAACACTTATCATTGTACCAACCACTTCTTTGGTTAGTCAACTATATTCTGATTTTGCAGATTATGGATTTCAATCTGACATTTTCTGTCATAGAATTTATTCTGGCCAAGAGAAACATTCTAATCGGCCGATTACTATTTCGACTTGGCAGTCGATATACAAACTTCCTAAAGATTATTTCTCGCAGTTTGATTTAATCATTGGCGACGAAGCTCATTTATTCAAAGCTAAATCTTTAACATCAATAATGTCTAAGATGGAAACGACTCCATATCGTTTTGGTTTCACAGGTACACTTGATGGAGCGCAAACTAATAAACTGGTGTTAGAAGGTTTGTTTGGTCCAGTTCGTAAAGTTATTACGACAGCTGAATTGATCGAACAGAAACATGTTGCTGATTTTAAAATTAAAGCAATCGTTCTTTCTTATCCAGAAGAAATCCGCAAAGCCGTTTCTAAAATGGATTATCAAACTGAAATGGATTATCTTGTTCGTTTAGAACCTAGAAATAGGTTTATTCGTAATCTTGCATTATCCCTTGAAGGTAATACTTTATTATTGTTTCAATATGTAGATAAACATGGTAAAGGATTATATGAAGCTCTAAAAAGAGAAACAGATCGTCCAGTGTATTATGTTTCTGGATCTGTCGATGGTGAAGAAAGAGAAGAGATTCGTAAAATTGTTGAACAACAAAACAATGCAATTATCGTTGCTTCTTATGGAACATTCTCCACTGGTGTAAATATTAAAAATCTCCATAATGTTATTTTTTCTTCTCCTTCGAAATCCAGAATAAGAAATCTTCAGTCGATCGGGCGTGGTTTACGTAGGTCGGAAACAAAGACGGAATCAACTCTATATGATATATCAGATGATATGTCTCATAATAAAAGAAAGAACTTCACTCTGCTCCACTTTATGGAACGTATTAAAATATACAACGAAGAGAAGTTTCCATACAAGATCTATAAGATATCGATAACAATCTAATTCATAATGGCACAATGTGATTATACGGCATTTGCCCAAAAAGTCAAGGGGTAATTTATGGCTAACCGCACTGGACGTGTAAAAAACTATATTAACAATAAAACGCTCTACAATTCAATGATTGAACACAGAGCTAAATTAAAAGAAGCTCTAGATAACGAGAAAGCAAAGCCTCAAGTCAGTAACTATATCGGTCAATCTATTCTTTTGATTTGTAACAATTTAGCTAAGAAACCAAACTTTTCTGGATACACTTATAAACAAGATATGATCAGTGATGGAATCATTGACTGTATCGCCGCCGTGGATAATTTCAATCCAGATAAAACAAACAACCCATTCGCCTATTTTACTCAGATAGCATGGAATGCTTTTATTAGAAGAATCCATAAAGAGAAAAAACAAACATATATCAAACATAAGAATTTCGAAAACAGTTTCCTTATGAATGAGTTATGGTCTGACTCTGAGAATATGCATCTTAAATCAAACGAATATTCATCTGATGTGGTAAGCAGCTATGAAAATAAGTTGACTAAAATCAAAAAAAATAGTAAACTAAGTGGAGTTGAAAAATTCTCTGTACTGGACGAGGAAGTTAAAAATGAAGAACTTGCATCTGATACCAATTAATGTTATTGATATTGTTGAAAAATTAAATGCTCAAGGAATTCGAGAGAGCGAACGAAATAATTATTTGCTTCGTTTAGAAGCAATTCGCGATTACTGCGAAAATGCTATTAATAAAAATAACAAGCCTGTAAAAAATACGCGAGCGTTTAAGTGAAAATTGCTTTAATAACAGACACCCACTGGGGGATTAGAAATGACTCAATCGCATTCCAAGACAACTCCAAACGATTCCTCGATGATATATTCTTTCCTACTTTACTTCGTGATGGGATCGGCAATGTCCTGCATTTGGGGGACTTGGTTGATCGCCGCAAATACGTTAATTTTCTCACTGCAAAAAGACTCAGGGAAGATTTCCTAGAACCATTAAAGCAAAATAATATTCACATGGATATTATTGCAGGCAACCATGATGTGTTTTATAAAAATACAAACAAGGTTAATGCTTTAACGGAATTGGTTACTGGTAATTATAACAACATTAGTGTATATACAGATCCAACTGAAATTTCATATAATGGAACAAAGATGTTGTTGCTGCCATGGATCTGTGATGAAAATAGAGAACAGTCTTTAAAATTTATAAAGGAAACAGATGCGCAAATCGCTATGGGGCATTTGGAGCTTCAAGGTTATGAAATGTTTAAAGGTTCTGTTGTTTCACATGGCGATGATCCTTCTTTATTTAATCGGTTTGATATTGTATGCAGTGGTCATTTTCATCATCGTTCAACTGATGGTCATATATGGTATCTTGGAAGTCATGCGGAGTTTACTTGGTCTGATTGGAATGACCCAAAAGGTTTCCATATCTTCGACACAGAAACTAGAGAATTAAAATTTATTAGAAATCCATATACCATGTTTGAAAAGATTTGGTACAACGATACTGATTCTGATTTTCTAAATGCAGATGTTGATTATAGTAAGTATAAAGGCAAGATAGTAAAGGTTATCGTTCAGAACAAAACTAATCTTTATTGGTTTGATAAGTTTATTGAAAACCTAGAATCTGAAAATCTTCTTGATTTGCAAATCGTTGAAGATCATTTAAACTTAAACCTTGAAGATGATAACGATATTGTAAATGAAGCTGAGTCAACTATTAATATCTTTAAAAAATATATTGAAGGTATTGATACTAAAACTGTAAACAAAGAAAAACTAGAAAAGAAAATCATTGATCTTTATAATGAGGCATTGGCAGTTGAATGAAAATCATACATATTAACAGAAACATCATTCAACAAAATGCTAAACATAATAGAGAAGAGCCTGTTGTGCGTGTTGAAGAAAATGGTGTCGTTAAATATTGCATGGAAGTTGATATAAAAGGACCATCGCGTATGGTCTATCGTCCAAATAAACCTAGAACATGTGGCGCAAAACTATGGATCGAAACTGATGCAGAAGTTGAATTAATAGGTGAAAAGCTTTGATACTTTTTAAAAAAATTAGATATAAAAATTTATTATCTACGGGAAATCTTTTTACTGAGATTGATTTGAACACTCATAACACTTCATTGATTGTTGGTGAGAACGGTGCTGGCAAATCAACCATCCTTGACGCTTTGTCTTTTGTAATCTTCGGTAAAGCATTCCGTAAGATTAATAAGGCGCAGCTGATCAATACCATAACTCAAAAGAACCTTGTGGTTGAAGTTGAGTTTTCTATTGGTACAAATAACTATAAGATCATTCGTGGAACAAAGCCGAATATATTTGAGGTGTATCAAAATGATATTATCCTCAATCAATCTGCAGAAATGAAAGACTATCAAGAAATTCTTGAGAAGCAGATTATGAAAGTTAATCATAAATCTTTCTGTCAGGTTGTAGTTCTTGGGTCAGCTACCTTCCAATCTTTCATGCAGTTGAACACAGCGCAACGTCGCGAGATTATTGAAGACCTTCTTGATCTTCAAATCTTTACAACGATGAATTCTCTTTTGAAAGATAAAGTTCTTATCAATAGTGATTCACTTAACACTTGTTCTAATAATAAGAAAATTGCAGAAGAAAAGATTAAACTTATTCGTGAACATATGCAAGAGATGCAAAATAATAATGATGCTATTATTGCAGAAAAGAAAGAGCGCATTGAAGAAACTAAATCACAGTTAGAAATTTTAACGGCTCAACAAAATAACATTAATGAGGAAGCTAAAGAATTAGCAAGCCAAACTACTAATCTTGAAACGCTTGAAAATAAAATGTCTAAGCTTCAATCTTTGAAGCATAAAATTGAAGCTAATCTTGCTATCGTAAATAAAGAAGTCGCTTTCTTTAATAGTCATGACAACTGCCCTACTTGTAAACAGGAAATTGATCATGATTTTAAATGTGAAGCTATTGATACAAGAAACACTAACATTACTGAAATTCAAGATGGCCTTGATAAACTATCAGCTGAATATGACAAAGTAAACTCTGAAATAAAAAATATGAATCTTATTAATAATCAGGTTCGTCAAAAAGTAATAAACTATCACGTTATTGATACTAAAATTAATTCATTGAATACCTATGTTAAACAACTTAACAATGAAATTAATTCAATTCAAAAAACTGTAGAAGAACAGGATAATACAAAGATTGGAGATCTTGAAAAAGAATTCTCTGATATCGAGAAAACACATAGTGAGCTTTCTGAAGAAAGGCAGCTTCTTAATGCAGCTGGTGTTTTACTAAAAGATGGCGGTATTAAATCTAAGATCATTAAACAGTATATCCCTGTTATCAATAAACTGATTAACAAATATCTTTCCGCCATGGAGTTTATGTGTCAGTTTGAACTAGATGAAAACTTCAACGAAACTATTAAGTCTCGTTATAGGGATGTGTTTAGTTACGAGAGTTTCTCTGAAGGCGAAAAAATGCGTATCGATCTTGCTATCCTGTTTACATGGAGAGCGGTTTCGAAACTTCGTAACTCTATCAACACCAACCTTCTTATCATGGATGAGGTATTCGATAGCTCATTGGATTCGAATGGTACAGAAGAATTTTTAAAGATATTAAATAGCTTGACTTTTGACACAAATACGTTTATAATAAGTCATAAGACTGATCAACTTTTCGATAAATTCGAACGAGTGATTAAGTTTGAAAAGCATAAGAATTTTTCAAGGATAGCTTAATGTTTGAAACTGTTGTAATTGACGATATCGTGGATACTGTAAAACAAAAACATATCCACGATATGTTAATGACTGCTGACTGGAAATTCCTTATGGATGTTAGTGGTGTGCAAAATACATATCCATCGCATGGTTTTGCTCATGTTTTAAAATATCCAAATGGATTACTTTCTCCTTTGTATGAGGAAATCAGCCCTCATATTTTAGATTCTATTTCTAGTGGCAATTATAAAATTAAAGAGAACTATTATAACCGTTCTTTCCTTCAGCTGCCATTAGCAGCAAAATATATGAAAGAACACAATGGCATTCATGTGGATCTTCCAAAAGAAATTCCACATGTAGCTTGTGTTTATTATGTAAATAATTCAGACGGTGATACCATTATTTACGAGCAAACTATTAACGATACTCCAGGCGGCTCGAATAATGTTCAACTCATTGAACATAAAAGAGTTGAACCAAAGCGTGGTCGTATAGTTATGTTTGATGGATCTAGGTATCACTGTAGCAGTCAACCAACGATTAACTATCGTTGTATCATTAACTTCGATTTAATTATGGAACAATAATATGGAATTAGTACCAGCCAACGATCCAATCTTAACTAAAGTTTGCGAAACTTTTGATTTTCTTAATCCTCCATTTGACCCTGTTGAATTTTCTCAAGAACTTATTAAGTTTATGTATAGTAAAAATGGAGTTGGTTTAGCAGCGAATCAGGTTGGTGTTCCATATCGTATCTTTGCTATGAGAGCAGCCCCTGAAAATTTTGTTTGTTTTAATCCTAAGATTATTATGCCAGGAACTGATGAGATTGTTCTTGAAGAAGGATGCTTGACTTTTCCCAAATTATTAGTTAAGATAAAGCGACCTCAACATATTCGTGTTCGATTTAATACACCGAACGGAGATACATTGACAAAACAGTTTACAGGATTATCTGCTCGTATCTTTCAACATGAACTAGATCATCTTGACGGAATTGTATTTTATAATAAAGCAAATCGGTTTCATCGCGAACAAGCATTGAAGAATTGGAAAAAATGAATATCTTCTATATTGATCATGACCCTATGCAAGCTGCCGAGTGGATGGTTGATAAACACGTAGTTAAAATGATTCTCGAATCAGCTCAACTACTTTCTACCGCCCATCGCGTTTTAGATGGCAGACAAATCGAAGGCCAATCAAAAACTGGCAGAAAAGCTAAACGGTGGATTCTCGATGATGGTCGCGAAGATGTTTTATATTCTGCGACGCATATCAATCATCCATCTGCCGTTTGGTGTCGCGAATCAATAGAGAATTATAACTGGCTGGTAGATCACTTCTTTGCTCTCATGAACGAATACACTTATCGTTATGAGAAGCAGCATAAGTGCTATGGTGAAATTTCATACATGCTTCAATCACCTCCGAAGAATTTAGAAAAATTCGATTGGACAACTATGCCTTCCTGTATGACAGATGAATATATTATATCAAATGATCCAATAATCAATTACCGTAATTATTACAAAATCGGTAAAGCAAATTTACACAATTGGAAAAAACGTAAACCACCAGAATGGATTTAAAATGGACGATATTAAAATTAAACAAAGAATGAAAGAGCTTATGATACCCATTGATCAGCAGATTATGATGACTGATGATCCAGGTGAAGTTATGATGTTGGCTTGTGCAATGCTATCAACTGTAAAGCAAATATTTGATTTGCAACTTGGCGTTGATGGAAGAAATAAAATGTTTAGGAGTATTATGGATGAGTAATTGGTTTGAAGATGTAAAGGACTTTCACCGCGCATTTGGTCAGCGTATTGGAGATAAGCCAGAATTGGCGCAAGATTTTACTGAGAGAAATCTTAGATGCAGTTTAATGGATGAAGAATTTAATGAATATATTGAAGCTGAAAATAAACACGATCTTATAAAAGTGGCTGATGCTCTAGCTGACATTATCTACATTGCTCTTGGCACAGCTGTATCATATGGCATTCCTCTTGATAAAGTATTCGAAGAAGTTCACCGTAGCAATATGGCGAAGCTCGTTGATGGTAAGGTTCTTCGTCGAGAAGATGGCAAGATTCAAAAGCCAAAGGGTTGGACTCCACCTGATATTGAATATGTGATAAAAAAGACACATGAAGAAAACACTTTACTTAATCAACAAATTGGTTTATAATAATGCATATATACGATTATAGATATTATTATAACGGAGAGAAAAATGGTTAGAACACTTGTTGTAAAAAAGCGCGATGTAGAACATGTCCTTGGTACATTCATCACCTGTGCAGATTATGCCGATGAAATCATTCAAGAAGATTGTGATTTGTATGCAGAATCGCTTGATGGAACTATCTCAGAAGAGAATATTATTTTCAAGTATCGCAAGAATGTTTTCAGTCAGGAAGAAATGGATGCGGCCTATACTGGTTTGAGAGATGCTGCGACTGAATCACAGAACCGTGGACTTGCCGCTGGTCCTCGTGGTGAACAACTTGGGGCTGAAGGTCGTGGTAATCGCGATTGGGTTAGCCCAGAACAAATTGAAATCCTTGCCTTTCTTGGTAGGCCATTAAATTCTTTTGATGATGGTACTACAATCGAAACGATTAAGGAAAGTCATAAGAAAGGTTCTAAGGAAGAAACTCGCGGTCAGGTATGGCTTCGTTCTGCAGTATTGCAGAAGTATGAAGAATACCATGGATGGTTTGATAAGTGGCTTGCTGGTATTCATAACCTTTCGCGTGAAGAACAGATGGCTGAAGCAAAGCATATTGTTGAAAATTATATTTCAGAAACAAATTATGCACAGTCAGTAATGTCTGGTATTGCTGGATACTTCGATCGTTATCCACGTATTCCATATGGTCGTGCAACTTCATATACTGAAAAGAATTATGATAAGTTTGCGCTTGTTTTTCCATATCTTCGCAAACTTAATCAACAATTTAAAGAACTACTTCCTGTACGTTGGGGTGCACAAAACGAATGTGCTCAAAAACTCGATCCTCGTTTTCGTATTGATGAAACTGTCTTTACGACATTGACAGTTAATCATAACTGGCGTACAGCTTGTCATAGAGATGCTGGAGACTTACATGAAGGATTCTCGAATATTTGCGGCATTACTGGCCCTGAAGGTAAAGGTTGGAAGGGCGCTGAGTTCATTCTTCCAGAATTTGGTATCGCTATTAATCTCCAGCCTGGAGATATGTTGCTCGTCAATAATCATGGTGGTATTCACGGTAATGATGCACTTATTGGAGATGATAATGATCGCCTTACCTTGGTATCTTATTTCCGCGAAAAGATGCTTGATCTCAAAGCTTGGGATTACGAAAACCTCCGCAAGCAATATGTCGATGAAAGACGAATGAATAAAGATCATCCACTTCATCGCCATCTTTGGAATGGTGTTTCTGCAAATATGTGGGATGAACAAGAATGGTATGACTATATGAAGAAGCATAATATTGCTGACCCATATGGCAAAGAAGCAGCAGCGAGCTTGGATTCATTCTTCTAATGTGTGGTGTGCTAGGTATAGCGATTAAAAATTTTACAAAGAAAGACCACGATTTAGTTCGTGGTCTTTTCATTCAATCTATGATCCGTGGTAAACATGCTAGTGGTGTTTCATATGTCAAAAACGGAATTGTAAATACAGTTAAAGAATCAATACCTGCAGAAGAGTTTATATTAAAACAAAATTTAGATAATTGGAGAAATGAAGATGGAAACCTTTATTGTATTGGTCATATTAGGTATTCTACTTCTGACTTGCGTTTTAATCAGCCCTTTGGAACTGATTTACTGGGCATTGTTCACAACGGAGTTATATCCCAAGAACCACCAGAAACTTGGGAAGAGAAATATGGATACAAAACAGAAACTGCAAATGACTCAGAATTGATTTTGAAATGCTGGGAACAACATCAAAATCCTTTGAGCGTTTTTCCTGAAGCAAGCATGGCAGTTTGCGGTATCAGTTACAATAAAAAATTAACTGCATTTAGAAATGCGGAAAGACCTTTGTATTATTACACTGATGAAAGGTCTAGTGTGTTTGCTTCAACTAAAGATATTTTAAATCGTTCTGGTTTATCATCTGTAACTAAAACAAAAATGTATGAAGTTATTACAGTTGAAGATTTTAATCTGACACGGCTTCCTATGAATGACATTAATGTAGAGGACTTGCAATGAATTACGATCCAAAAGATTATACATGGGGCTACGAAATTGAGTGGGGTGATATTGACAGGCGTACAATTATCCCTTCGCATTTAGGTAAGTGGGAATTTGCTGAAACAGATATTGTTAATTTGAATGGCGAGTTTCGTGGCCTTGCATGCGATCCATTAGGTGAATCACCTCCAGTTGGTGGTGAAATTAATACAAAGCCAACTGCAACTTGGCAAGATCAAGTTGAACGTATTATGGAAATTAAAAAGCTCTTTACTGATTTAAAACAATCACCAACAGCTTCTTGTGTCAATCATGGTCATCTTCATGTCTATGTTCCTGGATTGAAAGATGATATTCCTGCATTGAAGAAGTTAGTTAAGTATATTCGAGACAATCAACACATTACAATTGATAGATTATATCAGTACCGTCTTGATCCTCTTATGTCCAGTGCTAAAACTGCCAAGACATATTTGAAGTGGGATGGTGGTCGTCCAATGCCCGACTATATGTGTAACAACATTATTAGTCTTACACAGGACTTCGAGCATTTTATTAAACTTCATGCGGCTGGTAAAGATGGTGTATCAATGGGTCGGCCATTCCGATATGCAATCAATACATATTGCATGAAACATACTGGAACAATTGAGTTCCGTTGTTTGCGTTCTTCAACAGAGCGTAGGGAAATTGAAGACTCATTTAGGTTTGCGGAAAAGTTTATTGAAGCTGCATTAAATGATGGTCCACCAGTAGAAGATATTCTTAGCGAATATGATTATCAGTTTCCTAAATTTAATTACGACCATGAAATGTATCTCGGCTGGGAGAAAACAAAATATGATAAGTCAAGAGGCAATAAGCAACGTGAGTTCCTTTCAGTTGAGGCCAACGACTAAAACTGAATTCATTGCTTCTCTTACTGATTTAAAAGAAGATAAGTTTGCCAAAACATTCGTTGCTAAATGCAACATGATGGATGATTGGGATAAATGTAGGGGTGTGTGGATCGACGGTAGACTTGCAGGAGCTATCGTCGTTACCATTTCAAAACGTAAACCAATCACTGCTAATCTTCAACTTCTCCATACTTTCCATGAGTTCAGAGGTAAGGGTGTTGCTCGTAAATTGTGCGAGTGGGCAAAGGATCATGCTATTGAAATGGATGCAGAATACTTTCGTGTTTCTGCGGAGTTTGATGCGGTTCCATTTTATGAGAAGTGTGGATTTAAATTCGTTTGCAAACAAAAAACAGCCAAGCTCGCCATGTTTAAACTTTCTGACCCAGATATTATTGATGAATACATTTGGAAAACGATGAAGAAAAAAGGTAAAGGCGGATGCGTAGAGTGTTACGTTGATTATAAAGGTGTTGACTTTTTTCAAGAAGTATAGTATAATATCTATATAACTTAGGAGATTGTTATGGATTACGATGCAATCGTTTACGGCTGGCGTAATATTGAAAATAAAATGATGTATGTGGGGTTCCATAAAACCCAAGAAGAATTTGATGGATATGTCACTTCTTCCGAAAGCGAAGAACTTAGACATGCATGGTCACATGGTCTTTTAAATCGTACAATTCTTTATCGTGGAACTGTTTCCGAGTCTATCACTTTTGAGAATTTTATTCTTAAGAGTGTTGATGCTCGCGTCAATCCTATGTTTTATAACCGCTCGAATGGTGGCGGCGTAGGCTGTCAATCTTTTGATATCATAACAAAAGATATGAAGAAGATTGCAGAAAAGTGGTTAGGTGGTAATGACAATATCAATAAATTAAAGCGTGAATTTCTCGCTAATAAAAAATTGGTTAAGTCGATTAAGAAAAAGATCGAAGCAGGTCATTATGTTATCTTCGAAGAGAAGATAGAAAACCTTGTCAATCTTCCACGCAACCAAGTTCGTTTGGTTGATTATGATCCTGATCATCTTCAAGAAATTACAGAGAGCATGCGATATGACCCAAAGGGTGCACGCAAATTAGTTTCTCCTGTAATTGTTTCTGTAGATGCAGAAGGATATAAACTAATCCTTGATGGCAATCATACCACAACTGCCGCATATAATGCCAAGTGGACAACCCTTCCTACAATCTACATTAACAGTTCAGACTTCGAGGATAACCAAGCTAACTATAATGATTTTGGATTGTTGATGAACCATCATCCAAAGCGTAAAAAATCTAATACGAAAGAAGATTGTAAGAAAGCAATTATGAATCTTCTAGAGGTTTCTAAATTAGAAATCGGTTCATCTCAATTCCGCGAATGTTGTATTATTAATCTTGAAGAATATTTCAGTAAGCCAACAATTACTGCAAATATTAATTCTGTGGCTACAATTTTAAAAGAGCAACAGGATATTATTAAATACAACTTTAAGAAGTATGGTAAATCTGATATTGAACAAATTACTAAAGGTTGCGAATATTTGAATCCAAATAAAGCGATTATTTCTATCACCTCTGATTCCTCATATAATGCAGGGGTTGGCGCTATTCTTAATAAGATGGGCGGTCTGGATTGTTGGGAAGGAATTATGCTTGTCAATCATAGAAATATGCACGAATACGATCGACGTAATGAACATCATTCTAAACTTATGAAAGCACTTGAACGTATTCATCCAAATGCAAAAGTTGAAGTTCAATACCTACCTTCCTTCATTGATATGAAAAATAATGAACTCCATCAGTAAACAACGTAAACAAGATTTCATAAATTGGTATAAGTGGTCGCTGTCCATTAAGGATTGCGACCCCGCCATTTTTATGACCAATTATCTTTTTGATAGATTTGAGCATAACAAAGAACAAAAACTTTGGATTGCTTGGATCTATGGTACAACGTATTATCTTCCAACAACATGGGTTATATGGAATGAATTCCCAGACTTCGAACTCGTCGGGCTTGAACGACTCCGCGAATGGAATAATAACAATTACAAACGGCTCCGTTATCAAACTGACACCAAGTGGAACAAAGGTCATCTTCCAGCCCAGTTCGAGTCGTACAAAAACTGGGTGGGAGATAAAACTCAACGCGAAGCATTTGCGCCCTATCTCATCGGAGAGCCAAGAGAAAACTTTGACCGACTCTGGCCAGAAATAAACAAGCTCCATAAATTCGGAAGATATTCTTCTTGGTTCTATATGCAAACACTTAAACAGTGCTGCGGTTTATCAATTGAACCGAAGAATCTAATGTTGGAAGATCATGACGGTTCGCGTTCACATCGTAATGGTCTTTGTATGGCTCTTGGTCTAGATGAATGGTACGATCAAAAACTTAACGCGCAACAGATTAATTATCTCGACGGCGAAGCTTACTACATACTTCAAGAGGTAAAGAAAGAATTTCCCACTACTGATTATTTCGATATGGAAACTTGTCTTTGTTCGTTCAAAAAACTATTCCGTAAAACACGTGGACGTTACCTTGGGTATTATATTGATAGACAGGCAGAAGAAATTTCGCAGTGCGCATCAGATGACTGGAAAGGTATTGACTGGCAACCGCTTTGGGATGCCAGAATTGAAACTTTAGAAAATAAACTGTTGACTAATCGCATAGATAATAGTAGAATGAGTCTATACCTAGATTCTAACGTGTTGGATGCCACTGGACTTTTCGAAAAGAAAAGTGTTGGTCTTGAGGGGTTTTTTTAATGAAAGTTATTGAGATTTGCAGTGTTCAAAATGAAAACGAATCATAGCAGGTTTAACATAGAGTCAGTGGGACTGCCATCCGTGACTGACAATATATTTATAACATGGGAGATTTTAAAGATGCGTGTGATAGCGATTGGTGGTGAGCCTGGATCTGGTAAATCCACATTAATGTGGAAGTTGATTAATCATTATCAACCGAAGCCTATGTATGATGCATATAAGTTAGTTCCATATCTTCAGAAGGATAACATTTATATCCTTGGTAAGTATGAAGAAGGTGAAGTGTTTTCTGGCACTGATAGGATGAGCATGGCTGTCCAGCCAGAAGCTATTAAATTTTTAAGCACATTAAATGATAGCTCAGTTGTTCTTTACGAAGGCGATCGTTTGTTTACATCTTCATTCCTTGAAGATTGCGCTGAAAAATATACTCTTGAGATTATCTATCTTTCAACCTTAAAGGAAGTTAGAACCACGCGATACGCAGAGCGTGGTAGCAATCAAAATGAAACTTGGTTGCGTGGTCGTGAGAGTAAAATTGGTAACATTCTAACTAATTTCGATTTGATGTTTTTAACAGAGAAGTTTTTAAACAACAATCTAGATGAACAGAAAGTAGTATTTGATAAAATTGTGGAGAAGATAAATGAATAATAATGGAGGTTATGTAGTAGGTGCTATTGGTTCTACCAATTTTGGGCATTATCCTACTGGATCAAATGGAGGAGTTGATCCTAATTTTGATGTAATTTACGATGAATCTGGAGGAGTTATCGGCACAGCTGGTAAATTAATCAGTACACAAAATAAAAATATTTCGTATAAATATGGCGAAGATACCTATATTCAAGAAATTTCTGACTATATAGATAAGACATATGGTCAACATTACTCAAAAAATCAATTTCAAGCAACAGAGTTTATTATTGACTCTGGACATGGCACAGGATTTTGTATTGGTAATGTTTTGAAATATGCTCAGCGTTACGGTAGAAAAGGCACCCGTGATGAATGGCGAAAAGACCTAATGAAAGTGATTCACTACGCAATGATGCAATTACATGTCCATGATAATGAAGGAAGTAAATAATGGAAATTAATATTAATATTGAAGATCTAAGAAAGCGTAAGCTTTTTGTTGCTACACCAATGTATGGTGGTATGTGTGCAGGTATGTTTGCACGGTCAGTTGCTGACCTCTCTGCAATTTGTACACAATATGGAATTCCGCTTCAGTTTTATTTCTTGTTCAACGAGTCTTTGATTACTCGCGCAAGAAATTACTGCGTTGATGAATTCATTCGGTCAGGCGCTGATCATCTTATGTTCATTGACTCTGATATTGGATTCAATCCTCAGGATGTTATTGCATTGATGGCTCTTCAAGCTCAAGATGAAAAGTATGATATCATCGGTGGTCCATATCCTAAGAAGTGCATCAGCTGGGAAAAGATTAAATTGGCAGTTGATAAGGGTATCGCTGACGAAGATCCAAATGTTCTCGAGAAGTTCGTTGGTGATTATGTCTTCAATCCAAAGGGTGGCCAGCAGTCTATCTCTATCGCTGATCCATGCGAAGTTCTTGAAATTGGTACTGGCTTCATGATGATCTCGAAGCAAGCTATGTCTAAGTTCTGTGATTTCTATCCTCAGTATATGTACAAGCCTGATCACGTTCGTACTGAACACTTCGATGGCACTCGTAAGATCATGATGGCTTTCCAAGCTGAAGTCGATCCTAAGTCTGAGCGTTATCTTTCAGAAGATTATTGGTTCTGTCAGAAGGCTCAGGAAGCTGGTCTTAAGACTTGGTTCTGCCCATGGATGAAGATGCAACATGTTGGCACTTATATCTTTGGTGGTTCGCTCGCCGACCTCGCATCGATCGGTGCATCTGCTACTGCTGACCCAAGTGCGCTTGGTGGTAAAGCAAAGAAACTTTGAAACAAGGAGATATATTATGAAGATTGATACAAATACAATTAGCGTTCTAAAAAACTTTGCCAAGATTAACCCTTCCATTATTGTACAGGAAGGGAACGTCTTGAAGACTATGTCAACAAACAAGACAATTTTGGCAAAGGCAAATGTCAATACAAATTTCGGTAAGCGATTTGCGATTTATAATCTAGATCGTTTTCTTTCCACCATTAGTTTGTTCAATAATCCTGAACTAAACTTCGGTGAGAAGTCTGTTGAAATTTCAGATGAAACTAAGAAGATTAATTATACCTATGCTGATGAATCTACCATCGCAAAGGCTCCAGAAAAAGAAATTAATCTTCCATCTGTTGACGTAATCTTTAAGCTTACTAATGATAACTTGAAGGATGTTGAAAAGGCAGCTGGTGTTCTTCAGCTTCCAGAAATTCTTGTTTCTGGCGATGGAGTAAATGTATATCTACAGGCTGCTGATTCAAAGAATCCTTCAGGTGATGTTTATTCGGTTGCTATTGGTACAACTGATAAGACATTTAAGGCTATCTTTAAGCATGAAAATATTCGTATCATCCCAGGTGATTATGAAGTAAGTATTTCATCTAAGGGCATCTCTAACTTCAAGGGTGCTGAAGCTGAATACTGGATTGCAGTTGAGCAGTCATCAACTTTCTAAGTTGACTTTTTTGACTGGGGAGAGTATAATAGCTCTCCCCTTTTTATATTATGGAGTATATTATGAACGAAGAATTTCTTTGGGTCGAGAAGTATCGTCCAAAAACTATTGAAGACACTATTCTTCCTGTACAACTAAAAGCAGTGTTTCAACAATTTGTTGAACAACAAAATATCCCTAATCTTATCCTATCAGGTTCAGCAGGTGTTGGTAAAACAACAGTGGCTCGTGCTATGCTTGAACAATTGGGGTGTGATTATATCGTAATCAACGGGAGTATGAATGGCAACATCGATACGCTTCGCAATGAGATCCTCAACTTCGCCTCTTCGGTCTCCCTCAGCGGAGGAAGAAAATACGTTATCCTTGACGAGGCTGACTATCTTAACGCAAACTCCACACAGCCAGCCCTCCGTAACTTCATGGAGGAGTTCTCGCGGAATTGTGGGTTCATTCTCACATGTAACTTTAAGAACAGAATCATCGAGCCACTTCATTCTCGGTGTTCAGTAATTGACTTCAAAATCAGCAAGTCTGATATGGCTAAGTTAGCTGGACAATTCTTCAAACGTGTTCAGATGATTTTGGATAATGAAAAGATTACCTTTGATACAACTGTTGTTGCAGAAGTAATTAAGAAACACTTCCCTGATTGGAGACGTGTTCTTAATGAGCTTCAACGATATTCAGCAACAGGTAGTATTGATTCTGGTATTCTTGCCAATCTTCAGCAAGTGTCTCTAAATGAATTAGTTTCATTGTTGAAAGATAAAAACTTCAGCGGCATCCGTAAGTGGGTCGCCGAGAATCTTGACAATGATCAAAATACTATATTTCGGAAGCTCTACGACCATTGTTCTGAATTTCTTGTTAAATCAAGTGTACCCGCTCTTGTTCTTCTTCTTGGTAGGTATCAATACCAAGCAGCTTTCTCGGCCGATTCCGAGATTAATCTTATGGCTTGTTTAACAGAGATGATGATGGAATTGGAGTTCGTATAATGAACCCATTTGATTTTGTCAATTCTATTCTTAAAACAAAAAAAGATATAATGATAGATGCCGCTTCTGAGAAGGGGTATTCTTCATTCCTTTGTAATAGAGCGTTATCCTATCACTCAGATGCTATTCTATATGCTAACGAGATGAATATCAACCATCATCTTGATTCAAAACTTCAATTCCATTATTTAATAAATACAATACGTCCAGCTAGCAGACCTTCTGTTAAGTGGGCGAAGCGTAAAGAAAATGATGCGATTGATGCTATACAGAAATACTATGGCTATAATTATGAAAAAGCCAAAGTAGCACTGTCCATCCTTTCTAAAGAACAAATAAAAATAATTAAGAACAAGTTTGAAAAGGGTGGAACATAAATGAATAACTTATTGGATTCTTTAATTGAGGTGAGAATAGCAGAGGAAGAAGATTTCTTAAAAATTAAGGAAACTCTAACAAGAATTGGTGTAGCCTCTAGGAAAGAGAAGAAACTATATCAATCATGCCATATCTTCCACAAACAAGGTAAATATTACATAGTGCACTTTAAGGAGATGTTTGCTATTGATGGCAAACCTTTTAATTTCTCTGATGAGGATAAAGGTCGCCGTAATAAAATAGCAGAGCTGCTTCAAGATTGGGGTCTTTTAAAAGTCGTAGAATCGGATATAATCAAAGAACCACTTGCTTCCATGAGCCAGATTAAAATTATTAATCATAAAGAAAAGCACGAATGGACTCTTGAAGCCAAGTATAACATGGGGCGTAAAAAGAAATGAAAACCTGCCAGGAAATAGAAGTTGCTATAAACGAAGTTAAGAAAAGGTTTAAAAAGAAAAAACCTATTGCTAAAACAAATTGTAAAACAACTAATCCAGGCACTCGATGTAAAGAATGTAATTGTTGGAAAATGACTAGGGAGTACTGTTCGTAATGAATTTGCCATGGAAGATTGTGAAGAAAACTTATACACCAGCCGACAAAAAAATAGAAGAAATAATTAATTTACTTTTCCCACCTCTTATCTTAGAACAAGAAATAGATAAAGATGGTGGGGTGACTAAGTTCCATATAGATTACTCAGCTGATTCGAATTTAGATTCAGTACTGAGTGATCTAGAAGATGGTCATAACGACAAAGCATGTCATGATACTCTTAAAGATATTTCTAATAGATTATTTAAATTGCGTAAGATGTTAGAAGCCTATAGAGAATTAGATAAAGACGCAAGATATATAATCGTTGAAAACTTTAATAGTAATAATGAGGAAATAGGTTATGACGAAGGACAATATTGATTTAGAATTGGATAATCTTTTCAATGCCATTGAAAAAATGATCGACATTCAAGATGTTATCTCATATGAAGAACAGCATGAAAATCGCGCTGCTGCTTATGACATAAAAGTAAAACATCATACTCCTGCTAAAAAAGAAGCCCAACAGGCATTCCAATCTGCAGTAAAAGAGATCGTCAGAAAGATGTTTAAAAACAGGACACCCTACCATCTATAATAGGTGTTGACTTTTTCTCCAAATAGGGTATAATGGTAATACCATTGGAGAAAATGAAATGACGATGCACCTTCTTCCTGCCTTCGTTACTACGACGAGGACTCCCCGTAAAGCTAAGAGTAAGACTGATACATCCAAGCATGACGCATGGTTGATGAAGCACGGCGTTCATCCTACTCAAATTAAGCGAAAGAAAAGTGTTGACTTAAATTGGGTTTCAAGGTATAATGATACTATGGTTGTTGATCGATCCGATTATGTAAGTCTAGGGATTAACGGTAATTGTCCGAAAGCCCCTGAGAAAGTATATACTGGCGGTAATCTCGTTGGTATTGCTACGATGCATAAGTCGAATATGGTTCCAATCTTTGCTGAGTCTATTCAAGATGCTCAGGATATCGCTAGAATGAGGAGAGGTTGATGCAAATTAAAGATAAGCTAGTCAAGGTGAACGATAATTTCAGTGTTCTAATGTATGATAACGGTTTCATGATTGAGATCGCTGGACGTGATCGCAATGATAATTGGGCGACCGCAAAAATTATGGCACATGATATTGAAGAACTGATTGTTCTTATTAAAGAAGCAATAACCATTACGAGAGATTAAAATGGATAACGTACAGATTCAACTCCAAGACCAAACTGGTAACTGGCGTACTTATCAAGTTACATTGAATCACTCGCAATATATTATTTCTGGGATGCGTAGTCTTGCATCTCAATTCCCTAATCAACGTGTAAGAGCGGTTGATATGAACGGACGATTACTTGACATTCTTTGAAAAAAAGTGTTGACTTTTGTCTTTTTCTATAGTAAGATTACTAAATAATGTGAATGGAGAAACTAATGACGACTAATCTACAAAAGGTGTACGAAGCTCTTGTTGTAAACGGTGAAGAACTCACCGCAAAGCAGATCTCTGCACGTTATAATATCGCTAACCCACATGATGCTGTTTATCAGCTTCGTATGAAGGGCTATTCGATTTATAAGAATGAACATACGAATTCAAAGGGACACGTTACTAACAAGTATCGTTTTGGAACACCGTCCCGCAATGTTATCGCTGCAGGCTACAAAGCACTCGCAGCGGGTCTCGTCTAAAGAATCCCAAAATTTGGGTCTTTGAGGCGGGATGAAAATCCCGCCTTTTTTATTGTTGAAAATAGTTGTTGACTTATTTTCAATTTACGGTATAATGATACTTGTGATGCTGTTTGACATTGTTAGAGAGAAAAGATAACTTCGGTTATCTCTTCATAGATACTACACGGGGTACCGCCTATGGACGCATAGGCTAATGAGCGATTGGGCCATCATGCCGCTCTAAGACAACCTGACCAATGGCTAATGACGGCTGCAACCGACTCAGAAATTTGGTTTTATGTAGTATCTTTGAAGAGATAAAAGAGTTTTGGAAGGTACTGGCTAGGCGCTGGTATCTGTATTCCCTGGCAGGAGTACGAACGAGGGATGCCAGTCTTTCTAGTAGCCAAATAACTAATTGTAGCAGTATGGCACTGCTTGTGAAGCACCTACGGAGATGGTAGGAGAGCAGATGAGCAATCATCTAACAAAACAAATGCCAATCGATTTGCGGTCTTAGTGTTGAGGGTCAGCACATGAGTTTGTGGCACTCAAAGAACTGGTTCGATCCCAGTAGACCGTACCAAAGAATTGCAGGGGATGGATACCTGTAAATCACCGATGACAAGAGTTGTGTATTGATTATCGGGTATAGTCGCAGCCACTGGGGTCTGCTTGACACAAACGTCTTATCCAATTAAATCTACTCCGCGAAAAGGGAGATGCTGGATGGCAGTAACCAGCAACGAATTTAGGGGTGGCTGCTCAGACGGCGGATGGGCACGGGGCTGTAAACCTCGCACATAGGAAACGGAGTTGGTTCGAATCCAACCCGCCCCACCATATACGAACCCATAGCACAATTGGTGGTGCAAGATGCTTTTAACTTCTAGGTTACAGGTTCAAATCCTGTTGGGTTCACCAATGTTGTGTTGGTCGAGATTCCATTAACACTCGACAAGTCCTAGTCTGCCTGTAGTATACTGCAGTTTAGATCGGGCACCAAAGTTTGCTTCCATGAACTAATTGCTTCTAGTACTGGTACCGGAAAAAAGCATTGCCCAAGTTCTCCTCGTCGTGGGGAGTATGTAGGTTGGAATCCTACTGGGAGCTCCTAACTAAATATGGACTACTAGCTCAATAGGTTAGAGCATCTGACTCTTAATCAGAGGGTTCGCAGTTCGATTCTGCGGTAGTCTACCAATTTGGAGATGTTATGGCAAATATCGGCATTTATAAACACCATCCTTACTGTTCTGAACAATCTTCTTCTGGTGTTGTAGATGCTATAAACCATTTCCATAAATGTAGTTATTTTAATGAAACTGATATTACTCCTGAGTTTTTAAGTCAATTTGATATGATAATATTTCCTGGAGGTATTGGTGACTCAGAAGAATTCTTTAATTTATTTCATTGGAGAAAAGCTGCAATAGTAAATGATTATGTAAAATCTGGAGGAAAATATCTTGGAATATGCATGGGTGCTTATTGGGCTGGTTCTCGTTACTTTGATATTATCGATAGCTTAGATGCAGTTCAATATATTAAACAGCCTGATGCATTAATAAAACGTAGTTATGGAACTGTTGTCCCAGTAATGTGGGAAGGTAATAATGAAATAATATATTTCTATGACGGATGTACTTTTGATGGAGACATATCTAAAGCACAAATCATAGGAAGTTATGGTTCGGGTCATCCTGCTGCGATAATTCAAGGTAATATAGGTTTGATTGGTCCGCATCCAGAGGCAAATGAGTTTTGGTTTGATACATGGAAATATATGCCAGATTATTTTCATCGTGGTCACCATCATAAGTTGCTAAGAGAGTTTGTTAATAAATTGCTTAGATAGCTCAGTTGGTAGAGCAGTGGTTTGAAGAACCACGTGTCGGCGGTTCGACCCCGTCTCTAAGCACCATATAGGAGTATATCATGTTTACAGTTGAACAAGTATTACAATGGCAAGGGATCAGCGTAGTTGATAGTCTTGTAGCATCTGATTTGTGTAAGTCTAAATCAGATGCTCGACGTATGATTGATCAGGGCGCTATTAAGGTAGATGATATGAAAGTAACTGATCATAATGCAGTTGTATTATTCAGTCCAGATAAAACAAAACATGTATTAGTACAAATTGGCGCATAGCTCAGAGGTAGAGCACTGTCCTGATAAGACAGGGGTGGTTGGATCGTTACCAACTGTGCCAACCAATTATGGTGCGTTCGGCTAATGGTAGGCCTCTTGATTTTCGCTCAGGCAACAGGAGTTCGATTCTCCTACGCACTACCAATACAATCAGAGTGTGGGGAAGTCTGGTCGTTCCCGCCTCCCTTGGAAGGAGGAGCTCGGTGGTTCAAATCCACCCACTTTGACCATTAAAGGCAGACCCACAGATAGCTGCCTCCGCCATACGCGAAACGTGGGATGGGCTGCGTATGCGGGGTTTGGTGGTTTCCCTGACACAAGAAAAACCACCACTATATTATTTCTTTTTTAATGATGCTACTAGATCAGCAAGAGCCTGATGATCTTCTTGAATATCTTTTAAAATTTCTACAAGATGTTCGTGATCTTCTTCTGCACGTTCTTCTGCTGCTTTACCAGCAAGGTTTTGGCCTACCATAATAAGAGGTAGTGCAACAAGCTGGATAATACCGCCAGATACGTAAAATACAAAATCTTGTAGAGATGGTATTACAGTTGGTAACATTGACCAGATAAAAAAGAAATATACGCACCAAATGCTTGACATCCAAGCAACAGTTTTAAGAGCAATTGAGTCATTAATTTTAGATAAGTTCATTTTTATTCTCCTTAATAAGGTTATTTGATATTTATCTGTTGACTTATTCTCTAAATAAGGTATACTAAGTAATATAGAGTTTTGGGAAGTGGCGCAGCGGTAGCGCAGGTGACTGTTAATCACTTGGTCGTAGGTTCGAATCCTACCTTTCCAGCCAATTCTGCCCTTATAGCTCATTTGGTAGAGCAGTTGCTTTGTAAGCATCAGGTGGTCAGTTCGAATCCGACTGGGGGCACCATACTGTAGCGAAAGGGTGGCGTCCACCGTTCAGACCTCTATGCCCTATGCTGGCCAGCATCTATCGGGAGTGATTAGAGAAAAGAGCCGCTACATTGAGTCGCTGTCAGTACTGTGGGAAGTGCAGATGGTCAACACTAGGACACCGTTCGAATCGGACCAGCGACAACCTCGGGAGAGCTGTTTGGAAACACTCAGCAATATCTTGAAGGTTCAAACCCTTCTCTCCCGCCCAATTTTGCTCTCTTAGTTAAATGGTATAACAGATGTTTAGTAATCATCTATTGGCAGTTCGATTCTGTCAGGGAGCACCACTATGTACCACCCACGCCTCTCGACGTGTAAGATGCGCAACAGGGATCTGGAAATAACCAGTGACGACTCCAACGGGTCAACGGTCTCTATAAATATCTCTAAGGAGATATCAATGCCTGTACCCTGCGATTACCTCGCGGTGCAGTGGGATAATACTACATGGGTTCGATATGAAATGTGTCAGTTCGCTAAACAAAATGATGGCATTGACGGTGTTTATATCGGTGCACGATTAGAATTTAGACCTATAAAATCTCTAGATCAAGGCAAATGTCTTGATATGGATAAAAAAACACATGCTCGTTATAAGATCGGCGATAAAGAATGGGTGTGTTTAATTAATTGAGGCAGTGCGTAGGAATTGGATACTGCGGAGTTTTAAAATTTAATACGTTATACGGCTTGATGGCAGAATGATGATGCAAAGGTCTGCAAAACCTTCTATCCGAGTTTGATTCTCGGTCAAGCCTCCAACTAATAACTGGAACATTCGTGTCAAAAGCATTTGAAGCGAAGGGAAAACATGCGGAGTAATTACCGCCTCTGTCATTGTACCTAGACGATGTTCTGGTGGCGCTATAAAGGTCCGTGAATCAGCAGGTGTAGATACTCGTCTGTCTAACGAGTGAGAGGGGATCGATACCCCTACGGATCGCCAATATAAATAGTTTAAATCACAATATGAAAGGAGTCTATCATGACTGACATTACTAATATCTCTCAAGATACTAATACTGCTACTTCACCAGTAGCTGCTCCAGTAGAAGCCACTGTTGCTACTCCACCAGCAGCTGCTCCAGTTACTGCACATCCAGTACTTCTATCTCAGTCAAATGAGATTCTCCAGTATCTTTCTAATGAAGTTAACAAACATACAGAGCTTCTTGCACTTGTTAATTCTTTCCGTTCTCAACTAGATACTTTGCATTCAGACCTTACTAAGGTAGATTCTTTCCTATTGAAAGAATATAATGCCATTGAACCTGTTGTTGTTAAAACAGCAGACACTGTCGAAGCCGATGTAGAAAAGGCATATAAGGCAGTTAGTAACTGGTGGAATAAAAAGTAATATATTGGTTCCATAGCTCAGCTGAATAGAGCGTCGCGCTACGAACGCGAAGGTCAGAGGTTTGACTCCTCTTGGAACCTCCATTAATGGACATATCGATGGACTTTGATAATAAAGAATTTAAAAAAGCTTTTTGGGAATGGTTCGATGTTCTTCCTGAGAAAGAAAAAGACAAATTCAAATATTATCGATCTGATATGGCCGAACTTTATTTTTATAATTCAGTGTATAAAAAACTGATTAATGAAAAAGATTTTTATTTACAGAACTATAATAAGTAATTGCGGATTTCGTATAGTGGCAATACCTCAGATTTCCAATCTGAAGCGAGGGGTTCGATTCCCCTAGTCCGCTCCACTATTCAACAGGCAGTGTAGTCATCGCGGCCAAGTAAGCTCTCCACCCGATAGGTGTGTGGCTCTCTTGCTTGGCGTGGTCGGGGAGGTATAAGCCTCATAACCATGGGAACCCGTGCACTGAAAAGAGGATGCATACTCGTTCCTGTTGATACTAAATTGCGGATGTAGTCCAATTGGCAGAGGCGTTGGTCTTAGAAACCAAATGTTGGGGGTTCAAGTCCCTCCATCCGCACCAAACTAAATATTCGCAAGTAGGTCGGCAAGGTGTCGACAAGCTCTCATAAGGCTTCCAAGATTGGTTCGATTCCAATTACTTGCACCAAAGCTTGTCGCGCGGTAGAGAAACAGTAACTCACGAGTCTCATACGCTCGAGGTCTAGGTGCAATTCCTAGCTGCGCAACCAATCATGGAGTATATTATGAAAATTGGATTTACCTGTTCAGCGTTTGATCTTTTGCATCCTGGACATCTTGTTATGCTTGAAGAGTGCAAAAATAATTGCGATTATCTGGTTGTTGGATTACATACTGATCCTACCATTGATCGGCCAGATACAAAACAACGACCTATTCAATCTACATTTGAACGATGGGTTCAACTAGATAGCTGTAGATGGGTTGATAAGATAATCCCATATGATACCGAACGAGATCTACAGAATCTTTTAGCTACTTTACATATTGATGTTCGTTTTCTTGGTGATGAATATCGTGGTAAGATTTTTACTGGTGGAGAAATTTGCCAACATCGTGGTATTGAATTGTTTTATAATGCTCCACGATTACATAATTTTAGTTCCACAGAAATGAGGAATAGACTAAAGTAATAACGGAAGGGTGGCAGAGCGGTTTAATGCGCTGGTCTTGAAAACCTGAGTACGTGAAAGCGTACCGTGAGTTCGAATCTCACCCCTTCCGCCATAGACTAAATATTAACGGTTGATGATAACCCAAAACGGAGAAAAACTAATGAAGAATATTTTACTCGCAACTGCAGCTGTTCTTGTTGCAACTACTGCATATGCTACTGACCTTCCAAAAAAGAAAAAGGCTCCTGCTGCGCCTGCAGTAGCTACTGTATCTGCTCCAGCTGCTGTCTTAGCCGCTGCAAGCGTTGATAGCTTGACTGTTGCTTATGGTCAGGATACTGCTAAAGGTGATCTTGGTTCCAAGACTGACGACATCTATCAGCTTACATATTCGCACAAGCTAGGTAATGGCTTCAGCGTTGGTGGTATGGCTCAAACTACTCAGGTTCCTGATTCCCAGTTGAACCAGAACCTTGAAGCTCAGGTTGGCTATGCTCTTCCTGCATTCTCTGGCGTTACTGTTTCTGGTAAGGTTGGTGTTGGCGAGAAGTTCACAACTACTAACTTCGGTTACTACGCTCTTTATGGTGCAGCTGACTATAAAGTTACTGATAGCCTAACTTTGAATGCAGTTTCCTATCGTTACCGTTCAGCTTTTGATACAGACGCTAATGGTTACCAGAGCCATCAAATTGGTACTGGTGTAACTTATGCTGTTGCTAAAAATTATGACGTAAGTGCGAAGGTATATCGCAATTATGATAAGGACTTTGATGCAACTGGCGACCAGTTCATGGTTGGCGTAACTGCTAAGTTCTAATAAATAAGGAGAGTTGGCCGAGAGGCTTATGGCACACGTTTGCTAAATGTGCGAACTGGAAACAGTTCCGAGAGTTCGAATCTCTCACTCTCCGCCAACTTTTGCGTCAGTTAAGTGTTACGGTAGCACGGCGGTCTCCAAAACCGCAGGCTAGGGTTCGACTCCCTAAACTGGTGCCATTTTATAAAGGTAAATCATGGAAGAGTTTAAACAATTTATCGGAAAGAATTATTCCGATGTAAATAACCAAATTACTGATCTTGCTGCAGCACACGGTTGGCAAGCTGTTCCTTGGCCAGTTAATGTTGGTATGGTAGCTCTCGATGAAACAACGTTGATTGTTGAAATTGAAAGCGACATTAACGATATTATCGTAAATATTAAAAGAGATATCTAATATTTCTCGGGAGATTAGCTCAGTTGGTAGAGCGTCTGTTTTACACGCAGAATGTCGGCGGTTCGAGTCCGTCATCTCCCACCATTAATGCGAGTATGATGTAGAGGTAACCTGCTTCGTTGCCAACGAAGATTCGCCAGTTCAATTCTGGCTACTCGCTCCAATTTGGGGTCTTAGCTCATCTGGGAGAGCGACTGCCTTGCACGCAGTAGGTGATCGGTTCGAGTCCGATAGATTCCACCAATAATGAAAAAGCTCCCGCGGGAGCTTTTTTTATGTCTAATTATTTTTTATTATTGTTAACTGGTATTGTAAAATGAGAAAACATTCCAGGAAGAAGATCTTCTTTTTCTTTTTTGGTATTTGCTTTACCACCATATCTTTTTGTTATAGCTCCGTAAGCCTTTTCTCTACCTTTATCTGATTTGTCAGATGAGAAATCAAAACTTTTTATTGGAGTACCTTCTTCTTCCATTTTATTTTTATGCGCCTGTAGTATATTGCCAACTGTAGATAATACGCGTACAGAGTTATGGCCAAAGTCATTGGTCATATTATATGGATTTTTGTTATCGTCGGAATTTGATCTTTGTTTAAAATAAACAGATGGATGTTCTTCATCACCTGCTTGATGCATAATATTAACTTGCATCATTTTTAAATTACCATCTTTATCATGGGCATTGAACCCATATGTATGTTCTGTATCTTGAGGATCATCAGTCTGATGCTCTTCTTCGTTACTACCTAGATACAGATGCGGATATGGCGAATTAAATATTTCGGCTATGTAGGATTTAAAGCGTTTCATATAGACCTCAAGGTTATTTTATCTATTTATCCTCTAAAGATCTCTAACACCTTATCAATATAAAAAGCACGATCTTTGATGAAAATCTGAGGCGTGCTTTCATCATCTACGGCTATCATAATAACAATTTTAGGAACTGATAAGTTATATGTCCATTCAAACATCATAGAGTAAACAGTAGCTTGCAAAAAGTAATTCTCGATATGACTTTCGTCTTTTAATCTTTTAGATGTCTTAAAGTCAATAATAGACAATACACCATCATACTCTGCTACAAGGTCTGTTCGACCTGCACACTTGAGAACTTTAGAAGCCAGTGGTGTTTCAATACCTAAAATGGTTCCAATATGTTTATCTAAAACAGGTTGAAACTTCTGAAACGTCTCTATATTAATTGGCATTTCTTTTTGAAAGAAAGGTGTCATATCCTCATTGAGAAGATACTTCTCAGCCATATTATGTACAGAGGTACCTCTACGTGCAGCTTGAGTGGAGACACGATTGGCTTCTTCATCGCCAACACGTTTTCTCCACTCAAGTAATGCAGACTTATCTGTTTTTTCACCTAGAATAGTTGTTACTGATTTTAACTTAGTAACGCCATCTTCTAAAACATAATGTCTTTGTCCATCAATTGTTTCAGTAGTAAGATCTACAACTGGTACAAACTGATGTTTAAATATTCTACGCGACAATCTTCAACCTATCTTTCTGAATAATATAATCTTTCACCATAGAACTTCTAACAATATCATTTTCATCGAAGTCAATAAAAGTAAACGACTTCATTCTTTGAATAATTTTTATGAAATCTTTTAGACCATTTTTGTCACGCTCAAAGGTAAAGTCAGACTGTCTAAAATCTCCAGAGAAAATAATACGGCAATTTTTACCAACACGTGTAATAACAGAATCAAGTTCATGTAATGTCATGTTAGCAATTTCATCAACAATAATGATACAATCATTAAGAGTAACACCACGAATAAAAGAAGTAGAAATAAAATCTACAACTCCCTTTTGTTTGAGGTATTCATAAGAATCGCCTCTACCAAAAAGTTCTGAACAAATTGCATAATATGGAGCTTCGTAAACTTTAGTTTTCTCTTTTGTATTGCCTGGAAGAAATCCCATTTCTCTAGTAGGAACTACGCTTCTAACGATAATAATTTTTTTATAATTAGTTTCTTGCGTAAGAACTTGTTCAAGAGCGAGATAAAGAGAGATAAAGCTTTTACCAGTACCAGCAATACCATGAAGCATTAAATTTTTACCACTATTATATGCTTCAAAAGAAAGTTTTTGATTCTGTGTTAATGGATCTATATTCTTTAGTTTAAAATTTAATTTCTCTTGATTTATTTCTTTCTGACCGTTTTGACGAAGGATTCTTTTTTCTTTTCTTGTTAACCTTTGATTCGTTTCCATAATGGTCCTTATTAAAATGTATTGACGGTACTCCTTGAAATACCTTTGCTATGTTCCTTCTTAATATTTTTTAACAGATCTCGGAAACCATTGTCTGGTTTACCCATACCTCTGCCAGAAGAAATTAAAGGAGCGCCGTTTACTAATTGAGTTATGTTTTTATTTTCATTTAGATATACATCTAGAGCCGAGATACTCATAAAGTCCTCGAACTCCTCGCCAGTTTCATTATTTACAAACCTATACGTTGGCATTATTTCCATTCCACTTTCATGTATTCTAGATTATCTTCTACATCTTCTTCATAATCTATAGGGTCAATTCCCTCATTATCTATCTCGATCAATATGTCTATGTTCTTAGTTTTCAAAGCCTGATTTACTCTTTTTTTTCTTTTCTTTTCGAGATAGTTAGATGAGGAAGAATATTCCTCCTCATCTTCATAGTCATATCTTTTATACTTATTAAGCGCTGACTTGCCCATTGATCAATCCTGGAAGTGCCTCTACTACGTGTTGAAGGGTGATGCCTTTAATAGGCTTCTTGTCTTTAATTTCGCTCAGCATCGCTGCATCGGCAGGTGCACAACGCTCAAGAAACTCAACAAACATTGTTTCTCTTTTAAGTTGCGCAAGCTCATCATGAAAACCTTTAATAAAGTATCTGAGTTTTTGACAATCTCTGATAAGAACATTTTCCTGATCGAATAAGTCATTTGGTTTATATGGTGGTACGCCTGGAGGCAACAACCATACGACTCCTGGATCATAAGCACCCTGAAGGATAATACGTAATGGCAAACTATCATTAAACCTAAGAGCTTCAATTTTCTCTTGAGTCTTTTTCATTTTGCCAACTTTTTCTAAAAATTCTGCTATTCCAATTTGCATTTAAAACTCCGCGATGTTTTCCATAAGATTTTTCAATCTGTTTGCGATAAAGTAATTCATAAGTTTTGAACGATCCCGTCCAGCTTGAGCATTATATTGTTCCATAACTTTACTACGAATTTCCTTCGGTGTAAAGCTCAGGTCAATCAATTGTGCATTACGTTGATAATTTCTAGCAACAACACTATCATACTGTGAAATATCTAGATGCATAAGATTATCCATCTTTTTGGTAGTCAATGGCTTCTGTCGGTCACCAACCACAAAGCAATTATCATTTGAGAGAATATTAGGTACGCCATCTCCTGCATCGCCTTTCATAATATGTTCTTTGAGAAATTTATTTGGATCATCATGCTTAACCCATTTTTTACGAGTAGGATCATACTGTGATACATTTGAATATGTATGAAGCTGAATGAAATCTTTATCGCCTGATAAGATCAATATTGGAGCACCACCAATTTCGGCTCCAAATTCTTTCACGAGAGTGCCGATAATATCATCGGCCTCTGCTGATTCAACATCAATAACTCTGTAGGGGAAATATTCTTTAAGTTCCGAACGAATCTTATTCATGCATTCAAAGATAGATTTCCAATCCATCTCAGATGCTTCTTGATTCTTTTTACGGTTTGCCTTATAATAAGGGAATGCCTGTTTACGCCAGTAATTGGTGTTATCACAAGCAATGACCAGCTCGCCATACTCGCTAGTAAATTTAGTTTTATAAGAACGCAAGGAGTTCAAGATCATATGGCGAACCATATTCTCTTCAAGCTGGGCATTGGTATGGTTTCCTAATTGCATTAGCAGATTAGACAACATAACCTGATTCAAGTCAACAATAATCACAATTCACCTATTCTTCTATATTTTCACTTCTTTTTAGATCGATAGTAAGTTCATCAACAATTTTTAATGCATCTGGATCTTCTTCATCTTCAACAAAAACTTCTTGCGATATTCTTTGGAAAGGATGGTATATTCCATAGTATTTACACATCGCAGATCGTAAGGATTCAATAATAAAAGCACCATCTTTAATATCTAACAATTCATCTTCTTGAATTTCTTCATCACCAACCATAGAAAATCCAGCAATGTCTAATTGATTGAATATCATTGGCGCGATACTAGCTATCGTTTCCTGAATATGATAATGCTTAATCAATTCAACGTTACGATCGATTTCCTCGAACGTAGAGTATTTAGGTTCTTTCACACTTTTTTTAGGAAAGATGATAACATTGTTGCTTCCTATTATATCATTCATAGTATACCTTATTTTTATAGGAAAGTCAATCCTTATTTTTATTTATATCATGACGTTCTGTAGACAAATTTAGCCTTTGGAAATTCACGTGGAACATCCTTCAAACTAGTCAGCAAAGCTTCCCATTGATGGATTCTGCTATTCCAATTATAGAACACATCAGCATAAGCCTTTTGTACATTTATCTTTTTAAAGTATTCTTCGTCTGAAAGAGTGTTCAACTCTTCAATTGAATTTTTAAGAACGGTGTAAAAGATATTTGCATGATCTGCTAAATCTTCGCTATACTGGTACATGTGAGTCCAATTAGCAGAAGTTTCTGGAAGAGCGCCATAGTTAGGATGAACGCAAACAACACCTGCACTCATTGCTTCCATAAGAGAGATACAGCTGGTTTCTTCCCAGATATTAGGATAAGAATAGATATGAGCCTTCTTTAAAACTTCATGGATTTCTTCGTTTGATACAGCGCCATGATAATTAATACCAGGAGTGTTGTTACAAGCGTCAAACAACTTTTGGAAAGGTTCATCTCTCTGATCCCATCCATAAACTTTGAACGAAGAATAAACATCAAGTTCAATGTTATCGTATGTTTCTTTTAGCTTCTGGAAAACTGGAACAAGAATTTGCAAACCACGGTGTGGAGTTGTATGATAAACCAACTTGATAACATCACGCTTTTTATCTTCAACAGTGAAGTTAATCGGTTCGATGCAATTATGAAGAACAATACACTTATTCCATGGAATTTGATACCTATCGATATAGGCTTTCATTTGATAATGAGAAGAGAATACCAACTTATGGAACTTTTCCCATCCGCGATTTCTTAGGTGTTCTGATTCTGGGTCACCTGCTAAATCTTGTAACCAAAGGATACGTACATGATTTTCAGAAAGTTCTTCATGAACACGTGATACAAATATTTGAAAATTATCAAACAGTGCAGGGTCTAAACGCTTTTCAAGCGCATATTTCATTAATTCTGTGCCACCTTTGGCGTTACCAGAAAGTTTATCTTTTGCGAAAGGCATTATATGCTCCTATTTCAACCAAATTCTATTTTCATTATACCAGTTAGAAACCTTTTCGATTCTCTGTTCAATAGGCATCGAAGGTTGCCATCCTAAACCACGTAGATAATCGCCTGAAATAGCGTAACTAAAATCATGTCCTGGACGTTCAACATTAGGGTCAACTAATTGATAATCAAGTTCAACTTTTAAACTTAAAGCTAACATCCCTGCAATTTGAAGGTTATTCCATTCAATATCAGATGCGATGTTAAACTTCGGGCAGGATCCTCCCATACTATTAATAGCAATTTCTTTTAAATTCAAAATGAATAAAAGAGCAGAGGCTACATCCTTAGCATGGAGATAACAACGGCTACCAATCTTGTTGGTTTTGCTATCATAGTGGATAATTAATTGTTCTTTATTGACAATTTTCTTGAGACACATAGGAATGTATTTTTCGGGATTCTGACGTTCGCCGTAGACATTCATTGTATGCGTAATGTATATAGGCAGTTTGTAAGTGTTCTGATATGCTACGCACATAGCCTCACCAGCCGCTTTAGAAGCCGAGTAAGGGTTGGTAGGATTAAATCTATCATATTCAGAGAAACTATATCCAGGAACTGCTGGGCCAAATACTTCATCCGTAGAGAAGTATACAAAACGATTGAGGTTATCTAAAGTTCTGGCATATTCCAATAGATTGACAGTGGCAACTACGTTGTTCTCAACAAATTCCATGGGAAACTTGATAGAGCGTGTGACATGAGATGCAGCTGCTACATGTAGGATAATATCAATTGGTCCGATAGTATCGGCGATTTGCGGGCTAATAGCTGCCCGAAGATCATGATGAACAACTCTAACACGTGACTTGTCGGCCCGACCGCCGACAACCTCTTCAATTCTGTTGAGGTTACCAGAGAAATCGAGCCGATCCAAGCTGACGATATTATAGTCTGTATTATCAAGAAAATACTCAATAATATGGTGGCCGATAAATCCCGCGCCACCCGTCAATAATACATTCATTTTTATGCCTGTCTAGTAATAAACAACTCACGTTCGCTATTCGTATGGAAAAACTCACGAACAGTCTGAACAACAACATCCTTGTCGAATGTCTTGCAGCTGAAAACATCAAGATAGAATGTATCAGTATCGTTACAAAAATGAGCGCAGATATTTGATGTTTCGATCAGCTGAACAAGCGTGTAACCTGCCTTATTACCAGTACCGAAATTGACAATCTGTGGTTCGCCATAAGCTACCATATCAATACGCTTGACTAATTCCTTAGTAAATGCTGCGATATTTGCAGAGTCAGTAATAGATGCATGATCCGCTCCAGCGCAGTCAAGCATAAGATGGTAGCCCCAATAGTTAGCCATTATTTTCCTCATAATTAATCTTGTTAATAAAATTTAGTTTCTTGTCTTCAGTCCATGTTTGTAGATAGTCATTATCTTCATCAAACATACGAAGGTATTCTTCCTTGCTAATCTCACGATGAGAAAGGATAACTGTAGGCTCTAGATGCTGTTGTGAAAATTCTGCGAAATCCGAATCTGTTTCTCTCATAACAACTTCATCAAGAGCATGATCAATATCATCTTCAACTTCTACACAATAACGTAAACGAAATTGTGATAGAACATCAACCATAACAAGCTTTTTCATATTAGTATGCAGGCAATGATTGGATATAAACAATGCTATCGATACGGAAAGAACGCCATCCGTTTTGTTCGATATCCCATGCGCAAATAACATCTGTATTCTCTGCATGATATTGTTTTTCAGCTTCAATCTCTTCGTTGATATATTTAGCTGGTAGCATTTCAGGCTTTAGAGTACATTTCATAATTCGATTATTACCATCGACCTTTGTGAAAGAAACTTCAATCACATTTACTCTCAAATCTTTGAGAATTTCATCACGCTTATATAATCCCATATCAATTGCCCTCATTCAAAAGTTTACGAGTGTCTTGTGTTTCTTCCATTAGCTTATGGCGAAGTTCGGTGTACCCACCAATACGAAACCCATCAATAACAACTACTGGAAATGATTTTGCTTCTGGAAATTTCTCTAAAAGAATTTCGCGAGTAAAATCTTCATCCAATTTCTGTTCGGTAAAAGGAATTTGCTGATCCCGAAGTAAGCTCTTTGCTCGCGAGCAATAAGGGCAATCGGGCTTTGTATAGATTTCTACATTCATGATAATTTAGTCTCCCAGTACATTTCAATGTCATAACCATTATCTGGATCATACCCAGATTCAACCATATCTAATCTAACGAGCAGTTCAAGATCGCTATATCGTGATACAAAATCAAACATATTATCCTCCATAATCTATTATACTATAGATTTCAATAAAAGTCAACAATTTCATCTGCAACGCCTAACTGAACTGCTTCTTCTGCAGTTAACCAAACATCTTCGGGCGGCAACAAATATTTCTTAATCTTAGCTTCTGTTAAGCCAGTGCATTTCTTATAATGCTCAATGATTCTATCATTGGTGTTATTAAATTCTTTAACGCGAGCCATAAGTTCATGTTCCTTACCAAAGGACATCCATGAAAATTGGTGAGAAAGTATGCTGGTATTCTTAGTAATATACCGATGCCCTTTTTTACCTGCAATGAAGGTAAGCAACCCGCAACTTGCAATTTCACCAAGACCATAGGTATAAACTGGAATACTTGATCCCCTCATCGTATCGATAAGTGCAAATGCAGATGGCACTTCTCCACCAGGAGAATTGATAATCATCTTGATCATTTTAGGATAATCTTTTTTCATCAAGTTACGGGCAATAATAAACTCGATCGCGTCACCTGTTGTGTGAGGGTCGAATGCTTTATTGAAAAGTAAATAATGATGATCTGCGATATTTGGAATATTAGTTTTATCTTCTTTTATGATCATAATGTTTCCAGTTCTAATGGAGTGGGGATTTCTCCCCACTCTTTATTTTATATTTTTCATTACTTTTTTGCAATAAGAAGAATCTTTTGCTATTGATTCTAATCCTCTATTATATAGAGTAGCTGCATGACACAAATTACCATCTGCTTTGTCGATGGCCATTTTTAAATATTGAAAGGCATATTCTAGATTGGTATCAGGGTCGTATAACTGACTACATTTTCCTTCCAATCCTAGGTTTCGAGCAGTACCGCATTGGATTTGCCCGAGACCAACTGAACTTCCGTTTCGCGCTTTAATATTATAGTTTGATTCTACTGTAATAATTGCATGCGCAAAAGATGGAAGTATTTGATGTTGATTAGCTTTATATGTAACTAGATCTTGTATAGTTAGATTTCCTTTCTGATCTTGCTCGTCTGAACGAGCTTCACATGAGGTTACATAGGCTGAAGTCAACATACTAATCCCCATAAGGGGGTATAGTATAAGTCTCTTCATCTTCTCTCCTTAGTGGTTACATAGAGATACTCTCTCTATGCTTTACACAATAAGCGATAAAGGATAACGCTTTGTGATATACTATTTATAGTATATGGATGGTAGGCATGGCCCGACTCGAACGGACACTGGTGCTCTTATGAGGAGCAGGTACTAACCCTTATACGACACGCCCAATTTTTTTATTTTTACAGTTATCTCCATGCCTTTTTTTGTTGATTGTATAAAATTTCTTTCATACGGTCGGCGGCGTAGGAAGCTGCGTTTTATGCTATTTTTTGTTGGTTATATAAAATTTCTTTTAGTCGGTCAGCGCAATAAGATGCAGCAAAAGCATTTGGTTTAACAAGAGGAATAACATTACACATACCCCTAATGTAACCAGTTGCTTCGTTGATAACACAAGAAGAACCATGATGTTCATCAGGATTAATATCCAAATGCACTTCAACATGCCTATCCTCCAACACTTCTGCCAATTTCAAATATAACTCAGCAATTTTCATCACTTCATTCATCAACCGCATACGAGGTTTATCTTTTTGTTGATCATAATCACGTTCACGAACAACTTCACCAAAAATCTTACAACCACGATTACCCTCATAATGTACAACAATGGCTAATGTATAATCTGCATACCATACATTATTAATCAGGAAACGTTCTGAATCACCACCGATATAGATTTTTGTTGCTGGTGATTGAGCATTGATGAATGTCGCAACTTCTGTTAGATCAATTTTCTTCATATTTCACCTATTTGTTTTGGTGCCCACGGTCAGACTCGAACTGACAAGCCGAAGCGGGAGATTTTAAGTCTCCTGAGTTTACCATTTCTCCACGTGGGCGAGAATTCAATTATACCTTATTTTAATAAAAAAGTCAAATTAAATTTTCACATGCGCCTTATGAATTTTTACAGAGATCCATGAATTATAATATAAATCACTTTCTAAAACTTTATGTTCAAATTGCTGTTTAGCTTCCCAGTAATTACATTCGCCCTTTGTCTTACAAAGTCTTAATATAACTCTTTGAAATTTATCAGCGCCTGTTTTTTCAACATCTTCTTGTAGTTCTTTATTAGAACCGTAATATGTTTTCCAATCTGAGGCTATTTTAACTTTTTTTCGTTTACCCTTGACCTGTTTGGTCCTAGAGAATTTGAAAAGTTTTTTACCAATATACATACGTTGATTTGTAAGATTGGTTATCATGTAGATAAAACCTACATAATCTTCTATTATTTCTTCTTGTATCGGTATACCATAGTAAAGCCATGGATTTTCATAATCAGACATATGGGGGAACTCCTATTCCCCCATATTTAGTTTTAGAAATGATCCCTATCTTGATCATCCCATTCATCTTCGTCTTCAAACTTCTCTGTCTTAGTAAGTTTTGAAGCGCAGAATGGGCAATACTCAGGGTCATTCACTGTATCATGAATGATTTCAAATTCAGCTTCGCATTCCGAACAAGTGATTATGTTGTCAGCCATTTTTATTCCTTACACTGTTTTTTCTTATCGTCCGCCAGTGTTTTTAAATCAACTGGAAGAAGTGGGTTCTTAACTGTTTTTGAATCAGGAACAGGAAAAGTTGAACCTGTTACTTTTTCAACATCAGCGACCGTTACTTGATACTTTGTAAAATCTGAATCAAGTCCCGATGTATTACTCATTAAGAAAGCATATGACTTTTTAGAAGTATCATCAATCACAATTTTAAATAGAGCGTCTGGAATAACTACCTTATCAGCACCAATAGTTTTAGAGGCTGATGTATAGATATTACCTGCATATTCAGTAAATGGATGCTTAGTTGAATACACCCATGCACGTGCAGCTGATTCTAAATTCTTCCAAGTGCCACGATTAACAGCAGGAAGCTGTGGGCTCATGTTAGACATAAGGAATGACTCATGTTCAACCTGCGGATCCCAAGACATATCAGCGTCATTAGCTAGGTGGCCTTGGTCATAGCCAGAAGCCGCATAATCTTTAGGATCAGAACGCTGCGTTACTGGAAGAGATTGGTCTGCAGCGAAAGAATTAGTGCGAGCGACGCAACCAATTGCGTGATCAGGAGTAAGAGTCCAAGCGACCCAATTTGGGATTTTTGCAACAGCATCATGCTCAAGAATGTAAGCAGTACGACAGATAACAGGGTGATTTGCAACAGTAGAAGGTAATCCATATGGTACTTGCACTTTACATGTGTCAACTGGTTTTGGTGGTTGCTGATCAGCAGCGTATGCTGATGTAGCAATCAATAAACTAAAGAGAAAACCCTTTAAATGTTTCATTATTTACGTCCTTTTTTACGCCACCGCCAATATAGCTAGTGATCTCAGTTTCTTGTGGTGCTACTTGAACATCAGCACCGCTTATCCATTTTTGTGTCCAAGGAAGTGGGTTGGATCCACCCTTATAAGGTGCAGGTAATCCAACAGCAGTCATTCTTTTATTAGCAATCCAGTCTATATAGTCATTCAAAAGAACTTCATTTAGACCAATCATTGATCCATCTTGGAACAAATACTTAGCCCATGCTTTCTCTTGATTAACTGCATCAACGAACATCTTTACACATTCGTCTCTTGTCTCTTCGCGAATTTTGATAAAGTCAGGGTCATCTTGTGGTAATGTTTTTAACAGCTGTTGAGTACCAGCAAGATGAAGGTTCTCATCGCGTGCAATCAACTTGATGATCTTAGCATTGCCTTCCATCTTTTTCAATTCAGCAAATGCCCACGAGCAAGCAAAGCTGACATAGAAACGAACACCCTCGAGGATATTGACTGACATAAGAGCGAGCCAAAGAGATTTCTTATGGCGGTAAATATCTTTATCGATAATGTTAAGAGCCAAACGATTATTCATATCAATAAGATCATCGTAGTACTTGCTGATATCGCCAGCGCAGTCTACGATTTCTTTCATATCCATCATCCCATCAAAGATGATCGAGGGGTCAGAGTATACGTTCCGAATGATGTGAGTGTAACTGCGTGAGTGAATAGATTCACTGAATGCCCATGTAAGGATCCAGTTCTCGAGTTCAGGAAGTGAGCAGATAGGACCAAAGGCGGCTGTTGGAGCCCTCCCCTGTACTGAGTCAAGAAGGATCTGTCGCTTGAGGTTGCTAGTGAAGATGTGCTGCTCATGTACAGTTAGCCCTTTGAAGTCTTTAGCATCGCGATAAACGTCAATTTCTTCTGGACGCCAAAAGAAACCAAGCTGTGACTGAGTTAGTTTTTCAAGAAAAGGATACTTCTGCTTATCATAGCGAGCGATAGTTACGGGATCATCAAAGAACGCCTTGACTTTAGTTGGATCTTTGTGATTGGTAGCATCGAATACTGACATTACCTTTTTTCCCACGACTGAGCTGGATCAGCTGGACCATTAGCCCCTAATGGCGCGTAACTGTTTCTACTAATGCTACCAACTGCACCAATAGCGCCTGTACTCATATTATATCCGCCATACGTTCCTGATATTCCTCTAACAGAAACATTTGATGGGCATGAAGGGTTGTAACATACTTCATGACTAATGCCTGATTTACCACACGTAGAACATGATGTCCATGGTTGAGTTGGTACAACTGGTGGATATTTATTTGGTGGATATTGATTTTGTGCTTTTTCTTTAGCTTCTTTCATAGCAAGGTTCCAACCGTCCATGAAACCTTCTCTGTATATGTCAAGTTGACCTTTAATATTTTCAATTGTCACGCTGCTTTTCTCCAGTACTTCTTAGCATCATAATCCATATATCCCTCAGGCATTTCGTATAGCTTTTTAGTTTCAAATTCAAACAAACATGGTACAAGATTATCCTCAGTTTTCTTGTGAACAATAGCGAGTTCTAAAGTTTTTTCGATCTTGTGAAAGATCTCTTCGTTAGTGAGATTAATCTTTTCCATCTTTATCTCCTTATGTTTTTACCATCTTCCGTCGTCTATCATTACAGAGATCTTCAAAAATAGTATTTTAACATCTAGCCAGAACAAACATCCAGGGTCGCTATCACTTTCAGTTGAGTACATCCATACAAATGGACTTCTAAACCAAACAAAGGGATTCAAGTAGATCTGAATATTAAAGTAAGACCACTTGATATAGTTCATTAAATTGTGCATGCTACGCAATTTTCATCATCAACTTCACCAAACTTTAATGGAGAAGTCAAATCGATTTCTCCAGCACCATCGTTGGTATTGAAATAATATAATTGTTTACCACCATACTTATAAAACATAAGCATGTGCTGTAGCATAACACTCATTGGAATTTGTTCTTCTTCATAGAATTTCGGATTGTAAGAAGTGTTGACTGAAATTCCTTGGTCGATAAACTTCTGGAGTACTGCAACAATCTTAAGATACCCTTCTGGCGATTTTTGATCCCAGAGTAAGTCGTATTTGTTCTTAAGCTTACGGATTTCAGGTACAACCTGTTTAAGAACTCCGTCTTTGCTTTGTTTGATGGAGACGAGAGAACGTGGAGGCTCAATACCGTTCGTAGCATTGCTAATCTGTGCAGATGTTTCCGACGGCATGAGTGCCATAAGAGTAGAGTTTCTAATTCCATTTGTTTTAGCATCTTCTCTGAGTTTGTCCCAGTTCATAGTATATATCGGATCTGCCAATTCGTCAACATCTTTCTTGTACGTATCAATTGGCATAAGTCCCTGAGAATATTTTGTCTCATTTGACTTACTAGGTGCACCCTTCTCCGCTGCTAGATCAACAGAAGCCTTAATCAAATAATAAGACCAAGCTTCTGCATACTTATGAAGTAGGTTCAATCCTTCTTTAGTAATGCCCTGATATGTTAGGTCATTACGAGCAAGCCAATATGCGAGATTAATAATCCCAACACCAAGAGGGCGACGAGCCATCGTGGAGTTTTTTGCTGCAAGGACGGGATAGTGCTGATAGCTAAGCAACTCGTCCAAAGCACGCACCACGAGAGTGCAAGGGCGTTCAAAATCATTTGGATCCTTTATCTTTCCCCAGTTAATAGCAGCGAGAGTACAAAGTGAAATCTCACCATCTGGATCATTAATATCATTAAGTGGTTTGGTTGGTAGATCAATTTCAGAGCAAAGATTGCTCATACGGATAGGTGCTAGTTCTTTAATGAACGAACCATGGTCATTAGCATGGTCCACATTTTGTAAATAGATACGACCAGTGTCTTTTCGCTCTTGCATGAAAGCCGAGAATAGATCAATTGCGGATATCGTCTTTTTGCGGATCTTGCTTGACTTTTCGTATTTTTCGTAGAGCGTTCTGAATTTGTCGCTATCTGTGAAAAACGCTTCGTACATGTCAGGAACATCGTTCGGCGAGAATAATGTGATGTTTCCGCCAGTAAGCAGTCTTTCATACATAACCTTATTGAATTGGACTCCATAGTCGAGATGTCTGACACGATTATCTTCCGTTCCTTTGTTGTTTTTTAATACGAGAATATCTTCTACTTCAAGATGCCATAAAGGATAATAAAGAGTTGCTGCACCTCCTCTAACGCCACCTTGGCTGCAGCTTTTAACCGCTGACTGGAAGTGTTTGTAGAAAGGGACAACACCAGTATGAGAAGCATCGCCATTACGGATGGTGCTACCAATAGCCCGAATCCTACCAGCACCAATACCAATACCAGCTTTCTGAGAAACATACTTGACAATCGAAGCAGCGGTTGTGTTAATGGAGTCCAATGAATCATCTGTTTCGATAAGAACACACGAGCTGAACTGCTTCTGAGGAGTACGAAGACCTGCCATGATAGGCGTAGGGAGCGATATTTCGAAATTAGATACTGCATCATATAAGTCCTTTACCCATTTATTGCGTGTTTCCTTTGGATAATTACGAAACAGAACCATCGCAATAAGCATATACGTCATCTGAGGTGTTTCGAAAAATTTACCTGTTACTCTATTTTTAACTAGATACTTACCCCTAAACTGCTCCATACCAACGTAAGCGATGTTAAAATCGCGATTATGGTCAAGATAACCGTTAAGTACGTCAAGATCTTCTGCGTTGTACCATGTGTGTATGTCACTGTCGTAGTAGCCAGCATTGATAACATTGCTAATATGATTAGATAATTTTGGTACATTGTAATCTCCATATACTTCTTTTCGAATATGATAATTGATTAAACGACCAGCAACATACTGATAGCTAGGTGTTTCTTCAGTGATAAGTTCGGCTGCAGCCTTAATTAAAGTTTCTTGTATTTCACTTGATTTGATACCATTATAGAACTGAATATGTGATTTCAATTCAATTTCAGATTCAGAAACACCATTAATACCATCACAAGCCCAATTAACAACTTTATGGAATTTATTTAAATCAATTGGTTCTTTTGTTCCGTTTCTTTTAACTACCATTATCGGGCTTGTGATCATCTCTTACCTCTTTCTTACTGTCCAATATCCAGTGTATCTTTCAATGAAGGAAACACTTTTGTTATTTCGTACCATGCATCAGTAGCTACCCCCCGATGCTCTTTTTGAGTGCCAATAGACATACGTAGCTGACAATAGTGAATCCAACTTCGAAGAGAACCAGCCATATAAAGACGAGAGACAGTAAGACCTTCTGGCAAAACTGCACGAGCCTGTTCTTTTGCAATTCCATTACGAATTGCCCATTCATATTGTTTTTGTGCATATTCAATTACTATCTTTTGACGCTCATCCCAACCGTGTTTGAGCTCTGGATCGTCTTCTACTTCGATGGAGTTCTGTCTGTTTTTTGTATCTTGCAAACGGGCTTCACGAGTGACGAATCCGAGGTCTTGGGTCGGATCCGCATATCTCTGGCTAAATTCTTGGAAAGAGAAGCTACGGTGGCGTAAAATCTGTCTAGCGATATCACGTGTGGTATTAATCTCCATAACAACATGGACCATTTCGAATGGCGACCAATGTTTATTTTGCGCTAGATATTTCAATAACTTAGTTGATGTTAGTGTATTAGACTGATTAGATGGATTACTTACACGAGCAACGTAAGCAATGAAATCATCAATATTCATATCTTCATTTATTGATTGCGTAACTGCAACAACTTTAGCATTATTCATTTTCTTCTACCTTTTTCAGAGTATAAGATCCATTGCCATTGTCAATCCATTCAATATCATCTCCTGGATTCCAACCTAGCTCAGTTAATGTTGGATAAAACTCTTCTGGAATAGGGATATAATAATCACCTGTACTGATGTCATATTCAATACGTACAATCATGTCTCACGCCTTGCTTTTTTCCATCTGCTCAAGAATAAATTCTACAGGCTCGGTGCATGCAATAACACGACCATTGGAAAGAGCAATCTTAGTGTAGTAATCTTTTTCGTTTGGAAGAAGCAAGCCACCAGTGTTAGGGCGAAGTTCACGTTCCATATACTTTACATCTGAAAGATCGACGTAGAGATCAAGTCCTGGGAATGTAAGTTTAGTAAGCATTATATTTTACTCCATTGTGTAAGCGCCATCTTGGCGGCGAGATCTTTATATGTATTTGTATCAATTATGTGTTTAATAAATTCAGGCGATAATCCTGCAAGTACCATATCGTTAATATCCTTATGATCCAGATTGTCTGGCCAGATACATACATTATACCCGTTTAATATCGCTTTGTCAAGCTTTTTTATTGTGTCTTTTGATCTTGGTTCGTTGTCATAGACAATTACCAAGGAAGATTTACATGATTGCTGAACATTACTGAGAGCAGAAACAAGATCACCGCCAGCAGTAGCAATACTATTAGGGATAAACATAGAATCAATTGGCCCCTCCATAACGTATGTAGTTTTATTAAAATCTACTGTATCTAAACCATAAAGTTTTGGAACATTTTCATTCAACACAATGGTAATATACTTAACAGATGATTTACTTATGCTTCTGCCTTGGAAAGCATGCAGGTTCTTATCCTTATCAAAGAAGGGAATAAGGATTCGTGTTTCGTCGCGCTTTAAAGCCTCTTGGGAAAACTTATCAGGAATAATAGTATTAACAAAACCCATAAAATTAGGAACAGCAAAAAGTTTAGCATGATAAGGATTTGGAATTTTCCTATTTGTAATAAATTCTTTAATTGGATTTTCAGCTTTTAACTGACTGATTTTCTTTAGACCCTTTAGAGGACCACTTTTAAGGAATACAGGCTTCTTCATTTTATCAACGAAAGCTTCTAAATCAATCTGTACAGGAGACTTTTCGTCTTTTATCTTTTCCAAAACATAATCATTATATATGACCTGATCGATAGCCTTGATTAGATTAGGAACAGAAGAAGTTGCATTGCAGTTATGGCAGTGGAACAGCATCTTTCCCTGCTTCTCGTAGATATACGCACGTGCCTTAGATTTATTAATTTCGGAGTCTCCACAAAGTGGACAACGAAAATTGTATAAATTTGATCCCTTGCGCTTAAACCGTTCTAAACGACTAGAGATTATACCAATGTACTTCTGCTGCAACCAATCCATATTATTACCTTATTCAAAAGCGACAGTCTTATTATACTGTGTTTATCGAAAAAGGCAACAATTATTTTGTCATAAGCAATTTTAAAATATGATCGCCATATGCAATTAAAAATGAAACAACCGAGAATGCACCGACGTACATCCAAGTCATCTTTTCCATTTTACTAATTTTTTCAGCAAGAGTTGCATGCTGTGCACTAGACTCTTCGCGCATTTTGTTCAATTGCTTGAGGATGCTATTATCTTGTTCTCTCATGGTGTTGTACACTTCATCTATTTGTTTATCCGTTTGTATTCTACGCTGTTCAACCATATCTTCTATGTAATCGTGCTGTTTATCGTGTTGTGTTATTCGTTGTTCGTGAACTGCGATGATTTTATTCAAATCACTAGAAATTTCTGCTAATTTCTCTAGTGTATTTTCGATACGACTGATTCTGTAATTATCTTCGGTCATGAGTTTCTCGTATCGGCTCGGCGTTCTTGATTTTTTTCGTGTCTGGTAATATCACGAAGCCTTTTACCACCTAAAATACTTTTTGCTGTAGTGCGACCAGATATGTTTCCACCAAGCAACCCAGATATTACATTATCTTCAGCAACAGGGTCAGATGGATTTTTTCTTTTAATGACTGGTATTTTCTTTTTATTACCACCAAGTATAGGATCGAACTTAGCAATATTTCCATCACCAACATTATTAACAGCCCCACCGATAGCTGCTACTCCTCCATCTTCTCTTAATCTCATGATTGGCATATCCTTGAAAACTCCTGGATGTGTTGTATCAAATTCTCTCATGATTCTACCCGCAAGTGCGTTGGCTTCATCTTCTTTCATTTGTTCAGATGAAACTTCACCATTCTCTCTTTGCTTGTAGTGAATAAGTTCGTGGGCAATTGTACGCATAACATCAATTGGATGACGATCAGTAATTCTTACTGAAATAGTATTACCTTTACCAGATGCCAAGAAATGACCAAATGCATTTCTAATATTTTCTGATTTACCAACAAAATGAATTTTTGGCATAGATCTAAGTTTGAGCTTTTTAGCTGCAAAATCTATAAACTTTTTAAGGTCTCTTATAGAAGTGTCCATTATACTTTCCTTAATTTTGCAACTATCACATTATCCATATCAATAAGATTAGTATCTATTATTTTTTCACTACCTACATTATATATCTTTTCAGGAATAATCTCTAATAAAACAAGAAAAGGTTTTATGTACTTCATTTGAGTCTTCAATTTCAAATAAAGTATTTTACATAAAACCTCGGGACCAAAACAATTATTGAGAATGATTATATGATTGAGTATTAATCTCTCTTTCAAATCACCATTCTCAATATATCTTGTAATTAATTTTTTAATATATTTAATTCTGTTAAGATCTTCATAAAAATCTTCAGTTGAATAATACTGAGGATTATCATAATTAGCAGCACAAAATAACAAAAAATTCTTATCAGTCAAATTCTCATTCATTATTTATTATTTAATATCCAATCGCATGATATTGGACACTTACACCCGTGGTTGTTGAAGAAGTTCTAATTGTTGCGACTGTTGTATTAGGAGAAGCTGCTTGGTAAGCAACGTTTGCAGAGCCTATCGCTGTAAGAGTAACAGATTGACAAGCTGTTGGAAATGCTACAGCGAATGTTGCATTACCTGTTGACGAATTAGCAGAAACTGTACCCCATTGATGTAATACACCATTAGGTAGCCATACATAACCGTTTGCTGCCTTTGAAGCAGAACCTAAGTTAAATGTATTTGATGTAGTAGAAATACTACCATTAACTGCCATGCCAGTTGAATTAATAACTGCCATTTGTGTTGTTGCAACACCGCCAGTATAGAATGTTAAACTATCAGCAGAACCAACCGAAATACGACCATTTGTAGATGTATAATCAACGACAATACCGTCTCCATATGCAGGAGCTCCAGCAAACGTAGAGTTAGAATAGAAACCGTTGCCTGCAGCGATTTCATTATTGACGACAAGGGTTGTGTTTATTTTTACGTTAGCAGAGAAAGTAGTTAGATTACTGAACGTATAAGCTGTATTAGTATTAAATGCAGTGTATTGACTTGTACCATCTGCAAAATATATGTGACTATTATCAGCTAGCGTAAACCTATTGTCTGAGCCGTTAAAAATCCAATTTGCAGGAGCGCCAGAATTTCCACTATACATGCTTATTTGAAATGCATGGGGTGATGTGATAGCATTACTACCGTCTTTGTATACATTAATATAAGATGCGGTTCCATTAGTAGGATTAGCACCATAAGTAAAACTCATATAATCTAAAGTAGATGGAGCGTAAATGTCAAAACCTGTAGCACCTTCACCTTCTATATTGGCGCCCATCTGAATACCAAGAGGTAAATTTAAAACGCCATTGGCGTCTAAACTTACAGTATTACTACCATTTGTAAGATTAGCAATGAATACGTTTGATGTAAGTATTGATACGTTTACTGTTCTAACAGAGGCATTGCCACCATTAATCGAAGTATTGCCAACGGCATTGTAAAGTAGTAGCACCCGATCAGTGGATGCTACGTTTAATGCCGTTGGTAATTGCGATACTGATAACGAATTATCTGTCATGATAATTCAACTATTAAACTACTGCAGCGTTAGTAGCATTCGAAGCTGGGTTAGCAGCACCAGTAATACCAGTTGAAGTAGTACCATTAACACCAATTGAACTCATTGCTACAAGAGTTTCATAGTGAACACGTCCAGCGCGACCGCCAGTACCTTCACGACGAACAACCCAACCAGCGTGAGATACTTGTGGATAAGTCGAGTTAGTATCAAGATAACCAGTAGCGGTTTGACCTTGAATAGTGTGTGTTTCAGTGCTTGATGTGCTTGGAGCAAAAGAGATATTAGCACCACCAGAAGTGGCAGAAATAGCCATTGCAGTTGTATTAGCAAACGATACGTAGTAAGTTGTATTACCTGTTAATGGTGATACAGGGGTATTACTAGTTGGTACTTGGTATGTTAGAGCATCACCAACCTGCCAGTATGAATTAGCAGAAGTAAGTAAGAATACATCATATGTATTGGCAAGCTCGCCAGTTAATGCAGCAGTTTGTGGATTTAAATTAGCAATTGGAGTATTTGCTAGAGCCAGAGCCTGAGTAGTTGCTAATGATACAACAGTTGAATTCGAGAAAGCAATGTAGTAATAAGCGTTGTTTGCAAGAGGCGCAACAACAGTATTGCCAGCTGGAGTTCTATATATAACTTTTTGGCCTTGTGTTGGAAATACAGTGTTTGCAGTTGAAATAGCAATAAAGGTATTTGAAGAAATACCATTAGTATTAGCACTGAAAGCTGAATTAGCGCCAGTTGGCTCGAAAGTTGAATTATTCGCATTAAGGGTGATTGCAGCAGGAGCAGCAATAGCAACTGTTGGAGCTGTAATATATCCAGAACCTGCAGTTGAAATATTAAGCGCATCAATACGACCAGCATTAGTTGAAGTATTAGCATGAGCATTAACAACGCCAGAAGTACCACCGTTTGTTACAGTAAGTGTAACAGCAGCATTGGCTTGGTAACCAGAGCCACCAAAACTTACAGTGGCGATAGCAAGGTTGCCACCGCTAGCAGTGCCATTAGCTTGTGATGTATTAACAGCAAAAACACCAATTGCCATATTTGCAACGAACGCGCCGATGGTAACATTACCATACATGTTAACGTCTACGTTTGCGCGAGATCCAGCCGATGTATTACCGAAGTGAGAGTTAGCGTCCATGCTTGTTAAACCGCCCTTTGCAAGAGCGTAAGTACCAATTGGTGCGCCATTTGATGTTTCTTTAGTAGTGCTGCTAGTAGCATTTACTGAAGCGTCATTTCTACCCCATTGTGCCATTTTGTTATTCCTCCTAAGAATTTCTTTTTTGTATTTATATTAATTGATTACTGGGTTAACATATCGACCAAATAGGTAGAATGCTTTCGATCTACTTTACCACCAATATTCAAAAGGGCATGATCTGGATCAATGGTTTTTCTGGGTAATGTCGAGCTTATATTTTTATTCAAAAGTGAAACAGGTTCAGCTTTTTTTTCAGGTGCAGGGGCAGGAGAAGGTTTCTTCTCCTGCCCTAATATCATAAAATTGTCACTAATAAGTGGCATTATACTTTCAATCCTTCAGCTGAAGCGTGCATTTTATTAACAGCAGCCTGACGTTCAGCTGGCTTCAAGTTACCAAGATGAGCAACAATTCTTCTACCCATTGGAGCAGTAAGTTTGCTTACATCACCGTTGTCATGTTTGAAGTCAACAGGAACACCCGCCATAGCGCGACCAGCTTGAACCTGAATATGCTGGCGAGGATCACGACCCATACCTACATTTGGATTTTCAGCATCTTTATCTGCCTTTGATGGGCGACCCATTTTTTTCTTGCCTGATTCATCAAGAATAGCAGATGAAGGAACTTGACCAACGTCAGCTGAATCTTTATCAGTTTGTGGAGCAACTGCTGATTCATCAAAAGAAGCTAGATGTTCTAATTCTTCATCAGAAAATAAACCTTCCATTTGAACGCCAGGAACCTTAACCTTCTTTAACGATACTGATCTTTTTTCAATTTCAGCTGTACGCTTTGCAGGTGCATTTTTGTCCCAGCTGTCAATTGGCGCCTGACCTTTACGTGAGTCATGATAGCCTTTCATTGAACCAGCTAAAACTTTTTTAGCAAATGGACCAGCTTCATCAAGTTCAAATTCTTCAGCAGCAATTTTTCTTTGTTTTGATCCAGGTAATGATGCTCTAGTCTCGTCATCACGTTCTTGTGCTTCTTTATTACGAGCGTATTTGTCAAACTTTTTAGCTTGACCTTTATAGATTTTTGAGGCTGCTGTGCCTGATGGAGTATCATTATCATAATCATATGCTTTCACTAGTGCATTATGTCTAGCTCTTTTTGCAAGATCTGATGAAACTTCATCGAGCTCGACTTCTTCTTTAATTCTTCTTAAAGCACTAGGATCTACGATTGTTTTTGAACCACCCATTGTTTTTGGTGGGATTTGAAATGTTTCTCCAGGTTTACCAAGCAAACCACTCTGAGTTGTAATACGAGATTGCGTACCTGTTGCAAATTTACCAAGATCTACTTCATGACGACCATCAGGGTGAATTTTTGTTACTGTGCCTTCATGACCATGAGAAGCAAATCCTGGAGCATGGATTTTTACACGATCACCTACTTTAAATGCTTCATTAATAGCAGATTCTTTTAGTTTATGGCCAGTGGCTGCAGCCTTTTGGAATTTAGCTTTACCATATTTGTGACGACCAATAACAGCAGCTACTGCAGCTGGATTCTTGGCGCCTTTTGACTCAAGCGACTTCTCAAGCTTTTTGAAACCCATATACTTTTCTTCAATGGCTTCAATTTGTTCAAGAGTAAGCTTACCGCTTGCAAGAGCATCCATTGCTTCTTCAAAAGATTCAACAGTTTTCATACCAGTATATGAAAATGGATCTGGATTTTTCTTTTCAGGGGCTTTCTTAGGAGCAGGTGTAGGATTAACTGGTGGAGTTGGTACAGCTGCCTTTGGTTGTTCTTTTGGCATTTTCTTGATCATATCACCAATTGGATCTTCATCATCTTCTTGAAGTTTACCTGCTTTTTTAGCAGCCTTAAAACGCGAACCCCAAACTTCATCTTTTTCAGATTCAATTTTACCGTCACCATCCCAATCTTTCTTAGCTTTTTTAGCAGCTTCGAAAATATTAGATGAATTTGCATCAAGACCAAGAACGGCATTAATGAGAGCTGATTCAGACATTTTTGATTTTCCTTTTTTCTTTGTTGGACCACCATCTTCATCTGCACCTGTAGTGTATTCAGACTGTTTCATTTCTGGTGCAGCTGGGGCTGGGGCTGCTGGCGTTTTATCTCCACCGCCAAAAAAATCACCAATTCTTTGAACAAGATTTTTATTACCAGCGTCAGGCTTATTATAATTTACATCTGCAAATGAAACTGAACTACCAGAAGGAGTATTCGATGGAATTTTTTGATTATAATTTATATTTGGACTTGAAACTGGGCTTGTAGGCGCAGCTGGAGTAATAGTTTTATTGCGATTATCATCACCTGCATCGCCTCTTGGTACTGCTGGTTTGAAATTCTGTGATTGCTGATTCATTGCGCTTCCTGCAGGAGGAGCTTCTGGACCTTTTTGCATTTGGCCATTCATTGACATACCACCAGATTGTGGCATTCTGAGATTATCACTATCTGCACGGCCACCAGTTGGTAGTCTAGCAGCGTCTGCAGTTCCAGGAACTGGCTGTGTACTTTTATTTTGTACAGGAGGAACTGGCGTGTTTGAACGTGGACCAGCTGTTAATTTAGAAGGATCATATGTAGGCTGAACTGGACCAGCTGCAGCGCCAATATCTCTTTGTTTTGCAATTACTGAAGGATCATTAGCACCGCCTTTACGAGCGGTTAAACCTTGCTGTTGATTCATATATTGACCAAGAGTAGCTCCTGGATGAGTTTTTTGAAATGCAGCTAGTTCATCTTTGGTTACTACAGGAGCTTCCTGAATAGCATTCCAATTTGCTTCAGCATTTTTCATACGCTGTTCATTAATTTTTCTTTGTATTTCAGCAAGAGCTTCCTGAATCGTTTTACCTGACATTTTTTTATCCTTTAAAAATAGAATTATTCGATATTTATATTATGCGCTGCTGCCAACTACGTCAGTATCAACGTCAGGCTTTTTCATTTTTGGATTAAATTCAACAGGTGTTTTTGTTGCATTTTGTTGTTTTTTATCTGCAATAACACCTTTGATAGTATGCAGTCTTTCAGCATTTTCATCAATAATTTTACGTTTGATTTCACCCTGTTTGGCAAGCTTAGAAGTTCTATCAAACGGAGACTTTGCTGATTTTGGGCGAGCAACGTTTTCAATTGAAGTGCGATCTCTCGTGCCTTCAGATTCTTCTTTGATTCTTTTTTTCATTTTACGACCATCTTCAAAGTGTAAACTTTCGTTGCCTTGACCGCCCATGAGTTCCATTCCTTCAGATCTTGTTTTCTTTTTTGATTTAGTTTTGCCACCATCTTCAGTAGGTGCACCACTTGCAGAAAGATCTGCCATTGATTGCGCATTACCTTCATTTGGAACAGTTGAATCTTCTTTGATTTTACCCTTGATAGTAGGGCTGTGTTCTTGTTTATTTACTTTTCTTTCACCAGAAATTTTGAGAGCTGATTTAGTATTTTCAGGTGAAATATGTACTGATTTAAAATAAGAACTTCCTGGACGACCACCAAATTTATCAGTGCCAATGCCTAGTTCTTTGATAACTTTTTTAGTTTTATTACCATCTTCTGAATAAGAAATATTTTGTTGCGTAGAAACGCCACCAATATCACCCATTTCTTCTTTTACTGGAGCAGCGCGAGTTGCTCCAATTTTTTTACCATAAAAAGAAGATGGCATTGATCTTGATGCTGTGCCAAGTTGATTTAACGCAGAAGTTTGTGAAGTAGAAGTTTTAACTGGACCATGTTGCGCTATTGGCATTGCACCTGCAGAATATGGAACAGGAGCAGCCCCACCGCCACCTAATAAAGACGCTAATGCTGGAACTTTTTCCCACCACTTTGCCCCTTTTTCTGCAGCTTCTGCGCCTTTAACTTCTTTAGATGCAGCATCGCCTGTTTTAACTACTTCATCACCTGCTTTAACTGCTTTTTCGCCACCTTTAGCTGCATCAGTTGCAGCTACTTCGCCATCTTTAACTGCTTTTTCTGCGGCATCTGTGCCTTTGATTAATTTCTCAGCTTTTTCGGCACCTTCGCCACCTTTCAGTGCGAGTTTAGCACCACCTTCAATGGCTTTACCCACAGTACCAAGACCTGGAATCATCATCGCAGCATCTAAAACACCAGTGCCATATTCACCACGATTAAAATCTCTTTTAGCTGAATAACCAGCTGCAGCTGTACCAACACCTGGAACAAAAGTTCCAACATCAGCCGCTAAATCTTTAGCGCCATATTGATATTCTGGATCTTCAGGTTCATAATCACCAGTTTGTGGATTTCTTTGACCTTTAGCTAATAAAGGATTATATGGATCTAGATAAGAACCTATTTTATTTGCAATCCCCCAATTACTTTTATCTGGAGCTGGTTGATTTGCAGGTTGTTGAGGGGTTGATGAATCATTAGATGCTGCAGCGCCACTAGGTTGTTCTGCAGGCACCTTCATTGGTGTAGGTCCATCAGAATCTTCATATTCTTCTTTTTTCTTAGCTACTGCTTCTTTAACATCACCAATTCTTCCACGTTTCATATTATTAATAGGAAACTCATTGGCAGCATTTCTAGAATTTGATGCTGTTTGATTTTGTTTTAGATTATCTACTCTTTCTTGTTGTTTACCTTGTCCTGGACCACGAAGAAAAGGAGCTGGAACGCCAAGATACTTATCAGAATCATTAGGTGCGATACCTTCATGAATGTTTCTGATAGAATGCTCAAGCGTCAAATGCGGTTTATGTTCTACAACAGGCTTTTCTCTGTTGTAGTTTTGATCCGCAACTGCTTGTCTAATAGCGTGTTCTAGACTAGTATACTTTTTCATTTTAGGGTAGCCTTAATCATCCAATCATACTTGTAATGTTTATCAATACGGTCTTGAAGGATATTTGCTAAACCAACAGCATTTTGAGTCTCTGCCATTTTATTAGCTTTCTTCATTTCTTCAATGAAACGAAGGTTATCCATTTGTAATTGTTTTAACATATTATGTGCAGATGGTACATTTAGTTCGTCTTCAATCTTTGATAATTCTAGATATCGACTTAAACTACCTGGAGCATATGAATCAAGGGTGCGAATTTCTTCTGCAAAAATATCAACACCATCAAAGAATAACTCATACATATCATTTAAAAATTTATGATACTGAGGAAAACTTGGACCTTCGATGTTCCAATGGAAGTAATGGGTTTTTAAATACAATGAGAAGTTAGTTGCTAGAACTACCTTCATCTGATTGATTAATTCTTTCATTTTGAAGCTTTCTTAGTAGTAGTTTTCTTAACAGCTGGTTTCTTAGGAGCTTTTGCTGGTGTTTTCTTTTCAATCAACTTTTCAGTTTTTGTACGTCTTTTTTCATTCTTTTCTTCAATAGTTACTGCAGGGGCAGCTACAGGCTCTAAAATTTCAACAACAGGTTCAACAATAGGCGCTGCAACAACAGGTGTTTCTTTTTTTGTACCAAAAATGAATTTCGCAAGTTTCTTAAACATTTTATATTTCCTTTATTTATTTGTTATTATTCGTCTGAACCACCACCGCCAGAGCTACCGCTCTTGCCAGCTGGATGCATTTCTATCTTTCCAGATGCCATTCTAATAGCAACTAGAGGTGTAGATACCTTAGCTCTTTTACCAGTAGTACCTAATGGAACAGATAATTCATTAATTTCTGTATCTTCACAATGCCACTTACGTAATGCTTTATTAATTCTTGAATCTGGATCATGCGCTGTTTTAGCAGAAGTCAAACGCTTTTTCATACCGCCCATACGAGCACAGAAAGATTTACGACGATTAGCAGATTTACTACCAGCTTTTAATTTAGAAGGTTCAGTAGTAACAGCTGTCTTTAATTTAGAGCCTGGATGTTCGCGACGATATGCATTAACACCAGCCTGTGTTAAACCACCTTCTGGGTTTTTATATTTGCTATTTTGCCAATTTTCATTCATACCGCATGTGCAGTTTTCACATGGTTCGTATAATTCACTAACTACACGTTTGATTGTTTCTTTAGTTGATTGACCTGGAGTTTGATCTTTTAATATTTTAGTCAATTCAGGTGTACCAATAAAGCGGCTGTTTGGCTTAGTAAAATCATTTGATGTTTTTTCTGCACCAGTATAAGATTCTTGTTTTATTTTCTCTTTTTCAAGTTTCTTAAGTTCTTTTTCTCTTTCTCTATGAAAGTTCTTTCTATGGGCAGCATTTGGATCTTCAGGATGCCATGGTTGTTCCATAGATACCATATGTCCAGGAGTTTTAGCTATTTGATTTCCATTTCCAGGAGTTTCACTGATATAATCTTCATTTCTAGCTGCCCACATATTATCTACCATATTGGGATAAGGGCGACCAGCTGACTTAGCGCGAGCTTTTGCTGCCGCTTTTTTTGCTGGGCTAAGATGTTTATGTTTACTTACAGGATTTGGTTTATCCCACACTGGTTTATCTTCCATAAGATCTCCATCTAAATGTTCCGCTGCGAAACCGCCTGCAAGAAATGAATTGATACGATCAAATGCAAACTGTTCAGGAGAATCTCCGAACTTGGCATTCCACATTGTATAGCCTCTACGATATACTTCTTCAAGAATATCGGTTGCAATACCTGATTTTTGTGATTTTTTATATAAAGAAAGTTTGGCACTGTTTGAAAGGCGCACGGCAGATCCTGCAGAATGCTCTACAACTTCTAGCTGAGGATCAAATGTAGTAAACTTTTTAACCATTGGAGTTTCCCTTTAGGCTTATCCAAGAACATCTGCAGGTCTGCCGTAACCTTACTGCACTAACATTCTTATTTATATTTTACATTAGTTCAGAAAAATTAACTTATGTTATAGCAGCTACGAACGTATTATTTGCAGTTCCATCTAAACAGAAATACTTGACATACATCGTATTGTGAGAGCTTAGATAAAAAGATGAACCGCCTGTAGCTTGTGTTGAGGAAACGCCATGATTGAACTGCTGAGTACCGCCGACATTGTTGAAAATAAACAGTTCAACCACCTTACCAGCAGTAAGATTCTGTAAGTTAGCAGTAACAGTTCCAGAATTTGTGTGTATATGAACGAAGTTGTCAGTAGAAAAATCGATCAACACACTGTTTGATATTACGTTTGCTATTCTTACGTTAGGAACTTTGTAAGCTGTCGTTTGGCGTGTAGAATCATTAAACGTAATTCCACCATTTGAATTGTTGGTAAAACTCATACCGTTTGCATAAAATGCAACCGATTCAGACTGAATAGTATTTGAACCAGCTGGTGTTAATTGAAAAGTAATTTTAGTTCCAGTGTTAGCAGCGTAAAAGTTTTCTGCTGCCTGCATATCAATACGACCGATCGATGAAGCATATGTGTTACTATCGGCAGTCCATCCCTGTATGGAAAAACGCATAATCGTATCATTAGCTTGAGTGCCCGATGGAGATAAAACAGTTCCTCTAGCTCCACGACCAGCAATCGCTACGTAAGTATTAGCACCAAAAGCATCAAAACCAATACGAGCTGGCTGACCATCTTGCGCCGTTCCTTGAATCAATGTTCCAGTAAAGTTTCTTGGCTGTGAAACTCCACTATTACTTCCAACAATTTCGAAAGCTGCAGAATTTGTTAAGATTGTATTTGGAGTGTTGATAAGTACTTGCCCATTTCTTTGAACGATAAAAGTTGGGTAGGTATTTGTTCCTTGTGAGTATACAGAAAGTGGTCTATAAAAAGCAACTGAACCAGTATCAGTAGGTACACCTATAGATAGACTTTGTTGGCTATTGGCAACAGTAAGAGTAGGACCTACGAATGTAAAGGAACCAACTGTAAGACCAGAATTGGCTTGAAAATTTCCATTTGCAAGTTCAAATTTAAAAATACCATTGGATACTGTAAGAATTTGATCTGGGTATGATGGATTACTATCTGCAAAAATAACAGAGTTAGAACTAACCCATAATTTTTGCCATCTATTGGAAGTGTTACCAAGAGAATAAGTTTGATTTAGGTTTGGTATAACATCAGAAGGAACTTGAAGCCAATTAACAAAAGTATTGGAGAATGCATTAGGATTATAACTCATACTATGTTCCATCCTCCGTTTGCATATAATAACGAAATGGATTCGTAACTATTAACAATCTGGAATGTGCTAATTCCGTCAATAGTTGAACCATCAAGTGTTGCTATTGTAATAAAGTTTGAAGCTGCAAAACCAGATTGATCTTTAATTAATATTTGTCTTCCTGGTTTTAGATTCTGAAAGGGAAGATTGATTGTCACTAGACCTGGATAATTCACTCCAATAAAATAATCTTTTCTTGTTGCATTATATGTTGGCTGAGTTACCTGAACTGTGTGAAATGTTAATTCATCGACACTTCCTGCACCACCTCCACCAAGTTGCGAATGTCTTTGAGCAAATCTATGAAAATCAGCAACAGATTTTTTTACTATATCTAATTCTTTACGATAAACATCAGGTATTTGATTTGCGATTTTATCAGCATCGCCATTTTGATCAGTGGCTTTAGAAAGAGCCTTGACATATTTATTTACTATATTTTCTTTTGGTAATTCAGGTTCAGGCTGACGAGCAATTTCAACTATTATTTCAGGTTGTTGTATTATTATTTCTTCTTCAACAAATTTAATATCTTTTTTTAATTTAGGTTTTGTATAATCTGTATTTGTAATTTCATCAAGCTTACGGTTCATGCTAGCAAGAATTCTTTTTTCTTTCTCTTTTTTATTCTCTATATCTTCGAGCACATTTTCAACACCCAAAGCTCTTGCCATTTTTTCGAGTAATATTTTCTCATCCATGATTAAACTTTCTTTTTAGCTTTCACTTTTGGCTCAGGTGGTGGAGGATTCATACCGTTATAAACCTGTCTCATTTGTTCATCTTTGTCTTCAGGAGATAAAGTCGAAGGCGACATAGCATGATAAGAATCTCTATCTGCATTCATAGCTGCGTTTCTCATTGCGCTTGCAGAAATACCCGCCATACCTGTATCTTCGTCATCTCTTGTATCGCCATATGGATGTACTGTAATATTAGGGAAGTTATAAAAACCATGTCTACCAGCAACACCATTGTAAGTATTAACTAACTTTTCAAATTCACCAGCTCTATCTGAACCAACGTGTAAATGAGGATCAGTAACACCTTCTCTATGTAGTCTTGATAGATAATGAAGTAAAGTTGGTTCTTCAGGAGTCATTAATTGAATATTAGCATCAGGAAATGATTTCTTTGCCCAATATAATTTCTGTTCAGGAGTTAGTGGATTTTTTTTCTTATCTTGAGTTCTTGTAAGTAGAACAGAATGAGAACCGCCACGATCTGCAGCAGAACTAGCAACATGACCAACTAAACCTTGATGCGCTGCAGTGAATGGATTAGCACGCATGATAGTAAAATCATGAGATGATTGAATATCTTGCGGTTCTTCTTTTAATACAAAGTATTTAAATCTAATCATTCTGGATTCTCTGCTGCTTGTGCTGCGTTCTTTTGAAAAGCTCCCTTCAAGAAGTTTAATCTATTAAACTCTTGACGATTATTCATTTTGCTCATATCACCATTGTTATCTGCGACAACTGCACCTTCTGGACCAGTTGGAACACCACCAACACTATGCGCATATGGATTATTTTTTTCCATTACACTAACAAGTACATTCTTTGCATTTTGCATATGATTGTGTAGTTCAAGAGCCTTTTGAAAATGATCTTGATTTTCAGTAATATGCTGCATCATATCAGCATGCGCCTGATTTCTTCTATCAATAGTTGGCTGTGACTTTAATTTACCAACATCTTTTTCATGTTTAGCATTTAGATAATCCATATATCCCTGAACAGATGGTGCACCACCTTTTCTAATTTGATCATTGACATGACCTTCTAATAATTGGCCATGACCTTGAAGAGCTTCCATAGCTTCAGGAGCCATTTTAGCATATGTTTTTCTTGCAGCTTCCATATGAGCTAGGTATTGCTGCTGTTCTGCAGGAGTATAGTTTGCAGGGTTAACATGCATTGATGGATCAATATTGTTAACATTTGGATCTTCTGCAAATTTACCTCTAGTTTTATCATCAAGCGGTCCAGCCGACATATTACCAAGACCACCACGACCTTTATACTTGGTATGAATTACTATACCAAGTGGCTTCTGCATATTTTGACCTTCAGGCGAATCTGCAGGAGCTGACATAGTAAGTGTATTTGGAGTAACACTTGTCATACCATTTTCTGTTTTAGCATCGCCTGTTGTATGGATAAGATCACCTTGGAACACACCACCTTCACGTGGCATAATCGATGGTAGGTGTCGTAAAGATGCTTTAAGTTTTTCTACAAGACCTGGAGCATGGCCATGATTACGTTCAATGTCTTCATCTGTAAAATTAAGTTTTGGATTTGCATTGAAAGCTGATTTAGTAGCTACGAAAAATCTACCACTTGCAGGGTCTTTACCAAATACAAGCGATGGTGCACCATCCCATTTAGTAGAAACATGAACACCTGCATGTCTACCAAGTAACATATTATGAACTGCATTTAGATGTCTATCTGCTCTAGCAACACCTTCATCGCCATCATAGATTACATTGTCTTCAACATGTCTAAGATGTTTCAGCGGCTTACCAGCTGCATCTTTTTCTGCAGCTTCTATTAAATATTCTCTAAAATTAAGCATTAAAATACTACTCCGCCATGTGTGCCATCATTACCAATTGGTATATTAGGTCTAGGTTTTCTAGGTTGTGGTGCTTTACGTTGTGGTGTTCTAGAAATAGCACCACCCATACCTTCGCTTGCAGCTCTTTCTTCATCAGGATGAACTTGTATAGGCTGTTCGACAGTTTTTGCTATTTTTTTATGTTTTGTTGGTTTTGGTGGTTTCCAAGTAGATACAGGTGCTGCTTTAGCTCTTGGAGCTTTGGCGGCTGGCATTGCAACTACTTTTTTACTTCTTACTTTTGGTACAGCAGCTTCAATATCTCTAGATGTAACTTCTCTAGATGGCGCAACAGGAGCAGCAACCGCTGGTTTATCTTTCTTTCTTTTTACTTCTTTACCTGTAACAACTAAAGAAGATAAAGGATCAGACTGACTACTCATCTTTGCAGTTTGCATAGCAAAGGGTACACCTTTGTGTTCATAGTAAATAGAAGTACCTGCATGTCTAACTGATATATTTTCTGGATCGTTTAAAATATGTTCATGATCTAATCCAGGATTAGCTGTTTCTAAATGCGGATCATGCCCACCGCCAGTAAAATGTCTCATATGAGTATGGCCATGGGCTTCCATTGGTGTGGAATATGCATGTAATACTAAATGTCTAATATGAGCAGCTCTTTGTTCTGGAGTCAATGCACTAATACGCTGATGCATATTTCTAGCAACATCAGTCAATGTTGCCAAATTTCTTCTGCTAATATCTTGTTTAATTGCTGGATTAGATTTAAGCCAATCTTTTCTATTTCTTGGATTAGACATACCCTTTAGTTCAGGGTAACTTTCTTTAATCGCTGATCTATTTTTCTCATGTATATCACCACCACCATATGTGGCTTCAGCGCCAGCATTAGCAAGAGTAATAGGTTTATTATCATCCGAAACTTTTAAGCTCACACCATGGTGTCTACCTCTATGATCAGTAATAACAATATCAGAATCATCTTGTTGCTGTGTTGCTGGAATACCAGTTGCTCTTTCTAAATCGCCGCTTTTAGATGTCCATCTAACATGTTTAATATCTTTATGAGTAAGCTTTAAATTCTTTTTAATATGTTCAGCAGCTTTTCTAGCTCTTTCACTGAAATTTCTATATTGAGGGGAATTTATGCCACCAAGTTTTTCTGCTAGTTCATCATGAACTTCTTTAGGTGTTTTCTTGTATTCATCTTTGTACATTTCCATGTGGTGGCCACCTCTTAGGTGATACCCAACTAGAAGCTCATGTAGTTTACCTTTTGAATCACTATCAAGATCACCAAAATCTTCTTTCTTGGCTTTTTCTTCTATTAAAAATGCAGCAAAGTTTAACATCATGCTTTCCTTGTAGTAATATTAACATCACCTGTTTCTGGATCATGCTGAACATGGTGCGCATGGAATTCTACATCGGGATGTTGTTTTTTAAGTTTAAGAAAATGATCTAAATTATCATGCGAGTCATCATAAAGATGAACTCTCTTGTATCCATTTTGATTAATAAGATCGCTTACAACTGCAGCTTTCGCCTGTGGCGGTCTCATACCTTGCAAATTACCTGCTCTACGAACATGAATTTGTTTAGTATCTATACCATATTTACCCATGTGATGAGCAAACTTATTTTTATCGTCTAAATCAGAACGGGCTGTAAGAATCTCTACATTCTTATTATTTTTGTGAATTGCTTTCATCTTAGCAATCATTTTACGAATAGGTTTTGCTGACTGCGCAAATACATCAGAGGACTTAAACTCGCCGAAATCATATGAATGACCTGGAGGAAGTTGATGTGTATTAAATTCTTGATTTGTTAAAGTACGAACTCTTTGACCATTTGGATCTTTAACGTGTACACGTAGCTTATGATGGTCATGAGCAAATAAAGTTTCATCCATATCAAATGCATGTAATGTATCTGATTCAGGGTCCATTTTTTCAATAATGTATTCTTTAAAAGGTATCATCTTATTTTCCTTGAGGTGGCACGATGCTCATATGGTGTATTCTATATATCTTTTTATACAAAGGATCTTCATAACTACTAGTACCATGGTGCTGTAAAGTTTGATCTCTGCCAATTAATGTTTCATATTCTTCGGGTGAACCTGAAAGGTGTGATATATGCATTGCAGGATCGTTTAAATTTAAATGAAAATGAATTATATGTCTAATATTATCAAGTGGTGCATTTGGATCGCGATCACTTTC